>WNFB01004838.1_pt1 | contig 11991 bp, 8 predicted proteins | sample 5400501 | NCBI WGS metagenome assembly WNFB01 (sample SAMN13153341, study PRJNA577476) | soil metagenome | isolation source: 200 cm saprolite under Douglas fir tree site 2 hole 1 | place: USA:California | collected 2015-04-18 | reverse complement strand
CGGGCAGAGCTGGAACAACTGGTGGCACTGCTCGACGGTCACGCCCTGGCACTGGATATCGCCGCTGCCCTGATCAAAAAAAGACCCTCGCGTGCTCGTGCTGTGCAGATGGTGATGGATAACCTGCGACAGGGTATCGGCCATAGAAAACTGAGCAGCCTGGTGCTGCCCCCAAGCGAGGAGCGCGACGAAAACCTGGAAAGGACGCTGGCACTCAGCTACGAACGGATGAGCGAAGAACAACAACATCACTTCCGAGCGACAGGCGTGTTTGCCGCCGAAGCACCCATCACGGTAGAGGCGATGGCGGCTGTCTGGGGTATGAGTGACCTGAACGATGCACAAAATGCGTTGATCGAGTTAGTGGACCTGGCATTACTCAGCGAGGTTGAAGAAAAAGATGATGTTTCTTATCGCCAGCATGGTTTGTTGCGCGTGTATGCTTATGCGCTATTAGAAAAGGCTGGTGAGCTTGCCGTTACATGTAGAGCACATGCGCAATACTATACGGATATAGTTGAGCATACTGAGGTAGTAGAACGTATAAGATTAGAGCAGCATATCCAAAACTTACTGGTAGCCCTGGAATGGACAGATGACAATGAACCCGCGCTCTTTTCGCAACTGCTAGATGGGCTGAGGCAGTTTTTTCTGAATCGAGGACGATCGGCACTGCTTGAGACATATTTACCCAAAGCAGTAGCTGCTGCCAAGGCGACAGGGAATAAATTTCGAGAAGCCAACCTGCTCCAGAGTTTGGGGGACTTAGAGCGTCGGCTGGGCAACATCGATGAGGCACGGGCGCATTATGATGCGGCCTTACCCTTATTCCAAAGTGAACGCGCCCGCCTGGGAGAGGCCAGTGTATATACGAGACTTGGGGATATGTTTGTGGCACAAGAGGATTGGACGCAAGCTAGAATTTACTATGAGCAAGCCCTTCCTCTGTTTCTTGCCGAGCGTGAACCGATAGGCCAGGCTAATACTTTGATTGATCTTGGTCGTGCTCGCTTCGAGTTGGGAGAACATGACCAGGGAATGTTGGATGTTCAAGAAGCAGCAAGACTGTACCATTTTATTCGAAATGATGGGTGGGCATGCCGTGCGGAGCAATATCTTGCTGAGATGCGGAGGCGATTGGAGGAAGCTGGGGGAAGTGAAGTTTGAGTGAGGGTGGCTCACTGTGACAGGTGTGACAGGTGTACGGTGTAATCACACTGTAGCACCTTGTCCCAAACTGCATTTGATCAGGGAAAAAAGTGTTGCTGCATAGTGGCTATGCACGCTCCTGTTGTGGAGGGGTTAAGCGGTAGCCAATACCCCGGATGGTTGCCAGCAACTTCACCTCAAAAGGGTCATCAATCTTACGGCGCAGGCGGCGCACGTAGACATCAATGACGTTCGAGCTACACTCAAAATCGTAGTTCCAGATGTGCTGCTCGATCATTTCGCGTGTCACAACTTGCTTAGGATGGTACATGAAATACTCAAGCAGCGCGAACTCCTTTGGCGTCAGGTCGATAGTACGCCCTTCTCGTTCAACGCTGTGTGTAACCGGGTCAACTACAAGATCACCTATCTCTAACCGCCCATTGGTGTAGGGTTGGTTGCGTCGTAGTAAAGCGCGCAAACGAGCCAGTAACTCGCGCATAGCGAACGGTTTTACGAGATAATCGTCGGCACCACAATCCAGACCTCGTACACGATCATCAACGCTATCGCGGGCCGTTAAAAGCAGGATCGGTGTATGGATACGGCGATGGCGCAGTTCACGGCAGACCTCCAGGCCATCCTTCTTAGGCAATAGAATATCTAGAATTATCAGATCATACGGCGTCAGTTCGGCTAAATCCTGTCCCTCCTGACCGTCATAGGCGGTATCGACGCTGTATCCCTCGTGTGCCAGGTTCATTTGCAGCGAACTGTTGAGGCGGTGGTTATCTTCGATTACAAGGATACGCATAGAGCAAGCTCCCTTTCAACGTGAGCATATATTCAACAGGGTAGCCCTATCCCTGCCAGGTTCTTTCTTTGTATTATGATTATCGCACAGCAAGATGACAAATTGATGACAAAATGAGATGAGAAAGTTCATGTTCCTGTCATGCGTGTGAGCTATACTGTTGCCACACAAGAGAATTAGTTTCCCGATGTACAGGTTTCTTTGAATCCTCGCCGCTTCGCGGCCCGCCAGTCCCTAGACTCACCAAAATCAGAGATAAGGAGAACACTATGTATATCAAAGATAAGGAGAACACTATGCATAGACCGTTTCGTTTTGGCGTGGTATCCGGTGGTCTGACATCACCGGATGCATGGGTCGCCCAGGCACGTAGAGTTGAGGAGCTTGGCTATGCAAGCTTGCTGATGCCTGATCGCCCCTCAATGGGTGGTTTTGCCCTCTTCTCAGCACTGGCAGTCGCGGCAGCGTCAACTACTTCATTGCATGTTGGCAGCTTTGTGTTTTGTAACGATTACCGGCATCCGGCGATGCTGGTCAAAGAGGTCGCTACTCTCGATGCGCTTTCGGGAGGACGTTTTGAACTCGGATTGGGTGCGGGCGTGAGTGGTTACGACTACCAGCAGATGGGCCTACCGTTCGAGAGTGCCGGTACACGTGTCAGCCGCCTGGAAGAAGCCGTTTTGATAATCAAGCAGTTCTTCACCGGAGAAGAAGTGAATTTTGCCGGCAAGTACTACACCATCACCGCAATGAAGGCGTTGCCGAGAGCGGCCCGGCAACCACATCCTCCCATTATTATCGGCAGCGGTGGCAAACGTATGCTCACTATCGCGGCCCGCGAGGCCGATATTATCGCCCCGGCGTTGAAATTGGGGCCGAAAGGTCTTGATCCAACAGATGCGACGATGGAGGAAAAAATAGGCTGGATACGTGATGCCGCGGGTGAACGTTTCTCTGAGCTGGAACTGGCCCAGGTAGCTTACGGTATCGCGATTACAGACAGTGGTACTGAAGCTATTGCCCCTGCCGGAGGACCTATGCCTATTCCTATGAGAGGAATGAGCACCGAGCAGGCGGTCGAGCATCTTCTTGAGCAGCGCGAACGCTACGGCTTTTCCTACATTCAGGTATTCGAAGGACAGGTAGAGAATTTCGCGCCTGTAGTAGCGCGCTTGAACGGAAAATAAGAATGTTTTTATGTGTTGTGGCATAGCCACTATGCCACAACACATAATCCGCTGTTGGGCTTTTTCGCTGCAATGTTTGAGATGAATATAGTACTTTCCCCCAAATCAGGAACAAGGTGCTGTTTTATTGAGCATATATTGATATATTTTGATATACTTAGAGGTATATCCGGTATGCTGCGAAAGAGTTAGCAAGCGAGGATAAAAAGGCAGTGAGCGCAATTAGAAACAATATTTTGGCCACTCGCGCGCCTCGAACCGCCTGGCAGGCGGGAATGGTGACAACCATCTGCCTGTTGATAGCCATGGTGGCGGGATTGTGGAACGCGCCCTCTTTGCTCACGGGTTTCACCTCTCAACTTATGAAGCTGAACGGTACCAGTCACACGCACCTTGCGGCCCAAAGCATTGATTCAGGCACTCCTGTGCCGGAAGAGTACCAAAAAGCGGCGGTAACGACGGCTCAACAGTATATGACGGCTCTGTTCAACAAGCAATATAGTACCATGTGGTCACTGCTTCACCCGCAGGTTCAGGCGGTGTGGCCGAGCGAGACGGCATTCACCACCTACTGGCAGGCACGTTTCCAGGGTTACACGCTGCAGCGTTATGTGCTGGGCAAGGTGCATTGGCTGGCACATTGGGTCAACCCTGAGACGATGATGGCCTATGACCATGTGCTGGAAACGCCCATCTCTCTGCTGCTCGCGCCAGGTCAAACGGTTGTGGCAGCACCGCTTGCACCGCCAGAAGATTTGCACCCGCAATCGGTATTTCAGAACCTGCCATTTATCGTGCAGAAGGTAGCCAGTCAGGGTAATGGCGGCAAGGTTCAATGGCTGGTGCTCGATGGCGGCCCTGCCGACCTTGAGGCCCCTATATTGCCGCCGCTACAGCCAAGCGGCACCATGGCGCAGGTGCCCATCCTGATGTATCATCACATCTCTGATGTGGTTCCTCCCACTGCACTCGGCAAAAGCCTGACGGTTACGCCGGAGGCTTTCTCTCAACAGTTGGACTATCTCAAGCAGCAGGGGTATCACACCATCACGTTTAACCAGTTGTTCGACGCGCTCTATTACGGGGGGCCACTGCCGCAGCATCCTATTATTCTTACATTTGATGATGGCTATGATGATGCGTTCCATTTCGCCTTTCCCATCCTGCAGGCGCACGGCTATAGCGGCATGTTCTACATTATTACGGGCAAAGTTGGTTGGGCGGCCTATCTGAACTGGAAGCAGATCAAGACGATGTTTGCCGGGGGGATGCAGATCGGCTCGCACACGGTCCATCATGTCGATATGGGAAGCCTGGTACAGTATTCTCAAGACCTGGCACAAGGTGAGTTGCAGAAGTCGCAGGAGGTGCTGCAACAGAGGTTGGGTGTGGTTATTCAGCAGTTCTGTTATCCCTCCGGCGAACCATTCCAGCACGGCAGCCTGGCAGAACGGCAGCAGATTGTGGCTCTGCTGGCGTCGGATGGCTATGTGGGGGCGACGACGGACCCTGGCATGACGGGGATAGATCAGGATAGTATGACGCCGTTTGTACTCCTGCGTATTCGCGTTGATGGCCGCTCTACGCTCACATTTTTTATGAATAGCTTGCCCTGGTAGGGGCGGGGTCATCCAACAAAACAATGATAGGCGAAAACACGCTCAAAACCGCGGTTTTGAGCGTGTTTTCGCCTATCATTGTTTTGTTGGATGATACATATGCTAAGATATAGACAAGAAGACGAACAAATCTGGGATATACTGATTATGTATGGAGTAGCTCATGGGGTCAACGGCAAAAAAGAATGTACGTCAACCATTCATTCTGGCATTGGATGTGGGTACCTCCTCGACTCGTGCCTTGCTGTTTGATGCTACTGCGGCAGCGGTGCCGGCTATACAGGCCCAGGACACCTATGAACTGACAGTGACCAATGAGGGTGAGATTTCAGTTGACGCTGACAGACTTGTGGCGGCAGTCGCTTCTACCATCGACAAGGCACTGAAAGCAGCGGGTCCCCTGACCTCCTCAATAGGGGCGGTCGCGACCGACACGTTCTGGCATAGTCTCGTGGGTGTGGATGCTGCCGGACATCCTGTCACGCCGCTGATTACATGGGAAGATACTCGCCCAAGGCAGGCTGCTGCTGAGCTGAGCGCACAACTGGACAGGAAAGCCATTCACCAGCGCACAGGAGCCCGCCTTCATGCTAGCTATTGGCCTGCGAAGCTGCGCTGGTTGGCGAAGACGCAGCCCGATGCCTTCGGACGGGCGGCCCAATGGCTCTCCTTTGGTGAGTACCTGCACCGGCAGTTGTTGGGGCGTTCAGTTTGTAGCCTTTCGATGGCCTCCGGTACCGGTATGCTGGTAACTCGCACCCGCAGTTGGGACACGGAACTAATGGATGTGCTTGGTGTGAAACCTGAACAGTTTCCCCCGTTGGGGGACCTGCATGAGAGCCTGCAAGGACTGACCGGTGAGTATGCTTCACGCTGGCCCACATTACACAACATTCCCTGGTTTCCAGCGATAGGTGATGGGGCGGCAGCTAATGTTGGTTCGGGCTGTGCGAGCGAGGATAGCTGGGCACTGACAATCGGCACATCGAGTGCTATCCGTGCGGTTGTATCGCCAGAGCGAGCCGTTCCCCCTGCCGGGCTCTGGCTCTACTATGTAGACGCCAGGCGTGCCTTGCTTGGCGGCGCGTTGAGCGAGGGTGGGAATGTCTTTGCCTGGATGGATAAAACGCTCCAACTCTCGTCCCTGAAAGAAGCGGAGCCGCTGGTTGCCGCCCTGTCACCTGATGGGCATGGGTTGACCATTCTGCCCTTTATTTCTGGCGAACGCAGCCCCGGCTGGCACGCGGAAGCACGAGCGGTGATAGCCGGCCTTCAGACTCATACCTCCCCGGCGGACATCTTACGCGCAAGTATGGAGGCCCTCGCCTACCAGCTTCAAGCAGTTTACAAGCAACTGAGCAGTGCATTAGGTGTGCATGAGATGAAGCCTCGTGTGATCGGGAGCGGTGGCGCTCTACTTAGCTCGCCCACACTCCAACATATCGTGGCAGATGCCCTCGGCACGCCACTGTATCCTTTACAAGAACACGAGGCTTCGGCGCGTGGAGTGGCCCTGCTCGCGCTCGAAGTGATGGGTATGATACAAGATGTGGGCCAGGTGCCTCCTTCTCTCGCCGACCCTGTGAAACCTGACGCTGAGCGCGGGAAGATTTATCAAAAGGCGGCGCAGCGGCAGATGCAGTTGTACAGGGTACTGTTGGGCGATTTATAGATTCCCCTTTGTAGCCTCAGGGTACCCGTAAAGGGTATCCCTACCATGCGCGGTGCGCCTTCGCAGGCTCGTTCGTGCATAGTAGGGGTACCCCTTGCGGGTACCCTGAGGGCAGAGCTGTTGCAAGGTCGAGAATACAAGAAGCCCCAGCATGGCGGAGGCAAGCGCCGCCACTACTATACCCGTTCTGCCCGTCATGCTCGGGTATAGTAGTGGCGGCGCTTGCCTCCGCCATGCCGACCTTGCAACAGCCCTGTGGGTGGCAGTGTTGCTTACGGGGCAAAGGCAAAGAGACTCCCGGTACTGTCTCCTATGTATAGTACTCCATTGGAGATAGATGCGGCACCAAAGAAAACGGCTCCATTGTTCGTGTTATGATAACTGAAGAGTGTCGCACCAGTAACTGTATTAACCACAACCAGAGAGGAACCATTGCCAACCACTGCCACCCCCGGGACTATGGTGACGGCGCCAAGCACCGGCCCACTTGTCATACACTGCTCCCAGATGAATTTCCCGGTTGCAGGATCGACTTTACGCAGGCTTCCCTTACAGTTTTGACCATTGATCGTCGTCGTCCCACCAGATACGTAGAGGTTGGTGCCGTCCCATGCGCTCGGTGATATGCTGCCGTCTCCACATTCTGGGCATGCGCCTGCCTTTGCAATTACACGTTGCCAGACGGGTCCCTTGTTAATGCCCGCCCGGTTAAAGGCATAATAGATGCCGTTCTTGTTCGCAACTCCTACCATCTGGGTCAAGACACCGTTGATGGTTGCCGTGAACAGCGTTGGCGTGCTGAGGAAATCGACATCGAACGATTGCTGGTTGAGTGGCACCTGCCAGTGATGCACAAACGAGAGGTCTGCTAGACGTAATTCCATGACAGAATACGCGTATGTCTCTGAGGACGAACATGAGCCAGGATTGCCCGTGGCGTAGTAAAGGACGCCGTTCGCCTGGTCAATCGTCGGTGACCCGGTGACATCTGCCCCGATGCAACCATTGGGGACATTATTATAAACGTGTTGAATAGCGCCTGTAGAAGCGTTGATTTGAATCATCTGCCCCTGCACGAGAGGGCAATCGTTAAGGGATGACATACCGATGTAGACGCTCCCATTGTAGACCGCTGGCGAGCTCCAGATGAAGTGAGCGGGGGGCGCACCCAAAAGCGTACGCCAGAGCAGGGCTCTGGTTATGGCATTGATCGCGTAAAAATGCCCATCGCCACCACCAACGAAGTCTACCGAAGTCTGCACTCCGTTGATTGACACGGTAGCGATCGTTGCGGTACTCGCCACCCCGACAGTCCCACCACAGGACCCGGTCGTCACCCCAATGTTGAGCGCCCAGAGCTTTGAGTTATCGAGGTTGGTTGCATGCTCGAAACCATCCCACGAGCCCCAGTAGATTACCCCGTTGGCAACTGCAGGTTGTGTAGAGATAACACCCCCTGTTGTATGGATCCATTTGAGCTTCAGGTTGGGTGCCGTCGTTGGATTGATAATGGTTTCAGATGCATTGAAGCCACTACGAGTGTTATCCATCAAGTATGTCGGCCAGTCGCCCGACGAGGCTAAAGCGCTCAAAGGCACAAACAAAACACCAAGAAGAGCTAGAATTCCAACTATCCCCCCAAGGGAAATTCTTGCTTGTACCCACTTGCCTATCACAAGCATGTTCGCACTTCTCATTATGGTAAAATCCTCTCTTTGTTTTTTCATGAAGAAAGAGACTTATGCAGATTGATGTATCCAAATTCTTCGATGTATCGCCCTTGATCATATGTTTCAAAAACCGTGACGATCAGCTCGAACGGATTCATCCCGCTCTCTTCGTATGACACACCGTGTTGTGTCGGGCTTCCCCCTTAAGATCCAACCGTAATGGGAGCGTTGATGTACATCCCGGCGAAAACATGGTCCTGGTAATGCCATACTTCCGAACCATCAGTGATGCGAAGTGCGTGTATAACATCGTCTTTGGATGAACCAACATAGATGAAGCGATCAAACAAGGCGAATGGAGCCCCTGTGTAGTTTGCGATCGAACGTTGCCAGATGAGTGAGCCCCTGGTGGCATCGACAGCAATAATGTAGCTGGCAGATTGGATAACATCATTTGTGTTGCTTGCAGGATCGGGACGAGCAGCGCCAGCTACTCCTGCGTAAACTACACCATTGGCGACTCTGGGAGATGTATAAATGGCTCCACCAGCGTTATAGCGCCACAGTCGTGAGCCATTGGTGGCTTTAAATGCATACAAGGAGTTATCACTTGAACCAATGTAGACTACGCCATTGTCCACTGTCGGCGAGGCTAGTATGAAATCACCCACCTTATCAGAACGCCAAAGTCTTGAGCCGTCTTTTGCGCTGAACGCATACACATAGCTGTCCTTAATGTCTGGACCACCCTGGTGTTCAATCGCCCATGAAGCGATGTAAATGACGCCATTGACGACCTGTGGCTCTGTGAAGTTCTGATCATTTAGTTGATTCTGCCAGATCTGTGAGCCGCTTTTGGCGTCAAGGGCGAACAGGTAGCTATGCGCTACTCCATCGTATGAGCTACCGTAGATCACGTTATTGCTGATTACTATAGTATGCATAGTGGCTACTGTGGTGGCTGATCCAGCATGGTAGCGCCAGATCTGCGAGCCTTTTTGGGCATCAAGCGCATACAGATTACCGTCACTTGAGCCGACATAAACTACGCCATTGGCTACTACTGCAGACGATAAAACCGCTGCATTTGTTTGATACTGCCACTTTACTTTTCCATCAACAGCGCCAAGAGCATACACAAAACCTTCCAGAGAACTAACATAGGCTACGCCATTAGCAACTGTGACCGGGGCGGGTATGCTATGCCCCTGGGTCTTGAAACGCCAAAGAAGCTGCCCATTTGCAGCATCCAACTTAAAGAGTGCCCCATCACCCGAACCAGCGTAGACACCCAATTTGGAAGTGCTGCCAATTGCGCTTCTGCTATGGTTTAGTACAATAACCAGGCTACCGAGCAGAAATGTGAGAACCAACACTGCAGCAATCGCGCCCAATCGATGCTGCAGCGAGCGTTCATCCTTGGAAAAAGGAATGTTGCTCTTCATAAAGACTCCGCCTTTCTAATCGAAAACAAGACACTACGTGAGCAGCAAAACTTTGAGCGGGGACTGAGCCAAGTTCTGGTCTGTGTGTACCATGTGTGCTCCAACTGGCTGCGGATCTCAAGTTATAGGAGAAGCATCTCTTCTACACAGTTCACCATATATGTAGCCTACCCCTTTTAGAGCCTGAGTACTCGCCAGAGAATCAGATATTGGTGCCAATGTGGGACAAACACACTGGTGAGAAGTATTGCGAAGAACAAAAAGAGAACGAAATAGTTTTTGTGGGTATTATTGTAGTATCGCAATGCCCTCATAAGAAGGTAAGATCACCAAAAGTTCCCAAAGCGCGATTTAAGTACAAACAAGTTTAGACCTCAAAACATTCATCCCCCCCTTATAAATAAGTATAAGTAAAATCTCTTCTTTTGTCAAGAAATCAGGTTATGAACAACTTTTTCTGTGAAAAATAATATAAGGAGTATTTCAGAATGTCTTTTATCAGAAGAATGCCCAAGAAGCCGAAATGAAGCCATCTGCTATTGCAACAATCTTTGGAAGGCAGATACAAATGCATCGGCGTTTTCTTCTTCGAAGACGCCGAGGATGTGGTGGGCGTTGATATCGAGCAGCACACTGTGGTTGATAGCACTACCCAGGCCCAATGCCTGGCGAATGCGCAAGCCCTCATCATCGAGTGAGATAGCTTTGGGGTGGTCGCTCAGCTCAGGGTTGCATTCGACAATCAGCGTTTGAATGCCGGACATGCCTAAAAGATTGCCTGCGGTGAGTCCAGTGGGGTACCCCTCCTGCTCCCCTTGCCCGCAGGCAATACGGGTACCCTGGGAATGGTAGGGGTACCCTGGGAACGAACGGAGCTTACACTTTTTTCACGGCCAGGACGACGTTTGCGCCACCGATGCTGCGCCCCCCAATCAGGACGGCGGGTCGAGACAGTGGGCGTGCTTCATCGCGCACCATATCCAGGCCATATTTTGGATCCAGCTCCTCGCAATTGATGGTTGGTGGGATGAGTCCATCGTGCAGAGCCAGCAGCGCGGTAATTGTATCCAAAGCTCCGGCCGCAGCGTAGCTATGGCCCAGCATTGTACGAGGCACGCTGACAGGCAGGTGTTGGAGTTCAGAGCCAAAAACCATCTGTAGCGCCTCGGCCTCACCCTGATCGGAAGAGGACATGGCTCGCCCGTCGAGATTGAAGTAGCCGATGTCCTGTGGGGATAGCTGTCCTTCCAGCATTGCCAGGGACATGGCGCGAGCATACTGTGTACCATTGGACGAAGGAACCTGTAACCCATGAGCATCGTTGGTTTGCCCATGCCCAACGATCTCTCCATAGATTCTGGCCCCTCGTTGCCGCGCGTGTTCATATTCCTCCAGGATACACAGCCCGGCTCCCTCCGCTACCAGCAGGCCGGCTGCCCGTCGATCAAATGGGCGATAGGCGTTGGTGTTGTCGCCGTTGACATAGCGGTCATCATCATAAGCGAGCACATAGAGAATGAAGGGATGTAATAACGCTTCACTTCCACCTGTAATGATGATATCTGCGGTGCCACGCCGAACGGCATTATAGGCCATGGTCATGGCATCCAGGCCACTGACGGTGTCGTTGACGGGAGTTTTACAGTATCCCTGAATACCATAGCGGATGGATATCTGCCCAACATTTGCCACCTGGAGCCAGGCGATGGCTGTATAGGCGCTCAAAGCACGCGGCCCTCGCGTATACACCGCGTGAGTTTGCTCCATAACATACTCGACGCCCCCCAGCGTATTCGCCACAACTGCTCCTACTCGTTTTGGATCTTCCTCAGCCAGGTCTAAGCCTGAGTCCTGCAATGCTTCCTGGACGGCGGCGAAGACAAAATGGGTCACGCGATCTGTACGATTTGCCAATTTGCGGTCAATGTAATCATTTGCCACAAAGTTGTTGATTTCACCCGCAACTTGAATCGGCAGGTCATCAGCCGGGAAGCGTTGAATGTGTTTTATGCCAGAGATGCCTCTGCTCGTTGCACGCCAGAATGCCTCTTTCCCGATGCCATTAGCCGCTACTACACCTAATCCGGTGATGACCACACGTCGCTCTATATTCTGCTTCATTGTTTTTGCCTCGTTATCGACTTGGGGACTGTATATACATACTTCATCCTACATTTGCCGGTCAAGCCAGTCGGGACGCGCTAGAACGAGTGCGCTGTTGACCCCACCAAATCCACTTGAGTGAGTCAATGCGATGTTAACGGTTGCTCGCCGTGCTACGTTTGGCACATAATCGAGATCACAGCGTGGGTCTGGATTTTCCTGGTTAATGGTTGGTGGAAGTATCTGGTGCTCCACTACCAGTGCGGTAACAACGGTTTCAATCGCGCTGGCTGCCCCTTGCGTGTGTCCGATCATCGATTTTGTCGCGCTAA
>WNFB01004836.1_pt1 | contig 11994 bp, 7 predicted proteins | sample 5400501 | NCBI WGS metagenome assembly WNFB01 (sample SAMN13153341, study PRJNA577476) | soil metagenome | isolation source: 200 cm saprolite under Douglas fir tree site 2 hole 1 | place: USA:California | collected 2015-04-18 | reverse complement strand
GGGCGCCCTCATAGAGCGACTGGTACTCTTCCTTGGACTCGAAGATGACTTTGAGGACGGAGGGTTCGCGGGCGGCGTCGAGCAGGGCGTAAAGCGGCTGAAAGTCCTTGCGGAGCATGACTAGCAGACGCTCCTGAGGTGTCAGAGGGACCTGGGGCTTTGGGGTGGGTTGCGGAGGGGCCAGTGATGCGGGCGGCTTTGCAGGAGCAGCCGCGGCGGGTTGTGGTGGGGTCTGCCGGGGCGCGGTGGCAGCGTGGTGCGGCCGAGATGCTGGCGGAGTTGGAACGGGTGCCTCGACTTTTTCGCTTTCGATGCGAACCAGGAACTTGGTGCGGCCTGCAACGATTTCGTCGCCGTTCTGCAGAGTCGCTTCGGCGACTTTTTTGCCGTTGAGGAAGGTGCCGTTGCTGCTGTTTAAGTCTCGAATGCGGCAGCCCTTTTCGGTGCACTCGATGACAAAGTGGAGGCCGGACATGAGCTTGTCATCGGGAAACGTGTGGTCGGCCTTCGGGGTTCGGCCAATGCGGAAGGGCTGGCCCGGCTTTAGCGGGATTTTGGTTCCCGCCAATGCCCCAGTTCCTATTTCCAGGATGACTCTCATCGTCTCATCTCTGACCTCATATTACACGGAGGCTGTTAGTTTATTCGTGTCGGTCGAATTCCGGGCAAGTCCTTGGATTGTTTCAGCGTTCTCGGAAGCCCGAACGACCGCAGACCGTCAAAGAACCAATTCTTCTTCTTGCGTCCATGCCCTTCAGCGTATTCCCTAACCTTCTGTCGGGTGCGGTCGCCAAGCGAGCACCCAGGTCGATCGCAGATCATTGGGCGGCCAACTGCCACGATTTGAGCAGCCGCGTCACCATCTCCTTTTCATCGCCGGTCGATTGTGCAATAACATCGGACAGAACCGAGTTGACACGGGCGGCCGGCGGGTTTTGCGGGGAGCGCGTCAACGACGACCGGATCTGACTAGCTTCTTGAGGGTCGGGCGAGAACTCCATCAAAACAGAACTGGCCAATATCCGGGCCCAGGTAGCACGCCTCGCGGTATCGTCTTCGTTCACCAATGCAGTTGCAAGCGTGCCGACGATCATTTGATTGGCGGGGTCGGCTTTGCGCTCCCGCACTAGGAACGTCTGGCCAGTGAGAGCAAGCGCGAAGTTAAGCTTGTGGTCCGATGGAGTCTTAGGAGAAAGGATTGCGTCGTGCAACAGCTGCACAGCGGAATCCCTTTGCGGCGTCGCGTGGCGCCCCAAGTAATCCAAAGCGTAGCGATTCAGCAAGTCGAGTTCGCTTTGGAGCGCACCCGCCAACATTTTGAGCTTTTGAGGGGCACTACCAGAGAACTCTTCGATTTCGTAGGCCTGTCGAACAGCCGTGACGTCACCCGCCGCCGGGGACGAAATCTGCCTCGCAGCCGCCGCCTTCCAAACGCGAGGATCGTCCGTCGGGCGACAAGCGAGGATCAACTTGTCGTGAGGGCCCAATCGTACGGCGTTCCAATAGTTGGAACGATTCCGCACGCGGATCGTGGGAGAAGCCACACGACTCGCCGGAACCTCGATGACATCGCCCGGACGGGGTTTAGTACCGTGCAGCCCTTCCGCTACTCGGAAGACGACCGATCCAATTTCCAATTCCAAACCCTGGTCGGTTTTGCGAGTCCAGTGCGTGTTTTCTACCTGCGCAATAATCATGCTAATGTCCGGTTGCGAGACAAAGGGCGCCAAATCTCCGGATAGGGTTTCGGCTTGATTGCCTGGTGCCATGTGAATACTCCTATCTTGTGTCTGTGAAGCCATGTTGCACGCTACGAGCAATATCGCGACGAAGACACTGACGCATTCTCGCCCGACTTTACGGCTTTGGGACAAAATCGTAGTCCCAGCCAGCGTTGAAGCGAGGTTCAAAAGTGTCAAAACCGGCTTCTTTGGCATCCTGCCCTCCGGTAGCTTCGGAGATTAATTTGAAGGCGCGGTCGTAATCCTTTACCCCGGCGCCGTGGGGAGTGTAGTTTCCGTCGGAGTCCACCTTGCCACTAAAATCGGCCGTCCAGGAAGCTTTCGCATGAACCACGATTCCGTCAGGAGCATCATCGGTGGTGGAGGCGACGGCAGTGACAAAAAAGTTGCCTCCAGAAATCGATTCGAGGCGTTTACCGGTTTTTGGATGCGAGCCAGGGAAAGTACCGGTTGGGCTATCGGCGGTGAAGAGTTCGCGGTCCTTGTCTGAGTTCTTGAGGACGTCATTAGCTGGCGTGACCTTGTCGGGGAAGGTGCAGTAAGGTGAATTGCCATTGGTAGCGTCGAGTACGGGAAAGCCGCCCTTAGGGACCTCTTTTGCCGTACCACCGTCCTTGTAGTGGCCGGTGAGGGTGTCATTCGGGCAATTCTGCAACGTGTGGATGTCCACCTTGAAGACTCCGATCTTTTTCTCAGTGCCTCCTCCGAACACCTGCAACTTGACCCTGGCCTGCCAAAAATGGTTTGCGGTGTCATCGTCGCCCGACTCAAAACTCGTGTCGGTCTCGTCGGAGCCCGCATCCTTCACGAGAGCGTCGTTGGTCACAATCCGTGATGAAGACGGGTCCACCTTCACCCACGCGAACACGACATTCCACACAATCTTGGATACACCCAAAAGGGCTACAACAGAGAAGGAACCGGCTTTGTCCGTTTTTAGGGTTGCTTTCCTGCCGCCCTCCGTTGGAGTGATGGTTGGCGCGGACTGGTCATTCTCGTTTGGCTTTACGAGCCAAGAAACCGGCATATCAGGCGGGGTCGTGACCGCCTGAAGCTGCACGTCGAGGCAGCCGCGTACCAGGATTACGGGCTCATTTGTCGTCAGGCTTTCTTCATTCGATTCGCTTTTGAAAGTTTTGTCGGGCCGTTTCTTGGTAGCGTCACGCTTTCCTTGAGTCCCACTGACGGTGGCCTTGATCTGGGTGACAACCGCAGTTCCAATGAGGGCATGGCACGGCGAGCCGCTGGAAATGCGCTGGTAAAAGCGGCAGGCGAAAGTATCTTCAGACTGCTCGAAGGTTCGGTCGGCACCGGAGTCGTGTGTACTTCGCCGCTTCTCTCCGTCTGAGAAGAACCGCTTCTTGCAGCTTGCGACGCCCTCGGTCGCGCGAGGACAGGGCCACTTAGCGGGATCGACCTTGCTGCCTTTCCTGAACATGAGCACCATCACCCGGCGGTTTGGGGCGTTGGCAGCATCACGCTCCTGAAGGCCATTTTTGTCTTTCTTTTGAGCAGCGGCGTCGAAGGTCGACTGGGTCTCCTTCGAGAAAAGGAGCAAGGGATTGAATTCGCCGCATCCCTGAAAGTCTCCCTTCCCACCGGAATCCGCACCTTGCGCCAAGAAGTCGGTCTTTTGGAGCTGAAATCCTGCGCCGCAGAGCAAGTCCATGTACCTCTTGAAGAGGACACTGTTTTGAGTGCCCTTGGGCAAGCCGGTAGCCTTTTGCATAGATTCGAGGACATCGGTGTGCCAGTTGTCGCCGCCGAACGGTTTGTTGAAAAGGTTGTCCCAAAGAGAAGTATCGCGAATCAGCAAGGCATAGATGGCGGTGGCGCGACGTCCGCTGAGAGTTTTGTTGTAGTCGTCGTTCCCCACAGGATCGGCGTGGCCGAAGACGGAAAGCGGAGAAGCGGGGTGCGCTTTCACGAGATCGGATAATGCCTTGAGTTCGGCACGGATGTCGTTCGGGTTGCTCGCGTCGGAGGAAAGATCAAAAAGCGGGAAGGAAGAATCGAAGCGAAACCGCACATCATCGACGCGCCAACACGCAATGGGAATCAAGCGGAGATGCGCGGTGTTGAACTCGCTCGAGGTCGAGGGACCAACCAGGAACTCGAGCTGCTCACCCCCCGGTGCGTGCTCGCCAGAAATTCCACCGACTGGCGGACCCTGGGCCCCGCCTTGGGAATCGTCACTCACGCAAGCTCGCTCCAAGTCACCATGGGCTGGAAATTGCCCGAGATACTAACAACCGTACACTGCTTTAAGTTTGGCTTGGGTTTTTGGGCCGCAGTCGCCATCCACGACTAAGCCGTGGTCGCACTGAAATTCTTCTACAGCGGATTCGAAAGCAGCCTGGTCTGTTCCACCGATATCGCCGGCAAAGTAACCCAAATTGTTCAGGCGTGCTTGCTGTCCAGATGGCTCTTCGACGGGGTCTAAATCACCGATCTTGAGGGTGATTAGAGCATCTGTGAAGGGGGTTTGATCGCCCCGGATGACGAGAAATGCTTCGCGTGCGTCAAGCGGAATCTCTTGCTCAATCTTTCCATCTGCAGCCGTGGTTGGCTGAAAAATTTGATCATTTACGCGCAGCGCGCATTGAGCGTTGGCGATTGGCTTTTCATAGATGTCTTCCATGACGAGGCGGAGCTTCAAGGTCTTCTTATCAACGGTGAATGTGTGGCGCTTGTCAGTGCCGCCGGATTCCTGCTTTTCCTCTTTGTCGGGCACGAAGATTTGATCGCCGGGAAGCAAAACGTTGGGATTCTGACGCTGCTTTTTCAGGTCGGAGTTGTTGGGATGATCCCAAATGACGGTGTAGTCTGGAAAACCGTTGTCTTTGGCAATTTTCGAGAGGTGATCCCCCTGTTGGACACTGTAATAGTCAGCCATGGTTGCTGCCTCGACCGAGCTCGATGACGCGAGAAGAATTCAAGAGCTTAGAAAGAAAATTATTTCTTGCGCCAGGATTTTTTATCTAGCTTCGGAAACGTGATTTTGCACGTGCCAGGATCTATGCCGTCAACTCTTGCCTGGCCTTGTGAGTCAAGAGCGCCGTCGACTGTGGAACCGTCAGGAAGTTCAATTTGGTACGGCTCACCCGAAACTGGCTTGCCAGCTTGATCGACCAATTCGACCTCAACCCAGTGCCCTGTCTTAGGCTCATCGGCAGAACCTGCCGCATCGGATAAGGCTTGTCAACCCGGACAGGGCTGGATGAAAGGCGTTCCGACCTGGGCTGCTTGCGCCAGGGCTACGGCAGCGGAACTCGGGTTGTATTTGGAGACTTCTGCTTGCGTTTGGCCGGAGGCGCTGGCGCCAGACATGGCTTGGCCCAGAAGGACCAGCGGGGGGCTTGGCGTGACGACGACGGGGGAGCCCATGCCGACTTCGCCGATCATTACGGTGGGTTCGCCCATGATTATGGGGTTCACCGGTCCCATGGCGAGGCCCGGCTTTTCGACGACGATATCACCGAGGCGACAGGCCATCATGTTGTTGATGAGCACCGTGGGGCTACCCATGACGACGGAGCCGACGCCGTCGGCACCGCTGATGCTGACGGCGGGACAGGCGTGTTGGTCAATCATCGCGCGCCAAGCGGGAAGCCCACCGATGAGCACATTCACGCTGCCGGGCCCGGGAGCGAGCGGCATACCGTGAGTGGTCGGGTCTGTTATGCGAGCTGCTGGTGGCATGTGAGTATCAGTTGTAAGTTCTTAGTTTTAAGTCCTTAATGTAGATTCTTCATGCTCTGCCGAGCCAATTCTTGGACAAGTTCATTTCGTACTAGAAGCCAATACTACATCTTTCCGCCCTTGGTGCCATCGTCGGCGGTGTCCGGGTCCTTTGGATCCTTCGGGGCATCCGGACTCGCGGGTGACTGCGGGCTAGCCCCTGGTCCGCTGCCAGCGGCGCCGCCACTGTTAATAAGTACCATGGTGCCCTGAATCGTTACACCGGCAGGGCCGATGTCGACGAAACCGCCGGCGGCCTTCAAGGAGAGCTGCATGCCGGCCTCGATAATCACGGTCATGCCGCCCTTGAGATGAATCGTCTGGCCCGCTTCCATGGCATGGGTCATGCCGACCTTTTCGTTGCGGGACTGCCCGACTTGCAACGAAACATTGCCACCGACTTGTTCCTTCTGGTCTTGTCCAACCTGCAGAGAGACATTGCCTACGATTTTTTCCTTCTGGTCGCCATCGACCTCGATGGATTTGTCGGCGCCGACCTTCTCCATTTGCTTTGCGCCGACCTGCAGTGACATATCACCGTCGATCTTTTCGAAATGGGTGCCTTTGACGTGGCCGTGCTTGTCGGCGTCGACCAGCTCACGCTGATTGGCGTGAACGATGAGACTGCGATCGTTGCCGATGTATTCGCGGGATTGGTTTTCGACGCGGTGGTCCATGTCTTTTTCGGCGTTAAGGAAGATTTGTTCGCTGCCTTTTTTGTCCTCGAAACGGAGCTCATTGAAGTTGGCGGAGCCGCCACCCTTGGTGCTGCGGGACAGGAAGGTGGTGCGAGTCATGTTATCGGGAAGAGCGTAGGGGGGCATCTGCTCGTCATTGTAGACGCGGCCAGTGATGATGGGGCGGTCGGGGTCGCCTTCGAGGAATTCGACGATGACTTCCTGCCCGATGCGGGGGATGTTGATGGAGCCCCAGTTCTTGCCGGCCCAGGGCTGAGAAACGCGGACCCAGCAGGAACTGTTCTCGTCCTTTTTGCCCAAGCGATCCCAGAAGAATTGGACTTTCACGCGGCCGTATTTATCGGGATAAATCTCCTCGCCGGCGGGGCCTACGACGACAGCGGTCTGAGGGCCCTGCACAATGGGTTTGGGAGTGACGCGCTGCGGGCGATAAGGCACGGCGAAGGGGATGCAGGTGAAATGGTTGGTATAGGTTTCCTGGGAGCCGGCTCCCGAACCGGAATAGCTGTCGCCCACGGACGCGGAATGGGTAACTTCCGTCAAAAGAAAGTCGCCATTCATGTCCGGGCGAGAGTGCTCGTCCAAGTGAAATTTGTAACCGGAAGCGAAGGAGCGGCAGTTGCCGGAGCCAGTAACCAGGTGGTGCAGTGCTTCTTCTTCTTCCATGCGAACTTTGGTGGTGGTGTCGCCTTCGGATTTCTTGGTGTGAATTCCCGGGTAATCGTAGATTTCGTATTTGGTGTTGCCACCGATTTCAGCGACGGTTTGCACATTGGCCATCAGGGAAGTGTTGGGAGTTTGGAAATTATAGTCGGTCAGAGCGTACTTGCCGGGCCGCAGCTCCTGTTCGGCGCCCCAGTTGTCCACAACGTCTTCATGCAGGACGGTGGCGCCGGGAGTGTAGTTAAAGCGCACCTTATACTGGACGGGACAGTTTTTGTGGACTTGCGGCTTGTCCGCGAATATCAACTTGTGAGTGTTTTGATCGTGCTCAAAGAAATAGAAGATGCCGTATTCCTCCATCAAGCGGGAGACAAAGTTGAAGGCGGTCTCGCGATACTGAACGACGTATTCACGCTGGGGGTAGCTGCCCTGGGTGCGGTCCTGAAAATCCTGGAAGCCGTGGTCCTGAAAAACTTTTTTGATGATTTCGGGAATCGTTTTTTGCTGGAAGATCTGGCAGTCGGCAGTGCGTGTGAGGAACCAGACCCAAGGAACAATTTCAGCTCGGTAGTAGCTGAAACGATTGTCGCCGCCCACGCAAGCGAAACGGCTCACAAAGCCATTCCAATGCCGCTGGTCATCGCCGTGGTGCTGCACCTGTAGGGTCACCTGCTTGCCAACAATGTCCTTGAAGGAAATGGAGTGGTTTTCGGAAAGAAAATCCGCAGAGAAATGAAAGAGTTGAGACATGCCTTCGTGGCCGCTGAAGCTATGCAGAAGAAGAGTGTCCTTGCCGAGCGGGGATTTGATGGACATGAGGCGCTGCTCTTGGGTGTAGGGCATATTCAGAATGCTCCCTTCCTAGTCGGGCAAGGCGGCCAGAAAGATTCTGCCTATATAGTGACGATCTACCGGCAAAGGTAACTCTTTAAATTCCAAGCTGCAACGTTTGCAAGCCTAAATATTGGAGAGACGGGCTACTCCAGCCAAACTCACAAAATCGAATCGCCGGTTGCTGCCGGTCCGAGAACGGACAGTTCAATTGTAAGCAAACGAGCCGTTTTCGGCGACGGAGACGTGGATGGCCGAGGGCTTCTGGCGGTCGGCCATGCGGCTGAGCAAGTAGCGCGAAATGTCGGGGAGCATGGTGTTGGTGAGGATGTTGTCGACGTTGCGTGCGCCGGACTCGACTTCGGTGCAGCGCTTGGCGACTTCGGCGACGACCTCGGGGGCGTAGGTCAGTTCGATCTTGTGATTTTCGCGGATACGGCGCTGAATCTTGGCGAGCTTAAGGGTGACGATGTTTTTCATGGCTTCATCGCGCAACGGGAAGAAAGGAACGGTGACGAGGCGGCCCATGAAGGCAGGCTTGAAGATTTTGTTCATCTCGGGCTTGAGGGCTTTGGCCAGGCCTTCGGGGCTGGGGGTCGTCTCAGGATCGGCGGTGAGTTTCATCAGCAGATCGGTGCAAGCGTTGGAGGTGAGGATGATGATGGTGTTCTTGAAATCGATTTCGCGGCCTTCGCCGTCTTCCATCATGCCTTTGTCGAAGACTTGGTAGAAAAGCTCGAGGACGTCGGGATGAGCCTTCTCGCATTCGTCGAGAAGAACGACGGAGTAGGGGCGGCGGCGGACGGCTTCGGTGAGAACGCCGCCTTCACCGTAGCCAACATAGCCTGGGGGCGAGCCTTTGAGGCTGGAGACGGTGTGAGCTTCCTGATACTCGGACATGTTGATGGTGATGAGATTGCGCTCGCCGCCGTAAAGAAGATCGGCGAGAGCGAGGGCGGTTTCGGTTTTGCCGACGCCGCTGGGGCCGACGAGCATGAAGACGCCGACGGGCTTGACGGGATCGTCCATGCCGGCGCGGGCGGTGGAGATGCGCTGGGCGATGGCTTCCAGAGCATGGTTCTGGCCGATGACGCGAGCGGCCATGAGGTCCTTCAAGGAAAGAACGGTGTTGATTTCGTCCTGCTGCATCTTGCCGACGGGGATGCCGGTCCAGGCGGAGATGACTTCGCCGACGATTTGAGTGTCAACGCAGACGCGCATCAGAGGGTTTTCACCTTGCAAGGCATCCAGTTCGGAATTAAGGCGGGCGAGATCGGCGCGCAACGCGGCGGTGTCGAGGGCTGGCTGCGCGGCGCTACCGCTGCCATCGCCGGCGGCGGCTCGGGGAGCCGCGGCGGTTTCGAGTTGCGTGCGGACATTTCTAATTTGTCCGACGAGGCCTACTTCCTTTTCGCGGCGCTCTTGCAAGGATTTCAATTCCGCGGCGAGAGTGGTCTTTTGCGTCGCGATGGAGGCGAGGCGCTCGGCGTGGTCGGAACCGACCGCGGCTTCGCGCTGGAGGACACGCTGTTGGACGTCGAGGTCGTCCAGTTGGCGCGTGGCGTCCTCGATTTGGGGTGGCGTGGCGTTTTGTCCAAGGGAGAGACGGGCACATGCGGTGTCTAGAACGCTTACGGCCTTGTCTGGCAATTGCCGGCCAGCGAGGTACCGATGGGAAAACTTTGTGGCGGACTGCACGGCCTCGTCGAGGATTCGAACGTTGTGGTGTTTTTCCAAAGAACCCACAATGCCACGGAGCATGACCATGCACTGCAGTTCCGCGGGTTCTTCGACCTTGACTACCTGAAAGCGGCGAGCCAGAGCCGCGTCCTTCTCAAAATATTTCTTGTACTCCGACCAGGTGGTGGCGGCGATGGTGCGCAATTCGCCGCGGGCCAGCGCAGGCTTGAGCAAGTTGGCCGCGTCGCCTTGCCCCGCCGGACCACCGGCGCCAATCATGGTGTGCGCTTCATCAATGAAAAGGATGATCGGAGTAGGGGAAGACTTGACCTCTTCGATCAACCCTTTCAGACGATTCTCAAATTCTCCCTTGATGCCGGCACCGGCTTGGAGGAGGGCAAGATCAAGGGAGCGGATGGTTACGTTTTTCAGAGGGGGCGGGACGTCGCCAGCGGCGACACGCAGCGCAAAGCCTTCGACGACGGCCGTCTTGCCGACACCCGCTTCGCCGGTGAGAATGGGATTGTTCTGGCGGCGGCGAGTGAGAATGTCGATGATCTGGCGAATCTCGTGGTCGCGGCCAAGCACGGGATCGACTTTTCCTGAGCGCGCGTTGGCGGTGAGATCTATCGTGAATTGATTGAGGTTCTGCGTTTTACCGGCGCCGGGAGCACCGGAAGAGGTGGCTGGGCCCACGCCGGGGATATTGGCGGCTTGCGCGGTCTCCTGATCTTCGGGCGAGCCGGCCACAATGGCCCAGAAATTCTTACGCAGGGTTTCCTCGCTGATTTTCTGGAATTCACGCGAGACTTCGCGCATCAACCGAGCCAGATCCGCCGAAGCGGCGATGGCCAGGATGCAGAAGCCGGAACGCACCTGGGCGGCGCCAAAATCAAGCGAGCCGATAGTCCACGCCTCGGAAAGCATTTGCACCAGCGAGGGGCTGAAGACGGGGGTTCGCGCGTTGCCGGTCTTGAGTTTGTCGAGGCTGATAGTGAGATCGCCGGCGAGATGGGATTTGTTCACCGCGAAATGCTTGAGGATGTGCTGCAAGTCACTGTCAGTGACCTCCAGCAATTTCATCAAGAAGTGCTCGATTTCGATGTCGTAGTGGGTTCGCGTCAGGCAGAACCCTGCCGCGGCTTCGAGCGCCGAGCGGGTAGAATCATTGAGTTTGCCGATGAGGCCTTTCAAGTTGGAGGCCATACTGTGTCCTTTCCTTTTATAAAGCGAGGATGGTGTCTCCCGGGTCGCGCCCAATCGGGCTGGAGCGAACCCAGCTGACCCATCCCAGTTTTGGAGAATCGTCGCCTTCGGAGCCCAATTCGCAGGCGGGGACATCTGCCCGTTCGAGAACCAATTGGACCTCGAAATCAATTTCATCGTTGGAAAAAAAGCGCGTCAATCCGCGCAGTTCCTGATAAGCGGAACCCGTGGGCAGAAAATCGAGATATTGGGAAAGCGAGAGCGGCCCGAGCTTGATGCGCGCGCGGGCTCCCTGGTCCCAGACCTCATTCCCCGCCACTGCGCCCATTCCGAGTTGCTCGGAAGGAGTCTCCCGGTCGCCCATGCGGCATGCGGTCGCGGGATCGAGCCGAAACCATCCACCGAGCAATTGCTGAACTTCGACAGGCACTTCGAAATATTCAGTGAGGATCGATTCCAGAGCCTTGGCAGAATGGGGACGCTGGCCAAGAATTCCCGCAAAAAAGAGAAAAGCCTCATCGGGAACAGCCTGGCGATCCTGCAAACCGTCCGTACCCATGCCGATGAGGTCCAGCAAGAGGTGAGAGAAACGGTCGAGTTCCCCGCGCTCGTAAGCAATTGAAAATCGGTACTTTTCCCAAGCCTGATAGAAGAGAGAGACAAAGCGGTGATTGAAGATGTCCAGGAAATCCCGCAAAGTTCTGTCACCGGCCCGCACCCGTTCGGCGATCAGGCCGGTATACCATTGCGGCAGAGCACCGACGGGACCTACTAGACCGTGAAAATTGACGGTCATCTGATGGGGCTTATTCACACCCCATCCCAGCGATTGAATCTCGCTGGCGGGGAAAGCCAACGAAGGATTCGCACCGAAGTGGACTATTTCTTCTGAGGGATTGACGAACCTGCCGACAGGTTTGCGATCCGGGAAAAGCCGCTCGAGCAGGCGCACGGCCTGGAAGAAACGGATAGCGTACGGTTCCTCGCGGAGCCGGGCTTCGAGTTCGGACGGGACGGGAGACTGCTTCAGAGCAGAATCGCCTGCCCCGCTCGTGGCGGCCATTGACGTAGAGGCTCCTTTCGCTGCTGCGTGCGAGCAAGCAACTGACTAAAGCTGTTAATGGAAGCGTACAATCCGAGGAAATGTTCGAGCACGCTGGCGAACAGGTAGACTCCGCCGCCGACGTACTGTTCCTCATCAAACTCGATTTCGACCTGCCTTCCGCGCACGAACCCAATTCCATTCTCGGAAATAACGCGCGCGAAGTGGCGCTGACTTTTCAAGTTCAGCAGGCCCGCAATCTGTTTTTCGTGAAACGCGGACTCGCTAAAGTTGTAGAGGCGAAGGATTTCCGTCAAGGCATACTTCCCTTCCTCGACCAGCGACAAATAGTTCAACGACAAATGAGAGACGAGCCGCCAGAGTACGCCTT
>WNFB01004835.1_pt1 | contig 11995 bp, 7 predicted proteins | sample 5400501 | NCBI WGS metagenome assembly WNFB01 (sample SAMN13153341, study PRJNA577476) | soil metagenome | isolation source: 200 cm saprolite under Douglas fir tree site 2 hole 1 | place: USA:California | collected 2015-04-18 | reverse complement strand
GGAAGCTCGTTCACGTGAATGTGACAGCCCACCCCACTTCGTCGTGGACCCTTCAGCAACTTCAAGAAGCCATCTCCAGCGAACATGCGTATAGCAGGCTGATCCATGACCGATCCGGTATTTTCTCGGAAGACCCGGATCGGGCCATCGAAAACCTGGGAGTCGAAGTCCTGAAAACTCCTGTTCAAGCTCCTCAGGCCAATACCTATTGCGAGAGACTAATCGGCAGCCTTCGCCGAGAATGTTTGGATTGGTTCATTGCCCTGGAATGAGCGCCATCTCCGGATGCTGGCCCGAGAATGGGCGGCTCACTACAACCAGGGTCGACCACACAGGGGCTTAGGACCCGGCATTCCCGACCCTCCACCCGGGCTGCCCGTCGAACGACAAATCCAGAGACACGAGGTTCCGGAAGGCTTCTTGATCAAGAAGAAGTCGATCCTAGGCGGGCTACATCATGAATATAGATTCGAGAGGATTGCGGCGTGATCCCGACGAAGTTTTTGCGTAGACAGTCCCCCCCCCGACTTTCGTGCATGGCCAATACTTGCTCAGTATTGAATCGTTCTAGTTTCTGAACTGATTGTTGCTTGTGTTCTGGTGTGGGGTGGACGTACCGCATCGTCATCGAAATGTTGGGGTGTCCCATCAGCTCTTTGAGAGTCGCCAAATCCAATCCTGCTATCGCCGAGCGTGAACCGAACCTGTGCCTAAGGTCATAGACCCGAAAGGGCGGTCTGATCTTTGCAGCTAACAAAGCCGCTTGATGAAGTATCCTAACTGTCGTGAGCGGTTTGTTCGGCTCATTCCGATATGGGAACAGGTAAGGGAGCACTTGCTGCATCGACCAGCGGCGTGGAAAAGCGTTGTGAAAAGCGGGTGTTAATCAACTTTCTCCTCCGCATAAAGCATCGGGACGGCAGGGAAGAGGCCAGCACGATAGAGAATTATTCCCAGAGCGGCGTATGTTTTGTTTCGACCCTAAAGCATCCGCCAACGGGCCGACCAAAGCAAACCGGTTAGTTCGTGTTCGCATTTTCGCCTCCCTGAAATCAGAACAGTGCAGCTGGGTCGGCCGCGCGCCGCTCAATCCTGATCCATCATCGCGAGAAGCTTGTCGATAATGCCATTTTCCGCACAGCCCTTCTTCACGGGGCTTACGGCAATCTCGTAGCTGATCTGCTTGTATGCGGCGTCGTCAGGCAGATAGCCGCTGTAGCCATTGCAGAGAGTAAGCATGAGGAGGTGAGCAAACGGGGATTGGTCCTTCAGGCGTTCCCAAACGCGAGTGAATACCTCACCGGAGACTCCGGCGAGCGCCGTGTGGCCGATCATCAGCAATGAAAGCCGGATCGGCACGGGATCAGCATCTAGGAATTCGTAAGTTTTGCGGGGGAGAGGCCCCGGAGCCACCCGCTGGCCCGGGCAAGTAACTAGGCGTTGCATTACGCGAATATCTCCGCGGTTCGAAGCCCGGATGCTCCGTACTACATTAAGGACCTCCTCGCCGAGGAGCATTCCGAACGCCGCTACGGGCTCGAAATCCGAATCCAAATCGTTGTGAATCGGATTCTGGTCTCCGGCGGCGCCGGAAGTCCATAGCGCCACCACGGGATCGCCCAGTTGCTGCTCAACAAACCTAGATGTCGCGCCCGGAAGGTCTGCCGTAATCTGGCGATTGCCCGGTCCCATAACAACTCCATGGACACCGTAGTTGATCAGGACCGCGATCGGGCGGCCGGAGAGATCTTCCACCCTGACAACGCCCACGGTTTTGTCCGAGGGACCATCCGGATTGTAACCAAGCCAGTACCCGCCGTCCGCCATGCGGGCCCGACGATTGATATTCACATTTGCTCTGCCCGTGCCAAACCCGGCTTGTGCGGGCCGCAGTCTTCCGGAGGCCTGCCGAACCGCGTCGACGATCCCGTGCACGACCATCTGAGCATATGGTGTAAGAACCGTCTTATTGCCATTGTTCGTCTCCAAAACAGGTGCTCCATGCGTGTGGACCGCTATCAGCATCTGGTTTTCCACGGGGATGCCGGCTTCCTCGCTGACACGGCGGGATGCTGTCTCCCAGAGGAGGTTTGTCATTAAGAGCACCTCGCACGCAACTACGGCAGCTCGTTTTTTTCCGTCATCTATTACCAGCGCCCGGACGTGCAGCGGATCGTGGACACCCTCTTGTATCTGAGTCGGCTCGTCATATCCCCAAATCTGAAGGTGATCAGTCTTGGCCGGGGTGACTTCAACGCGTGCCGCGCCAGCGCGCAACTCTCCCGGCAACACGCGGGACGCGTTCCCCATAAGGATGAGAACGCAGGCGACAACTCGACATTTCATGTGGCCCCACTTCGCTCTTGCACGCCTCGCGGCCCCTCAGAACTCAAACCGCGTCACAATCTGAGTCCTCATCGGCGCAAATCCAGCCCCGAGCGTGAATACCTGTCCAACCCGTCAGATTACCATACGCCACGTCAGCATTGCCCAGGCGAGTCGTATTAGTCGCGTTGAACGACTCCACGCGCACTTCGAGCTTCGTACCCTTGAAAATGCTCTCCCTGATGGCGGCGGCTTGATGATAGCGGATCCCCGCCCCCCGGATGCGAGCAAAGAATGTTGGGGCGCTAGTCGACGTCGGCAGTGCGCGGGCTCACCAGCACGAGGAAAAGCGACTGGCCCGTCTGAAAAGTCACCGACGACGACCATGCGCCGATAAATCCATCAGTCACGCGGTTCACGTTCTTGCCCAGCCAATGCCCACGCCGCACCGTATCTTCAAAACCGTCGCAGAGGTCAGTTGGTGTGTGGCGTCATTCATACCAATGCCATGCTCGGCGCTCAGGTTGTCCATCTTCTACGGCTTGCCCGCATTCAGATTGCCCACGAAGGTGCTGCCGCCGGCACGATTTAACTGGGCGGCCCATTTCGAATCGAGCCGCGCTGCTGACTTAACGTAGGTTCTCGCTCCGCGCCGACTTTCGAGCACGTCGAGGATACACAGCGCCAGCCACACACCAGAAGAGTATGCCCGTCAGGTTGTCTATTTGTACCAGCACAAGCATCAACTTTTGGTGACAAAAAGTCGAGCTCATCGGGTCAATATTGTGCTATAAGCGAGGCAACGCTCCTGAGTGAGTTCGGGAACTGAACCCCATGTCTCGGAATGGAACGAGAAGCGCGAAGAATGATATTTCCCAACATACCTTTGGCCAGCTCCAAAAGCTTCCTGACGAAGAACTGATGACTCAACTACAAAACGGATTCGACGATGCACTCGCAGTTCTCTTCGATCGCTACCACCGCCTAGTTTACGCCATCGCTGCCAGAGTCGTTCGAGATGCGGGGGAGGCTGAAGATGTCATGCAAACGGTCTTTCTCGACATTTACAGGGCTAAGGCACGATTTGATGCTTCGAAAGGCAGTACTAAGGTGTGGCTCCTTCAATACGCGTATCACCGGAGCATCAACCGGCGGCAGCAATTGAGCACGAGGAATTTTTATAACCAAAGCGGCATTGAGGAATTCTGCGACGCTGACCGGCTGTCCGCGACGTCAGGTCGTGGCGCGCAACCATCTCAGGAGTCTTCGGTCCTGGTGCGCGAGGCGTTGGCGACATTGAACGAGGCGCAGAAGACGGCCCTCGAGCTGGCCTACTTTGACGGGCTAACCATGCAGGAGATCGCGGAGAAAACTGGGGAAACGGTGGCGAACGTTCGCCATCATTTCTATCGCGGTTTAGACAAGCTTCGCTCCTGCCTCAGAATTGAGCCCAAGAGAGTTCGCGTCACCCAGGAGGAAATCTCCCGTGTTGAATCATGAATACTTCCAGGAGCTGGCAGCTTTGGCTTCCATCGGCCAGTTATCGGGATCAGAAGTGAAGGCGCTTGAGGCCCACCTCGAGAAATGTGCTTCTTGCGGGAGTGTCCACACGGATTTCGCCGGAATTGTCCAGGCTGACCTTCCCGTTGTTGGAGACCGTCGCGACAGGGCGTCGCGGTTGCGAACCCTTTTCGGATCAGATCGGGGCTACCGGCAACGCTTCATCGAACGGGCCCGAGCGGAAGGGATTCGATTTTCTCCGGAGCTCGATGCGAAGCCTGTGAGGCCAATGGTTCCTTTCTTCGTTCTTGTTCCGGCGCGTATGGCGCTGGTTGTTTCTGCCTCAGTTCTGATTGGAATCGGCATATGGATGTATCAGTCCAACATGCGTAGCCGGATTGTTGTGAGTTTTGAGTCTAACTTGCAGCACGAGGCGGCTCGACTGGCGGTCTCGAATAAGGACCTACAATCCCAAGCGGCGAAAATGGTCAAATCAGAAGGGCTAAAAGCCAACCAGATTCGGCGATTGGAAAAAGAGTTAGCTGCCAGTCGTGAGCAACTCCTTGCCCTGCAGGATCAGATTGAACGCGCCAAGGAGCATCAGGTTGTACTGGAGGCGCAATTGGTAAGCACCAATGCCCAGGCGGCGGAGTTCAAAAGCAGGAGTCAGGAGAATGCGCGGCTGGAAGGGGAATTGAAAAACGAACTTGACAGGGTACGCACGAGCCAGTCTGCTAGTGAGGAAACCTTGGCTGCGCAGCAGGCGCGCATTCGCGAGCTCTCAGAGGAACTGGCTGCACAGACCACATTGTTCGAGCGCGAGCGCGAGTTGCTTGCCGCGGGTAAAGAGATCCGCGACCTGATGGGCGCGCGTAATCTTCACATCATCGATGTATTCGATGTGGACGGAACAGGGAGAAGCGCCAAGGCGTTCGGGAGGGTCTTTTACACGGAAGGCAAATCGCTCATCTTCTACGCGTTTGACCTCAACTCCCGGCGCCACTCCCAAGTGGACCATGCCTTCCAGGCCTGGGGCTATCGAGATCCGGCAGCCCAGTCGGCCCGAAGCCTCGGCATTTTCTACACTGACGACAAAACCCAGAACCGTTGGGTGCTCAAGTTCGACGATCCGGAGGTCCTCGCCGAAATTGACGCCGTGTTCGTGACCGTGGAACCGCCTGGCGGCAGCCCCAAGCCCACCGGCCAAAAACTACTCTACGCCTACCTGAATGGCCAACCCAATCACCCCTGACCCACTAAGTCTCCGTGGGATTTTCTGAGAGTTGCAAAACTCAGCGGCGATTCATGTGACGTCAGAGCATGGCCCTGCCCATATATTAGGGCCAAGGAACCCCTTCAACCGGTACGCGGCAGGTGGGATCACCCTTCCAAAAGGAGAGCACATGAAAACGGCTCGCCCGATGACCCAATCACCAAGTCCCCCCAACGGAACTTGTCCTTCTCAGTCGCTCAAATGAGCCGAGAACCCAATTTTTCAACCTGATTTGGTACAACTTGCTCCCTGCATCGGCATACAGGATCGGAAGCCCACGCCGAAGGAGAAATTTACAAATGAATCCCTTCCGCATTTGCCCTGTGTTGTTTCGTGCGTTTGTAATCATAAGCCTCGCCGCTTCCGCTTTCGGCACTACCACTGCGACCTTAACCGGCCGGGTTACTGACCCCAGCGGGGCAGTGGTTCCGGGCACAAAGGTTACAGCCACGAACGTGGACACGAACATTTCCTCCAGCACCCAGACCAATGAGGTCGGACTGTATGTGATCCCGGATCTGCCTCCGGGACGTTACCGCATGATCCTCCAGAAGCAAGGGTTCGAGACCATTGTCAAGCCGGATGTCGTGTTGCACGTTGCGGATGTGATCGGGCTGAATTTCTCCATGCAGATCGGCTCGGTCTCGCAAAGCATGACAGTCCAAGGTGGTGCGCCCTTAATTCAGACAGAAACGACCCAGCTCGGGGACGTCATTGAGGGCCACACAATGACTGGCCTTCCCTTGAACGGTCGCAGCTACGTGGACCTTCTGGGACTGCAGGCTGGCGTCGTTCCCAGTCAGTTAAACACAGGCTTCATTCGTACCACGGATCGACCGGTATCGGGGACGCTTTTCGCAGGCAACGTTTCGGTGAACGGACAGCGCGAGGCGTCGAACTCCTTTCTGGTGAATGGCGGCGACGTTGAGGAAGGTAAGAACAACGGCACCACCATCATTCCGGTTCTCGACTCTATCCAAGAGTTCCGGCTGCTGACGAATGCCTTCGACGCCGAATATGGACGGTTCTCCGGTGCTGTGGTGAACGTGGTCACGAAATCAGGGACCAACGCCCTGCATGGTTCAATCTTTGAATTCCTGCGCAACGACAAACTCGACTCGCGCAATTTCTTCGACCGGGACCTTGTCGATCCGGTGTCAGGACAAACCATCCCGGGCTCCGCGCGTGGCGTGTTGAAGCGCAACCAGTTCGGAGGCACGGCCGGCGGCCCGATCCTGAAGAACCGTGTTTTCTTCTTTGGCGATTACCAAGGCACGCGCGAAGTGGTGGGCGTCACGAGTGGCGTTATCAATGTGCCGTCGGCTCAGGAGCGCAACGGCGATTTTTCGGATGTGGTCGCCGTGGGCTTTCCCGAGCTGACCGGCACGGTTCGGGGGGATAGTGTCCCCGGGAATCACACGATGGATGAAGTACTGACCCAGCGTCTGGGATATACGGTGAATGCAGGCGAGCCGTATTGGGTTTCAGGCTGCAATACGGCGGCCGACGCTCAAGCGGGCATGTGCGTGTTTCCTGGCCAGGTCGTTCCTCAAACAGCATGGACTCCGGTAGCAAGCCCCACGCTGAACTTCATTCCCAACGCCATTGGAACCACGCAAGGCACACCTTTCTTCTCCACAAGTGCCAACAAGCGAACAGTGAGCGACGACAAATTTGGCGCACGCATCGACCTGAACACCCAGAAAAGAGGCAGCTGGAAGTTTTATTATCACTTCGATGATTCCCAGGTGCTGCAACCCTATCCCAGCGCAAACGTGCCGGGGTTCCCCGGCCTAAGCAAGAGCCGCGCCCAGCAGGCCAACCTAAGCCACACCCTGAGCTTTGGCGGGAATGCGGTGAACGAGGCACGCTTGAATTTCACGCGCACCGCCATGAACCTCAATAAGCCGGGGGGCGGTTTGGGAAAGATCTCGTCGTTCGGGTTCGCTGACCAGGGGCTAGGTATCATCCCCGTGTCATCGGCCTACGAGGGTCTTCCGGTTATGTTTTTGGACTCACTCGGAGTGGGCGTGGGTGTGCCCGACAGCGTCCCCCGTCAGTTCAACAACACCTGGCACGTCACGGAAAATTTCTCTAAGATCCTCGGGCGGCATACGACGAAATTCGGAGCCGATTTCCGCTACTACCAAATTAACGTGCGCCTCTTCTCCTCCGGCAACGGGCTTTTCGACTTTGACGGGAGCGAGACGGGTAACGACTTCGCCGATTTCCTGCTGGGCGCGCCCTCTTACTTCGAGCAATCCAGCATCTTACAGTTAGACTCGCGGACCCGATACTATGCAGTATTTGCGCAGGACACGTTTAAGATCAAGTCCAATCTGACCCTGAACTACGGCGTGCGATGGGAGGTCAACCAGCCGTGGTACGATACCCAGGGCAAAATTGAGCAATTTGTGCCCGGCCAGCAGTCGCGCGTCTTTCCCGATGCACCGCTCGGATGGGTGTTTCCGGGGGATCCGGGTATCCCAAACACGTTGGCAGCCCCACAGTACGACCGATTCGCTCCTCGCGTCGGCATCGCGTATTCGCCAGTATTCAGCGGTGGAATCCCCGGCAAGATTTTCGGCGGCCCGGGCAAGACGAGCATTCGCGCCGCCTATGGGCTTTATTATACAGCCGTAGAAGACTTGACGCTCTTTGGTGAAATTGGTGACGCTCCTTTCGGGCTTTTCTATGTAAGCCCCACGGAGGTCTACTTGGACCAGCCGTATAAGGACCGCATCAGCGGCAACGACCCCGGGCAGCGCTTCCCTTACACATTCCCAGGCGTGGGCGCAACGGGCTTCTGGGGAAAATTCTTGCCCCTAGCCGTCTCGCCAGCCTATAAGGTCGACAACGTAATGCCCTATACGGAACATTACAACTTTAATATTCAGCGACAAATCGGCACCACGGCGGTGTTGACACTCGCATACGTTGGCTCGCAAGGACACCATCTGCTCGCAAACCTTCCATTCAATCCGGGTAATCCGGCACGTTGCTTCGAGATCAATGCCATCCTGGCACAATACAACCCGACGGCCACGCCCTGCGGGCCCGGACTTGAGGACCAGATTTACGACCTCGGAAACGGACAGTTCGCCTACGGGACACGACCCTATTCTGTAACGTCGGGGAGCTATCTGAGCCAAGGGCTGCTGGATTTCGGCGATAACGCTTGGACGTCGACCCTTGCCAACTCCAGTTACAATTCACTGCAGGTGAGTCTCGAGAAGAGAGTTGGGGCACTGCGCTTTCTTGGCGCTTATACGTGGGGTAAATCGCTGGACAATGGGTCGGGTTATCAGGACTACCTGAACCCGTATGACCAGGGAGCCGACAGGGCGCTCTCCACCTTTAATGTTGCGCACAACTTTGTGGCAAGCTACACCTACGATCTACCGCTGAAGCGACTGACCAGGTCCACGCGCGGGGTCCTGGCAAGGTTTCTCGACGGCTGGGAGGTCGCGGGCATTACTCGCTTCTCGACGGGGGTGCCTGTCAGACTGTCCAACTCCGGCGACCGTTCGCTGTGCGGATGCGGGTTCGGGATTCCAGTTGATCGTCCCAACTATACCGGTAAGCCGCTTCAATTCCTCGATCCGCGCGATAACGCCAAAAATCAGTACTTTTCGACCGGGCCCGGTTACTTCACGCCGGAGGACATCGGTGTAGGGGGAACCGCCGCCCGCCGCTTTTTCCACGGGCCAGGGCTGAATAATTGGGATTTTGCGCTTTCCAAGTTGACGCACGTGAACGAGCGCATCTCGGTGGAGTTTCGCACGGAATTCTTCAACCTGTTCAACCACGCCCAGTTCAACATGAGCACCTCGTCCGGCAACGTCGCTTCAAGCAGATTTGGGCGCGTCAGTGGTGCCCAGGCTGGGCGGATCGGCCAGTTCGGTCTGAAGGTTAGCTTCTAACTTCTCATGCGCCCCGCGCCCGTGACCATCGGCGACCGCGCCCTGCATACTGCGAGGTTGGCACTTGTCTGGGGCGAGGACAAGAAGAGTATGAGTGCCGACACGGGGGGCAGTCTCGTTTTGATGGACTTCAATTGAAACACCGGAGGCCCTCTGGAACGTCCCGCGCCTCGCGGCCTCTTTGTCGCCCCGTGTTCGCGACAGTGATGTGTAGTCTCATGTTGGCGACCCTCTTGTTGGGTGCGCCTGGGCTCCCGCAAAGGCAAAAGGTTCCGGACCGGGTCCCGCCGAAACGTTCTTCGCAAATCCACGACGGCTTTGGTGTGAACACGCCCATGCCCCGCGAACCCTACCTGCCCTGGAGCCGTCGGTGGTGGACCCGGATCTTTGACGCGGGAATCAAGTTCGCGCGCATCGGGCAATACGAGAACAGCACGGATTACACGAGCTGGGACTGCGTGGAGCAGAAAAGGGGAGTTTATGCTATTCCCCAGGAAGTCGACGATTACGTCAGTTCGCTGGCGGACAACGGTGTGGCGATAGAGTTGCAGCTGTTGTATGGAAACAGTATGTACACGTCACCCGCCGGGCGTTTGCCGGATTCAATCCTGCCTGCTCTGGGAAGCGCTCATCCCCCCGACCGGGGGATTTACTCGGTTTTTTGGGCACCGACCACGCCCGAGCAAAACCGGGCTTTTAATAACTATGTCCGATGGACAGTGGATCATTTCCGGGGCCGGGTGCAATACTACGAAATCTGGAACGAACCCAGCGAGTATTTCTGGAACCCTCAGCCATCCCCAGGGGCATACGCCGCACTGGCCCGGGCGGTCATCTCCACAGTTCACGAGACCGATCCCAAGGCTAAAGTAGTTTTTGGCGCGTTCGGGCTGACGGAGCGGGAGTTTCCCCGCCAGGCCATCGAAGCTTGCCGCTGCGCTGATGGCATAGACGTTTTCTCATACCACGCCTATCCTGACTTCGGCCGCAACCTGAATCCGGAAGCGCTGGATGAGCCCGCACATGGTAAGGAATCTCCGGCCTTGCTCCGGGAGATGGTCCGCAAGCTCCCGGCGATTCGGGGTGACATCGCTTTCTGGAATGACGAGTTCAACTCGCCTCCCTCCTGGGAGGATTCTGATGAGTCCGTGCAGGCAAAATACATAGCGCGCGAAATGGTCTACGATCGTGCTGCGGGCGTGCGCACCTTTGTGTGGGAGCTCATTCCCGGCGTAGATGGCAACCAGGGAGACGATTATGGCTTGACCCACGGGATGATGATGCGTCCGAATGATTTTACTCCGCGGCCTGCATTCCAGGCGCTTCAGAATGTGAACGCACTCTTCTCTGACGCAACGGTCGACTCTTCCATCGGGGTAACGGTGCCCGAGCTCACCACGGAAAAACCGCAGGCGCCTTTCCTCGCCTATGGATTTCGCTCGCGCACCGGCAAGGCCATCATCGCCTATTGGCTCGCTGCGCGCAGCCTGCCTGGAGGCAACGGGCCCTACATCCATGGGGACTTGAAGATCAGAAATGCAGGGATCGTCCGGCCAGTTCTGATCGACGTATTATCGGGCAGAGTGACAGCGCTTTCCTGGAAAATTGGAAGGGATGATACCCTGGAGTCGTTGCCCTTCCGGGACAGTGTGATGGCCGTTGCGGACGAAAGTTTCTTTGACTGGCCGGTGCTTCCCGCTGCGCCGGCTTTGCTGCGCTTCACTCTTTCCGGAGGAAGAGTAAGACTTGCGTGGGACCTTTTTGGTCAGGACGTAGTTGGCGTCGTGATCGAGCGTCGCGAGGGCGAACAAGGCGAATGGAAGCGCGCCGCGAGATTGCACAGAGCCATCACCGAACGTACGGACTCCCCACGCGGGCTTGCTCTCAACGTGTATTACCGCGTTCGAGCAATCAATGACGCCGGTGAGTCGGCCTCCTCTAACATCGTCAAAGTAAGAGTAAAGAAGAGCCAGTAAACTCGTGACGATGACGCCTCATGAACTTCGGGCCGGCTTGGAAGGTATCGTCGGATTCGGCGTAACTTGTGCCTCACCAATATTGCATCTGCTTGAAGATGATTGACTCTTCCGCAAGTCCTCTCCGGTACAGATCTGCGTGGTCTGACTTTGGAAGGCCTATTTTTGACTTGTTCCTTTCGGTGGGGCAACCCGACCCCTTGCTTCGTACGCAAGTCAAAATCATGTATCTTGTTGGTTCGCTTAGCTTTTTCTTCGGTCTAGCTAGCTGGTTTTCTGGGGTGTTTGGGCGTCATTGTTCCTTAATTGTTCCCATCTCAAGGCAGCGCTTACGCGCGGCCGCGAACCGCAATTCGAAACGGTGTTTGTGGTATCTTCGCTGTTGATGGCGTCGCGGGGCTCGCGGAGGGGAAAGAAAAGCTGCCGCAAACCTCTCTGTTGACATATCTCGCCGGGGCGATCGCGCTGGTCGGGCTCCTGCTCGTCTTCCGCCGCCAAGTGATGACTTTCCTCCTTCACTTTTCGACGCGCTGGGCTCTTACGGATGCCGGCAGGCGCGCCATCGAGAAGCAGCCCGACGAGATCCACCTGGTCCGGCGGGACAGCTACACGTGGAAAAACGAGCAGGCACTTCGCGGTCAGGTTGAGCCGTTGCTTGCGCTGGGTTTCGAGAACATCGGCACATTTGCGATCGATAATCTCCCGGCCGTGATGGTCCGGTTCCTCTTAAGGGAGGAGGAGTCGCTTTACGCAGTCGTCTACGAGCATGAGAAGGCGGGGGTATGGCTGAACCTGATATCTCTTTATCCGGACGGCAGCAGCGTGACGTTCACCACCTCCCGAGACCGCGGCTTAGAAAAAGACTCGCAGCACCCGATTGTCTATGCTCCGAGTGCGAGCTCGGCGGAGCTCTACCGGCTTGCTCTCGCCAAACGTCCTCAAAAGCCCTTCAAAGAGATGTCCGCTGAGGTCATCGTTCCCGAGTTTGAAAAAGCGTA
>WNFB01004831.1_pt1 | contig 11998 bp, 9 predicted proteins | sample 5400501 | NCBI WGS metagenome assembly WNFB01 (sample SAMN13153341, study PRJNA577476) | soil metagenome | isolation source: 200 cm saprolite under Douglas fir tree site 2 hole 1 | place: USA:California | collected 2015-04-18 | reverse complement strand
AAAATTAGTATTTTTTGTATCTATCTTCACTTCTGCCTGCTCTACAGAAGTAAAAGCCAAAAATTTGAAATATGCTTACTAAAAATAAGTCCTATTAATCCATTAGAAAGTGTATCACATGGGGAGGGAAAAGGCAAGCAGGTTGAAGCGACCAAGCAACTACTCGAATGCAATAAATTAAGCCACGACACAGAAAAACAAGACCTGGCAAGCTGAACGGGGGCTTGCCAGGTCTTGTTTTTCTGTGTCGTGGCCTAACTATCCGATTGCTACAAGGTCAGCAAGCAGCTGGAAGTATAGGCTCTGAAAGTATGCGTGTCGATCGCATTCACCAACAAAGTCTGAAACAAGCGCTACAACTGCTACAAGTGCTACAACTGCTACAAACTTATCAATCCGTGCTATAAAACCCTGTGGCTTTAGCCCTAGGGATAGAAGGCGCGTTCCTTTTAAGGTGGCTTGGGAGGCAGGGTAACGTGGGGGCTTGACACTATATAGCTTGATGCTGTATACTGTTCTCATGCGTGCAAAAGCCTACAAATCGAACCGGAACGTCTACTACTCGTGTAAGTATCACGTGGTCTGGTGTCCCAAGTATCGGCGCAAGGTGCTCATGGAAGGCATAGCAGAACGCTTGAGGCAAATCATTGCTGAGGTATGCCAGGAGCATCAAGCAGAGCTAGTGCAGGTGGAAGTCATGCCTGACCATGTACATTTGCTGGTAGAGTGCGATCCCCAGTTCGGTATTCATCGGCTGGTGCGTTTGCTCAAAGGCCGCTCATCGCGGTTGTTACGCCAGGAGTTTCCGGTCTTGAAGCGAAAACTTCCAACGCTCTGGACCAATAGTTACTTCGTCAGCACGATCGGGGGAGCGCCGCTCTCAGTCATGAAGCACTATATTGAGAACCAGAAGCATGTCTAATCTGAAAGCTTACAAGTACAGATTGTACCCGAAGAAGCAGCAGGCAGAAAAGCTGCAATGGACCCTAGATCGGGCAAGGGAACTCTACAATGCCGCCATCCAGGAACGACGTGATGCCTATGAGATCAGGATCAAACGGCACCCGAACTATCATGATGAAGCGACTCGTAAGCAACTCACCCAAGAATACGCTCTCACCTACACCCAGCAGGCGATACAGCTTCCAGCAATCAAAGAGGTGAGGCCAGAGTACAACGACATTCACTCTCAGGTCTTACAAGATGTCTTACGACGCGTGGACAAGGCATACAAGGCATTCTTCCGGCGGGTCAAAGCGGGGAAAACACCAGGCTATCCGCGTTTTCATGGATACGGGCGCTATGAATCCTTCACGTTTCCACAATCGGGCTTTTCTTTGACTGAGGATAACCGGGTCTGCCTCTCCAAGATTGGGACCATCAAAGTCAAATTCCCCAAAGGCAAGAAAGCAAATCCGCCTGTAGGTGAGATGAAAACCTGTACGATCAAACGCGAAACACATCACTGGTATGTCATTTTCACCTGCGAACTGGAGCAAGAGATTGTCTATCATCCATCAGAAGAATCCGCAGGCATTGACCTGGGATTGGTGCATTTTGCCACCCTCTCAGATGGAAGCACGATTGAGAATCCACGCTATTTGCGTCAAGCCGAACACAAGCTGAAGAAGTTACAAGAGGCGCTCTCCCGCAAAAAGCGCGGATCAAAGCGACGGAGGAAAGCCGCGCAACGAGTCGGCAAGACTCACCGACATATTCGTAATCAGAGGAAAGATTTCCACCACAAAGAGGCTCGCAAGCTGGTCACACAGTACCAGACCATTGTATTTGAAAAGTTAGCTCCCTCGAATATGAGCAAGCGGCCAAAGCTCAAACAGGATGAGACAACCGGGCAGTACCTCCCAAACGGAGGAAGTCGGAAAGCTGGCCTGAACAAAAGTATCCTTGACGCTGGTTGGGGACAATTCCAACAGATCTGTGAGAGCAAGGCAGAGTGCGCCGGTTCTCGCGTCCTGTTTGTTTCCCCCAAGTACACCAGCCAGATGTGTAGCGGTTGTGGCGCAATTGTCCAGAAAGAGTTAGAGGAGCGTTGGCATGCTTGCTCCTGTGGCTGCTCTCTGGATCGGGACCACAACGCCGCGAAAAACATCCTACAGCTTGGATTGCAAGCCCTCAAAACAGCATCCCGCGCTCGGACGGAGCGCTCAGGGGACGCACCTCTGAGAAGCCCCCGGCTTTAGCCGTGGGGAGTCGTCACATCCACCTTCTAACCGACCAACAACTCCTCTTCGCTCAAAGGGCCCAGAGCCGTGAGTACCTGCTTGTCACGCATGGGGAAGCGGCGAAGCGAACGTATGACATCATCTATTGTCACTTTCTCGATACGCTCAACCTCCTCATCGACACTGATCAGGCGACCCTCAGTCACCCAATCACTGGCAAGAGAGCGCATCCGGGTAAAGGTTGACTCGCTGCTCAGGACGAGGCTGCTGATCCATTTGTCTTTGGCGCGGCGGAGTTCGTTCTCGTGTACGCCATCCTCCAGCAGGCTATCCAACTCAGCATGCAGCAATGTGAGGACACGGGGAGCTTCTTCCGGTGTCGAATTTGCCTCCATCAACATGATACCTGTACCCTCCATAGCCCATATGCCGGCACTTGCCGATTCCGCCAGGCCCTTTTGATGAATGTTCCAATAGAGGCGCGAGCCATCGCTATCTCCCAGAATACTGCTACCCAGGGATGCCGCGTAGTAGTCGGGGTCCTTCACGTCTACGGCTGGCATTGCGAGAATCATGATCTGCTGCTTAAGTTTCTTATCAACTATAATATCATTAATCGCTTGTGCCGGTTGATAAGGTGTGACGTCGCGCCCGGTATCTCCGGTACGCCAGTTACTACAGTACTCCTCCGCGAGATGGACAATATTGTCCCAATCGAAATTGCCGGCGACTGCAAAAATCAAATTATTCGCGGCGTAGCGGCGATACCAATAATCGCGCATCTGCTCAATACGCATATTGCGAATACTTTCGCGCGAGCCAAGGACATCATGCCCCAGCGGATAAGAGCCGAAATAAATCTGCATCATGCGCCGGAAGGCAAGGTTATAGGGCTGATCTTCCGAGCGTGCAATTTCGTTGACAATTACCTCTTTTTCTGTCTCGAAATCGCTCTCGGCAAGGCGAGGATACATCATATCACTGAGCAGTTCGACAGCGCGCTCCAGGTATTCGCCCAGGACTCGTGCATAGAAAACGGTAGCCTCGTGAGAGGTAAAAGCATTGAGTTCCGCCCCTATCTTGTTAAACGCCAGGGTTATTTCCTGCCAATCCAGGGTTTTCGTGCCCTTGAAGACCATATGCTCCAGAAAGTGAGAGACACCCGCAATACTGGGATCCTGTTCATCACGCGAGCCGGTGCGCACATAGAATGACACGGCGACCGACTCAAAATCAGGCATAGGCTGAGCAACGATTTGCAAGCCATTAGATAGGCGGTGAGTATGAAACACAGTTCCATTGTTGGCTGTGGATTCAGTCATGGAGTACTCCTTCAGCATATAAAGGTATTGCTTTTTCTTTATAGCATGATAGCCCTGAGGGATATACATTGTCAAATCCCGTTCAGATCTCTCCTAAAAAATTGGGTACTTTTTGCGGGTGCCATTGCTTTACTTCCATGGATAGTTACTGTTACCAGGATTATCGCCCCCAAAATCCGCTTTTTGCACGTAATACCCGAAATTTTCTTCTATGAAGGTTGAATAGAGCAGGTGCCTATGATATGCTACTGATTATGAGATCGCTACAGATTGATTTTTTCGAATAGCAGGCCAGTAATAATCCCTGCGCATCCTAGTGCTTCCCACCAGGTACATGAGGAGTAACAAATCGGATGTCTACCGCTATATGGGGAGAGCAAGAGCCACATATTTTAGACGAGAACTATCCGTTATCGTTGCTTAAGAAGCTCTTACAGGAGATGATCAAACAGTTTGGTGCCAGTGGTGGTTGTATCGCGCTCTATGACGAGAGCATCAGCCAGATGGTCATACGCCTGCATATGCGCTTGCGTAGCGCTGCTCCTGCCCTCGCCAGTAGCAGCATAGCAGGAGAAGATGCCTCTTCTTTTCGCCGTCGTGTCACTATCGATTTAGCTGATTCGTCCTCTTCAGCGTCGGGGAGATTGAGACGCATCTCGCAGCAATTGGAAACCGATCCAATAGTATCACTGGAAAACAGCTCCTTTTTTCCGGTAGGCGCTGCGTATCCTTTTGGACAAGACTTGATTGGCTACACATGGCGCAAAAATGAGCCACTTGTCATCCGTCACGATGATTACATCTCATCCTTCCAACCAGTTGACCAGGTACCTTTTTCGCTTGATATCGTCCCTAGCTGGTACCTCGCAGCACCCATTAAGGTACCTGAACTTGCCTTTGAAGCTCGTACAAGGAAACAACATTCCAACATGCTCGGCATAGTCTTACTCTACCAGGCAGGCTCTGGGATGGGATTTCAACAAAAGCAACGCGGCGAGGCACTGCAATTTACAGAACGGATCGCCCTTTACATACAGAATGACCAATTGCGACGCTTGCACCTGCGCACAAGCGACTATATGAAACGCCTCCAGCAGATCAGTGCAGCGTTCCCTACAGCCGTCAAGTTATCAGATTTGGTCGAGGACGTCTATCAGTTCGTTACTAATGTTGTCGACGTCTCCTCAATATTGCTAACCCTATACGACCGCGATACCAAGAAGATCTATGACGTGTTTGCAGTCGATCATGGGAAGCGCTGTGATTTGTTGCTTGAACATCCTGTAGTAGATCTTCCCGAAAGCCGGCCAATCTGGTGGCAAGTCACCCAGCAGGAAAAGCACACCCTGCTGCTAACGCTTGAGAGCCAGGAGCACGGGAAATATGGGAAGTACGAGGAACTGTTGAAAGGAGCCTGGGGAGATCAAAGCACAGCAGAAACATTCTTGTTACTGCCCATGAAAATGTTTACGCGAGTTGTTGGCTCGCTTTGCCTCACCAGCACGCAACCAGACGCATACAGCCCTGAGGAGATCCTGGTTCTGGAGACAATGGTACAAATCATTACGGTCAGTATAGAGAATGCCAAGCTCTACGACCGCTCCCGCCAGGCTCTTATCAAAGCAAAGCAGCGTGAGGAATCACTGGCTGCAATGTACAGTGCCTTGCAAGCCATTAGCACCGTATTGAACGTCGCAGAACTGCTGCACAAATTTGTCGAGACCGTGGCAAATCTAGTCCAGGCTGAGATGTGTACCTTTTTCCAGCTTTCAGCCGGCGAACAAGAACTGGTTGCACAGGCCATCTACGACATGACGGGTAAATGGAATGACCCAAATAAAGGCGGGAGTAAAGATGACAAGCACAACGACCTCATAGAGATGATCCACCTACCCTTTAAAGGTTCCATCCTGGAGCGCCTGGTTGAAGCTGAGACTTTTTTTTACTTAGACTCAACAATGGTTGAAGAACTCGCTCAGGCCAGTGGTGAGGGTGGCGTGATTTTTCTGCGCGAGACGCACATTCAAAAGATGCTGATGATTCCAGTGCGCTATCAGATGGAAATCGTTGGCATACTGGCTATACATACGCCTCATTCAAACCGCATGTTCCGTCCTGAAGAGCTGGGAGCGTTACTCGCCATCTCTGGACAGGCCGCCAGCGCTATTCGTAATGCTCAGCTCTTCGAACAGATTCAGGAAGCCTATGCCGAGTTACAGCGTATGGATAAACTCAAAGACGAGTTTATCGTGACGGCCTCTCACGAGCTACGTACACCGCTCAGTGCTATTAGCGGCTACTCATCGTTGTTAAAGCGACAAAGTGGGCGCATTACTCCACAACAGATTCTGCGCTTTGCCTCAAAAATTAGCAGCGCCACGCAGCAATTGAGCGACCTTGTGACAAACATGACCGAGGCAGCGAAAATGGGAGCGCTCGACAAAAAGATGGATTTGCAGCCGGGGCCAGTACAGTTACTCGCAGCAGCGGAAATGGCATCAACAATGGTTAGCATCAATATCGAGCAGAAGATCACGCTGCAGATTGCGGACGAAATCTGGCTGTATTGCGATCCCATGCTCCTGCGACAGGTGATGACTAATCTGCTGGATAATGCAGCCAAGTATTCCCCGCTCGATGGACGCATTATCGTTACCGGGAGCGCTACCACGCTTTCACAGTTACCGGAGGACCAGGTTGATTACGCTTCATTGGCAGAGGGCGTTGATCTTCCCGTAGCGCTGGTACGCGTATGCGATGAAGGTGAAGGCATCGCGCCTGAGGATCAGCAGAAAATTTTCGAAAAGTTTGTTCGTGCACCTCGCTCTCTGATGACTCCAATACGCGGATCCGGCCTCGGTCTCTACATCTGTCGCCGATATATCGAAGCAATGGGTGGCAGACTCTGGCTTGAACAGAGCATCCCAGGTGAAGGGTCTGTCTTTAGTTTCTATCTCCCGCGCATTGACGCACCCACTGAAATGAGTAAGGACGATGAACCATAATTAAGAAAGCTCGCAAGATTTTAGTGGTCGATGACGATCCGATCATCCGCGATATGATGGCGGACATTCTAGATTTTGAGGGATATAGCATCTCGGTTGCTCGACATGGTCAAGAAGCATTGAAGATGTTGCGCAGCGAGGAAGATTTTCTCGTTTTTCTAGATGTCATGATGCCTGGGATGAATGGCAAAGAGCTATGCGATGTGATCGAGGCAGATCCTCATTTACGTGAGCGTCATATCATTGTTTTGATGTCCGCGGTAGATAACCTGGAGGAAGCAGCATCGCTAAAGATTGACGCGGTCCTAAAGAAGCCATTTGTAGTGGAAGATGTGATCAACACGCTTGAGCCCTATATGTGATCCGGTGCCAAGGGACGGAATCGGTTCGGCTTGTTCGCAGGTGTTCGCAAACATTCATTTTGTGCTCAAATGGCGGCATTGTTGTCCGCCTTGGTTTGTGGTTTATTGCTGTCTATCGTCGGCTTTGCTGTCAGTTTTGCTGGCATGAATAGGCTCGTCTTCTTCTCGAAGTGCTTAGATAGTCCCTTTTCCAATTCATCTTGCGTTTTCTATTTCGCTGATATTCGTTCATGTTGCTGTACAACAGGGTATCGATTACGGGATTCGCTAGGGCTTGTTTGTCGGCGTTTGTTCGTGTCCTCCTCGTGCTTCTCTCCTCATGTTGTTGTCCGCCAGAGTGTGTGGTTGTTTGCTGTTGTCCCTCGGCTTTGCTGTCAATCTGAACCTGGTTTGTGTTCATCAGTTCCCTCTTCTCACAGCCCCGCGGCAGCTAATTCTTCCTTCAAGGCGCGCAGGTTGCGGTTCTGCTCACGCAACGCCGCAATGTAGCTCGTCCATGCCACGCCCTCGCCGAGCTTTTCGTACAAGGTGCGCACCTTTACAAGATAGGTGCAAGCTGTCTGGTAATTCTTACGTTCTCGCAGTGCAATCAGTCGTTCGGCGTACTGCTGGTACAGCTCGATAGCTTCGCGCGGTCGCGTCTCCTCGGCGACCCTGGCAACCTCCAAGGCGATATTGCTGTATCCGTAGTAGCCGTAGCTCTCAATGTAGGTATAGCCATAATGATCCTTCTTCGCAGTGCCTTTCAGCAGGTGCAATGCCTTGTCGATGTCGCCTTCATCCAAAGCAATCTGAATCAAGAGAGGGGTATTCTGTGCCTGCTCCAGGAAAGTGAGCACCTCAGGCCGATCTGTCTCCCAGCGATCAAGTCGCCTGGCGAGATCACGTAGCTCCTGGTAGCGCTTAAGAAAGGGCTGCGTGTGGAACAACGTTTCAGTTACCTCCAATTCGGCGGCATAGTTGCCCCGCGTCCGATAGTATTTTTGGAGCCATTCCAGGACGCGCCAGTCTGGTTTCTCTGCCTCCGCTCGTCCTGGCTGACTGCGCAGCACTAGATGCGTAGCGCCGTTGGCGGGACGGATAGGTGCCGAGATGCGTGCTCTCATCAGGCGCTCGGCCACGGCATCCTGCCCGTGCTGGATGAAGAGGTCTACCAGTCCCAGGAGCGCATTATCGTCAACCTGTTGCGCTTCTCTTGCAGCTTCGTCAATGCGCCCAAGCGTCAGGAGTCGATCAATCAGGTCAAAAGTGCGACCGGTCTCGCGGCAGATGCGCAGGTAGGCTTCATCGTCGAGGCTCTCTTTCTGCAGGTCCAGCCAGAACTTGCCATACGCCTGGCGCTCTGAGCCAACGATCTGTTGCTCTTCATCGGCCAGCGCTTCGCGAATACTCTCCGCGATCGTTTGTCGTTCCAGCGGCGCGGCGTATGTGACGAGCTGGTCCGCTGCACTGGTATAAAAGCCGTGGCTGTCGTCGGCATGCAGGTCGCGCTGGTAGATGGCAAAGAGCACCTCGATGCTCTTCTCGCGCGCTACCCGATCGGCCCGTTCGTCCGCCAGACAGTTGCCCAGCGCTTCAATACACTCACCAACGAGCTGCTCCAATCCCTCCTCTTCTGGAAAGTACCACTCTTCTCCGTAGGAGTCGTCGTACCCAGCCTCCTCATCAAAGTAGAGATGAGATTGCTCGAAGATCTCCGTCACCAGCGTCTCATAGATCGTGGCCGCGCCGAGAAAGTCGCCTTGCTGCGCAAGGCGATCAGCCGTCTGTTTCACTGCGAGCAGTTCCTGGGTAATGCGCGGCGTATCGCGTTCAAAAGCGTCGGTGACCTGCCGACGATAGGTAGCCGGGTTCACGGAGAGGATCTTTTGTGCGGGGCGGATGAGGTAGCCATCGGGATGGCGCACCCAGAACTGTCGCATGTGCCAGGGATAGTCCGCGATTTCGCGCACAATCTCTGCCTGGGCCTGTTGGGCCTGCCGATAGATGGCATCCACGTCGTCTACGAGGAGAGCGATCTCAACGCCACTGCCGCGCTGTCCCGATGGAAGAAGGCGGGGGCGCTGGGAGGCCCAGTACGGTGCATGGTCTGGCGCCAGTTGGATAGCGGTCTCCCCACGAGACAATTCGGCATACTCGTCTGCCTCGAGGGCGACGACACGAAAGCCCAGAACGTTCTCAAACCACGTGATAGATTGCTTGAAGTCGCTCACGCACAGCTCAACCCAGCTTGTTTTGCTCAATTCCTGAATGCCTTCCACTTTCACATGAAGGGAACAAGACGCTTGCTACTCATAAGCCTGCTAAGGAGTTTGGAGACCTGCATCGTTGAAGGCCTTCTCCAACACATCGACTACTCCCAGCATGGGTGCAGATTGACGAAGATAGGCGATATCCAACGCCGCATGCTTTTCTTTCATCATCTCCAGAATATCGTTCCACTGGCGATTGGAAATGCCTCCGCCTAGCTTCCACCAATCGAGTTTGGCGAGAATCATATCCTCAGGAGAGGCAAAGAAAAAGGGACGGCTCCCTACCTCCAGCACATCCTCTCTTGCCCGTCGCAGCTCTTGCTGGGCGAAGGGGTTGGACTTCTGGACAAACACGTCAACTTTCACCCCGGTGTCATGATGCAGCAGGTTAAACGACGACTGGTTTTGAATGGCATCGCGAATCATATCGGCGTCGATATAATAGTCTTGTTGCAGCATCGCCACCAGCGTTCGGATGTGCTTGAGTTGGAGCGCAGCTACCACGTCGACATCTTGTGTGTATCGCCTTTTCCCGTGGACTGAGCTTGCCACTGATCCGCCAATGTAGTATTTGATGCCGAAGCGATCAAGGACCTCGACGAGCGGTGTAAGCGCCTGGATAATCTCGGATGTATTCATCGGTGACATTGCCATAGATGGTTCCCTTGCGATAAGAAGCGAGAGCAGCGATTCCACAGCCTCTTAAGAGTACTCTCGATGAAATCCAGTGTTCGCCGGTAAGCTTCTCGGTTGGTGCAGACGCAGAGACGCAGGCGCTATGGTTCGCGGATGCCGGCGTCTATAAGGGCCTGTTCTAAGAGACCTGAAACGTTCAGGGTTTGCGCCACGAGGCGGAGGTACGTCAGATCCAGGGTGGGAGCTTGTACTTTCAATACTCCCAGGATGTCATTCCACTGATCGTCAGCGGTTGCCTCACCGTCGCGGTACCATTCGAGCCGCAATAGGACTACGTCTTCGGGAGATGCGATCCATATGGGCTGGTATCCCTCTATCAGTGAAAGCTGCTGCGCCCGCTGCGACACCAAAGAATCAAATGCGGTACCGCGCGGCAGCATGACATCCACTTTGACCAGGCTAGAGAGGTGGAGGAGACTGAAGACGCTCCGTTGCGCAAGGGCGTCACGCACTATCTGCTCATTGATGGTATAGGCTGCCTGGAGATGATCAATCAGAGGACAAACATGTTCGAACTGTATGTCTGCTAGAAAGTCAATATCCTGCGCTCCTCGTGGTAAACCATACACAGAGCAGGCAATGGAACCTGAAAGGTAGTACCGTATGCCCAGGCATTCAAATGCTTCAATGACCGGGATCAATGCTACCAGGAGATCGTGTTCCTGGATACTCCACTCAGGTCGCTGCTCCACCGCAGCCTGGAAATCAGTGGCCAGTGCTCTCCCATATTCTCGCGTAACAAAGCGCACTGCGATGTCACGTTCGTTGGGTTCAGGAGTAACACGACGCATCGCATGCAAATTCGCGCTGGTAAGCGTATGCGTCCAGCTACGAACCGAGGCAAACTTTCTGGCTGGGGAAAAGGAGCGTATCCTGGCAACCTGCAAGCGCTCGACTTCGGGTGTGGTATCGATTGATTGTGTTCTCATGGTGTTCTCCGGTTAGCTTCCCTGCGATGAGTGTACCGAATACCAATGCATAAGTCAAGACATTTTGCTCCACCGATGTTGCCGTTCTGTGATAATGACAGAGGGTTGAAGAATCTCGCATTGATCTTACAAAATACCATGTCGGGATCCACCAATGTTGAGTTAGTGGTGTGCTTGTTTCGAGCTGGCGGGATCAAAGCTCACTCTCTGCTCTGCAATGCCACTCCATCGGCTTTCCACCCTGCTCGAACAGAGGTCTCTATCGAACGAATAGGCCGATTGACAGTCTTTGCGACAGCTTGTGGCTCCTCTTCAGGTTCAATGCTACTGGTAGACTCCTTTACCGAGCAGAGTCGAAGCAAGAATGCTTTTCTTCTGCTATCATAGGAGTATGGGTGATCCCCGTATGATGTACAATTCCCAGAATGGATTTTGAGTTGGATCTCAGGATGGGGAAGTGAAGATGACGACACTGATGAACTTCTCTGGGTGCGACCGACAAGACCAGGGAGATACGCTTGATGTCTCTGCTTGGGGAGAAAAAAGACCAATGGTCGTCGGAACACATTACAAGAGTACAGAGGCGTGAAAGGGTTGCAGTGCTATACTGAGGTAGCTGATCGTCTCTCAAGAGAAGCTGAGAAGTGGAATGTGTTGTGGGTAAACTGAATCGCATTCAGACGCTCTGTAATAGGTAAGAATGGTTATAGATTCGCCATAGAATTTTTTCCGATTTAGCACAAGAGGAAAAGAAGGGGAACAGGGGGATGTGCGATGAGAGGAACAGTCGCCTTCCCATTGCCGATGGGTGAAAGCAAGAAGAATCAACCATCAGCTACACGATGTCGGTTAATGAGTGATAAGGCATGCTATCGGAGTACAGAGAAAAAGGGGAAACAGTGCAGAAGAAAAAGAGACCGCGGCAGGGTGAAGCAAACAAAGCACAACGCCAAGAACTCGTGCGGTACCTCGTCGAGCAGGCCAAACAACAGGGCTACCTCCTGGTTACACCTGAAACACCGAAACTGGCAACCGACTATTTTCGCCATTGGTGCAAGCAAGCACTTCACCCAGCAATCACGGTAGCATTACGAGGAGCTTGTGCAACCGTCATCGCTGACACTGGACCTGTCGGTACAGGATTAGAAGCACAGGGCAAGCTCTGGAGGAGCGATCCCTGGCCTACGCTTGCTTCGACTCCTGACCTGCAGGCGCAACTGACTCAGCTGGCAGAACTTTACCTCTCCCG
>WNFB01004830.1_pt1 | contig 11998 bp, 17 predicted proteins | sample 5400501 | NCBI WGS metagenome assembly WNFB01 (sample SAMN13153341, study PRJNA577476) | soil metagenome | isolation source: 200 cm saprolite under Douglas fir tree site 2 hole 1 | place: USA:California | collected 2015-04-18 | reverse complement strand
ATCATCTTTCCTTGAGAATCGCTCTGAGCATGGGAGCAAGATTTGGTTATTGCTACGAAAACGCCTACCCGGCGTTCTTCGCTTTCCCGCAACTCTTCGAGCCACACGGTCAGTTTGTCGAAGGCTGGATCGTGTTCGAGGACGCCGATCAACGAGTGGTTCTTATGGAACACGGCTGGCTGGTGAGCAACACGGGACACAAGGTCGATCCCACCATCGTTTTGGCCCTGGACTCTGGGCAGCCGCTGTATTACTTTCCCGGTGTGGCTCGCTCATGGCAAGAGACCGACGCTCTCGAAAACGAACTCTTCCCCCATGTGCGCTTTTGCGGCTATGGTGAGGATGGCATGGGACACCCCGGGTATCGGGCGGCGTACGCGTCGGCTCTGCACATGGCGCAGTCGAGACTGACACCCGCCAAGGAGTTCGTCGAGGTCAGGGCCTCGACTGTTTCGGCTGACCCGGCAAGCGGGGAAGAACCGGCTGGTGTGGCCGCGATCATGATGGTGGTCCCACGCCAGATTCAGGAAGGTTGCCAGGGACACGAGCAGTATCACCCAGGCGAGCCGGGCGACCGTTGAAAGTCCGGTTCGCACCATGAAAGTGAGAAACCCAATGTCAAAAAGTGCATACGAACTGCTGCTGCAACGCGCGCACCAGGTGGTGCAGGCGGCAGGGATGTTTGGCGAGTTTACGACCTCGGAGCGTTTCAGCTTGCGAGTGGAAAATGAGCCGTACATGGCGCTCATCATCGAAAGCCACCCCACCCCCGATGCGCTTGTGGGGGAAAAGCGCCGCGTGCTGGTAGCCCACTACGCCGTGTCCGGTGGGCGCGAGCTACCCGATCCCGAACTGGAGATGACCGATACGGGCTTTCCCATTCGTCTCAGGCAGACGGCGTTTGGCGTGATGGAAACTCCCGTCCTGTGGCGAGATGCCACTACCGGGCACGTCCTGGTCAATATGCGGGCGAAGAGGGATATGGCCGAACTACTGCGAGCCTGGGCGAAAAATATCAAGGCCCAGGGCTTCATTGAAGCCGCCTCCCGCATTGTCTCGACTGGGGACGGAGGCACTGTTGCGCTGACGATCCAACCTGCCTCTGACGCAATGACAGGGCGAACACAGTGGGGAAAGACAGAAAAGGAGTGCCTTTCGTGAGCAAGAAAGCCAAAAAGATCCCCATTTATCCTCTTGCAGGTGACACTGTCAGCCAGCGCAAACGCACTGTCCAGCAGCTTCTGAAAAGCCTGGGGTATGTGATTGACCTGCGACAGATCACTCAAACAGCGGGAGTGTTATCCATTCGCTGGGAGCCACCTTTCACCGATCACCTCATGAAGCACATGGAAACCTTTGCCAGCTATGGTGCTGTCTTCTTCGGTCCAGACAGCCAGGAGGCGAAACTGGTCTACATCGACCTGGTCTTTGAGCGAGAACCCGGCCTCTTCATGGACGACCTGATGATGCGCAGTCCAGTCATAGTCGAATCTCTGGACCGCCTTCCCGATCTGCTCTCCCGCGCTGTCCAGTGGATGCAAGAGGGTGAGCGTGCAAGAGAGCAGGTGCCCGAAGGAGAGTTGGACCCAGAGCAGCAACCTTTGTGGTGAATGTCCAAAAACGACGACGCTGATACAGGAGATGGAAGCGGGCTGATTGGACACCCCCGCACAACATCCTGAAGACAAAAGGAGCAACACCAGTGGTACGAGTCTACAAGGCAGGACGCAGGTTGCCATCGGGCAATGGCATCACTTCACTGTTGGCCAACCCGCAGTGGTCGGCCACCTTTCTGCAAAACGTCCCCACCGTCACGCGATCCATGCAGATCTGCTCACGCAAAACCCCCTTCTTCGTGTGTTCGACACTGAAGGCTGCCATGAAGGCGGGGACACTGCCAGTAGAGAATCTCCCTGCAGGAACAATCGTCGAAGTGTGGGAGGCGCAGACCCCGGAGGTCTTTCCCGCAATGCGCCTCTAGTTCCTCATCCCATCGCCGCACCAGCAGAATGGTTTCGCTTCTGGCAGAGCACCATCAATGACGATGGAAGTTTTCTGAACCCAGACCTCTCGCGTGAGCCATATCACCGCATCCCGCTTCCGGTAGACACGCTGCTGTGCGGTTTCACTGACCGTGTTGGTTGCGGTGTGTAGCGTGCCATTATTGCGGAGCGCAGAGGCGTGATGGTTGAGCCACCATGCACCAGAACGGGTGTGGCTGGTGCGCCGCGCCCCAGGCTTGTGTGACACCACCCCTTTCCACACCCACTCCCGTCCACCCAGAGCTACTCCCTATCGACAGGGAGTAGCTCTTTCGTTTGCTCCACATGACAGAAAGGAGTGCCCTTCTTATGGGAAAAGCACGTCAGAAAAAACGGCGCACCCGCGCTATCCAGGAAGTGACAGGGGAGAGGGCAGAGGCCCTGTCAGGCAAAGAGGGGGTCAAGCGCTGGATGAAGATGGATGAGCCAGCGTTCCGCGAAGATATCGCTGCCCTGAAACGGGATCTGGATCGCGGCGAACGCGAAGGTGATGAGCGCCTCGTGCCAGGCTGGACTCCCCTGTTCGAGCGCTTCCGGCGTGAGCGCATCAGCAGTGTCTTCCAGGAACAGGAGCGGCTGCGCGCCGGGACGAGCCAGGAGGTCCTGCTGCTGCCCTCGATGGACGAGGCGCAAGCGACCGCCACCATGCAGACCGGGTTACAGCTCGTGAGCACCTGCCTGGACCGCACCGAGCTGTTTATCTTCACTGCATCGGCCTTTGCGATGAGCGCCTACCTGCGAGTCTGGGACACGCGCATCTCCGAAGAGCTTCTGCCGCGTGCCCCGGTCTGGATCGAGTACGACCGCCCGCGCCGTATGCGAGAGGCGATGCCAGAGCTGGCGACCAGCGCCTTCTGGTTCAGCAATCCCTTTCAGGTTGAAACGCTGCTGCTAGCGGTGCAACGCGGCTCTCTCCCTGCCGCCATGCGGCGGCAGGCCCTTCCCCTCGATACGGTGCATCAGAATCAGAGATGGCTACTGGAAGTTTACGCCGCGGAGCAGGGAGCAATCGCTGTGTTACAGTACGACGTTCCAAGGGCGACCTGGGATTTCGCTCTCGGACACGCCAATGTGTGCCCACACCGGCAGTGCGTCGCCGAACCTCTGGAAGCGGGTGGAGGATTGTTGGTGGCCTGCGAGGGATGCCGGGCCGCGCTGCCAATATACACCCGCGTGTTCGTCACCTCGCTGTTGATCAAATCAGGAGCCTTTCGTGCCTCGCACCCCCAGGCGGCAGGGGAGGAGTTACCAGCTCCTCAGACGAAAACTCCTGTCGGGAGCGAGCCAGGAGGCAGGCTCGTCTCGCTCTCACCAGGGAATGCTGCAAAGGCGAGCTACAAGGAGGATGGCGTGCCCAGGCAGCCAGTGCCATCCCACCAGCTACAAGATGCAGCGATCCCACAGACGCCGTCCCGTCCGAGAGCACAGCATGGCTACACGATCATCGAGTTCGACGCGAGCGTGCGGCCCCGTCCCCGACCACCGTCTGGCGCCAGGCGAAAGTACTGGGCACAGGGGCGCCTGGTGGTGGATCTGGCCGAACTCAACGAGCTGGACATTGAGATCGACGACCAGGCGGTGGTGGAGGTGGATCTCACTTTCAGCGGGATCACCCGCGAGTTGCGCAGCCCCTTCTTCCGGCACAAGCAGGGGCAGGTGATCACGGTGAAGGACTACACAGTTGCGCACGTCAAGATGACCTACGCGGCCTACAAGCGGCGGCTCTCGAACCGTCGGATCACCAAAGTGACGGCGTTGCGCTTTTGCGGCCTCTCTACCTCCCCTGGATAGGGAAGCGACACCCTCTGAACATCGTGCTCCATTGCACATGCTGCTCATCGCAGCATGTGCAATGGAGCACGATGTTCCTATGGATACATGCACCACTACTGACGCTGGCACTGGGCGAGCTGTTGCGTGCCGGTGCAGCAATGCACCGCACCAGTTGGAACAGCCATCTCGGCACTCGCGCAAGCAGACACCCCATCGCACCCCTCTTCGACCGGCAGTGCCGCCAACGAGCGGGTCAACCTCCAGGCTCTGGTTCTGCCAACGAGTGTGTGGAGAACTGGCCTACGATGGCCTGCATCCCAGCATAATGGTCTCGCAAATGCTCGGTCAGACGTCGTAACACCTTGGCCGCAGTCCACTGTGCTTCTCCGTGGATAGACACATGAGCGCGCTGCTCAGGCGTCAGCCCGCGCAAAAACGTCTCATAGTTCATCCCGTTCTCAATGAGCTTCATGGGAAGTTCCGTCTCGGCCACCGGCAGTATGGCTTCCGGCGGTTGATCATTGAGGCAGCCGACATAGTACGCTTCGGCCTTGAGGATATGCTGAAGATGGTCCGTGAGCGACCACTCACCCGGTGTGAATGCGCTGCTCCTTTGAGCCGAGAGGACTTCGTTATACAACTCAGCGAGTTGGGCGCGTGCGGCTCTGGCGACAGTGAGAGCATTGGCAATCTCCCGATCAGTTGGCGCGGCGAGATCGGCCTCGAAGCGCAGCCCAACTCGGTCTGCACGCAAGCGTTCCTTGACCACCACGTTGATGGAGTCGATCTCTTCTTCGAGACAGAAGATCGTGTGCTGCTGTAACCAGAGCAGATATGCTGCGATGGCCTCTGGTGCTTTCTCGATAGCCTCCTGGGCAGTTGGGGCGGTTGACAAGCAGCCAGGCAACTCTCGAAAGCTAACCAAACTCTCGTCTGGCCACTCTTCAACCAATGCATAAAAATCCATCTGTTGCTCCTTTCTGCTTGTACGGCCTTGTTTCTCTCTCAAGACCACGCAAGCAGCGCTCTTTGGCTGATACGGTGGTTTTGGTGCGGGTAGTGAAAACCACCGTATCACGTTTCTTCGTTCATGGCAAGCCAGGAGACCCACGAGAACGCGGTTGCGCCGGTCTCCAGGCAGAACTGGATGCCATGGGCGACATCATCGGCCTGTTGCCTGTCCACGCGGTGATCATCCGGCTCTTTCCCAACTATCGCGCATAGGTGAGCGAAAAGGCGGCTGTGGGAGATGGGCGGGTGGCAAGGAAAGTCTACGAGAGCCGCCTTTTCGCGGGAGCAGGCGAGGGACTTGCCTATGACACGGAACATGCCGCCTGCGAGGCCTCAGCGCTCTCGTTGCTGGGCGGGCAAAACCTCTTTGACCTGCCCGATGAGGTGTGCTGGCTGATCGAGGGAATGCTTGACCAGGTGCAGATGCTCCTGTGCCGCCGCCAGGACATGTGGTCATGAAATGTTCCCTGTTTCGCTGTTTGGGCCGAAGGCAGCTCCTTCGGCCCTTCCTTATAGAGACAAAGTGAAAGGAACGAGTTCAATGTCAAACCATCCCTCATGGAGTTGCCCCGTCGATACCGATGTCTTGCTGCTGTTGGCATGGTTCAGCACCCTTGACCTGCGGGCACTGCTGCAACGGAAAAAGCGCGAGCAGCCGTGGAAAGTGTTTCGCCAACTGCTCGACGAGGCGCTCCAGACGGCTCTGGATGAAGCCCTCGCCTGCTTTCGAGGCGATCCTATCTACGGGCCTGCCTTGCTCTCCCTGGCGCGCTACCGCATTTCCAGGATAGATCTGCAAAGGGCGAGCTGGGCCATCGCCCTCGAAGAACTTGCGGACCCGTCCAATGGCGTGTTTTTCTCCGATGATCCCTACCACTCTCCGGCGTCCGCCGAAAAGCCGCAAAGCGGGCCAGTGGACGAGACAGAGGCATTGGAGCAGGCGATAGCGGCACATGTCCCGTTGGCCAGGCGCCTGCACCAGTTGAGCCTGGCGTGGAATCGTGACGTGTGCTGTGGTGCTTGTGAATTGCGCGCCTTCTTCTTCCTGTACCTGGATCTGGTCCAGTGGCCCCTACAGATTCCCTTTTTCCTGCACGAACTGCTGCGCGTGAGCCTGGCGCGCATTGACTGGCACGCCATTGCCGCAAAGGTATTGCAGGTGCCGCCTGGCCAGGTGTGCCAATGCGAGACCAGCAAGCAACAGGAGCCTCTGGGTGCGAAGGCCGCGTACCTGGCAGAGCTGTTCCATGTGGTCAGTGACGAAATCGGCGAGCACAGCCGGGAGTTGCCAGAGCCACAGCGCACCCAGGCGCTCTTTCTGTTGGACCTCTGTCGGGAAACCACGAGGGCCATGCACACGCTCCCCTTATCGAGCGCAGAAGAGGATTCGTCTCAGATGCGCTGATCTTTTTATTGTCTGTCAATCACGTTGATGAAAGGAGTACCCTCTCATGTTACATGGCTTCGCAACGAATCCTGAAACGCTGCTCTTCCTTGCCTGGGCGGCGCGCCAGCCTGGGCTGCGGGAGGCACTCATCGAAATCAAGGCCCGCAACCGGGGCAAGCAGAGCGAGCGCGTCCTGCGAGCGCGGCTCAGTAGCGTCCTGCCCCCACTCTTCGAGCAAGATCGTGTCTCTGGCCCGGCCTACCACCGCCTGTTCTTGCATCGCCTGGAGCAGGTTGAGTACACCTATGTGGACTGGGCGCTGCGAGGCTCCTGTGCTGTCTACCTCAAAGAGAGCAGCGAAGCCGAGGAGGCAGGCGAGAACACAGAGGCCAGCGCACATGCCGGCGAAGAAACAGCGCTGCTCTGGGAGGCCATCTCGCAGAGTGACCATCTGGCCAACCGGCTCAAGCGGCTCATCCGCGAGTATTGGGACGGGAATGTGCATCGCGGGGCAAAGCTCCTTCGACTGCACTTCGCCATGCACATGCCGGGGCTCTTGCGCACGATGCAATGCCCATTCCTGGTGCAAGAATTGCTTGTGATGAGCCTGGAGCGAGTTTGCTGGCAAGAGCTAGCTGCGAGGCTGCTTGGCGTCCCACACGTCCCGCAGCCGGTGCCGCAGGGCGAGGAGGATGACCTGGACGAAGACCGGGCAGTGTGCTTTGCGACGATGCTGGAGATGATCTGGGCGGCGCGTGTGGACCTCGGTGAGTTCGCGCTCTCATCGGAGTTTGCAGGCCCGGTCTGCAACCTGTGCGCGGACCTGGCAGAGAAGTGCGCGGACACACACCGGGAGCTGCGCAGCCTCTGGGAGCAGAATGGCCCAGTGTTCGCACGCGAAAGGGAGGGATAAAAGAGCAAGGGAAGTTCGCGCATCTACAACGCCGCCGCTCACCGGTCGGCGTTTTTTGTGTGTTCAGCGATCCCGCTGTCGTGTCACCAAACATATCCAGCGGGATCACCTTTGTGACGGAAGGCTCCATCGCGGTGAGTATACCACGCTGGAGCCTTCCGTCACAAGAAAGGCTCTTTCTATGGAAGATGCACCATCTATTCTGGTGATCGACGATTCGCAGGTTCTGCGCAAGATCATCGAAATCTGCCTGCAGCGCGAGGGGTACCGCGTGACCAGCTTTGCTGATCCCGTGGTGGCCTTGCGCGACCTGTTTGTCACACAGACGGTCGCGCTGCCTGACCTGTTCATCGTCGATATCGGACTGCCACACCTGGACGGCTACGATGTCATCAAGCGGCTCAGGAAAAAGCACAAACAGACTCCCATCATCGCCATCTCTGGGCGAGACGGAGTACTGGACCGGCTCAAAGCGCGGCTAGCCGGGGCCAATGTGTACCTGACCAAGCCGTTCCGAACGCAGGAACTGGTGGCCCTGGTGCAACAGCTTCTCTCCCAACGGGACGGTTGAGCGAGAGAGAACCACTCTGGCTTCGTGTGTCAAAAGGAAAAAAGGGGTATCAGCTTTTCATGATTGGAGCAAATGGATGGAGAAATGTGCAACTTGCACAGAGAGTGATCCCAAGTGCGAAGAGGGAAAACGGCTTTTCTCTCAAATAGCGCAAACCTACGATGCAATAACAGAGCACTCGCAATTTCACCTCTTGCCTGGAGAGCAGCAGGCGGCCATGCAGTCTGCTTATTGGAACGCTGTGAGTTCATGGAACCGGCATATCGGGAAAACGCAGAGCTAAAAAAAGTTTCACCAGGAGCCTGCTGTCAGCAGCAGGCTCCTGGTGTGGTTTTGAGAGAGAAAGATATGAAACGACTCCGAGAACACCTTCAGATGTACGGGCCTGGGTCTCTTTCCACCAGTGAACTGCTGGCCTGTGTGTTGTCCAGTGGCTCTGCTCAACCTGATGTCTTGAAGCTGGTCTCCAAGCTCATCGAGCAGTATGGAGTGCGGCATGTGAGACAGATGAGTGAGGTTGAGCTAGTTGGGCAAGGGCTTACCCCAACCAAAGCGCAAGCGCTGCGAGCCATGTGCGAACTCGCTCCTCGGCTCTGCCTGCCGGAGCCTGGCGACAGACCACAGATCAGGACGGCTGGTGACGCGGTGGCGCTGCTTCGGCCATTCATGGCTCATCTCGATCACGAAGAATTCCGGGTTCTGGTGCTGGACACGAAATACTATGTGGTTGCCAATCTCTTGTTGTACCAGGGTTCGGTCAATAGCTCGGTGATCAGAGTGGCCGAGGTCTATAGAGCGGCGGTGATCCGCAATTGTCCAGCCCTGATCGCTGCGCACTTCCATCCGAGCTTGGACCCCTCGGAAAGCCCAGAGGATCGGGAGGTAACTCAGCAGTTAGTGGAGGCAGGGCGACTGCTAGAGATCGAACTGGTGGACCATCTCATCCTTGGGAACCCTGGATACGTCAGTTTGAGGGAGGTGATGCGGTGGTCATGAACCGCCCCCTGCTCTCATGGCACCTTTCGGGCTAGCGGTTCACAGAGAGCAGGGAACTGGGCGAGGACTCCACGCGCCTGCAATCCCTCGTTGTTGAAAGGAGAAGCAGTCAGATGATCTACTGCCAATGCCAACCATTCCCCTACGAGATCGTTGCCTATGCGCCCTGTTGCGGCGAAATCGGGCGCGTGCGGGCCTCGCTCATCGAGATCATCAAAGCGGCGAAGGCGTATGCGGCCTTGCACGGATTGGAGGACACCGGCTACGTGATCCAGGGAATAGCGCCGCTCTGAGGGTTCTACGTGTACCGCTGGTTAGACACCTTCGGTACTCCCTACGTGATAGGGACGATTACGACCTTGGAGCTGCTCGCTCCTACCCCCGATGAGCCGGAAAACCTGGAATTTTTCATGGAGTGGGATGTGCCGCTGGAGTGCGAAGAGGCGCAAACCCTGGAGCAAGAGGAGGCAGTCCCTTCCTTCGCCTGTTTTTTCGACACCCAAAGAGAATAGGAAAGTAGCCCCTGTGCCAGAGCAGCCAGTTGTGGCACAGGGGGATTCACCGCATGAAAGGAGTTGACCGGACAAGGTGCCGGTCTCTGGAAAGCTATGGTTCAACCAATCACCCTTCAACAACAGCAGGCCAGACCGTCACGCAGGAGGTCTACCGAAGGATACGAACCCCGCTACCAGGTGAGAGAGGAACAAGATGGGTTCTGGGTCGAGGGCAGGGAGCGCCACCCCGTCTATGTGGCCCTTTCCCCATCCAGGACGCTCTTGCTCGTGGGGGAGAGTCGGGAGGCGGTGTGTTGCTACGATGAGCGAGCAGGGCGTCACCAGGCAGCCTGTTGCTTCCCTTGCGGGCTCTACCAGTATTATCACCTGCTCGAAGCCATCGCCTCCCTGACCATGCAGGACTGGCAACCACCCCCTGACGCGGGCAACTGGGGCGAGAACGCCGTGCGCATCTGGGCCATGGAGCGCACCACGCGCGCCATGCACAGGCGTGGAGTGTATGAGCAGTGGCAGCGCCTCCTGAGTCTGGTGCCGGAGCACAAGCGCCTGGTCTCCAAAGCCGTCTTTGCGGCCACCTTTGATCGCAAGGGCCTGGGCGCGGAGACCTGGCCAGAAGTGTACGAGCATCCCTACCTGGTCAGTGATATCCTGAGTCACCGAGCGGCAGCCGTCGCGGTCCATTATGCCGATGCGATGGCCGAGCGCCTCGGTTCTCTCATCACCCACTTGCGAGAACTGGGATATGACCGCTTGCAGATAGGGCCACTAGAGCCCCCGCTTCGAGGCGCTTGCCCAGGTGAACGTGGTCTCCCGGGTGATGGGAGTTCAACAGGATGATGGGAGATCAGATATCCTGGCCCTGTTGGCTGACAACTGGATGGCGTTGTTTTCGTGCAGCGGGTATGCGGGAACCAGTTTGCGCCGTACCCTGATGAATCTGCCAGGAGGCATCTCTGGACGGCTGTTGTCGGAGTTTGCGGTGGCTGATCTGCTGCTCAGCAGGCCAGTCACCGACCGGGTGGAACTGACCACGCTGCTGCTGTTGGGCCGCTCTCTCCCGGTTGAGGAGCTGATCTCCCCGGCCTGTTGGGAGCGGGCTATCTATGTCAGGGCGCGCCGGGAAGCGCTGCTCACCGCGCTGCGGCACCTGTCGGCACACCTGCGACGGCCGCTCAAGCCGTGGCAGCAGGGCCTTTCGACCCTGGTGGGCATGACCGTGGACTACTGCCGATACTGCCGACAGGAAGGGGTTGTAGGTCATGAGGGCGGGATCACCGGGCTGGTGGACAAAGCCATCGCGTGGCACCGGCAGGTGCGGGAGGAGACGGTCAAACGTGCTCTGGCAGCTTTCGATGACACCACGGCCACTGCACTCCCGCCTGTCCCCTTACCTGACGATCCCGCTCTTCGTTTTCTGGACAGCGTCAGCGACCTCTATCACGAGGGGGTAGCAATGAGCCACTGCATTGCCACCTATGCGCCCCTGGCCATCACCGGGCAGTGCTATCTGTTCCACGTCGAGTATGGGGGCCAGAGCGCCTCGGTGCAGGTGGACCCGGCAGGCCGCGTGGTGCAATCCTACGGGCAGCACAATAGCCGCAATAGCGCCTCGGAGTACGGCACGCGCGCGCTTGGCCGCTGGGGCAAAGCGCTTGCCGCCCTGCGACCAGCGCACCCGCCCCAACCTTGTGACGATGATGCTGTTCTGCTGGGCGATCCCTTCCCTTTTTGATAGAAAGATCGCATGAAAGGAGTCGATATGGTGCAGTCTTGTTTCTCCTTTGCCCAACCAGGCGCACAGGTAGAGCTGCAAGAGCAGCCAGTTCACCGGGTATCCCTGCTCCCGATGTACCGGGTCATGTTGCACAACGACGATCATCACGAGGCCGGGTATGTGTGTATGGATTACCGACATCGTGACCTCGCTATCCGCGCCACATCGTAGCGAAACAAGCAAGCAGTGTCACAATTGATGAGCTTATGAAGGGCTTTTCAGGCGATAAATAGGAATATCTGATATATTCTGTATAAATAGATAAACTATGATAAAACAGAATAGTGCCCATATGCTGTTTCAAGCGTTTCTGTTTCTCTTTCCGGTATCTTCTGCTCCTCACCTCGTGCTTTCTGCTCTCGGTTTGGCTATCAGCATCTTTTCTGCCAGCCGCGCCTGGGGATAGTGAAGTAGGCAGCCAGCGCGGTACCTTCCTGCCCGTTTCCGACTGCCCCTTCCCGAACCTCCCATGCCACTTTCATGGCAGCAGGCTCTCCAGTTTCCAGGAGCCTCTGAGGCAGATTTGAAAGCGCATCACGCGCTAATCCCCTCTTCTCTCCTGTATTCCCTGCCACGCTTCCCCCTGTATCGAGCTTTCCTCGACTCCCTGGTCGGGCGTCACTCCGACGAGTAATACCGTGGCTCCGTGACCCTTCTGCTCGCGTTATCTCGATTCCTTTTTAACAGAGGCAACAACGTATTCAAAGAAGAGCTTGTTGCCTTTTTCGCTTCCTCATAGAAGAGATATCTCGATAAACATGATTTGGTACAGCATGTATACTGAGAAGTAGAGCCATTAGCGCCGAAGCGGTGGTGTGGGAGAGAAGGATATGCGCGTTGTCGAGGTTGAGACGCAGGATCATAAGATCCGGTATGTCGTGATGGATGAGGAAGGCAAGCTGGTTGACCCCATTGTCCATTACCTCAAATATCTGGATCGTGTTGGTTCAGCGCGTCAGACGTTGCGCTCGTATGCGGCTGCGCTCCGGCAGTATTGGGAATTCTTATTACAAGAG
>WNFB01004828.1_pt1 | contig 12000 bp, 10 predicted proteins | sample 5400501 | NCBI WGS metagenome assembly WNFB01 (sample SAMN13153341, study PRJNA577476) | soil metagenome | isolation source: 200 cm saprolite under Douglas fir tree site 2 hole 1 | place: USA:California | collected 2015-04-18 | reverse complement strand
TTGCTGCTCCTAGCACCATGCCACCACCTCTTTTGCTTAAAGCGCTCATTAGCGACGTACATGAGGAAGTACCTGGCGCAGAAAACAACGGCGGATCTCAGACGCTCCATGTAAGCTCGGCTCGATGATCTCGGTGTACCAAGAGGGATCGCCGGTGAGAAAATGCGTATGCAGATCGACCAGGGCCCCATAGCGCCTGGCCAGCTCTGCAAGTACATCGTTCATCAGGCGATGGCTCTGTCGGACAAGCGAGGGCTCGATGCCCAGGAAGTTGAGGGCATCATCGCCGAAGGTCGGGTCGTAGACGTTGCCAAGAAAGACCGGGCGGATCGGAAGAGATTGTAAAAAGCTCTCAAGCGCCTTTGCAAAATGCTGCATCTCGGCTCCCCGACCCATATCTGGCCTGCTGAGCAGGTCATTGCCACCAACAGTAACAAGGGCGATGGCCTCTCCTTCCACCGTGAGCCCACGTGCCTGATTAGGCAGGTTGCTGACTGTAGCCCCATCTTGTGCACGGTGGATCAAACGGGCAGAGCTAAGCGAGATGAGATCGTGCCCGCGAAACTCCGGGAAGAGGCGGTCATCGTTGTGCACAAGCAGTTGTCCGGGGTTCACTCCAAAGACGTTATAGTGCCCACAGTCGAGCATCGAGTCACCAAAGGTATAGACTGAGAGCATGGTTCCCTCCGTGTTCCGTTTTGACTCTAATTCTACTTTCCGCTGTACATCCAATGGTCACTTCAGCAGATTCCAGGACTGTTCGTCCAGATAGGCCCAGAAGCACCGCTTCCATAGGTACCTCCTTCAATGGAAAAATCACGGATCATCCAGCTTACCTGATTGACTCTCTCCAATCAAGTCTGGTTCACCACTATCACAACGGTAAGGATTGGAACTTGTAGGGTACGGATTTCCGACCCATTGATGCTGACTTTAATGATGAGAGTCAGGTTACCCTCAGATCCCTCCCTTTCTACGACGATATAGCGGTCAGAAGCGCTTGCGGATTCGCCTGCAAGCGAAAAAGGGCTATACTCGGTCCAGGATTCACAGGGCCAAAACCTTCAACAGATCCTGGTGGAATGGTTGCAACTGCTTGTCCTTTGGTTCCATTGTAAAGCACCTGTTGAGTCTTCTGCGTCAGATTGGTGAGAGTAAAGCACGCTTGTCCACTCTGCGATTTACAATGAATGGTACTTGTACTGAACACCGATCTGTGATTCCTGGTGATGATATCCACATTCGGAATATCTGGAACCTGGCTGGTCGTGTTCGCAGCTCTATGAGCGGGGGCGGCCGTATGAGCACTCGCGACCGGGGTCAGGAGAACAATGGTTAGTAAGGCAAACACTGTACTAAGGAGAATAGTTCGGAGCATGTGGTTCTTTTTCATGGTAGGTCCTTTTTGTTTTTGAACTCTCTTGCTGAATGCATAACGTTGTTCGCAATCCAACAAACGCCTAAGTTGATCTGGCCGAAGGGGGAGACGCGCCTCTATGTTGCAGTGCAGGGTAGGCTGACGGCAACACCTCTAAATTTTCGATACTCGCTACAAGGTCCGACTCTTTTCTTTAGTAAACGCTCTTAAGGCTATGAATTTGAGCCTTGAAAAAGTGGTTCCGACCGGTAGAGACGACCAGAACCGCTTTCCTGGCAGGTCAGAACTCGTCTACGACAATAGAACAGTCAGAAGTGCCTGCGGATTCGCCTGCAAGCGAAAAAGATCTAGTCCCGGACGCAAGGTAACAAAGCTTTCAACAAATCCTGATGGAATGGTTGCAGACGTCTCTCCATTGAGTCCATTGAAAAGAACAATCTGGCTTTTGCCTGTCAGGTTGGTGATAGTAAAGCATGCTTGTTTGCTGCTACGCCCCTTACAATGAATGGTACTTGAACTGAACACCGATCTGCCATGCCTGGTGATGATATCCACATTCGGAACATCCGGAACCTGGCTGGTCGCGGTCACAGCTCTATGAGCGGAGGCGGCCGTGTGAGCACTCGCGACCGGGGTCAGGAGAACAATGGTTAGTAAGGCAAACACTGTACTAAGGAGAATAGTTCGGAGCATGTGGTTCTTTTTCATGGTAGAATCCTTTCTGAACTCTCTTGCCGAAACTATCAGGTTGTTCGCACTCAGAGTTCACCAACAACACGGTAATACATACTCTGCCTCCTCTTGTCCTGCACGAGCAATGCATTTCCCCGAAGTGAGGATGATCGCTCTGTACGCAAACATGCGTAAGAAATGGTTTCGTTCTTTCTCCATATTACCTGGAGATCAGCCGGCTGTCGTCCAGGAAAACCAGAGTATTTCGCGGCTGTAACCCCAATCTTTTTCTTCAGGGAGTGACCCTACCCTCATAATTCGGTCTCCGACCCAAAAATAAGGGAGGCAGAGTTCGTTCCTCTCTGCCTCCCTGGACATGGGCGATACCCATATTCACTCACGGACTGTGGCTAGTGCTTCTTCCTGGGGACCTCCATGTCTTGCGGAACCTGGGCAAGCCCCTTGTCGACTGCCCAGGCGGCAATCTGGGCACGCGACGAAAACCCGAGCTTGGTGAAGATATGGCTGATATGGGCTTCCACGGCGCTCACGCCCACGACCAGTTCGTCGGCAATGGCGCGATTGGATTTGCCCTGGGCCACGAGGCGTGCCACCTCGCACTCACGTGAGGTCAACCCGCCGAATTGCTGCTTGAGCGCACGACGTGGCGAAAGCGGCTTGGTTGGGGTCACTGGCCCCTGGGCGTCCAGAGCCTGCTCTGGCGTCATGGCTCGTCCTTCGGCCCATGCGGCGGTGAAAGCTTTCTCTCCAAGCTGGGTGCGTGCAGCAGTGACCGAGCGCTCATAGTCTGCACGGAAGACCGGTGGCAGGGGTGAGCCGACCATGTAGCGCAAGGCTTCAGCTGCCCCCCAGAGCCGTGCCGCCCACACTGTCTCTCCCTGCGCCGTGACCACGGCCGCCAATTCTTCCAGGCAGAAGGGGGTTAGCCATTTGTCGCCAGACGCTATAGCTATCGCCAGGCTCTCCTCGTGGAAGGCACGAGCCGCTACCAGGTCACCCCGGTGAGCCGCTACCTTCCCTAACATGCCGAGCGACAAGGCCGTATACCATTTGTTCCCTATCTCTTGCCAGAGCGCCAAACTCTGATCTACCAGTACTTGGGCGGTGACCGTATCGCCCTGACTGAGCGCTACCCACCCCGAGATCCAGTAGTAGTAGGCCATACCATCCTTGTCGCCCAACTCTCTGAAGAGCGCCAGACTCTCCTCGAGCCGAGCGCGTACGATCGCCTGATCACCCTGGGCAACAAAAAGCCACAGGGCCGACTCTTTGAGGGAGGTGGCAATGCCCCGCTTGTTCCCCAATTCCCTGTATATCGCCAGACTCTCCTCGAACAAAGCGTGCCCTCTGGTATACTCTCCTTGTAAGCCGGAATTGTCGGCCAAGGAAAAGAGCGACCAGGCGATAGCATCCTTGTCACCCACTGCCCTGTTGCGTGCAAGGCTCTCTTCTAACAGCGAGCTTGCTGCTGCGAAGTTGCCTCTCCTTTCAGCTACCCACGCGAGCATAGAGAGGGAGGAGGCGATGCCTCGAGTGTCTCCGAGCTCGCGGTACAAGACGAGACTCTCCTGGCATAGCGCCTCTGTCCGATCGTCAACGCTCTGCAATAAGGCGAAGTCCGCGGCAGCGCTGAGTGCCTTCGCCCGCACGGAGGCCGCAACTCCCTCACTTCCTGCCAGAGCCCGCTCCAGGAAGGTCCGCCCCTCACTGGAGAGACCACGCGCACTCCAGAACTTCCACAGTGCTCCGCCCAATCGCAAGGCCATCTCACGGCTCGACCCATCCCCATTTCGTTCGAGGAACCACCCCAACGCGGCTCGCAGGTTGTCATGCTCCATCTCTAACCGCTCCAACCACGTGGCTTGCTGCGGACCCTGTAGCTTCGCTGCTGCCTCCTCTGCCAGCGCGAGGTAGTAGGCCGCATGGACCTGGCGGGTTGCCTCCGTCTCCCTTGCGCTCTCCAGCCCATACTCGCGGATCGTCTCCAGCATCACGAGACGTGGCTCCTCCTCCCTTTGTGCTCTCTGTTGCACCAGGCTCTTGTCGATGAGCGAGGCCACGCCATCGAACACCTTCCCCGTCTCGTCACCAAGCGCTTCATAGACGGCCTCTACTGCTTCGAGTGTGCAGCCACCGACAAACACCGCAAGCCGCCGAAAGAGGCATCGTTCCTCAGCACTCAACAAATGATAGCTCCACGCGATGGTGTTTCGCAGTGTTTGCTGCCGTGCTGGCGCATCCTGGGCTCCGCTTGTCAACATAGGCAATCGCTTGGCAAATCGTGCCTGTAGTGCCTGTGGGGGGAGCAGTTTGAGGCGGGCTGCTGCCAATTCAATGGCCAGCGGCAGGCCGTCCAGCCCTGCACAGATATCAGTCACGGCTCGTGCATTGGCAGTCGTCAGCTGGAAATCGGCCTTGACAGCCCGGGCGCACTGGAGGAAGAGTGTCACTGCCTCGTACTGCGCAAGTGCCGCCAGGTCGGGGAGCTGTTTCGTAGCAGGCAGTGCCAATGGTGGCACGGCGAATTCCTGCTCGGCTCGCACACGCAGCCTCTCCCGGCTGGTCACGAGTACTTTGAGCCGTGGACAGTCGGTGAGCAGGTCTGCCACTTGTACAGCGGCGCTCAGCACCTGCTCGAAGTTGTCCAGCAACAACAACGCCTGCTTCTGGTGCAACCCCTCCTTGAGGCGCTCCAGCAGAGACTGCCCAGTCCCCTCCCAGATGCCCAGTCTCTGAGCGATGGTGGCCACGACCAAGGCAGGGTCACTGAGAGGAGCCAAATCCACGAAAAACATCCCGTCGACGAACGGCTCGCTCAACTCCGCTGCTACCTGGAGGCTCAGGCGCGTTTTGCCGATGCCACCGGGACCGGTCAGGGTCACAAGACGGACCTCCTGGCGGCGCAAGAGCTCACACACCGTCGCTACTTCCCGTTCGCGTCCGACCAGCGGCGTGGGCTGGATGGGGAGGTTGTGTGGATGGGTGTCCAGGGTCTTGAGCGGTGGGAAGTCGGCCGGGAGGTCTGAGATGACCGCCTGAAAGAGGCGTATGGGGCGCCCCAGGTCTTTAAGGCGATACTCTCCCAGATCTCGCAGGCTCACGTCATCCGGCAGGTCGTACTCCACGAGGTCGTGCGTGGTCTGCAAGAGCAGGACTTGGCCACCGTGTCCAGCACTCATGATGCGGGCCGCATGGTGGACATCCAGGCCGACGAAGTCTCCGTGTGTCAGGGAGGGTTCACCGGTGTGCAAGCCCATGCGCACCCGGACGGCTGCACCCTCCGGCCAGGGATGGCTGGCAAGAGTACGCTGCGACTCCACCGCTGCCGAGAAGGCATCGGTAGCTCGGGCAAAGGCCACGAAGAAGCTATCTCCTTGCGTATCGACTTCCTGACCGTGCTGCGCCTGGAAGGCACGACGCAGCAGGCGGCGGCAGTCTGCTAATACCGACTCATAGCGATCGCCCAACTGCTGGAGCAGTAGCGTGGAGCCCTCGATATCGGTAAAGAGGAGCGTGATAGTTCCTGTCGGGAGGTCACGTCTGGAAGACCGCCTGTGTTCGGGTTCGTTTGGATGCCTAGAAAGGGGCGTCAGAGTCAGCAAAAAACTCTGCTGGTTATTCTGGGGTTCCTCAAGAATCTGGAGAGGGATTTCTCCTGGTTCGGGTGCATTGGCCTGTGCAGCATCCTCAGGAGGTCCCTGGCCGGCCAGCATCGCTGCAATCGCCTTCATCCGTTCAAGCGTCAGCTCCTCCGACTTGCCCAGGTAGGCACGGTGCAGCTTCCCATGCAGCTTGCGATAGGCTCGCCAGTACGTCCCTCCGCGCTTGTTGCCTGACCGCTCTTTGTAAGCAGTGAAGCTGCCTTGTTCACTGCGAAAGGTAAAGGTGGTGGCGGTCTCAAGCCAGCTATACCAGCCTGCGGTGTCCACCGTCACCTGAGCCGATTGCCCATTTTGCTGATAGGTGAGCATCTCACCCTGAATACTAGGGGGCGTTTGAGCCATCTCTCCCTCTCCCTGGAGCCTTGTCGAACCGAACAGAGGGTTCCCGAACAGTATAGCACAGGTTCGGGAACTTGTTCCAGCAGCGGCACATTTGGATCTCCATCCTTGCGGGTGATTTACGTGAGCGGGCTGATAAATCGGCGGTGGCCGCGAAGGATTGAAACGCGCTCCGCAAGCTTCGCTGAGGCCCTACGTTTCACTCGGAAGGACGTAGATCCTTATAGCTGTTGTGCATCCATCTTGGTGGCCACATTTCTCATCTCGCTCGATACACTTGCTCGCGATACACCTGCTCGTATTCCTCGATCATCTTCTCAAGCGCGAAGTGTGTCTCGACATGCGCACGGCACTGCCTGCGAGAAGTATCCCTCAGCTTATCAACCAGAGCCGCGGCCTGTGAACGATCCCCAGGCTCGACAAGAAAGCCGGTTTCACCGTCGCGAATCACCTCCGCCGCTGCGCCACGCCGGAAAGCAATCACCGGCGTACCGGTCGCCATCGCTTCAACAGCCGTCAAACCAAAGGGCTCATCCCATTCGATGGGGAAGAGCAAACCCAATGACCGACCCATCATCTCCCACAATGCTCGTCGTTCCAGCAGCCCCACATATGTCACCTGCTCGCCTGCTCCTTGCAACTGCGGGACAATACGCTCCTCATAGTAATCACGATCATAGATACCGCCCGCAATCAAGAGGCGACGTCCCGCTCTTTTGGCGATCTCGATAGCAGCCTCGACCCCCTTCTCCGGCGCAATGCGACCCGCGAACAGCAATGGTGCCTCTGCCGGAACTACCGGTGCAAAAGGGATAGTGCCCAGGTTGAGGCCGTTGTAAATAACGTGATCGATAGGAGTATAGTCTGCATAGGTGCGAGCGCATGCGTGCGACACAGTGATAAGCGTGAGCGGATGGCCTTGCCGGTGCAGCACGCGCAGGGCGCTATTGATTTCCACCGACAGCGCAGGGAGATGAATAGTGTGCAGTACAGGAATGGCGTGTACCAGGGCGCTGCAAGCGAACGCAGGCCAGTCAAATGCGTGTGCGTGGATGAGATCGAACTCGGCGTTGCGCCCGCGCAGTTGGAGGAATAGTTCGAAAAAGAGATTTGCTTGCGCGAAGAAACCAGCATCTGTAGCACCCCGATTTATCGCGGGTGACTCCTTTATCGCGGGGTACTCGCGTAATGGCTCGGAGAAGTTGGCGGGTCGCACGCTGTCAGGCACGGCAATTGGCTCGATATACACGCCGGGCACAAAAGAGTCGGCTCTCGCGAAGAGCGTCACCTGGTGCCCACGCTGCACCAGCCCTTGTGCGAGGTCGGCCAGCAACGCCTGTGCTCCGCCCACGTGGGGTTCAGCAATGGCGGAGACAAAGGGAGCTACCAGCGCGACTCTCATCTTTCGCCTCGATAGCTGGCACTATTGTTCTCAGTTTCAAAGAGCTTCACTTCGTAAAGGAGACCACTGGGGAATGCACGTTCCAGCCGTTCCCAAAACTTGACCACCAATACTTCCGTCGTAGGGATACTGCCCTCGAGCCAGGGCACATCGTGGTTCAGGTGTTTGTGGTCAACCCAATCCACAACTTGCTTGTTTATAATGTCCTTCAGTTCTGTCAGGTTCAACACCATGCCCGTCTGTGGGTGCGGTATACCGCGTACCGTAACCTCTAAGACATAGTTGTGCCCGTGCCCGTTGGGGTTTGCACATTTCTCGTAGAGCGCCAGGTTCTCTTCGTCGCTCAATTGCTCGCTCCATAAACGGTGGGATGCGCTAAAGCTAGTGCGCCGTGTCAGGTAGACCATAGGAAAGTCCTTATGCATTATGCATTGCTGAATATCTCGATGTTAGTTCCGTTGAGCATGCGACCTGAATCATCGGCCAGGAAGAGCAGAATCTCTGCCATGTCATCTGGCGTCATACCTGCCTTCAGGTGGGGTGCAGCCTGGCGCAGCATCTCGGTGTCCACCGCGCCGGGGCTGACGGCACACACTCGGATGTTATAAGGCTTGCCTTCGACAGCCAGAATCTCGGTCAGGCCTGCCACTCCCGCTTTCGAGACATTGTACGCGCTCAATCCGGGGAACTTCTCAACTCCTTTCACGCCTGAGAGTGAGGAAAGGTTGATGATGACTCCCGATTGCTGTGCTGCCATGATGCGAAAGGCCTCAAGACAGCATAAAAATGTGCCGCGCAGATTCACCCCCAGAACATGATCCCAGGTAGCGGCATCCATATCAACAAATGGACGTACTGCCACTATTCCTGCACAATTGACGAGAATATCGACCCGACCATAAATATCCATGACGCGCTGGAAAAGAACATGCACATCTTCCTCGCGAGAGACATCGCCTACGATAGACAAGGCGTGTTTCCCTTCGCCGGCAATCTCGGCAGCGGTTTCATCGAGTGAGGCATGTGTACGACTGAAGAGGACCACCTGCGCTCCTGCGCGCGCGAAACAACGAGCGGTGGCACGTCCAATGCCGCGTCCAGCTCCTGTTATGATGACTATGTGGTCTTTTACGCTCATATTGACATTATAGCATGCAATGCAGGAGCCTTGTTGATACACGTTGGCATCTGCTATAATGCCACAGACAAAACTTTCTGTAGAGGCGATGTAGGGAGGCACCGCTCAGAATAGCGTCGTATTCAGACTGACCAGACGAGGAACGCATGACAACAGATACTAGATTGCTCCATGGCTCACTCACAGAATTTGGCCTGGTAGAAATCCTGCAAATGATGGAACTGGGAGGAATGACAGGCGCTATTCACCTGAAGCAGCCGGGAGGCCGTATTGGTATCATCTACTTCGACGAAGGAAAGTTGGCAAACTGTTCTGAGCTTGATGTCGGCGCATTGACCCTGGGCGATGTCCTACAGCAACTGGGCATGGCGACCAATGAAAAGATCGAATGGGCATTTGCTCAACAGTTGCATGATGTCTTTGGCATGCGTATCGGTGAACGTTTGATGATGATGAGGGTCATAACCGCGCAGCAACTGAAAGAAGCTCTGCGTACCAAAGCCCTCTGGATCGCCCGTGAATTGGCCCTGTGGCGCGTGGGAACCTACGAATTTATCTCGAGTTCAAAAGACCGCAAAATCCTACCCTATGGTGAAGAACCATTGGGCCTCGAGGTGATGCGTGTCACCATGGAGATGGTTCGTTATGTCGATGAATGGGAACAACTCCTTCTATTACTGCCCCAGGGCATGCACACCACACTCCAAATGGCTCCGGCTATTTCCTACGCCATGAGTTTCGACACGCGCACCCTCGAAATCCTGGGCCAGGTGAATCGCAACCGTAGTGTCCGTCGCGTCGCCAATGCCTTACATCGTCCAGAGTTAGAGGTCGCACGTGATCTTGCACAACTCGTGCAACAGCTATTTCTTCTGCAATTCGTGCAAGAAGCTCCGCCGCGTCGTAACGGTCACGCTGTACGCCTGCCCGATCCTGCTGAGAAGCTGCGTATGGAGAGTTTTGAATTTCTCAATCTCATCAGTCGTATGGAGCAGAATTGGAATCGTCGGCGCAGTCCAATGGACCAGCTGCCAGCGCTGGTCGAATACGTCAATTGGACGATGGATGCTCTGACCCAGACCTGTAAAGCCAATGGTATCGAGTTAGACCCCCATACGCTGGAAGCATTGCTCGTCCGCGAAAAGCTCCGCTATGTAGGGAACTACAAGTTCATCCTCGGACAGAACGAAATCGATGTGGAGAATTTTACCTCTTTATGCCACGAAATACTGGGCGGCGAGATGCGCAAGTCTGTTGACTTCTATGATGAAGCCTCAATCGTCCTCCAGCGCATGCTGCGTGCTGTCTTCGACATGATCAACTCGCGTGTCGCCTCCCTGGTTGAACGCCTCGAAAACCAGGAAGTCTGGGAAGCCATGTTCACCCAGTTCGCATTGCAGCGCCAGTAACAATTATTTCCTTGTCGGGTATGACACGAAAATGCTTTTCGTCTCGCTAAATTCATCGACCGCCCCGGAGCCGAGTTCGCGATGCCCGTTGCCGCTCACCTTCATGCCACCAAAGGGCAGGTGTATCTCGGCCCCTGTGGTAGATGCATTGAAGTAGACCAGCCCCGACTCAATATCACGCATGGCCCGGAACATCAGGCGTGCGCTCTCCGTAAAGATCGCGGTTGAGAGTCCATACTCCGTCGAATTCGCCACCTGGATAGCCTCCTCATAGGAGTCCACAGGCAGGATGGAGATGAATGGACCGAACACCTCCTCGTATGCGATACGCATTCCTGGAACAACGTCCGTGAAAATGGTCGGCTTGTAGAAGGCCCCTTGGCTATAGTCCCCAGTCGTGATGGCGCTGCCCCCGGTCAGCAACCGCGCTCCTTCCTGCTTGCCGATCTCAGTGTACTCGTGTACAGCCTTGATGCGCCCCATATTCACCAGCGGACCCATCTCAACCTCAGGCTGGAGGCCATCGCCAATGCGCAGCTTCTCAGCACTTGCAACCAGGCGATCTGTAAAAGCCTGCTGCACTGATTTCTGCACAATCACACGACTCGTCGCGGTACAACGCTGACCGGTAGTGCCAAAAGCTCCCAGGGTAACGCTCTCCACGGCAAGATCGATATCGCCATCTTCCAGCACGATCACCGCATTTTTGCCGCCCAATTCCAGGGCACAGCGGCGCAAGCCACGTCCGCAGATCTCCGCCACACGTCGTCCCACCTCGGTTGAGCCGGTCAGTGAGATCATGTTGACTCGTTTGTGGCCGACCAGCGCATCGCCCAACGAACCACCAGGGCCGGTGACGACGTTGAGCACACCTGCGGGTAGCCCCGCTTGCTGCAGCAGCTCCGCCAGTTTCAGCACGAGCAGCGGGGTATCACTGGCGGGTTTGAGTATCACCGCATTGCCTGCGAGCAGCGCAGGAAACGTCTTCCAGGCCGGGATGGACAGGGGAAAGTTCCAGGGTGTAATGATGCCGACGATGCCAACCGGCTGGCGAATCGTCATGCAGAACTTATTGTGTAGTGCCGAGGGGAGTGTCTCGCCTTCTGCGCGTCGTCCTTCACCGGCGATATACCTGGCAACATCGATAGCGACCTGCACTTCGCCGCGTGTCTCTTTCAAAATCTTGCCCATCTCTCGCGTCATCAACGTTGCGAGCTCTTCCTTGTGTTGCTCCAGCAGAGAGGCCGTGCGCTGCAAGATCTCACCACGCTCAGGCGCGGGTGTAGCCGCCCAGCCTGGTTGTGCTTTTAGCGCCGCTTCGACCGCATCCTCGATATCGGCAACCGTCGATTTCTGGTAGCTTCCAATAACCTCACTCGTGCGAGCCGGGTTGGTGCTGACAAACGTCTCCCCTGAGCGTGAATCACGCCATTGGCCTCCAATGAAATTTTGAAAGACCTGGCCCTGTTCTGTTGAAGCGGTAAGGGGTGAAAGTGACATGATATTTCCTCCTCATTGAGTACATTGTATCTTCGTTGAACAATGGTAAATATTCAGATGCCTGGTACCTTGCCGCCTACGGCGGCTCGTGTCTTTTATTGCTGCGGGCTGCACAGCCCGCAGCAATAACTAGACTGATCCCAGCAGCCGCCTCACATTCCCACCCAGCATAAGTTCCTTTTCCTCCTCGTTGATCCTAAGACGCTGCACGCGGCGCAGGTTATCCCCAGGCATGCCATAGGGATAGTCGCAGCCATAAAGCAGGCGAGAGGCTCCAAGCGTCTGCACAATCGTCTCGTTGACCTGTCCCAGGCTGGTGTCAAAATGGATATTGAGTAAATCCCGAAACTCCGCCTGCACACGCTCCTGGCCGCCGTTAAGCATCCCCATATGCGGAATAATCAGCATAACATCGGGGTAGCGACGCACAAATTCACGCGTAACCTCAAAATGCTCTTCAAAGGTCATGGGGAACCGCA
>WNFB01004827.1_pt1 | contig 12002 bp, 11 predicted proteins | sample 5400501 | NCBI WGS metagenome assembly WNFB01 (sample SAMN13153341, study PRJNA577476) | soil metagenome | isolation source: 200 cm saprolite under Douglas fir tree site 2 hole 1 | place: USA:California | collected 2015-04-18 | reverse complement strand
TCGCTCTTTAAGGAACGGAAGGCCGATTCGATCTGCGTCAGTTGCACGTAGCGGGTCCAGAGCACAGCGGGATCTGCGCCGGTGAGGTTGGAACGCAGCAAGTAGTGGCCATCGCGCAGTTCGGCCTCTTTGAGCTTGTTCTTGTCCACGGTAAAACGGAAGGACTCGCGGGTCACGGGTTGCCCCACCTCGGGCACTTGGATCTTCACAAAACCGAAGGCCCGGCCGGCCGCAGTCTTGACGGCGCCGATACGCATCAGTAACTGATCCCGCGACGGCAGGCTGCGGCGCATCGCGCGTAGCTTGCGCAGTAACCGGGCCAGTCGTTTTCGCCGCATGGCGATCTCTTTACGTTGCCGACCTTCGCTTTTCGCCAATACATAGAGTTCCCCGTCCTGTTCAAATAATTTCACTTCCACTGCGTCCCGGACTTTGTGCCAGGGCAGATCGAGCCACTTCTTTTCATATTGTTTGATCTTGCCTTTGCTGGTTCCCACCAGATAGGACATCGGCCGTGCCGGATTTCGCATCTCGGCCAGAATCGCTTCGCTGGGGATGCCGCGATCCATAATCCACATCCGTTTCGCTTGGCCATAGGTGTTTTCAATCTGGTCGAGAAATCCCCGCAGGGTGGTGCGATCGGAAGTATTGCCGTCCATGACTTCGTAGGCTAAGGGGAAACCATCGGGGGTGATGACCAGGGCAATCACCACTTGCAAGCAATCCGGCCGGCCATCGCGGCTGTAGCCGTGTTTGGCCTTAGGATTTTCTTCCATCTCGCCTTCGAAATACGTGCTCGTCAAGTCGTAGAGCAGCACCTCGAAGTCGGCATGAAACAGATCCGCCCACTTCTGCTGCAACCAGACGAACAGTTCCTGCTTGTGCTCCAAGATCCGATCCAGACAGCGATACAGCCGGTCTTTCTCTGCCACCGCAAAATCTACTCCCAGCAATTCGTCCATCGCGCTGCCCAGAAACCATTGCCGATGCAGCCGCCACTCGCTGCCCGGATCGATCCACCGATTCACCACCAGCAACTGCAACACCTTCTCCCAACTCACCGCTTCTCGTCCGTCCGGCAGGCGTTGTTGCCAGAAACCATCCAGGCTCAACTGGCGCCACAGCTCGCACGCTAGCCAGCAGTTGCCGAACGCACGCGCCCGCCGCAGCTCCAGTCCGCTCAATCTCACCTGCAGACCGTCGGCCGCATCCTGGGGAATTTCCCGGTCTTCGGGAAACAGACTCAGAGTGCGCGAGCTCTGCTGATCTTCGTCGAACACCTCCAAGCTCTTGCGCCAGGCCGCCGCTTGTTGGTCGTTGACTTCGCCCAGATACAGAACCGTGCGCTGTGCCATCTTGCCCGAGCTCAGCCGATGACTCTCTACGATGCTGAAGTAGCGATGCTCCTTGCCATCCTTTTTCCGACTTGTGCTGCGCAGAAACATCGCATCCGCACAATGACAGAAAATTGGTCAGCTTGAAAGTGGGTAGGTCTTCACTACAGCGACTTTCGAAATCTCGAGTTGCAGTTACACGACTTAGGCTCTGCCGCCAGCCAGAAACAGCTCCGAACTGCGAAGGTCGGGCTAGGATCGAAAGGCGGCGTAGTTCCGGTGGTAACTTTGTTGCCGGCGTTGTCGCGATAGCCCTTCTCCTTGCCGTCCGAGAACCGGTCGGGCAGCAAAAAGCAAAGCACCTGGTCTTCCCAGGCCAGCGGAGAGGGATGAAATTGTCGCTGAAGGAGTGATGGCCAATTGAGATCGGAGATACGTTTCTCACTCATAGGAACCTCCTGCGGGGGGACCTGGAGTTACGGACCTTGAGGTGCGCGACTAGGGTTGCGAACAATACGAAAGTAACCCTGTCAATACATACGGGGCCGGCCGATGATGGGAAGTGGTCTCTTAGTTTCGCACTATCCTGGCATGGGATGGTTTTTTTATTTCTTCTAGCCTGGAGGCGTCATTTTGCCGCTGGTGGCGATCCTCCACTCATTCGCCGCCGCCCCGGAGACCTATTGGCTCTGGATCATCCCTATTCCTTATTCATTCCTTATTCTTTGGGCCGATGGGGGCGTATGGTCGGCTATGTCGGGCGCAATCCCGAGAGGCGCCGCTCGTCGGCTGTGAAGAAGGTCACTTCACGCGTGCCCCACCGGCCAACTCGCCGACACTAGTCTTACCTGCACTTGGCAACTATCAGGGTTATGTCGTCGGACTGCTCGTGAGGGCTGAATTTATTGACATCATCAACAATCGAAGCGACCAAGAGCGGCGAGCACTGCTCACGATGTCGTCGCAGTGATTCGACAAGCCGGTACTCTTCGAATTCTTCTCCTGCGTGATTGAACGACTCGGTTATGCCGTCGGTGTAGAGTGCAAGTGTGTCTCCCGAGGAAAGTAGGCGTTCCCCGATCGAGCAGTCCCATTCCTTGAAAAGGCCCAGCACAGTGCACGTGGAGTCAAGCCGTTCCAGAGTGCCATCGTGCCGGAGCAGAAGCGCGGAGAGATGTCCGCAATTTACATAGCGCAAACGCCGCACTCGGTCATCGTACTCGGCAAAGAACAGGGTTGCGTAGGCGCTCTCAATCGAGTTCTCGTAGAACAGGCGATTTACCAGTTGCAAGAAGCGCCGAGGTTGATCCGATACGATGGCGCACTGGCTGCGCAGGTTCGCTTGCAGATTGGCCATCAAAAGAGCAGCTGCGATTCCTTTCCCTGAAATGTCACCAACCACCAGGCCGAGCCGTTCCTGCCCTAGATCTAGGAAGTCGTAGTAATCGCCGCCGACCTGGCGGGCCTGGATGCAAGTTCCTGAATAATCGAGCGTGGTAAGGGACGGAAGCGTCTGAGGAAAGAGCCTTGTCTGTACCTGTTTGGCGATTTCCAGTTCTTGAGCAGCGCGGCGCTCCCATTCCAACTTCGCCGCAGCGGCGCGGCGTTGCCCTTCGACGGCTCGGCTCTCCTCGTCGTAGCTCACCAGCGCAAAAGAGTTCCCATCGTTATCTTTGAAGTGTGTCATCACTCCGCCCCAGATCGGTGTCTTCGGTCCAGGTGGTATCGAGTGGTCAGTTGAATCCGGAGGCGATGCCTGCCGCTCGTACTTGATGCGCTTCAGGCGCGGCGCATATTGAAACCGAACTCCGCGCTTGCGCCATTCGCCATATTTGGCCACAACATTTTCGGTAACAAAGACAACCTGCGTGGGCCTGCCGATGAACTCGTACTCTCTAGAGTCGGGCTTAGGTGCGACCAGCGAGAGCACGGCGCTACCGTCCGGAGGGGCGACTGCCACCCAGCGCTCACCGGTTCCAAGGCGGATATCACCGACCAGACTAAACCCCAGCTGGTCCAAGTAGAAGCGCAGGCTTTGATCCTGATCACGAACGAAGATGTTAATGGCGTGAATGCGGAGATGGGGCTGTTGTCCCTCGGGGCGAAGAGTCGACTGATCTGCATAAAGACGTGAAGGAGAGCTGCCCATCGGCGTGATTATAGCGTCCCAAGAGTACTCCCCGTTCCCCGTTCACTGACGTATCACCGGCCGAGCGTAGAGTCGCCGCGCTCGGGGCCTCGATTCGAGCCGGACTTGAACAACGCTGGCCCAGTCTCCTACTCACACCGCAGCGCCGTGATTGGGTCGACCGCCAAGGCCCGCAGCCCCGGGACCAGACAACTGCATCGCGGCTGCCAAGTCCAGCGTTCGATAAAGCCAATGAACCCTGGCGCTAATACCGCCGAGGACCGGATTCGTCTGTATAGCGGTGTCCGCTTCCGAACACTGGTGTGCGCGAACGGACCGGCATGCATATTCCCCCCCGCGTGATTGTTCCAGTGATACGTTGGCGCGACGGCAGATGTTCCGGTGCAGACGTAGCGGAAGAAATGAATTCAACCGCGAAACTTGTGGCAACTGTGACGATAACAAGGCTTCGCGTGGAGCGACCCCACGTGGTCCACAGACGAGCTGCTGGAAGTCCAGAAAGGTCTTTGGGGTATCGTCGGCTACTCCGAAATTGAGCCTCTTGCCGACGAATCCCAACTTCCTGTTGCCCGTCACTCGGGCAGAATCGGGAAGGTGCACGGGCAGGCCCACAGTGCCGCATCGGGTGGTAGGCTGATGTAATGGCAAAAGAAGAGGCCAGCAAGGTGCTCTCGGTCGAGGGACGTGAAGTCCAGATAACGCATCCCGACAAGCTGTATTTTTCATCGCCGGCACGAATCTCGAAACTCGATCTTGTACGCTACTATCTGTCCGTTGCGCCGGGCGCCCTCGCCGGAATTCGGGATCGTCCGATTGTTCTCAAGCGTTTCGTCAACGGCGCCGAGGCAGAGGCGTTTTATCAAAAGCGTGCGCCTTCCCAGCGGCCACCTTGGTTGCGAACAGTCACGCTGTCATTCCCTTCGGGCCGAACTGCGGAAGAAATTGTTGTGGACGACGCGCCTGGGCTCGCCTGGATCATCAATCTGGGTTGCATCGAATTGCACCCGCACCCGGTCCGCTCCGGCAACCTTGAGCTCCCCGACGAGCTGCGGATCGATCTCGATCCGGTTCCGGGTGTTAGTTGGGCGGATGTGCGCCGTGTCACTCTCGAAGTGAGGGGGCTACTCGAAGAGGTAGGGCTTCGCGGCTGGCCTAAAACCAGCGGTTCACGCGGTATGCACGTAAATGTACGTATCGAACCGCGCTGGACGTTCGCTGAAGTACGCCGCGCGGCCGTCGCGTTGTCGCGCGCAGTGGAGCGGCGTGCGCCCTCTCTGGCCAGCTCGAAATGGTGGAAAGAAGAGCGTCATGGTGTGTTCCTCGACTACAACCAGAATGCGAAGGACCGGACCACGTGCTCTGGGTATTCGGTACGCCCGGTTCCAGACGCCCGTGTCTCGGCGCCGCTTCACTGGCACGAGGTCCCTGACTGTGATCCAGCTGACTTTACGATATTCACGATACCGGAGCGCTTCGCGAAAATCGGCAATCCGCATGCGGACGTAGATGCCGAGCCTGGTTCGCTTGAAAAATTACTCGAGCTTGCGGATAAAGACCAAGCCGCCGGTCTCGGCGACGCACCGTGGCCGCCGCACTTTCGCAAGATGGAAGCCGAAGCCCCGCGAGTGGCACCATCCCGTGCCAAATCCGCTGTAAAGAAGCCGCGGGTGAAGATGCCGCTCATCATTGTTGCGAACTCTCCCGATAAAGGAGCAGCGCTCGCGGGTCTGGAAAGATGGAAGAGCAAACATGCCCAGATCGCCCGCTTCCTTGCTATGGATGACGTGCTGGTCGACTCTATGCGAGGCAGATCTTCGACCTGGACCCGCATCCGAGTCAATCTACGCCATGTACCCGAAGCACTGCGGCCGATGCAAGAGACACCCGACCCTGATGATGATCCGACGCGTGAATGGCGGAAATGGCGCAAGAAAAGAGCAGCGAAAGAGGATTGATCAGCGGCTAGCGTAGGCTTAGCGACCGGACGGGAAAATCGCTGCCAGCTCTTGCGGCGGAACGACTTCGAGCTGAGCGTAGGTGCAGTCGACAGGCTTCTTATCCATTCGCCATCTGCGAAACTGCGCTGTGTGACGGAAGCGGCTTCCTTGCATATGGTCGTAAGCGACTTCCACCACCAGCTCAGGTCGCAGTGGTTCCCACGATAAGTCCTTGCCTTGACTCCAGCGGCTCTGACCGCCCGGCATGCGTTTGACGGCTTCATCGGCCGCATTTCCCTGGTCTGCCCAATGCTTCCACGGGTGGTTGGCCAGCGCCTCGGTGCGGTAAGGGCTGATGAATTCTGCGACTTCCTGGCGCTTTTCAGTGCTGAAGCTCGCACAAACCCCAACGTGTTGCAAAGCACCGGCCCCGTCAAAGAGGCCCAGCAGCAAGGAGCCGACGAGGGTGCGATCACCTTTCTTGTGCCAACGAAATCCTGCAACCACACAGTCGCAGTCGCGCTCATGTTTGACCTTGAGCATCACGCGTTTGTTTGGCTCGTAAGTTCCTAAAATGTTCTTGGCGATGACGCCGTCAAGACCTGCACCCTCAAAGCGGCGGAACCAGTCGGAGGCAACGCTGCGGTCGTCGGTTGCCGGTGTTAGGTGGATGGGTGGCGGCGCCGATGAAATAAGTAATTCCAGCTCGCGGCGCCGGGTTTGGAATGGCTCGCCCCGAAGATCCCGGTCTCCCCGGCAAAGCAGGTCGAAGAACACGAATGACGATGGAGTTTGTCGGGACAGGAGATTCACGCGCGATGCGGCTGGATGGAGGCGCAGTTGAAGCGCGTCGAAGTCGAGTCCATTGTCCTTAACGATGACAATCTCTCCGTCGAGGACGCAGCGAGGAGGTAATGCCGAACGTAACGGCTCCAGAAGCTCAGGAAAATAGCGGTTTAGCGGCTTTTCGTCGCGGCTCTGGATCAGTATCTCATCCCCATCGCGAAAGACGAGTGCGCGAAACCCGTCCCACTTAGGTTCGAAAACCCAATCCCCATCTCCTGGTAATTCACCCACTCGCTTGGCGAGCATCGGCAATAGCGGCGGGTTCACGGGAAGTTGCACGCCCCATGGTATACCGCGCACTTCACTTTGTGATGCTAGTACGCGTTTTTGGCCGATTCGGCGGAAGCCGATTGCACTGAATCATTCGTACTTAGAGCCACGGTTGGATCAACTCGCGCCACGGAGCCTAGTAAGAGAGAGACGGCGGTGAAGGTAAAGGGGTCGCGACCAGAAACGCCATAGAGCATTCCCGCAACGAGACTCGTTGCTGCATGCGCGGCTGCAAGACCTAATGCCACCCCTACCAACGGATAACAAACGCCAGACCATAGAGCCCCAGCATCGCCAGCGACAGACCACCGAGCACACTGAAAAGACCAAGCAGCGACGCACTCAGCGAGCCGGATAGAACGCGAACCCCAGATGTTCATTCATTGTCTGCACGTCTTACATGGTTGCGGGAGACTGCCAAGTACCCGCAAGCACGTGCAAGACGACGCAATCGTGGGTGCCAATCGTGGGTATCTACCACGTAATTCGCCCGTGCCTGCCCACAGCGCCAAAACTCGGCTCAAGTCTTAGTTGCCTTTACTGCCGTGCCTAACACTTCTACGGTTTGTTTCAGCACGAGTGAGACTATTTAATGTCGAGTAGGACCTCAATCCTGTGCCTGGGAAGCTCGCACTGGCCTCCCCGTTACCAACTCAACGGCAAACAGTTTGAAGTAACTGGTCGGAGCATTTCGTCTGACGAACGTCTTCATTCTGTCACCTCATCCTTGTGAAAGGGGGTGACCATTTTCAGCCGGGTCTCGTATATCCTGTCCAGTACTAATCGTATTGGAATAGGAATGAGTATGAACGGCTTTGACTCCACGATTCTATCGTTCCTGAATACCTTCGTACATAGATCGTGGATTTTTGATGCTGTGGTAGTCGTTCTGGAGGGGAACAGACTCCTAAAGGGCGGTCTTATTATGGCACTCTTCTGCTGGGCTTGGATCAAACTTGGAGAAGACGGGCGCAAGAATCGCGAAATTCTTCTCTATGGAATGCTGGTTTGCGCGCCTGCGGTTCTCCTCGCCAGGGGGCTCGCCCTGTTGCTGCCTTTCCGAGTCAGGCCTCTGCACAATCCAGAACTTCATTATCGGCTTGCCTATACCCTCGATCCCAACGCTCTGGAAAAATGGAGCTCTTTCCCCAGCGACCATGCCACCCTGTATTTCGCCTTGGCGATCACCCTATTGTTTGTTTCACGCCGCTGGGGCGGGATTGCGCTCCTCTACGTTTTTGTTGCTATCTGTCTTCCGCGTGTATATCTAGGATTGCATTACCCGACTGATATTATCGGCGGGGCGCTCCTGGGAATTCTCACGGCCTTCACTGTGCATTTGCTATGGCTCAGAAAACTGGTCGCGGGCACCGCAATGCGATGGATGGACGCACATCCCGCGGCGTTCTACATTTCCCTCTTTCTTCTCAGCTTCGAAAATGGGGAACTGTTCGAATCATTGCGGGCTATGGCCAAACTAGCAGTGAACTTCGCGCAAGTTCTTTTGGGTCGCACACCGCATTAAGATGTACATGAGTTAACAATATATGAACATCACGCAGCTTCTTCTTAGGTGCGAGCTCTGCGGAATATCTGACCAGGTCATGCAACCCCTGCACTTTCTGTGCACCAGAACGGAGCATACAGTTGTGTGTTTGCACGAGTGATTGTCCCTTTGTTAATCTCGCGAACTCTCGCACCGCCAATGGGCATGATCGTCTGAGGTGCTCATGGTCGATGCTTTGCCCGAAGGCTAACGTTACGACAAACCGGGAAGGTCAAATAGGTATCAGGACTACTCAGGAATCCCATGCCCGGAACATCAAGGCCCGGCGCATCGAACAAGGCAACCGGATTGTCCGACGTAAGAAAGCCTGGGTCTCCGTCGGGAGCCAGGAGAAAAGCCCAACACATGTCGAATACGATTTCTTGTATCAACATCATCACCTGAATCATTTGGGTGAGTGACCATCCTCGATTCGTTGGTTTTAAAACGACGTTTCCGCCATTCAATCGGCCCCGAATTTCCTCGGGAGTGATTTCCCCTCCGGTGTGCTCACTCTCCTCAAAGAAGTGCGATCTTTTCCAGGTTCTTGATATTTGAAGCGAACTTCTCTACCTCGCCATGGCCGAGCCCACCACAGACGACCGGCGCGGCAAGAACGTCCAGTCGCCGCTCCCCGACCTGTTGCGATAGTCTATGTACCGTCGGCTAGCGGGATACGAAGATGTAAACGACGCCGAGCGGCTGTCGCAAGATCCGACCTTCCGGTGGATCGGTTCGGAGAAGATCTGGGAGCGAGCTGCAGCGTTGACTTCGCACCTACACTGGTTCGAGACCGGCTGCTATCACAGGACGAGAACCTGGCTGGGTTGGCCCGGATCAACCGCGACCTGATCGCCAAAGCATTTCGGCCGCGGTGGTGCGGATCGCGGATGGGGACGGCCTAGATTGAAACCCGTTTAAGCAACACGCAGAGAGGGCGAGACGGGAGTACAATGCTCTCCGTTTTCAAGGTCAAAAAGGAAGTCTCGGATAAATGCAGACCGAAGGAGCGAGGCGATGCAGCATTCACAATTAAGCGATGGAATAGATCGATTTGACCGCCGGACCTTTTGCAAGGCTGCCGGCGTTGCGACCGCTGTCGGAGTAGTGGAGGCAAGCCTAGGAAGCGTGTTGGCCCACGCAGACCTGACCAAGGAGCAGCGTGACAAGATGACGGCGGACGAAATCATCCAGCAGATGAAAGCTGGCAACGAACGCTTCCGGTCGGGCAAACCGCAGCATCGCGATCTCATGCGCGAAGCTAAGGCGACTGCGAAGGGACAGTATCCTGCCGCGATTGTCTTCAGCTGTGTTGACTCGCGAGCACCCGCCGAGTTGATTCTCGACTTTGGTATCGGCGATATCTTCAGCAGTCGTGTGGCCGGCAACGTTGCTGACGAGGACATATTGGGCAGCATGGAATTCGCTTGCAAGGTGGCAGGCTCGAAAGTCGTGCTTGTCATGGGTCACACCGCCTGCGGCGCTATCAAAGGTGCCATTGATGGGGTGCAGATTGGCAATCTCACGGCGTTGTTGGCGAAGATCCGTCCGGCCGTTGAAGCCACTCACTACACGGGGGAGCGCTCGGCCAAAAACTATGCCTTCGTAGACGCTGTGGCGCGAAAGAACGTGTCACTGACTATCGCCAACATTCGGGAAAAGAGCCCTGTGCTTCGGGACCTCGAATCCATCGGCAGCATAAAGATTGCAGGCTCGATGTACAACCTCCAAACGGGAATCGTGGAGTTCCTCGAGTAGCGGTTACGCACGCTTACTGGACCTTCGGTTCCCCCGTGCATAGATTACGGTGAGCGGGATCGTTCTTAGTCATGCTCACCAGTCAGAGGCCGGTGGCCAACCGGGCGAAATGATCAGTCCGGGCCACGCTTTTTGGTGGCCCGTCGGCCACAGCCGTCTCAGGCGGTTGCAGTATCGTGGCTGTGGATCGTTCGCTGCCAAGCGAGAAAAATCTTCCACCGGGCGGTTCCTTTTCTGCCTTGAAAGACAGATTAGGTGAATAAAGCGCATGTAAGCGGCAGAGCAGTTCGCCGAATCGGAGCCAAGGTAGGCTCCGGACCGCGGGATGTCAACTGCGAATTTGATACATGTCGCGGCCACATAAGAAGTTCCTCTTTGAGCCAAGTAGAAAGTTCCGCTTTGATGGGGCATCGGAACGACAATGAGTGGATCGAGCCACTCAGGAGACGATCTATGTCTGTAGAGGACCTAAGGAAGACGCGGTCATAGGAGTACCCTCCCGTTCGGAAAACAGAACGGCTTTGACCATGAGATCAAGTTCTTCTTGACGAGCGATCCGTCCTGGTATCACAATCGCACCCCTCCGTTCAAATGTCTTGTCTCAGAGTGTGGGCGCAGGAGAGGGTGTACCGTGTTCGTATCCGGGTAGCGGCAGAATTGACCGCAGAAGCTGCTTGGTTTGCCCCCGCGAGAACGCGATCATGGTATGGCCCGCAACCTTGGATCGATCGTATCCGGATCGATCAAGTCCGGGAGCTCACCGCAGAGCCCGAGCAGGACGGCCCCATCCGTACCGTGGCCCTGTCCGGTGGCTGTCCGGGGAAAAGCCACGCGCGCGTAACCTGGTATGGTCTGGCGGATCAAGATCCGGCATATTGCGCAGCAGTGGCTTGAACATGTTCGGCACCCATGGCTGCTTCCCAGGCTCTGCACGAGTCTGTGCTTTCGTCCGGTCTTTCCCGAAGCGCTCGTCCTTGAGCACTGACAGCACATCTGCGTAGCGCGTAATCAGCCAAGCTTTCTGTTTATCGGGAAGCGTGGTGCGGTAGACCGGCGCCTCGGTGCGAAGGCGGGCATAAAAAGCAAAGGGATTCGCTTTGAACGTAGAGCTAGCAATGTTGACCGAGGGGATCGAGGACATGATTGGCCTTGGCAAGGTTACGCCAAGTCCCCCAGTTCTTGCGCAGGAAACGAGCTTGCCCTATCCTCCGGTCTAATGCCACATGGGCCCGAACGGCTTCTTCTCGCACTCTTCGCCATCTTTGTGGCGGCAAAGGTTGTCGGCGAGTTGTCGTTGAATCCAATATCCACGGTGGCGCCAAGTACATGGACAGGTTGATGTCCAGGTATTTCAAGGACACGAAGTTCAGCGAGACCGATCGTACGCTATTCGCGTTCGCTTGCTACAAGGCAGGGCCGGTAGCATCTCGTGCAAGCGCAAAGAGGCGGCCATGCTCGGACTCGATGCGGACCAATGGTTCAACAACGTCGAATTCGTGACCGCCGAGAAAATTGGAGTCGAAACGACGACGTACGTGCGCAACATCTTTAAATACTACGTCGGTTATACGCTAACCGAGGAAATCCGAGAACAGTAGCGGAAGGCACGCTCACAGACTACGCAGGTCGGGTCTTGACATAACTTCGTGCGCATTGTGGCGAATCCAGCAGAGAGGACCCACATCGATGAAAAACATTCACGTACTCATAGTAGCGCTGGCAAGTGGAGTATTTCTCGCCGCGTCAGCTGCCACCCCACCCGCTGTGACGCCAGCCGCGTTACCCACCGCTGCTGTTTCGCCGCCGGATAGCCCGACGGTAAAAACCCAGGCCGGTGATGTCCAAGGCGTTGAAGAGAACAATATTTTCTCATTCAAGGGGATTCCTTATGCATCGCCGCCCGTGGGAATGTTGCGCTGGCGTGAACCCCAGCCTGCCCAGCCATGGCAGGGGGTGCGTAAGGCCGACCGTTACGGCAACGCTTGCATTCAGGTTCCCGGTCTCTCAGCTGCCCAGGGTCTCGATCCTGGCCCGATCAGCGAGGATTGCCTTTATCTCAACGTCTGGACGCCCAAGCCCGATCCTTCCGCAAAACTCCCTGTGATGGTGTGGATTCACGGTGGGGCCTACATGTTGGGCGCCGGAGGGGTAACTCTCTATGA
>WNFB01004826.1_pt1 | contig 12003 bp, 16 predicted proteins | sample 5400501 | NCBI WGS metagenome assembly WNFB01 (sample SAMN13153341, study PRJNA577476) | soil metagenome | isolation source: 200 cm saprolite under Douglas fir tree site 2 hole 1 | place: USA:California | collected 2015-04-18 | reverse complement strand
AAGGTTTGAAGGAGACTCTCGGTAGTGCCCTCGACGTTGGCGGGACGCAAGAATGTGGCAAGGCCGAAATCGAGGATCTTGAGTTGCCCGTCGGGCGTGATGCGGATATTGCCGGGCTTCAAGTCGCGGTGCAGGATGCCGCGATTGTGGGCCGCGGTTAGTCCCGCGGCGAACTGCGCGCCGAGTCGGGAAATCTCCTTCTCGGGCAAGGGCCCGGAGGCTAGTTTCTCGGCCAAGGTCTGGCCGGGGATGTATTCCATGGCCAGGAAATCCACGCCGTCTTGACTATCGAAGTCATATACGACTTGGATGTTGGGGTGGTTGAGCTTGGAAAGAGCTTCAGCTTCGTTCCGAAAGCGCCTGCGGCTGGCCTCATCCGTCGACGAACTGGCTCTCATGACCTTGATTGCCACATTCCGAGCCAGATGCTCGTCCTGGGCTGAGTACACCGTGCCCATCCCACCCTCGCCAATCTTGTCGAGGATGCGGTAATGGCCGAATCTCGCGCCGATCATGGGGATGAAGTCGCTTTCGGCGAGCATGTTAGGCTCCGCTAAGGGGCAAGTCAACGAAGTGAAGGGTTGAGGTAAGAGACGGGCTGATTTGGTGGACGACAGGCGGGGCAAGAGCCGCTCTAAGAAGTTTTGTCGAAACCGGCGGTGAGGCCCTCCGGAGCGGCGAGGCGCCAGGCGGCTTCAAGAGCACGGCGCAAGGTTGGCTTCCGGGCGGCCTTGAGACGCACGTTAGTGGCGCCGCGCCGGCCCCAAGCACCCGTGCAGGGCTTGAAGACAGTGGGGTGAGCTTTGACGAACATCTCCTGTTCCACGGGCGTGAGTTTGATCATGGCCCAGCCATCTTCAGGGTAGCCGAGGGTGGCGAAGATTTTTCCGGCGACGCGAAAATCGGGATGGTCCATGTGAGAGCTCTCGGTCGTTTCGGGGAAGCTGAGGGCGAGGCGGCGAAAGTTTTGGGAGGTCATGGGTCGCTCCGTTTTTTCGAGAGAGGTATGGGACCACGAGAGGGATGGAGAAGAAAGGGCTTGACAAGGAGCGTAAATAACTGTATATTCTGTAACAACAGAAATAACAGACAGAACGAGAGCGGCAAAAAGGACGCCGTACTCGGAAAGGCAAAAATGAGCGAACCGACAAGAAACAGCTTAACGCCGGTGGCGCAGAAGTTCATTTTGCATTGGGGAGAGATGGGCACGCGCTGGGGCATCAACCGGACGGTGGCGCAGGTGCATGCGCTGCTGTTCCTGTCGCCGCAGCCGCTCCCGGCGGACGAGATTTCGGAGACGCTGGCGGTGGCGCGTTCGAACGTGAGCACCAGCCTGCGCGAACTGCAAGGGTGGCGAATCGTGCGCGTAGTACACGTGCTAGGCGACCGGCGAGACCATTTCCAATCGATCAAGGACGTCTGGGAGATTTTCCGGATTGTTTCGGAGGAGCGGAAGAGGCGGGAGATCGATCCGACGTTGAATGTCCTGGCGGAGTGCGTGCGTGAGGTCAAGTCCAACCCGCAGGGCGATGCGTACACGCGGGAACGGCTGGAGAGCATGCTGGAGTTTTTGACGGCGATGACCGGGCTGTTCGAAGAGATTATCCGGATGCCGACGGGGGCGCTGAAGGGTGTGGTGAAACTGCGGGGGAAAGTGATTACGCTGTTGGGTAGCGAGAAGAAGAAAGCCGGATGAAAAGTAACGCAGAAGCACATTAAATTGGAGCGAGGAATCATGGGAGCGACGACACGAACGGGCGAGAGGAGAGCCGGGGGAAGTCCACGTGAGACGACAGAGAAGAGGTTCCTGGCGCTCTACGCGCGGTTGGCGATTGCAGCGGGATTCTTGTCGTCAGTTGCCGACCGGTTTGGGCTGTGGGGACCGGCGGGCTCCGCAAAAGTAGCGTGGGGAAACTGGAAGAACTTCGTCGCATATACCGCCGTGCTGAACTTTTATCTTCCGCGCTGGAGCGCGCCAATTCTCGCGGTAGTGGTGACGATCGCGGAAACCAGTCTGGCGGTCCTGTTGATTCTGGGCTTATGGCGGCGCGCGACAGCGGCACTGAGCGCAACGCTGCTTTGCCTGTTTGCCGTGGCAATGAGCGTGGCACTTGGACTCAAAGCTCCGCTCGACTACTCGGTATATTCGGCGGCGGGAGCAGCGGCGTTGTTGTTTGCCTACGGGGGCAAACAAGGAGACTAAGACACAGAGCGCTCCCAGGGCGTGGAGACGAAGAGAAAAGATAACGCAGAGGCGCCCCGACCGGGCCGGGGCAGGCGCCGTACGCGGAGACTCGCAGAGAAGAGTCGAGAGGCGAGAAGCAAAGAAGCAAGCAAGCAAGCAAGCAAGCAAGGAAGGAAGAGAAGAGGCCATGATTTCGCTGGTGAGTGAGTACACGGATGGGAAGGGGCGGCACGCGCGCGGGTGGTTGTTCTGGGACGCGGAATGCCGGTTCTGCACGAGAATCGCAAAGTGGATTGCGCCGATTCTGGAGCGGCGCGGGATGGCGCTGGCGCCGTTGCAGGATCCGCGCGTGGGCGCATTGCTGGGATTGTCGCGCGATGAATTAATGCGCGAAATGCAGTTTCTTCTGAGCGACGGGAGCCGATACGGCGGGGCGGATGCGGCTGTCGCGCTGGCGCGCGAGATTTGGTGGGCCCGGCCGCTGTTATGGATTTCGAAGATTCCGGGAATGATGGATATTCTGAGGAGAGGATATCGCTGGGTTGCGGCGAGCCGGAGTTGCGCCGCCGAGGCGTGCCCGGCAAACGAGATTTCCAAGGGCGCGTAGAGATTGCAAGGAGGTCCAACAACAATGAGTCTGACCATAGCTTTTCTGTCCGATATGGGGCTGGCCGCGTTCTTGTCCATCGGGCTTGTGGCTTATGTGAAGGCCCCTTTACGAAGTTTGTTGATTGAATTGTGCGGCACAAGAGAGCGAGCAAGTTTTTGGTTAGCTTTTTCAAATGTCGCGCTCGTGCTTATCCCTTTGATCTTCGTGCTCGACTACAAGCCGGAATTAGGGCCGGGCAAGAGCCTGATCTTTGAGATGGCGACCCAACTCAAGTACGCGCTGATTGGATTCGTCATCGCGCTGAGCGGGCTTGCGCTCGTCATGCTCAGATTTATTCCACGCGACAAGACCAATCCGGTAGGACCTCCGTCCGGGTAAAGAAGAAGGTCAGGTTAAGGCCCAAATGCAGGAAACGAAGACATCACCCGGAACCGTTGTCATCACCGGGGCCTTCAGTTACACAGGCAAATACGCCACCAGGCTTCTCCTCGACCGTGGATACAGAGTCCGAACTTTGACATACCATCCAGAGCGCGCAAATTATTTTGGCGGCATGCTTCAGGTCTTTCCCTATAACTTTGAGCAGCCCGAAGAGCTCGTCCGGTCCCTTCACGGGGCTTCAACCATCATAAATACCTATTGGGTGCGCTTTCCGCGCGGTAGGTCCACTTTTGAAACTGCCGTTCAAAACACGCGCACGTTGATCACCGCGGCAAAAAACGCGGGAGTCAAGCGCATTGTTCACGTCAGCATAGCCAACCCATCGCTGGAATCCCACCTGGGCTACTACAAGTGGAAAGCTCAACTGGAGCAAGCTGTAGTCGAGTCGGGTCTCTCGTACGCAATTTTGCGGCCCACGGTCATTTTTGGCCTGGAAGACATCCTCATCAATAACATCGCCTGGTTCGTCCGCCGTTTTCCTGTGTTTGGAATTCCGGGTGACGGCCAATACCGCATCCGGCCGATTTACGTTGAGGATATGGCGCGGTTGATCGTCGATGCCGTCGAGCGGGAAGAAAATGCTGTGCTTGACGCCGTTGGACCGGAAACCTACACATTCGAGGAGCTGGTAAGACAGATTGCTGTTCAACTGCGCCGGCGCACCCGTTTGGTTCATCTGCCGATGCCTGTGGCCTACGTTTCTACGCTCTTGACCGGCTGGTTCGTTGGAGATGTTGTCCTCACGTGGGAGGAATACAAGGGCCTTATGGATAACTTGCTGGCCCCCGAGGGTCCATCCTCAGGGGAAACCCGTCTGAGCCAGTGGCTGGCAGAGAATCGAGAGGACATCGGCAACCAGTATGCGTCGGAGGTGGCACGCCACTATGGGTGGACACCGTTGACGACAGCGAATCGGGGATAGCTATCCCATCGCCTACACAAGTCCATTGGTCGGAATGCGCCTCAGGACAGGAATCCTTGTCGGATTCAAGAGAGGTCCTTCGACTCGCTGCGCTCGCTCAGGAGAGAAATCCTTCTTGGGATTTTTAGTTAACCATAACCACCCCCCACCCCCCTATGTTTTTCATAAGTGTTGATTCTAAAGGGAGTTAAAGTCCTTTGTTTTGATACACTTTTGCAAGTGTTGATTCTAAAGGGACTTACGTTGCACCAAAATTGTGCAAAATGGGCTCCTTCGCCCTGCTTTTTCATAAGTGTTCATTCTAAAGGGTTTTAAGTTGTTTAGAATGAACACTTCTGGAGCCTCTGTAAGTGTTGATTCTAAAGGGACTTAGGTTGCACGAAAATTGTGCAACTCTCTCGATTGCTTGCAGTGGAGCCTAGAATTCGGAAGAAGAAATCAGAACCCCTCACCCTCATGATTTTGTAACGATATGATTCGACAGAGTTTAAGGGGTGGGGTTCGGCAAACGAATTGAACGGAAAGGACTTACAGACCCCTGTGCTGCGTTTTGGTGCAAAGTGAAAATTAAGACGGAACGAAGTGGGGGAGGGAAAACCCAGTTTTCCCTAGCTGTATTATAGCAGGGCCAGAAGCGAAATCAAGAGCGAATTGGCATTGCAGCAAGTGGTTAAGTTGCGACCGAATGAATTGTTTCCGAGTGCGCCGTGCCTTGTCCAGAATCGGTGGCAAGCGTCATCCAACCCGGGGGGATTAACGAATTCGGATCACAGACAGCGCTGCCCGCTACGATGGTGAGGATGGGTCGCATGTCCGGAAAGAGGTAGTTTTTGGTGGGAAACATCAGGGCTGGACAATACCATGACGGACGGCGTAGCGCACGAGGCTAGCCGTTTCGTGAATATCCAGCTTCTGCATGAGTCTGGTGCGATGAGATTCCGCTGTTTTCACGCTGATACAAAGCAATGATGCGATGTCTTTGGTGGATTTTCCCTCCGCAATCAATTGAAGCACTTGTCTTTCGCGGAGTGTCAAACGATCTCTAGACTTCTCAGGTTTTGAGCGATACGCCTCCATCACGGCTCGGGAAACACCTGGGCTCAGATACACTTGGCCCCGCGAAACCTGCTGGATTGCTAGCAACAAATCGCTTGCGACCTGACTCTTCAAAACATACCCCTTCACACCTGCGTCCAGAGCCTCGGAGACGTACTGATCCTCGTCGTGTTGTGTGAGGAGGATGGTCTTGGTCCTGGGGAAAGAATGCGTCAATTCCCTGGCGGCATTGAGTCCGTTCAAGATGGGCATGGTGATATCCATTACGGCGATATCCGGTTGAAGTGACCTTACTTGACGAAGAACCTCTTGCCCATCGGAGGCTTCCCCCACAACCTGAAATCCTCCGCGTTCAAGTAAGGATTTCAATCCCTGACGGACGAGCACGTGGTCATCTGCGAGCACGACGCGAATGGGCATTACCACCCTCCAGCGAAAGCCGAATCAATAACTCAGTTCCTCGACCAGGACGTGATTCAATGAGCAGTGTTCCGCCGATTGCGCTCACCCGCTCCTGCATGGCGATTAGTCCTAGCCCCTTCCGGCCCGGAGCGGTTTGAACCAGGCGGGAGTCAAAACCCGAGCCGTCGTCCCGAATGGAGCAACACACCATGAGATTTTCACTCCATGCATGGATCCAGACATTGCGCGCCTTCGCGTGTTTAACAGCATTGGTCAGCGCTTCCTGCACGATTCGATAGAGTGCCGTCTCAGTAGGGCTAGTCAGCCGACCAGAAACGGTCGAACGCACATGGATCGCCAAATTGGCACGTTTCGAAATCCCTTCTGCCAGAAAACGGATCGCGGGAATCCAGCCGAGATCATCCAGGACTGTGGGTCGAAGTTCGTGGGAATACCTTCTCAAGTGATTTTCAACTTGGTTCAGCAATCCTTCAATCTGCCCGACCTGTTCTTGTACAGGCTTAGGCAATTCCCGCGAGAGATCTGCGAGCGCAAGGTGCACGGCCACCAGGAGCTGTCCAGCTTCATCGTGCACAGCGTACGCGATGCGCTTGATTTCTTCCTCAAGCGTTTCGTTAAGTTGCCTCAAAGCTGTCACCGCATCTTGAAACCCTCGCTGGGCCATCTCGTACGGAGACAAACATTCCGCGAGGAAATCGGAGCCAACCCGCAGCAAGAAGGTCTGACGTTTTTCATCTATTTCTTCCCGAAGCAATCCTTGCAGAGCTTGATGGTGTATAGACGCCAGCTCCACAAGGCTCTTCCGCTCAGTAAGGGCTCTCCGCCCGAGCTCATACGCCTGGCGCAGTGAAGTTTCGCTCCCATCTTTTGCATATTCATGCAGCAACGAAGCGTACAAGCCTTCAAGACTCGGCAGCCCTTTCCGTTTGCGTGCAGCAGCCATTTTCATGGACGAATTCCCGTCAACCGCGAAACCAAGACAAGGGCGTCGTCATTTCCACTGCCGTATTCCTTGAGAATTCTGTCGGCGGCTCTCTGCGGATTCTCCCGAGCGGAGAGACTCTCCGCAAAATCGTTTCGAATGCCATCCGTGGCAAAGAACAGCGTATCTCCTTGCGCTATCGGAAGCACGGCCGCCTGCAAGGGCGGCAACTGCGAACCGATGACACCCGCTCGTAGAAGAAGAACTTCCTGCACGTTTGCTTTTTTGGCGTCGGTACGCACCAACACTCCTTGCACATTTCCAACACCGAGCCAGGTCATCATGCCATGCATCGGGTCAATGGAAGCGAGGCTCAAGACGACACCACGGGTTGAGCGGAGCTTCTCGTGACACTGTTCCACAAGGGAGATAATTGGTTCGTCGGCCCCAGTCTTGAGAAGAGAAGTTGCCATCTTCGCGGCATTGGCAGCTTCTTCTCCGTGACCGATCCCGTCTATCGCGGCGATCAGAACTCCATTCTGGCTACAGTGCAGGAGATGGTGATCGCCAGACTCGCCTTGGCCCGGAAGAGCGAACTTGGCAATTCCGTATTCGACGATCGGGACTCTTATTGTTTCCACTTCTTCACCGTCACAGTTGTTCCCTGACCGGGTTGGGAACTGATTCCAAACTCGTCCATCAAGCGCCGAACTCCCGGCAGTCCGAGTCCGAGACTTCCCGATGTGGAGAAGCCATCCCGCAAGGCCTGTCTGACATCTGTGATCCCCGGGCCTTCATCCGAAGCGACAACTAGGATGCCTACCCGGCTCGAACCTTGGATTCTTCTTAGAACGATCTTGCCGTTTCGGGCGTACGACACGATGTTTCTAGCAAGTTCAGAGATTGCTGTGGCGATGAGAGTGGCATCGCCTGACGAAAACCCAAGTTCTATCGCCATAGCCCGACCCTTTTGGCGGGCCAACACGATATCCTGGTCGGAGCTGATGGCCACCTCGACTTCTTCTGCCGACACTGTGGCTCACCTTCAGTTCGCGGTCTTGAATTTCTCGTTCAAGTACGCCAGACCTTCTTCCAGGTCCAGCGCTGTGGCGACTCCTTCCAATGTTAAACCGAGTTGCACCATCGCAAAGGCGACCTCTGGCTGAATTCCCACAATGACCGTTTCCGCGCCGCGTAGACGGATAATGTGCGCGATCTCACGAAGGGTTCGTGATGCGAACGAGTCCATCACGTCCATCGCCGTAACGTCTACGATGACCGCACGCGAGCGAAATCTGACAACTTGCTGGATCAAGCCGATGCGCAAGTAGTTGAGATCGGCGTCCGAGAGAGCTGCCTGAAAGGTGGCGATCAGGAACGCTCCTTGCTTGAGAATAGGGACTTCCACAGTCTGTTCCTTCGTCTAGTTCAGCGGGGCTCCGCTGATGGCACGACTTTATATCCGAGCAGTCTTTCTGCTTGCTCGATGCCGCCCTGCAGGTCGCCGACAGTGTTCATTTTGCCGAGGTCCACGCCGATGGTCACCAGTGTCTGCGCGATCTCCGGCGAAAGGCCGGTGACGATGGACGTCGCGCCCAGCAGCCGGGAGGCCTCCACCGTTTGGACGAGGTGGTTGGCCACGGTGACGTCCATGGCCGCCACACCGGTGATATCAATGACCACGACTTTGGCGCGATTGGTGCGAATCCCGCGGAGGAGCTGCTCTGTCAATTGGCGGGCGCGCTGGGGGTCGATGACCCCGATGATCGGAAGAATCAGCAGGCGCTCGCGAACCTGCAACACCGGGGTGGACAGCTCGCGGATGGCTTCCTGTTGCTGGCGAATGACCCTCTCGCGTTCTTGGACGAAGCCAACGGCCACGGTGTTCGCGATGCGGTTTGCCGCTGGCTCGTAGGCATCGAGGATGCGGTTCAGTTTATTGAAATCCGCCTGGTACTTGGCGAATAGAGAGCGCGCCAGGACGTCGCGAAGCAGAAGAACAATGCCAACCACCTCATGTGTCTCAACGCCTCGAGGAATGATGCGTTCCGAGAGATTTCGCGCGTAGGCTTGCAGTGCTTCGAAGGTTTCGGTCTCGAGAGCCTCCACGTAACTGTCGTAAACCGAGGTTGCTTCTGCGAAGATCTCCTCTTTTGTCATTGCAGTGAGCAGACGCGCTTCAGCAATGCGACTCACCCATTCTTCGCGAAGTTGTGTGCGGTTCTGACGCAGGTGTGCTACGAGTTCGCGAAGAAGCTCTGACGATGCTTCAGTACGCGCAAGATTCACTCCTCGGTTGTTTTCTGTTGCCGCAACTTGTGAACTGCTCTCTCGTTTGGCCATATTGTTTCTCTCCTCGCACTGAATGGCCAGGAATTACGCCGCTCAGCTGCATGGCTCGCTTACAGATTGGAACACAGATATCATGACTCAGCTGTTGTTTCAAATGAGGAAACCCCTGCAAGAGGCCTCAGGTAAACACCTGAGTTGCTCACTATTCTCTTCTCGGTGCCGATCGACTTGGTCTCATCCGCGCGAATAACAAATAGCGCGCGACTTGGGGGTACTAGGGGGATCACCCGTACAAACAATGCGGCCCTCACCTGCTTGTCGGCCATCAGAGTCAATGGGACGATGGACACTCCAGCCAGAACAGTTTTCACTCTTGCTAGCAGGAGGAGCTATGCAATTGCAAGAATCGCAAGTCAATATGGGCAATCAAACAGGCCGCTTCAGGACTGATCTCATGACACAGAGATCCAAGCGCCGGGTTCTTCCCATTGACCGAATGGTCCGTCCAGCAGAAAGCGGCCTCGCGGAGAATCTATCCTCTGCTTTGCGAGCTGCGGATACTGAGTTTGGTCAGATCTTGCATGAGGTGGAGGAGATTTCTAAGCTTTTGAAGTCAGACCACCCCGACGCGCAGACTATGAGGGTCGCGGCCCACCCGGCAGTCTGGTGCGCCGTAAAGCAGGCGCTTCTGGACAGAGAATTGCGCTATCTCGCCGTCACGGACGATCTGACCTGCCTGTATAACCGGCGCGGTTTCTTTGCTGCAGCGACTCAACAACTCAAGTTGGCGCAACGAAATGCCCAGAGCCTCCTGCTGCTGTTTTGTGACGTCGACGGTCTCAAGAAGATAAATGACACCTGCGGTCACCGGGAAGGGGATCTGGCACTGATTCGGACAGCAGACGCTTTGGAGCAATCATTCCGTGGTTCCGACATTCTTTCTCGTCTCGGTGGCGATGAGTTTGTCGTACTGGCGTTGGAGGCATCGAATCAATCCGAGGAAGTCATCCTCCGTCGCCTGGAGAAGAATCTCAAGAAGTTGAGTGCAACCGAATCGCGTTACGAGTTATCCCTGTGTGTTGGAGTGGTGCGGTTCGATCCCAAGCGACCCATTACACTCGGCGAACTCATGGTGCAAGCGGACAAAGCCATGTACGAGAAAAAACATAGCGCTCAGAAGTCGCGCGAGGACAATCTGTGAGCAATACTGACTGCCCAATGCCTTCGGCAAGGGCGGTCTTGGAGAAATCCTGGTCAAATGCGCTTGGATGGAAGAACGGAAAAGCGCGTCACAATGGCAATCCCAGTATGCCTTGAAGCCGCGGAAAACCTGCACGTTGCCGAACAGGCGATGACCGTGAATGTGAGCCCCCATGGGGCCCGCGTCGTAACGAGGCACCGATGGCGGCCTGAAGAGCGGGCACGACTTGCTTCGAGGTCTGGCGAGTTTCGGACGCAAGCGAAAGTTGTTTACTGCGAGTCACTGACGGACGGACATTTCTGCATCGGATTGAAATTCGAGGCGGCCTTCATGGATTGGAGATGACAGGGAGTGGTAGAGCCTCGTAGGGAGATTCGCGTCTCTGGAGGATTGCTGCAACCTTCGCACGCGGCGTTTCAATTCGACGCATTACGCGATGACTCCCGGGTGGTCGCCCACTCGGAATCTGGCTACAAACGTTAGCACTGTATCGGAAGCGCGGTTCCAGCCTCAGACGCGGGTCGCCGCTACTTGTGGTGAGGAAATCGCCCGCCTTGAAAGGCGGCCGCTACAAGCACGCCGTGCAATCGCGGATCAGGATTCGTCGAGGACGCGCTTGTAGTAGGATTCGTAGGCGGGGATGACGTCGTTGGCGCAGAATTTTTTCTTGGCGTTGAGGCGGGCGGTTTGGCCCATTTCGCGGCCACGGTCGGAGCGGGACAAGATTTCGATGGCGTAGCGCGCGGCTTCCTTCACATCACCGGGTTGCACCAAAAATCCATCCACACCGTGTTCGACAACTTCGGGGACGCCGCCGACGTTTGTGGCGATTACGGGGACTTCGCAGGCCATGGCTTCGAGGGCGGCGAGGCCGAAGGATTCAAGCTGCGAAGGAAGAAGGAAAAGATCGGCGGCGGCTAGCTTTTCGTAGACGTTGTCCTGTTTGCCAAGGAAGAAAACGTCTTTCTGGAGGCAGTGCTTGCGGACGAGGTATTCGGCGGCGCCGCGGTCGGGGCCATCGCCGATGAGGACGAGCTTGGCGGGCATCCTGGCGCGGACAAGGGCGAAAATTTCGATGGTGTCGGTGAGGCGCTTGACGGGGCGAAAATTCGACAGGTGCATGAGGATGGGTTCGCCGTTGGGCGCCCATTGGGCCGCAAGACCTTTGTCGGCGGTGCGGTTGTAGAGATCGCAGTTCACGAAATTGGGAATGACCTCGATGGGGCGCTTGATGTCAAACTCTTTGATCGTTTGATTGAGCAAATACCGCGAAATGGCGGTGACGCCGTCGCTTTGCTCGATGGAAAAGCGGGTGATGGGGAGATAACTGCGGTTGCTGCCGACCAAGGTAATGTCCGTGCCGTGGAGCGTGGTGACGAAAGGGAGCCGCCGCGGCGCGGCCATGGAGCGCGCGAGCATGGCGCTGACGGAATGGGGAATGGCGTAGTGGACGTGGAGGAGATCGAGCGCTTCGGATTCGAAGACTTCGAGCATTTTTGTGGCGAGCGCCAGCGTATACGGCGGATGGTCGAAGAGCGGATAGGACGCGACTTCTACTTCGTGGAAATGGATGCGCGGATCGTTGGGGTTCATGCGGATGGGCGGGGCGTAGCTGATGAAATGAATTTCATAGCCGCGCGCGGCGAGTTCCATGCCGAGCTCGGTGGCCACGACGCCGGAGCCGCCGTAGGTGGGATAACAAGTGATGCCGATGCGCATGAGATATGCTTTCGAGTTTCCGCCGCGTTAATGGGAGCCGCTTAGATACAACAGTTTCAGTTCCGATCGTTTGCAACAACAAGCACGGGTCTAAAGTGAAAAGTGCCACGACATGGTTTACACCGGTTGCCAGGACATCCTTTACACTTTAGCGGTTCGCCTTTTCTTCGATTTTGTGGTCCTCTGAACCCGCGGAGGTCGCCCGCAGGGCGGCCGGAGCGGGTTCAGAGGT
>WNFB01004825.1_pt1 | contig 12005 bp, 13 predicted proteins | sample 5400501 | NCBI WGS metagenome assembly WNFB01 (sample SAMN13153341, study PRJNA577476) | soil metagenome | isolation source: 200 cm saprolite under Douglas fir tree site 2 hole 1 | place: USA:California | collected 2015-04-18 | reverse complement strand
GGCCTCTGCTGTGTGAGAGCAGCGCTCTCCCGCTGAGCTACGCGCCCCGGCTGGCGATTATAGGCCCCCGCCCGATTGGGGACCTGATGCCACCCGCATCCTCTGGGCCCGAGGCATGCTCAATCCGTCACACCAGGGGCAACTTTGAGCCATAGCAGGCATAAGTGTTGTTTTGACACAACGGGCTATCCACCGTACGTGCCGTCGCCACACTCAGTGAAGGGCCTTTTCCCCGACGAAGGGCTCCCCGGAAATACTTTGAGTACAAACCGTTGCTCTACGACGGATGGTACTCAAAGAACGTCGGGCCGGAAACGGAAATCGGACGAAGCAGTCTCTCGTCTCCTCCGGTGACCGTGGGGCTGCCCACTCAGAGTGAGCGACGGCCAGGTTCGAGGCGGAGATGCCTCAGAGTGGACAGCCAGCAGACCTCGAAGTTGGTCGGGCGAACACCGAGTTGGCCGAGCGCCCTCCGCCCCCAAAGAGGCCAAAACCCTCAGCGCAGGCGCAGGGCCACCATCACGCCGTCCCGGGTCGGGACGATGGCGGGGGTGAAGTCCGGGTCCGCGTAGACGGCCTCGTTGTGCTCACGGATCGCACGGGTCTGCGGGGACTCGTCGCCCTCGGCCGCCACCCTGCCGCTCCACAGCACGTTGTCGCACAGGTACAGGCCCCCCGGCCCGACCCTCGTGCGGGCGAGCTGCCAGGCGGCCGGGTAGCCCTCCTTGTCGATGTCGTTGTAGACCACGTCGAACTCGCCCTCCGCCGCCGACAGGGCCGCTACGGCATCGCCCACGATGAAGTGGCACCGGCCCCAGACGCCTGCCCGGGTGAGGAAGTCCTCCGCCGACGCCCGGTTCGCGTCGTCGGTGTCGGTCAGGTACACCTCGCCGGTCTCCCCGACGGCCCTGGCGAACCAGTAGGCCGAGAAGCCGAAGCCCGACCCCATCTCGAACACCCGCCGGGCCCGCACGCTCCGGGCGAGCAGCTCGAGGGTGGAGCCGACGACCCGGCCGACGATCGGGAAGTGACGCTCCTCGCCCAGCGCCTCCATCTCCTCGAGCACCGGCTCGTCGAAGCGGTCGCACAGCCTGCGCATGTAGGCCGACACGGCCTCCTCGATGAACTCCATCCCGCAAGAGTCTCCCACGGCGGGCCTGCGGGAAACCCACACCAGCCCACACGAGGCTGACGTGAGGCGATGGCCTGGATAGTCTGGAGACGGCCCAGCCCCCGGCGCGGCCGCCAGGCCAGGACAGGCCAGGAGGTGAAACGACGCCCATCAGCCACTCCGAGGCCCGCCAAACCGAACTCGAGGAGATCGCCTCCTGGCTGCGGGAGGCCCGCAGCCTCATGGCCCTCACCGGGGCGGGCATCTCCACCGAGTCGGGGATCCCGGACTTCCGCGGGCCCAACGGCGTCTGGACGAAGGACCCCAAGGCTGAGCGCTTGTCCCACATCGACGCCTACGTCTCGGACCCGGCCATCCGGGTCGAGTCGTGGCAGCGACGCATGGCCCACCCCGCCTGGACCGCGGCCCCCAACGAAGGGCACGTCGCCCTCGCCGAGCTCGAGCGCAGGGGTCACCTGCAGTGCCTGGTCACCCAGAACATCGACGGGCTGCACCTGGCGGCGGGGACCGGCCAGCACCTCCTCGTCGAGATCCACGGCACCATGCGCGACGTCGCCTGCCTGTCCTGCGGGGAGCGGGGGCCGGCTGAGCTCACCTTCGCCCGGGTCAGGGCGGGCGAAGCCGATCCGCGGTGCCGGACCTGCGGCGGGATCCTCAAGTCGGCGACGGTATCCTTCGGCCAACCCCTCGTGCCCGAAGACCTCCGCCGGGCCCAGGCGGCGGCGGAGGCTTGCGACGTCTTCCTCGCTATCGGCAGCTCGCTGAGGGTCTACCCGGTCGCCTACCTCCCCCAGATCGCCGTGGAGTCGGGAGCTCGCCTCGTCATCGTCAACGCCCAGGCAACGCCGTTCGACGGGCAGGCCGCCGCGGTGCTGCGGGCGCCGATCGGTGAGGTGCTGCCCCGGCTGGTGGCCCTGACGTGACGCCGAGCCCGGCGATCTGAACGTCCAGGACGTGGTCGATCAAGGCCTCCCCGTTCACCAGGAACAGGCCGGGCTTGGCGACGAACAGCGACGTCAGGCCGTGCATCGCCGCCCACAGTCCGAACGACACCAGCATCGGGTTCTCCGCGCGGATCGCCCCGGCGTCCACCGCCGTCTGCACGGCCTCGACCAGGTGGGAGAACGCCGGGCGCTGCATCATCCGCTCGTCCTTCCATTCCTCGGGGGTCGAGGCGGGTGTCGTCATGAACAGGATGCGGTACTCCTCGGGGTGGTCGAGCCCGAACTGCACGTAGGCCCGGCCCCGCAGCCGCAGCGACTCCAGCGGGTCCTCCGAACCGGCGGCGGCTTTCTCCAGGTCCAGGTCCAGCCGGGCGAAGTGGCGCTCGCAGATGGCGAACATGAGCGCCGTCTTGTCGGCGAAGTGCAGGTAGATGGAGGGCGGGGTGACCCCGACGGCGTCGGCAACCGCCCGGATCGAGACGGCCCCCTGGTCCCCGGTCTCGAGCAGGAGCCGCTCGGCGGCCGCCAGGATCTCCTCCCGCAGCTTCTCGCCCTGCCCCCGGGGAGCCCGGCGTCGCCGCCGGGCTCCATTGGCCAGCTTCCCTGCCTCCGTCACGCCTCGACCCGCTCCACCGTCAGCGGCGCGGCCACGGGCGGCGACTCGGCGTCGCTGATGCCGAACCGCTCGTGCAGCCGGCGAAGGGGGGCCGGGGCCCACCAGTTCGCCCGCCCGGCGAGGCGCATGAAGGCGGGGACCAGCGTTCCCCGGATCAACGTCGCGTCCATCAGGACCGCCAGCGCCAGGCCGACGCCCAGCAGCTTGATGAAGGTGATCTGCGAGGTTGCGAAGGCGATGAAGATGACGGCGAGCAGGGCCGCGGCCGCCGTGACGATGCGGCCCGTCCGCTCCAGCCCGAGCGCCACCGATGCGGTGTTGTCGCCACTGCGGTCGTACTCCTCCTTGATCCGGGAGAGTAGGAAGACCTCGTAGTCCATCGACAGGCCGAAGGCGATGCAGAACATCGTGATCGGCGTCGTCGTGTCGATCAACCCCGTCGGCGTGAAGTGCAGGAGCCCAGACAGGTGGCCCTGCTGGAACACCCACACCATAGCGCCGAAGGTCGCCGAGAGGCTGAGCAGGTTGAGCACGAGTGCCTTGATGGGCACGAGCAGGCCGCCCGACATCAGGAACAGGGCGACGAGGGTCACCACGGCGATGAGGCCGACGGCGAGGGGGACCCTCGAAAGCAGCGACGACTTGGTGTCGACGAGCTGCGCCGCTCCCCCGCCCACCTGCACGGGGAACGGGCTCGCCGCCGCCCGGAGCCGGTGCACGAGCGCCTCCCCCGCGGTGGAGAACGGCTCGACCGTGGGGATCACCGAGAACCAGGTCCCGTCGGTGGCGGCGAAGCGGGCGGATGTGGGGTTGGCGGGGGCAACCTGGCTCCCACCCGCGTACGACCCGGTCGCGGCGTCCACACGCTCGACCCCCGCCAGGGCGGAGAGCTCCGCGGCGTAGCTGGCGATGGCCTGCGACTGCCCCGCGGCGTCGGGGACGTTGCCGGCCACGACTGGCATGGCGTTGAGCTCGTTGGAGGCGAAACGCTGGCGCAGCTGATCCTGGACCTGGCGGCTGGAGGTCCCGGCGGGCAGCACCCGGTCGTCCGCCAGGCCGAAGCTCACCTTCAGGAACGGCGCCCCCAGGACGAGCAGGAGCACCACGACCGACATCCCCACGACGAGCGGGCGGCGCATGACCAGGGTCGCCAGCCGGTGCCAGAACCCGGTCCCCTCGGGCTTGGGCTTGTGGCGGAACAGCACCAGCGAGTCGACCCGCGGGCCGAGGGCGGCGAGCATCGCCGGCAGCACGACCAGCGCCCCGGCGGCAGCGAGGGCCACCACGGCGATCCCGGTGTAGGCGAAGGAGCGGAGGAACGACAGCGGGAACACCCAGAGAGCGGCAAGCGAGACCGCCACGGTCAGGGCGCTGAACAGCACGGTGCGGCCGGCCGTCTCGACGGAGCGGACGACCGCCGCCCGGGGATCGAGGCCGCCGCGCATCTCCTCCCGGTACCTCGACACGATGAACAGGCTGTAGTCGATGGCGAGACCGAGTCCCATCGCCGTCGTCAGGTTGAGGGAGAAGACCGACACCTGGGTGAACATCGCGAGGACCCGCAGCACGAGGAAGGTCCCGAGGATCGACACGATCCCGACGCCGAGAGGCAGCCCGGCCGCCACGACGCTGCCGAAGATGAGCACCAGCAGGAGCAGGGTGATCGGCAGGCTCAGCGTCTCTGCCTTCTGCAGGTCCTTCTCCACCTGGACGGCCACCTGCCGGAAGACCTCGGCAGAGCCGCCGACCTGCACGCTGATCGCGGTGTCATGGCGGGTGAACAGGGGGGAGATCGTGTCGATGCGCGCCCGCACCTCGTCGTCGGTCCCGGTGATGCGCGCCACCACCACCGCCTGCGAGCCGTCCCTGCTGCGCAGCGGGGGGACGTTGCCGAGGCTCCAGTAGGAGGCGACGTTGCCGACCCCCGGGGAGGCGGCGAGTTCGGCGGTGAGGGCCGTACCTTCGGCGGCGACGTCGGAGGCGTCCACGGAGCCGGACCTCGCGGTCACCAGCAGGAGAAGGTTTGGGGTGCCGGTGTGGAAGACGGCGGACAGCGCGTCCGCAGACTTCGAGGACTCGGCCGCCGGGTCGGTGAAGCCTCCGGACGACAGCTTCTTGGCGACGCCGCCACCGAGGATGCCGGCCAGCGCGACGAACGCCAGCGTGGCCAGCAGTATCCACTTCCGACGAGCCACCGCGAAGGTGCCCAGAGCCTTCATCGCACTCCCCTTTCGCCGCTAAGTTATTAGCCCTAACTTATGTTCGATAAGTATCGGGGGGCCGTGCGGCGATGTCAAGAGGTCGGTGGAACCGGGTGGAGGCCCGGGCTCAGCCCGGCGGCGCGTCCAGCCGGATCGACACCCGCTCGGGATCGAGCGAGCCAGGCGCCGCGGTGCCGCCGCCCGAGGGCACGACCACCGTCGTCACCTCGACCTCGTCGCCCTGCTCCAGGGCCGCCCGCACCGCGTCCGTGGCAATGACGGATCGGGTCATCGGGGCTCTCGCTCCCTCTGACGTAAAAACCTCGCCCTCGCCGCCCGGCCAGAGCCCGTAACCGTAGACGTGGAACGCCCCCGCGTAGCCGTGCTCGGGGGTCTTCGGCGTGGTGGCGTCCGCCGACGGGTTGTTCAGGAACACCCGTGCCTCGAAGGATCCCCCCGCCTGCTCGACCCCGTCGAACACGATGTCGGCCCGCTCGAAGTCACTGCCCGCCGGGCCGGCACCCACCCGGATGTGCCCGGACTGATAGATGGATGTCACGGATTGCTGGGGTTCGGGAGCCATGGTGCATTAGTGTGGCACGGTCGATCCTCACCAAGGAGAAACGGGTGGCAAATGCGGTGGTGATACGGAAGACGATCCAGAGTGCCGACATCGCGTCATTGCGGGACGCGTACGGCAAGATGCAGGCGTTGAGCGGGACCGACAACCGGAGCTGGATCTTCTGGGCCGGCTACCACGGGTTCCCGCAGTACAGGTGCTGGCACCACGGCCGGACCGGCAGGGACGGGTTCACCTACGACCTGTTCCTGCCCTGGCACCGGGCGTACCTCCAGTACTTCGAGCATGCGGCACGGGACCAGAACGAGGGAGCGGTCCTGCCCTGGTGGGACTGGAGCACCCAGGCGGGGATCCCAGCTTCCTACACTGCCCCCAGGACGCCCGACGGGAAGCCCAACCCGCTCGCCTCGGGGCCGATGCCGGCGATGCCGGGCAGCCGGGCCCGCAGGACGAAGCGCTCGCCCGACGTCCCGGCGAACCTCCCGTCGAAGGCGGACGTCGACATGGTGCTGGGGCTCGCCAGCTTCGTGGATTTCTCCAACCAGGTCCAGGACCTGCACGACAGCGTCCATGGCTGGGTCTCCGGGGACATGGGCGTGATCGCCACGTCCGCCTTCGACCCCATCTTCTGGTCGCACCACTGCATGATCGACCGGCTGTGGTACCTCTGGCAGATCCGGTGGGGCGTCACCAATATCCCGCCCGCCTACCTGCACCAGACGCTTGCCCCCTGGGGCCTGACGGTCTCCGACGTCCTCGACATCGGACGCCTCGGCTACGAGTACGCCGGGTCCGTCGCCACGGCCACGCCGCCGCCGGCCCCGACGCCGGAACCAACCCCGGCCCCGACGCCGCAGCGCAAACCTCGCGCACGCCGGGTCAAGGCGAAGGCATGAAGGACGGACGGCCAAGGAGGGACCGCACATGACGAACAGGTACGAAGCCCCGGTCACGATCTCGGCAGAGAACCTCGATGCCGACTTCTCCCGGGCCGACATCGAGTTCGAGGGGGTCGACCACTCGGGCGCAACGTACGAGGGCCGGGTCTTCCTCAACAACCCCGACGCCGACGCCAGCACGCCGACGACGATGGAGAACGGCTATGCAGGCGCCTACCACATCTTCGGCCACGGGGGCTGCTACGGCGACGACATGGGCCACTGCGAGGTCCGCCCCCGCCGGAAGTTCGACCCCCGTTCGGCACACCAGTTGACCCCGGCCCGCAAGGTGGTCATTGCCACCGATGCCGTCCGGCAGGCGCTGCAAAAGGGACCCCAGTTGACCCTCAAAATCGTCCCGGTGGTCAGGGCGACCACGCCAAAGGCCGGGCCGGAAGACGTCGTGGTCTACGAGAAGGTGTCGATCATCACCTACCGTTGATCGTCACCGCTGGTCCTCCTCGCCGAGATGTGCCGCCGATCGGGCATCGCGGCGTGGAAGGCGATGGCGGCGGCGCTGCCGACGTTCAGCGAATCGACCCCGGCGGTCATCGGGATCCGGGCCCGGACGCCGGCGCGCCGCAGGGCCCCTGCCGACAGGCCGGGGCCCTCTGCACCGAGCAGGAGCGCCACCTTGTCCCGGCCGTCCAGGGCGAGGTCCCGGATGTCCCGAGCCCCGGCGTTGGGCGTGAGGGCGACGACCTCGAACCCCGCGCCGGCGACGGTGGCCAGCGCGTCGGGCCAGGGCGAGAGGACACCGAACGGCAGGTCGAGCACGTGGCCCATGGAGACCCGTACGCACCGTCGGTAGAGCGGGTCGCAGCACTCGGGGGAGAGCAGCACCGCCCCGATGCCGAGCGCCGCAGCGTTGCGGAAGATGACACCGAGGTTCTCGTGGTCGTTGATGTCCTCGAGCACCACCACCCGGGTGGCGGCGACCAGAAGCTCCGGCGGTTGCGGCAGGGGACGGCGCTCGGCGCTGGCCAGCACGCCCCGGTGGATGTCGAAGCCGGCCACCGCGTTCATCACGTCCTGGCCCGCCAGGTACACGGGGGCGGCAGCGTCCGCCAGATCGGGCGCGAGCGGCCCGTAGCGCTGGGGGGTCAGCAACACCGAGCGCAGACGGTAGGACGAGGCGAGGAGGCGGCGGACGACGAGGGATCCCTCCGCGATGAACAGGCCCGGTCCGCCGGCCCCCGGTTCCTCCCGCCAGCGCCGGAGCGCGGCGTCCTTCAGGCCGACGTAGTCGGCGACGCGGGGGTCGGCGGCATCGTCGATGGGAATCGGAACATGCACGAGCTTCAGCCTACGCGCCGGCGACGGGTACGGAGAGAGCCAGCCGTGGTAGCGCCGATCGTCTACAGTGCCGGGCCGTGAACAGCCAGCCCCTCCCCCCGTTGCCGTCCGGGCCCGTCACGTCGATCGCCGACGCGGTCGCCCGCATGCAGACCATCGGTGCCGCCCTGCCGCCCACCGACGGGCTGGCATGCTTCAACCGCATGTACCTGCTCGTCACGCAGACCATGGGGACGGAGATCACGCAGGGGTTCTTCGCCGACCCCGCCTTCATGGCGCACCTCGATGTCGTCTTCGCCAACCTGTACTTCAGCGCCCTCGACGGGTTCCGAGCCCAGCCCGCTACCTCGCCACGGTCCTGGAACGTGCTGTTGGACCGCCGGTCCGACGCCTCGGTGGCCCCGTTGCAGTTCGCCCTGGCCGGGATGAATGCCCACATCAACCGGGATCTGGCGGTCGCAGTGGTCACGACCTGCAAGGACCTCGCGACCAGCCCGGAGGCGGCCGGCCACGAGGACGACTACGAGAAGGTCAACACCCTGCTCGACCGCCTCGACGCCCAGGTCCGCCAGTCCTTCGAGACCGGCCTCATCCTCGAGATCGACCGCCGGGCCGCCGGCCTCGAGAACCTGGCCGGCAACTTCGGCATCGGGGCCGCCCGGGAGTCCGCCTGGGTGAGCGCCATGGCCCTCTGGCACCTCCGGGCGGTCGGCTTCGTCTACCGCCGGTACCTGGACGGCATCGACCGGACCGCCGCCTTTGCCGGCCGTACGTTGCTGCTCCCGCTGCTGTAGCGGCACCGTTGCGGGTACGCTCCGAGGATGATCCTCATCGTCGCGATCCCCGCGGTGCTCATCGTCCTCTCCCTCATCCGCGTCCCGGCGGCGCTCGTGGCGAAGCTGGACATCGGGCGGCCGGCGGGCGAGGTCTTCCACTACCTGTCCGACCCCCGCAACGTCCCGACGTTGAGCGTGCCACTCGGCGAGGTCCGGAACTGGGACGGCCCGATGCGCGTCGGGGCACGCTGGCAGGTCGTTGTGGACAGGGGGAACGGCCGCGAGAGCGTCCTCGACTACTCCTGCGTCGAGTTCACGCAAGGCCTTGAGATCGTGTCCGAGACCCGGTCACACCGCATGCGCAGCCAGGTCACCACCGAAGTCGAGCCCTGGGGGGACTGCTGCCAGGTGACGCTGCGATCGATCGCCATGGTGCCGCCCCTCTGGAGCCTCGTGATCCACTCACCGTTCGAGCGTGCCCGGATGCGTGACGAGTGCGAGCGGCTCAAGGCGCTGCTGGACGCCGCGTAACGCCACCCTCGGCCACGCCGCGCAACCCCACCGCGGCGGCCCCGATCAGAGGGGCCGCGCCGCCCAGCGCCGCCGGCTCGATGCGGGTGCCCACGGAAAACTCGAGCCGGGCGAGGGCGTCGATCTCCTGCTGCGCTGCCGCAAAAAACGGCGCGCCGAAGCCGAGGGCGACCGAGCCGGCCACGACCGCCAGGCGGAGGTCCAGCAGGTTGGCGACCGAGGCGACGGCCCGACCGACGAGCATGCCCGTCCGGGCGACAACCGCCGCCGGCGCCTCCGCCGGGGGGCGCCCGGTGATGGCACGGATGGCGGTGCCGGACGCCTCCGCCTCCAGGCACCCCCGGCCCCCGCAGACGCAGGCGCGCCCGCCGGGCTCGACAACGACGTGCCCGATGTGGCCGGCGTTGCCCTCGGCGCCGTCGAGCAGCCGGCCCTCCAGGACGATGCCACCGCCGACCCCGGTCGAGACCACCATGCCGATGAAATTCCCCTCCCCCGCCGCGGCGCCGACCCACCCTTCGCCGAGGGTCAGCGCCTTGGCATCGTTGTCCACGTAGGTCGGGAGCCCGGTCGCCTCCCGGAGGCGGCGGCGCAGCGGGAAGTGACGCCAGACGGCGATGTTGAGGGGCGACACCTCTTCGCCGTTCCGGGTCATGGGGCCGCCACACCCACAGCCACAGACCATGGCCCCGGCGGGTTGCAGCCGCTCCAGCAGCCCGAGGATCCGGCCGAACAACTCGTCGCCGTCACGGGCACCGAGCGTCGATGCCTCTACCCGTTGGTGGAGCTGCCCGGCTGCATCGACGATGCCGGCGGCCAGCTTGGTGCCTCCGATGTCGATGGCCAGCACCGTCTCCATGTCCCGGAGTCTGGCATGACGCCAGGCCCCGGCGATTGGCGGCGGGTCAAGTTTATGTCGCGCGTTGGCGGATACTGTGACGCTCGTCCACCTGGAGCATTCCTGATGCCCTCGCGATCCCTGAGCACCGTCATGAGGTCCCCGGCCGCCGCCTACGGGCTTGCCGGGCTGCTCGTCGTCACGGGCATCACCCACTTCGCCGTCCCGCGCTTCTACGATGCGATCGTCCCCCGGCTGCTGCCCGGGTCCCCACGGGCGTGGACGGTCGGCAGCGGTCTGGCCGAGCTGGCCTGTGCCGTGGCGGTCGCCCTGCCCCGGTCCCGGCGGCTGGGGGCCGCGGTCGCTGCCGTGCTCTTCGTCGCCGTGTTCCCCGCCAACATCCAGATGGCGCTGGACTGGCGGTCGCGCTCGCCGGTGGACCAGGCAGTCGCGTACGGGCGGCTCCCCCTCCAGATCCCGCTCGTCCTGTGGGCGCTGGCGGTGCGGCGGGCGGCCTCGACGTGAGGGCGATCCGGCGGGGGGCGTTCGCCGCGGCCGCGCTGGCCGTCTCCGCCGTGGCCCTCCTCTTCGTCGAGGTGCAGGTCGCCCGCGGCGGGGTCCGCCCTGCGGCCGGCCCGCCCCGGCCGGACGGCGCCCCGGCCGGGCCACCGGGGACGCCCGTCGACACGGTGGTCTGGCTCGGCGACTCGACGGCCGCCGGCATCGGAGCCACGACCCTCTCGGGGATCCTCCCTGAGCAGGCGTCCGCGCTCATCGGGCGGCCGGTCCGTATGACGGTGCTGGCGGTGTCGGGCCACACCGTCGCCGACGTGCTCCACGCCCAGCTTCCCAAGGTGGCGGCGATCCGCCCGACCGTTGTCTTCATCAGCGTCGGTGCCAACGACACCACGCACCTCACCTCGCGGAACAGGTTCCGGCATGACTACGAGCAGGTGATCGCCGGGCTGCCCTCGACCGTCCGCAGCATCGTGCTGCTGGGGGTCCCCGACATGGGTGCGCCTCCCCGGCTCGCGCAGCCGCTCCGGGCCGTGGCCGGCTGGCGGGGGCGCTTCCTCGACGACGACGTCCGCCACCTCGCCGCCAGGACGCCGAAGGCCACCTACGTCGACATCGCCGGCAAGACCGGCCCCGCCTTCCGGGCAGACCCGGACAGGTATTTCGCCCGTGACCACTTCCACCCCAACGACGCGGGGTACGGCCTGTGGGCCAGGGCGGTGGCCGAGGCCGTCGCTCGGGGGTAGGGGCCGGCCCATCCCGTGGGAAGGCGGTAGACTCCCCGCCTGTGGCAGTCTTGCGGAGTGTGCGCCGGTGGGCGGTTCCCACACTATTGAGCCTTGTGGCCGCTGGCGGGCGCAGCCCGGCCGCCCGCGGCGCCGTCGCAGTCCGCGAGCCCGCCGGCGTCCACCTCCCCGACCGCGCCGGTGTCGCCCTCGGTCTCGAGCACCGCACGGACCACGTGCGGGGGTGCGACCGGCCAGGCAGGCCCTGCCCTTGACCCGGCGGCCCTGCCGGCCCTGCCGGCCCTGCCGGCCGAGGGCGTCGTGGTCGACACCTCCTCCGGCGACGTGCTCGTGGGACTCGACGGCACGGTGATCGGGCACGTGCCCGGCTACTGCCTATCCACCGTCGCACCGGGGGACGCCCCGGGACCCGTCATCCTGAGCTCGAACGCGGGCAACCGGCTCCTCGACCCGGCCCTCGATCCCGGCAGGTCCTTCGCAGAGGTCGTCGGGGACCGGGTGCCGCTGTCGGGCGGAGCCACCCTCGTCGACCACGCCAAGATCGAGCGGGCAGGCCAGACGCTCTGGGAAGCGGGCACCCTCGTCCGAGCCTCGGTCTCGTACGGGCGCAACATCGTCACGGTAGCCTCGGTGAACCCCACATCGGTGCCGTCACGCTCCTACGATCTCCGGGCGGGGTCCGCCCGGGACCTTCCGGCAACCTGCACCGCGACGGACCGGCGCGCAACGCGGTGGTACCTCGTGTGCGGTGCCAATCAGAACTCCACCATCGAGGCGCTGGACTCGAACGGCAGTCGGACCAAGCTCGCAGGATTCCCGGTCGACCTTCGCGCGTTGACCACTGGGAATCCTGCGAGCTTGGTCCGACTGCCGTTCGAGTCCAGCGCCTCG
>WNFB01004821.1_pt1 | contig 12012 bp, 13 predicted proteins | sample 5400501 | NCBI WGS metagenome assembly WNFB01 (sample SAMN13153341, study PRJNA577476) | soil metagenome | isolation source: 200 cm saprolite under Douglas fir tree site 2 hole 1 | place: USA:California | collected 2015-04-18 | reverse complement strand
GTGGGGTGAAGTCTCCTGATTTTTGTGTTGGTGGATCTCGATCTCGAGGTGCTCCTCAACTTCGTCAGGGAATTTCATGCCCGTTCCGGCGAATAATTTCACCCCGTTATCGTGGAATGGGTTGTGGGAGGCGGAAATCACCATGCCGGCCGAAAATTGCTTCAGCCGAACCACGCAGGCTACGCCCGGCGTGGTGATCACTCCTGCGGAAACGAAGGCGACGCCATCGTCAGCGAGCCCCGCCGCGAGCTGCGAGGCGATGCGCGGGCCAGACTCCCGCGTGTCCATGCCAATCAGAACGACTGGGTTCGGCTCGCGCTCCAGCAGATATTTTCCGAGGGATCGCGCGACTCCATAGAGCGTTGCATCGTCGAGCGGGTATTCGCCGGGAATTCCGCGGATGCCGTCTGTGCCGAACAGTTCTTTGGTCATGGGTAGGGGGGAATCGGCAGCTCACGCAATGGCCGCCACGAAATCCGAATTCTGGCACGTAACACTTCAGCCCACGGGAGGACGAGGCCCATTGCTGTGCACAAGACTAACATGAAATTCCGAGGGCGAAACCCGCACGACGTTTGCTCCGTAGGGGGCGCCAATCATGTCTGGTGTGATCTGAATGAGGGAGTCGCCTTCCCTCCCGTCCTTGAGGTCAATCCGGATGTTCAGATCGGCCGGGGTGATGCGTCGGAGTAACACGGAGCGGCCGCGTACGCGCACATGCACGGAGGTCGGCACGTCGCCGGAAATCTCGAGCTGCGAAGGGATGCTGGTGAACTCGAGCGGCACCTGGAATCCGACCTCAGCGAAGGGCTCCGAGGTGTAGGTCGTCCAAAGCAGAATAGAAACGCCGAGCGCAAGAAGCTTCAAGCCGGCGTTGGCCAGGATGTATTTGCGCAGGAACCGCATCGCTTATCTCCGCACCGGGGTGCGCGCGCTGGAAAGCGCGGCTGGGAGCGCCATGGTCGTCCGCCGCAGAGAGACCATCTCGCCCAACCGGTCGCCGAGTTCGTCGGGAGTCAGGTTGCTCTCGATCATGCCCGCAGAGGCCAGCGAAATCGCTCCGGTTTCCTCAGAGACGAGCACGACCACGGCGTCGCTTTCCTCGGTGATTCCGATGGCGGCACGGTGCCGCGTGCCAAGTTTTTTCGAAATCATCGGGTTGAGCGACAGAGGCAAGAAGCAGGCCGCGGCCGCGGCGCGCGATCCCTGAATGATCACCGCGCCATCGTGCAGCGGCGAGCCCGGCCGGAAGATCGAGAGCAGCAAATCATAGGAGAGCTTGGCGTCGAGCGGAACTCCGCTCTCGATATAGGTTCGGAGCCCGGCATGGCGCTCAATCGCCATGAGCGCGCCGATGCGGTTCTGTGAGAAATACTCGCTGGCCATGATGATGTCGTCGTAGGCCGATTTCGGGTTGTGCGTGGTGAATTTCAGCAGTGTGAGGTTTCGCCCCACCCGGGAGAGGGCCCGGCGGATCTCCGGCTGAAACAAGACAATCAAGGCAATCGCCACATAGGGCAAAACCGTGGTGAGGAGCCACTCGACCATTTCCAGGCGCGCCCACTGCGCGCCTCGATAAAACGCCACGAGGAGGGCGAGGCCCACGACCATCTGCACGGCGCGCGTGCCGCGCAACAGCTTCAGCACGTAGTAAATCAACGCCGCAATAATCAAAATGTCGAGGGCCGCGCGCAGATTCAGGCGCGCCAGGGGATCAAAGGGTAATGCGGCGGCCAGCATGGTCATTGGTTCTACGGTAACGCAGCCTTGCCGCGCAGGGCAAGCCGCCGTTTGCCCGGGTGCGCCGCTGTGATATCGTGAATTTCTGATGGCCATGCAAGTGGAAAACGTCAAAATTACTGCGCGGGTTCCTCTTGCGTTCGGGACGCGACTGTTGCTACCGGCCATCACGTCGGTCATGGGCAGGCTCGGCGAACGCCCATCTGGCCGAGCAGGAATGGGAGCGCCTGGGGAGCATCAGGAAAATGAGCGCGTTTTCGGCCGAGCCGGCGATCAGCGTCCACCCGGGCAGTGCCGGCTTTGAGGTCTTGGTGCGCTATGTGACGCGGGCCAACGAGCGTTACCAAAAGCGTGCGCGGCTGCACACCGCCATCGTCGAATTGCTCCGTCACAAGAGCGTTCCGCTGCCAGCGCCGGTGGCTTCTTCAGCGAAAATGGCTTAGGTGTTCGGGCCGCCCAGAGGATTGCAAGACTAATTCATCCTGATGATTTGGGCTTGAGCTTTAATGCTCCCTTGGCCTTGTTCTCTTCGAGGAACCGCCGCAGCTTCTCGCCGGTGTCCAGAAGCCGGATCCACTGCTCATAATACAATGTCACCGGGAACCGGCCGAGGCCGTACACGCTTACCCCTCCCTTTTCCCCGACCTTGAATTCCAACTCTCCCGTACGGCGCCCCCCGGTCTGCTTCTCCAATTCGGCCAATCGCGCTTTGAGTTCTTCGTAGGACGGCTCGGCCATTTGTCCTCCTTGCGCCAATTCCCAGAAGTCATGGATTATACCTGAGAGCGCGGATTCCGATGCGGCAAACCCGGCAAATTTGGTAAGTCATGAGGAGCCAGTGGGCGCGGACGAAGCTATCCGCTCAAGGACTTCCTTGCGAGAGAGTTTGGCGACTCGGCCGTCGCGCCAGATGTAAACCGGCAAGCCTGCGCGGACGCTCTCCACTAGGACTTTTTCCACGGCGGCCTTGAGCGCGATCTCGGCCCGTTGCTCCAGCGGCAACTCGAGAACATTTTTGGGAATCACGTTCAATCCGATCCTTGGCGCAGGTGCAAAACGACCGCGGCTACGTCCGCGGATTCTTGGAAGAGGCGGATGGCCGCAATGCCGGCGGCGCCGGCCTCGAGGCACCGTGCCGCATTTTCCGGCGTGACGCCGCCGATAGCGAGGACTGGAATCTTCACCGCGCGACAGACTTCGCGCAGCCGCTCGATTTCCTGCGGCGGGCCGAACGAGGCCTTCGACGGCGTGGCGAACACGGGACCGAAGAAAGCGTAGTCGGCGCCGCCTCGCTCGGCGGCAAGAGCCGCGTCGGGCGAATGGCACGAAACGCCGATCAGGAAGTGCTTGCGGTTCGCCGCGCGCCGCCATTCCGCCACAATCTCGACGGGCAAGGACGCTTCGCCCAGGTGCACTCCCGCAGCCCCTGCCGCCAGCGCGACATCGAGCCGGTCATTGACCAGAGTCTGTGCACCGGTTTCTCGCGTCTCCGCGAGGACCGAGCGCACCAATTCGGCGAGGGGGCGCGCGTCGAGGTCCTTTTCGCGGATTTGAATCCAGTCCACGCCCCTCTCGGCTGCCCGGCGTATGACGGCGCCGAGCGCCGACGGATCCGCGAGCGCCAACCGGTCGGTCACATAGCAGAGGATGTGTTTACGTGCGTGTGGCAACGTTGGCACGTTTTCGCAGCATGCTTCCGGCCAGCAGGACGTCCAGGACACCAAGGCCGGTGACGGCGCCGCGCATCGAAGGATGCAGCACTAAGGGAATCAACTCGGGGTATTTATCGAGAAAGTAATTATGCTCCCAGAAGCCCAGCCAAGGCAGCAAAATCAAGAGGACACCCAGGAGAAAAAAATCCAGGCTGATCAGCACTCTGAAGAAGGCTCGCATTCGGGCGCCTGTTAGCGCGCCTTTCCGAGGAGTGCGATCCGCTCAGCCACGTCGCGGTAATCAATGTTCATCGCGTAAACCTCAGAGAAGCTCTTGAATGCCGCTTCGGTTTCCCCGGCGAGCTCTTGAGCGACCCCCAGATCATACCGCAGCGCGAGGATGGATTCTGCATCGAGTTTGGGACTTTGCAGCGCGCGCTGATACCACATGGCCGCGATGGCCGGCTGGCCTTTCTCCATGAAGGCCAGGCCCAGCAGAGTACAGCATTGCATCCCGTACCGGAAGGCCGACCCCGCGTTGTTCTCCTTGGCCACCCGCTGAAATTCACTGATGGCTTCTTCGAGCAGGCCCATCTCGCGGTACGCGATGCCCAGATTGTAGTGCGTCTCGAGGTCCACTTCGTCTTTGGCCACCTCACCCAATTCATTCCGGAACTCTTCAAAGAGGTCGCCGAGAGGTCCGGGCGCCTCTCCACCGGCCGCTTGATGCGGTGTTCCGCCGGACGGAGGCGCTGGATTCAAGGGAGACGCGGCTGGGGCAACGGGCGGCGCTTTTGACGGCCCGGAAGATGGTTGTACCGGGACCGGGAGGTCCAACGACAATGTGGCATCCTCCAAATCATTCGCCAACTTCTTGAGGAATGATTCCGCCAATACGGCTTCCTCTTGTGCCGCGTCTGCAGATACCGGAGGCTGCGGAACCAGATCGAAGGCCGGAATGTCCAGAGAGGATTCATCTGGAGTCACCTTCGATTCCACAACGGGTTCGTGGGTGGGTTCGGGGACGAGTACTGCCGAGGGCGCATGCGTTTCGGCGGCAGCCGTGCTCGCGGCTGCGTCCGCAGTCTCAGTCTGCATCACCTCATCGAGTTGGACCGAAAGCGCCGCCCACTCGTCGGACAAGTCCACCTCATGCACGACGGATGTTGCTGGCGATGGAGCGCTGGGGTCCTCCGCGGGGGGCGGCTCTACGGGGGCCTCCGGCAGAGGCTCGGTGAGTTCCGCTTCGATAGTTGGGACGGCGAATTCCTGCGGCGCCGCTGAGGTCTTCTGAGCCGCGCCCGTCAACTCGCTGGAAGAGATTCCCGCGGCACGTTGGAATCGGTGGCGAATATCAGCGAAGCGTTCCGCGCCGCCGCGGTCGTTGCGCTCGACCGCGATCTTTTCCAAAAGCGTCGCGAGTTCCGCGGTGCGCCGGTCATTGCCCGCGCCGACGTAGAAGTCGAGAAGGCGTTCGAGCGCTAAGGAGTGTCTTGGCGCGCGCTCCAGCACCGTTTCCAGGAGATCGATGGCCTTCTGACTCAGCCCATAACTTGAAAATAGGTCCACTTCGGTCAGCGCCTGCGTAACATAACGCTGGGTCTCTTCATCAAGCCCGGATTCGGGCGGTGGCGCAGGGGCGGGCGGCGGCGGCTCCGCAGGCTTAGCCACCACAGGCGGAGCGGCATCCGGCGACGTTGTTTTGATCCCCAGGTTTGCGCGAAGCCGAACGCAGTGCCGGCGCGTGGCTTCATCCTCCCGGTTTCGATCGAGCAGTTTTTCGTAGGTTTCGAGAGCACGGGCAATTTGCCCGGCAGCTTCGAGCGCCTGCGCAAGCTGCGCCAGCGCATCCGGCAAACGGAACGAATCGCTTGCCTTGCCGTAGAGGTCAACGAGCCATTCGAGCGGCTCGATTTGCCCGGCACGGCGCTCGGCCAAGCGGGAAAGGGTCTGCGCCAGAGTTTCGTGCTCCCCGGCGTCGGTCATGGTGGTCCGAATGAGTCCTAGCAAGAGTTGCGCACGGTCGTGGTCGCCGGCATCCAACAAGGCCGCGGCCACACGATGCGCCAGCACGTAGTGCTTCGGTTCGCCCGCATACAATTTCTCGGCGAGCGTCGCGGCCTTTTCAAGCTGGCCCGCTTCGACGTAGTGGTCAAGCAGGGGCGTGATGGCCGCGGCGCTCGGATCTTGGGCGGCGGCCGATTCCAGCAGAGACATGGCTTCGGCCCGCTTGCCTGCGCCGGACAAGGCTCGCGCCTTCAGCACGAGTGTTGGCGCGTGGCGGGCGTCGATATGCAAGACGCGTTCGCTGAGGCGGACCGCCTCGGCGTGCTCGCCTCGTTCGAGCACGTATTGCGCCGCCTTGTGGAAGATCTCAATCGCTTCCTTCTGCTGGCCCATAGCAACCAACAGGTCGCCCAAGCGCGTCTCGACACGCAGGTTATCGGGTTCGGCGTCCAGCAACTTACGTAGCAACGTGGCTGCGTGCTGCTGCCGCCCGGCTTTGAGCTGTAACTCAGCGAGCCGCAGATACAGAGGTCTGGCCTCACTCAGCACGCCTTGCTGCACGTAGAGTTCGGCGAGCCTCTCCAGCGGGCGAACTTCCTCGGGCGCAAGCTTCGCGATTTTTTTGTAGACGGCGATGGCTTTCGTGGTGAAGCCGTCGTTCTGGAAGATCTGACCGAGGCGCTCGAAGTACTCCAGGGCCTGGAAGGTTTCCCCTTCCCGGACAAAAAGATCGCCCAGCGTCATCAGGGTGACCTGGTCCTTCGGCTCATGCTTCAGGATTTGCTGGTATTCGGCGATGGCCTGCGGCAGCTTACCCTGACTCAGATACCGCTGCGCCGCCTCAATGTGTTTGCTCTTATTATAGGCCATCTTCAGGCGCTCTCTTCACTGTCCCCAGCGGGAAGGAACGAAGCAGGACAGAGGTGGCTCAGCAGACGTTTCCGCTCCCATCCGAGCCATTCAGGCCGGCGCGGAACAGTCTCCCACACAGACTGCCGCAGCGGAGGCCGGCGGCATAACCGGTCGAATAGGAGCCAAAATTACGCTAGCACGCAGGAAAAACCGAAGTCAACGCAACGCATTGAAAGCCGTTCGCGGCAGTAATCATCGCGGGGGAGGGCTTTAGGCCAGCGGCAAGGCGACCTGGGTGGCGCCCGCCGCCCAGCAGGACGCCTCCCGCACCGGCGCAAAGGAGTACCGGTGGTGCGGGGAAGGACCGTGCAAACGCAGGGCTGCCAAGTGCTCCGGTGTGGCGTAGCCCTTGTGTCGGGCTAGGCCGTATTGCGGATACAGGCGATCCCATTCAGTCATGAGGCGGTCTCGTTCGACTTTGGCCAGGATGGACGCTGCGGCGATCGAGACCGAGCGGGCGTCGCCGTGGATGAGGGACTTTTGCTTGACCTGCACGTCCAGGCGCATGGCATCGAGAAGCAAGTAATCCGGGGAGAGTCCAAGTTGCGCCAGGGCTTCGGCCATCGCCTGACGGCTGGCTTGGTAGATGTTCCAAGCGTCAATCCGGCGCGCATCCATCTGCGCCACGCTCCATGCCAGCGCGTGCTCTCGGATGCGAAGCGCCAGGATTTCCCGGCGCTCGGCGGGCAATTTCTTCGAATCGTCGAGGCCCACGATGCGCCGCCTGGGATCCAGGATCACCGCGGCGGCCACGACGGGTCCGAACAGCGAACCGCGTCCCGCTTCGTCGAGACCCGCGATGCGCTGACAACCGCACTTGCGCGCTTCGCATTCGAATCGGGACGAGCACTGCCTGCGCATCACCGCGTATCTTATCACGAGGCGGCAAGTCCCCCGGCAGGATGTGCGTGAATCCAAACACATGCGGCAGAACACTCGAATGCGGCAAACGCACGAACGACACTCTGGAGCAGACAGGGTTCGAGGGGGAACTCTACGTCTTCGGTGTGGAGGTTTCGGTTTCCGGCTCGGGTGAGACTTGCTCGGGGGCTTCGACGCGCCGCAGGCGGGCAGCCTTTCCTTTGCGTCCGCGCAGGTAGTAGAGCTTCGCGCGGCGGACTCGGCCCCGGCGCAGGACTTCAATCGAACTGATGGACGGCGAATTGGCGGGAAACACGCGCTCAACGCCGATGCCGAAACTCACCCGCCGCACCGTGAAGCTCGCTCCCGTGGACTTGCCGCGCTTCCGAATCACGACGCCTTCGAATGGCTGGATGCGTTCCTTTTCGCCCTCGGCTTCCTTCAGCCGCACGTGGACGCGCACGGTGTCGCCCGGCCGGATCGCCGGAAGATCTTTCCGCACTTGTGCTTCCTGAAACTTCTCGATCACGCGATTCATGGCGATAATTCCTTTAAGAGTTAGACCCGCTCAGGTGGTGTCAGCGCTGCGAAGCCAACGCGGAACTATAGCCGAAACATCAGGGTTTGACCACAAGAATCACCGAAGCTTTTATACTATTCGCCAGGTACAAGCAGGCGCCCTAGTGATTCTCCCGCGCGTGGAAGGTGCTTGATCGCGGAATGGCGCGCTTGTGCTACGAGCGTTCATATTCGCCGCGCGTGGCCCGAAAACACGTTTACTCTCGGTGACTTTAAATTTCTGGGCATCGGCTGAGGGTCGTAGGCCGCGGGGTTGGTCTGCGCGGCCTTGCTCATGGTCTAATCAAGTGGAGGTGCTTCCGCTTCGCCGGCGGATTCTTTCAGGATGAGTTTCGGAGTCACCAAGCTGGATTGGCTCCTGCTTGCGATTTGCCTCGTGCTGGCCTTGCCGAGGCCCATGTTGGGGGAGCCTCTGCTGGGCTTGCTAGAGCAACAGTTTGTCCGGTTCGCACGGAACCGCCGAGCGGCGATAGCGGCCATTGGAGTAACCGCCATCCTCGCGCGGCTCGCGCTGCTCCTCTGGATTCCAGCTCCGCAGCCCAAGGTTCACGATGAGTTCAGCTACCTGCTCGCCGCGGACACATTCCTCCACGGGCGGCTGACCAACCCGCCCCATCCCATGTGGATTTTCTTCGACACATTTCACGTCATCCAGCACCCGACTTACGCCTCGATTTATCCTCCCGCGCAGGGCGCCGTGCTGGCCTTCGGGCGGTTTTTGGGGCATCCGTGGATCGGTGTTCTGCTCACCATGGCCGCGATGTGCATGGCGGTGACCTGGATGTTGCAGGGCTGGTTGCCGGAGGAGTGGGCGCTGCTTGGCGGCGCGTTGGCCGTTTCGCGCTTTGCCCTGTTCAATTACTGGATCAACAGCTATTGGGGAGGCGGGGTGGCGGCGACGAGCGCGGCTGTCGTCCTGGGCGCGTTGCCGCGAATCCTGGAGCTCCAACGGCCGCGCGACGCTGTCCTTCTCGGCCTGGGAGCCGGAATCCTTGCCACGAGCCGGCCATTTGAAGGATTTCTATTCTTTCTGCCGGTTGGTGGAGCGCTCCTCTGGTGGTATTCTCGGCGGGAGCCGGGAGTGCGCCGGCGGAGCCGAAGAAACTTTCTGTTGCCGGTTGCGGCAGTGCTGGGGTGCGCAGCCGCATTCATCGCCTACTACAATTGGCGTATTACGGCCAATCCGCTGGTGTTCCCGCACATGATCGAAATCCGAACCCTCATCACCACGCCGCTTTTCGTGTGGCAGCACGCCAAGCCGCCGCTCACTTACGCGAACCCGCAGTTCAACGATTTCTACAACAATTTCCTGCCCAGCCTTTACCAAACCAGATGGGAGGAGGCGCAGGGGCTTGCAGAGTGGAAGTCCACCGAGTTCTGGCAATTTTTCCTCGGGCCTGCGCTTTTCGTTCCTTTGTTGCTGGCACTGCCCTGGTTGTTGGCCGATCGCAAGTTGCGCGTGCTCTGGATACAACTAGGGCTCGCGGCGATGGGGTTATTGGCCTTGGCGTGGTTTGAACCCCACTACGCCGCCCCGCTCCTGGCCACCTTAATGGTGTTGGTGATGCGAGGGATGCAGAGTGTGCGCCGGTTCCGGATCGTTGGTTGGCCGATTGGCGTGGGGATTACCCGGTTGGCCGTGCTATTCAGTTTTTGCATCGGCCTTGCCTATTTTGTGAACACGGCGATGTCCCGGTCAGACTCTCTTTTCGACGCTTGGAATTCGGCCAGGGAATGGTTCGACGGGCACCGCTGGCTGCTACTGGCCGCCACGCTGATTGCGATTGGTTTGGTGAAGCTGTTTTCCTCGCGCCCAACGCTGCCTTCCGTCCCACGCCGGGCGGTGCCCGCCTATCTGGAGCTCGTGTTTTTGACTCTTGCTATGGTCCAGATCGCAGCGGCTCAGGGAAGATTCCACCCCGACGACTATCCGTTTGACGATGATTGGGATGAGTCCTCGCGGGCGCCGATCGAGCGTTATCTCGCGGCGATGCCCGGCGAACATCTCGTCCTCATACGCTACGCACAAGAGCACTTCGTCCACAACGAATTTGTTTACAACGAGGCGGACATTGATCACGCGAAGATCGTTTGGGCGCGAGAAATTCCCGGCCGCGATCTCAGCGCGCTCCTCGCGTATTTCCGCAACCGCCACGTGTGGGTTCTCGAGCCAGATCAGGACCCTGCGCGGATCTATCCTTACGCTCCTCGTGGACCTACGCCTTAGATGGCTTTGTGTAGCGCCTGCCTCTTGTGGTGAGCGAAGCCGAACCATCAGGCGGGCATCTTTCGCATCCTCAATGCCCCCTTGAAGGTCGGCGCTGAGAGAATCCGCCGGAATCCGATTGTCAAACTCTTTATACCCTGAACGCCGCGCGCGATGGACTCCGCTTCTGGCACGTGTTAGGCTCTCGCCGCAGGAAACCATCCGAGGAGTCTCCCATGCGCAGCACGATTCGCTTCATCGTCATTGCTTTGTTTGCATTTCTTGCGGCGGGCGCGTTCCCGGCGCAGCAGAAAGCCCCGGCGAAGAATTCCCCCAACCTGCTCTTGCCGCCTTCCGAAGACCTGTTGCGCGCGTGGAATGGCGTGATGGGCAAGCTGGTGACCATGGCTCAAGATTTCCCGGAGAGCAAGTACGACTTCAAGGTGCAGAAAGACCAGCGGACATTCGCGGAAAACCTTCTCCACGTCTCGGGCGACGCCTTCTTGACCGTGAGCGCCATCAAGGGCAGCCCCGTCGGGCCGAAGTTCGAGGGCGAAGGGCCATCGCGCGCGAATTACAAGACCAAAGCCGACGTCGTGAAGCTGATCAAAGATGCCGTAGCCGCCGGCGCCGCCGTGATCAAGGCGCAGGGCAATGCGGGATTGAACAAGCCGGTTCTTTCGCCATTCTCTGCCGACCCCGTGCGCGTTTCCACGCTCTGGTGGTCCGTCATCGAGGATTCGGGAGAGCACTACGGCCAGCTCGTGGTGTACTACCGCGCGAACAACATGGTCCCTCCCGCCTCACGATGAAAGCTTTTCCGCCGGGTTCATCAGAGGATGTTGCGGTCGATAACGCGAGGAGAATAATCCACAAAAATATGGTTCCCTCACCAAGCAGGGAAAATCTATGAAGAAGGTTTCTAGAAAGCAGGCCAAGGACCTGAAAGCGTTAGCCGCGCTGCCCGACAGGAAGATTGGTCTATCTGATTTGCCCGAGGTGCGGGACTGGAGCGGCGCCGTCATCGGTAAATTTTACCGGCCGATCAAGAAGCCGGTCACGATCCGGATCGATGCGGACGTTCTCGCTTGGTTGAAGAGCTACGGGCGCGGTTATCAGACAAGGATTAACAAGCTCCTCCGTGGAGCGATGAAAGCGGGAGCGAGCCGCCACAGTCTCCGCTGAACACGCTACTAAAAAGGAAAAATTGGAAGAAATTGCGGCACTCGTGCGAAAGAGGATGGTACCTGAGCGTTTCCAGGCTTTTTCCGGAGTGGGGCGTGGCGGATACGCTTCTTGACGCCCGCAGAGCGCGTCGGCAGGCTAGAATAGGAAGATGCAGCGCAAGATCTTCTGGACCCTGTTTGCTGTCCTGGGAATTGTGGCGGATGTAGCTTTGCCGTTGTGGTGGGCCATTGCCGCAACCATTCCCATTGGCGTGGTGAGTTGGTGGTTGGCTTATCGGAGCGATTGGTTCTAGAAGTGCCCACAGTTGGGAGGGACAGCCTTCCGCCGTTGGATCATCGGGATCACGTCTCCAGGCGGCCAACTGATCAAATCCGCATTTCTCACCTTACAGCTCAGGTGTCGGCATTGATGCGCCGAGATGTGCTGACGTTGTGGAAGATTTTGTAGAGGCCGATCCCGCTTGGCAGGACCGGGCACATCCAGTCAAGCTGCCCGTTCGGCGAAATTCGCCGAAGGGCCGCTACACGAGCCGTGGCAGGCGTTATTCAGCGAATTACCAACTCGGGACAACTGCTTGGCCGAGAAGATATATACTAGGTCAAGCGAGCAAATGAAACCCATCAACGCGAAAACCTCTGAAGAGCTCGGTGACTTATGATAAAGAGGACAGTACGATCCCTGTTTCCTGTGATCACCACTTTGTTTTTGGTTTCAAACCCGTTATCGGCGCACCATGGTGTAGCGCACTACGACATGGAGAAGACGATCGTCCTCGCCGGAACCATGACGGCGTTCAACTGGGGCAATCCCCATTGCCTGGTTCATATGGATGTTCGGGATGATGACGGCCGCGTGCAACACTGGACA
>WNFB01004819.1_pt1 | contig 12014 bp, 7 predicted proteins | sample 5400501 | NCBI WGS metagenome assembly WNFB01 (sample SAMN13153341, study PRJNA577476) | soil metagenome | isolation source: 200 cm saprolite under Douglas fir tree site 2 hole 1 | place: USA:California | collected 2015-04-18 | reverse complement strand
AACGGCCAAGGATGATGTTCGCATCGGTGACGGTGGGCTGCGTCCCGCGGCCGTAACAGATGGGACCGGGATCGGCTCCGGCAGATTCGGGGCCGACGCGCAGAACGCCGCCGGCATCGAAGCGCGCGAGCGAACCTCCTCCGGCGCCGACGGTATGAATGTCGAGCATGGGAACACTGATGGGCAGGCCGGCAACTTGCGCGTCGCTGGCGGTGGTTATCGCACCTTCGACCAGGGACACGTCGGTGGAGGTGCCTCCCATGTCGAAGGCGATGATGCGGGTGAAGCCGCTGCGGCGAGCGGAGACGGAGGCGCCGACAACGCCTCCGGCGGGGCCGGAGAGAACTGTTCGGACCGGCTCGCGGGCGGCAGAGGCGAGTGAGGTGATGCCTCCGCTGGATTGCATGACGAAGATGCGCGGGCTCTTCACGCGCTGAGCTTGCTCGGGGGCGGCTAATTCTCCAGCGCGTTGTTCGAGGCTTTCCAAATAGCGCTGCATTACGGGCTGCAGGTAGGCGTTGATGACGACGGTTGAAGTGCGTTCGTATTCGCGGAATTCGGGGAGAATCTGGTGCGAAATCGAGAGTGGGAGTCCGAGTGGCTGGAGAGCCTGGGCCAGGGCCAACTCGTTTTTCGGATTTGCGAAGGAGAAGAGAAGCGAGATGGCGATGGACTGCGGTTTCCGGGCAGATACTTGGCCGGCGAGCCGATTCAGATCCTCCGCCGCTGGGGAACTCAGGATTTCACCATCGCATGCGGTGCGCTCTTCTGCGCCGAAGCGGAGATCGGCGGGAACGAGCGGCTCGACGCGGGTGAAAAAGAAGTCGTAGAGCTTGGGACGAGCCTGGCGCCCGATTTCAATGGCATCCTCGAACCCTGCAGTGGTGATCAGAGCGGTGCGCGCGCCTTTGCGTTCGAGCAGTGTGTTCGTACCCACGGTGGTGCCGTGGAGCAGGATGAGTTCTCCCTCATGCGCGATTTTTTTCAGCGCTTCGACGATGGCCTGCGAGGGGTCGGCGGGGGTGGAGAAGACTTTCAGCATACGGAGGCGGCCGCGATTCTGCCAAATGCAGTCGGTGAAGGTGCCGCCGGTGTCGATAGCGACGCGGAGAGGTTGGGGACCGTGGGGCATGAGAGTGAGCGGAGGACTAGGGTAACATCTCAGTCTTGCAAAAGGGTGATACCGGTTCGCCGAGTTGAGCCAGACGTACGTCTTCGAGTTGATTTCGGGAAATCAGCATCTTCCCTAATACGGGATCGTCGCGCTGCGCTCGACTGACAGCCGAGGCGGCTGTCCCCACATTGGGCTATGGTGGCGCACAGGACAGCAGATTCCTCACCGCTGGCGCGGTTCGGAATGACAAAGAAATTTTGCGCTTCCTATCCCTTCGCTGTGAAGGCTAGCGTCAGCAAAGTCTTCTGCTCTACTTCGTGCGCTTTGGCGCTGCCGGTGGAGGGGCTGGCGCTGGAGCTGCGTTTCACGGAGAGCACGGGGCGATCTCCGGCGATGCGGCGCAGTCTGGGCAGCATGTTGAATAGGGCGCCCATGTTGGCGGGTTCTTCCTGTACCCAGACGATGTCGGCTTCCTTGCCGTGGCGGTCGAGTTCGGCGGCCAGTTCCTGCTCGGGGAACGGGTAGAGCTGTTCGAGAAAGACGATTGCGGTGGTCGTGTCTTTTCTTTTCTTGCGCTCGGCGCGGAGTTCGTGGCCGATCTTTCCGGTGCAGATCAGGATGCGTTCGGCTTCGCCGACTTCGTTATCGGGGATTACGTTTTGGAATTTCTTGTGGGTGAAGTCCTCGATTGCTGAAGACGCATCGGGATGGCGCAGCATGCTCTTGGGCGTAAAGACGACAAGCGGCTTGCGCCAGTGGCGCAGGGCCTGCCGGCGGAGAAGATGAAAGTACTGCGCGGCGTTCGAAGGCTGGGCGATCTGGATATTGTCTTTCGCGGCGAGTTGGATGAAGCGCTCGATGCGTGCGCTGGAGTGCTCCGGACCCTGGCCTTCGTAGCCGTGCGGGAGCAGCATGACCAGGCCGGATAGCAAATTCCACTTGGCTTCTCCGGCGGAGATGAACTGATCGATGATGGCTTGCGCGACGTTGGCGAAATCGCCGAATTGCGCTTCCCACAGGACGAGCGCTTCGGGATAGTCGCGGCTGTAGCCGTATTCGAAGCCGAGGACGCCCGCTTCCGAGAGAGTGGAGTTGTAGATTTCGCAGCGGGCCTGACCCTGCGCGATGTTTTCCAGGGGCACGTATTCGCTCTCGTCCTCGATATCGATGAGAACGGAGTGACGCTGGTTGAAGGTGCCGCGACGCGTGTCCTGTCCCGACAAGCGAACCGGTATCCCGCCTTTCACCAGGCTGGCAAAGGCGAGGCATTCAGCCATGCCATAGTCGACCGCGCGCTTGCCGATGCCCATCTCGGCGCGCTGTTCGAGTAACTTTTTCACCTTGGGATGAATGTGAAAGTTTTCCGGATACGTGGTCAGGCGACTGGTGATCTCGGCTAATTCTTTGGAGGAGAGTCCCGTCTCCACTTCGTATTCGGGCCGGTGGCGGCCTCCGAAGTACTGGTCCCAATACTTGGGGAGCTCGCGCATGAGCGGCTTGTGCTTCACGCTGCCAGCTTTTCTCTGCGCGGCTTCGAACTCCGCCTTGACGGCATCCGCCTGCGCTTGCGCGTCAGCAGCGCCGGTATCCTCAGCGTAGATCTGCCACAACGGCGGATGCTCTTTGATCTTCCTGTAAAGAATCGGCTGCGTGATGGTGGGATCGTCGACCTCGCTGTGGCCGTGGCGGCGGTAGCCGATGAGGTCGATAACGACGTCAGTCCCGAACTTGTAGCGGTACTCGACGGCCATGCGGGCGACGCGGACGACGGCGTCGACGTCTTCTCCATTCACGTGGAAGATGGGAATCGACTGACGGCGCGCGATGCAGGCGGCGAAGCGGGTGGAGTGCTCTTCGTGATAGTCGGTGGTGAATCCCAAAAGATTGTTGGCGATGACGTGAATTGTGCCGCCGACGGTGTATCCGCGAAGGTCGGCGTAGTTCATGGTCTCCGCAAGAATTCCCTGTCCGGCGAACGCGGCGTCGCCGTGGACGAGCAGAGGCAGGTACTTTTCGCGTCCGCCTTCACCGGTACGATCCTGTTTGGCGCGAGTGCGGCCCACGGTGACGGGATCGACGGCCTCAAGGTGGCTGGGATTTGATACCAGGTGAATGTGAACCTTGCTGCCGCTGCGAGTGACGTATTCGCCGGTCGCGCCCATGTGGTATTTCACGTCGCCTGAGCCTAGGACACTGCGCGGGTCGACGTCTTCGAATCCGGCGAAAATTTCTTCGGGAGGGCGTCGGGCGACGTGGGCGATCACGTTGAGTCGTCCGCGATGACTCATGCCCATGACGAGTTCGACTGCGCCGCGTTGCCCCGCAGTTTCGAGAATCTCGTCCACCAGGGGCAGCAGGGCGGTGACGCCTTCGAGCGAAAAGCGCTTGCTGCCGAGATAGCGCTGCTGCACGACCTGTTCGAAGACGTCGGCGCGGATGAGCAAGTCGAGGATGCGTTGCTGATCTTCCTGCTGCGGTTCAGCCTCCATGCGCTCGTAAATCCATTGGCGGCGCTCGGGATCGGAGATGTGGTTGATCTCGACGCCGATCGTGCTGGAGTAGATGGCGCGAGCCTCGCGCGCGTATTCGTTGTCGATATCGAGGGCGGGATGCGGGCGCGGGCGGAGGAAGCCGAGGGGATCGAGGTCGCCTTCGAGGTATCCCCACTCGCGGAAAGCTTCAAACACGCGTTCGCGGTCGAGGTTTGTGCCGTTGTTCGGCGATTCTATGAGGGCGGCGCGGGCGCCGTCGGAAGTCCTGGTTTTCGGGGTAGCCATATGAGTGCTGTACCTAGGATAAAGGATGCGCGGGCGAATGCGGGGGATTCGGGGCGGCCAAAGTTGGCGGAGGGACTACCAACGCGCGGGAGGCGCGATCCATCCTGGTGGGCCCACCAGGATTCGAACCTGGAACCAACAGATTATGAGTCTGCTGCTCTAACCGTTGAGCTATGGGCCCCGCGACACTCAATCTAGCATAGCTGATGGGACGTGGCTCAAAGGGGACTATCTCAGCTGACCTGCGGGCGGGCGTACGATTCTCGGCAGGTACCGAAGGGGCTGAAAAGATCGCTGAACAACTCACTTCGGAGACCGGATGTGACCTCAGTGGCTTTAAAGCCGCGGACCTTTTTGCGACACTTACGGCGCGGCTAGAAGCCGCTCCCTTTCAAAACAGAACCGAAGTCGAGTTTTTCAGGAAACTGTGAAGGCACAGTTGATCTTGCGGTACTTACGGGGCGACTGGAAGCCGTACGCTCTGAGTAGCTTGTGGGTGCGGGGGCAGAGATGCCCCCGCGACAGCCGGCGGGACGCCGGCGCTACGGAGGTGGAGATTTTATCTGTCAGACTAGAATGCTTGGTTCAGAGATGATTCGGAAGGAAAACAATAACTCGCCCGCTGCCTTGTAAAACAGGACCGCAATCGAGTTTTTCAGGAAACTGCGAGCCCTTCTGGAACGAGCGGGATTATCGCAGCGCTGGAAGGGCTGCGCCACCCAAAATCAAGATTGATTGAAGTGCACGAGCAAAGTCAGTCGCGACATGACATAAAGGCCTTCAGCAATGTCTACACTCCGGCACCGCGTTGGAGTTTGCCGGTTGCAACGCGCGCTGCCAGTTCTTCGAGCGACGGCATGGACTCCGGCGGTAGGAGTCTGGATTCAGGGAGCAAGCCTCCGCCGCGGATACTGTCCGTGAGCAGTTCCAGGGCGAGGTCGGCATTAGGGCGAATGTAGATGGTGGCCGCAAGCATGCCCGTGCGTACCCAGGCCTGACCCGTCTTGGGCATTCCGTCGCAACCGGTGAAAGGAACCTTCAGCCAGCGTTCGCGATCCCCGATCGCGACTTCGCTGAAGGCCTTTCGGGCGCCGGCGGCCATGCTGTCGTCCTGTGCTCCCACAAGATCAATGTGCGTCTCCTGCGAGGTGCTGAGGCGCAGCCAGGAACTTACCGTTCGATACGCGCTTTCTTCGGTCCAGTTCGCGCGCATGGTCTTCACTTGAATGTTCGCAGGCTTGGCCCGTTGCATTCCGGCGGAGCGTTCTCGCGCGGCGGAGCTGTTGGCCGGGCCTTCAATGTAGAGCACCGAGCCGCCGCGGGGTAACAGAGCGGCAAACTGTTTGCCTTGAGTCTTGCCAATTTCCTGGTGATCGGAGCTGATGGAAAAAACCGGGACCTTGTACGTGCGCCGTAATTCGGGAACGTAGTCGGCTTCATGATTGAGGATGGCCCATCCAATGCCCGCGGCCGCTGCCGCGCGTGCGACCTGAGGGAAGGCTGTGCCGCCGGCAGGTTCGAACACAATCGCGTCGGGGCGCGCCGTAGCGGCACCTTGAATGAACTCCAACAGTTGCTGGCTCTGTGCCAGGCTGTCATTGTTGGCATGAATAATTTTCAAGTCCACCCCAAGACGGCGGGCCGACTTCTCCGCGGCTGCTGCCTGTTCCTGCTGGTAGTCGTTATCGTTGTTCGTCAGTGAAAGAACGAAGCTGAGCCTTTTCATCTGTCACCCTAAGCAGAATCTTATTCCAATTGAGATGAGCACCGAAGTAACCACGGTAACCGCGCGAGGCCCTCGAAGCTTCGAAACGAGTACCTATTGACAATCGACAGATCGTGGAAAGAACTTCACTGGCCAGCGGACGTACCCTGTGCCATTTGTCCGGCGAACGCTTTCAGGCTTGCATCCAGCGCGTTGTGGCAGGTCTCGGAGAGGGCGGTGAAACGGAACGGTTGGAGCCATCCTTGAGTTGCCCACATGGGAAACAGCATCTGCGCCTTGCCGCGGATGGTCGAGCCATCGATGTGAAAGAGCAATTCCACTTCAACCTTCTCGTCCAGCGGCTTATCCAGATGAATGACGCCACCGGTGGTCGAAAGCTGATGGAGCGCGGCGCGTATCTGCCGCCGGTTGGGCAGCCGGATGAGCACCAGCACAGAACCACGCAGCTTGGCGCGAAATGGACGGTTCACGGCTTCCCTCTCGCCGTGCGACACATTCCCAGCGCGTGAATCCGAAGGTTCAGACATGTGCTCTCCAAAGTATGGCAGTGGGCGTTGGCCAGTGCGAGTTACGGAAGAACAGGGACGGAATTGCTGCTGGTGTGCGGAGCGCGCCAGCTACTTCTTGGTCAGAGGCGCTTCGGAGCTGGTCGAGAACAAATTGTAGGGCCATGACTGTTTGCTGGCCGATCCAGGGGATGGCCGTAGCGTATTGCTGGCAGCCACCGAGTCGGCCGCCGGTTGGAGAGTCGCGTTCCAATCTTCCGGAGGATTTGCAATTCCCCAGACGTTTCCGTGCGTGTAGAGCGCGACGCCAATCAAAAAGTGTGCGCCTTCATTCCCCAGGGGCAAGCAGCTCGCCACGCGGCCCGTAACGCTTTCCCCTCCGGGCAGGTCGCCCAGGAGAATGGGTGTGCCGATCGAAAGTGCGCGGGAACTGCGAAAGCCGCATCCCTGGCAGCTCACCACGAGCGCGACACATTTCTCGGCGAAGGCGCGGGCGCGGTCAAGGCTGGTCACGCTAATGGGGATCTCCACTCGCAGGCGCGTGCCGCGTCGTGTCGCTTTGGGCGTGAGAATTTCCATAAATGTACTGCGGGGGAGGACGACTTGCAGATTGTTCCTTAATATTGTGACAGATCAGGACGTGAGCTTCCGGTTCGGAACCGCTCGACGCGGTAACGAAAGTAACCTCGAACCGGAACCAGAAAATGAGCTAATCGGCGGTGCCTCCGCCGTCAACTACCAGCGCGGCTCCGGTCATGAACGATGAATCGTCGGAGGCGAGGAAGAGCACGGCTTTCGCAATCTCCTCCGGCGTTCCTATTCTCCCCATGGGACGATTGTTGCAGTCTTCCAGATAACTCGCCCAGGAAAGTCCGCGCATTTTCGCATCGGCGGGGAGCATGGGAGTTTCAACGTCACCGGGGCAGATGCAATTCACCCGGATACCCTGGCGTCCGTGATCGATGGCCATGGCCTTGGTCATGAGCACGACTCCGCCCTTCGAGGCGCAGTAAGCGACGGCATGATCGCCGCCCACGATTCCCCAGCCGGAGCTGTTATTGATGATCACGCCGCGTCCCTGCGCGATCATCGAGGGCAAGGCGAACTTCGACATCAGGAAGGTACCTTTCAGATTCACGTCAATTTGTTCATCCCACTCTTTCTCGGAACACTCGAGAGCGGTTTGGGGATAGAAGACGCCGGCGTTGTTGAAGAGGATGTCGAGGCGGTCGAAGGCTTCGAGAGTCTGCTCGACGGCGCGCTGGCAGTCGGAGGCGAGGCTTACGTCGGCGCGGTGGAAGATAGCGTTTCCGCCGTTTTGTTTGATCTGGTCGGTCACGGCGGCGCCGCGTTCGGGGCTTCGTCCGGTGATGGCGACCTTGGCGCCTTCTTTGGCGAAGAGTGTCGCCGTGGCTTTGCCGATGCCGGAAGTGCCTCCGGTGATGAGAGCGACTTTGTTGTTTAGACGCATTGAGTGTAGTCCAGCATGCGAGCGACTGGGATTCGTGCCGTCCCTAGCGGGACTTGCTTTTTCTCCTCGTCTACCGGCACTACGTGCCGAGCTATCACATTCCGCCGCTTCGCGGCTGGAGCTTGGTGCCTATGACGTGTTTGCTTCTCCCGAAAATTCAGAACGCACAAGCTTTTACCTGCTGGCCAATCCGCCTGCGGTTTCTCCGCCGTCCATGGTGAATACTTGACCGGTCGCGAACGCGGCATCGTCGGACGCGAGGTAGGCGAACAGTCCGGCAATCTCTTCCGGCTTGGCGTGGCGGCGGAGCGGAATCTTCTGGTTCACTTCTTCGAGCATCGCGTTGCTGTACTCAGCGCGCTGCATGGGGGTGAGCACGTATCCGGGGGCCACGGCGCAGACGCGCACTTTCGGCGCTAGTTCCAACGCCATGGAGCGCGTGAGTTCAATGACTCCGGCCTTGGTCGCGTTGTAGTCGGCGTAGTAGGGATATCCCATGATCCCGTTGGTGGACGCGGTTTGCAGGATGACGCCACTGCCGCGCTCCCACATGTGGCGCGCCGCGGTTTGCGCTGCGTAGAAGACGCCGGTCAGGTTGACGGCGAGCACTTTTTCCCATTCCTCCGGCGTAATGTCGAGGAATTTATGGCGGATGCTGATTCCGGCGTTGTTGATGAGCACATCGATGCCGCCGGTGGCGCGGACAGCTTCGGCAAACGCGGCTTCCACCTGCATCAGGTCGGTGACGTCGGCGATGATGGCTTCAGCTATGCCCGGCAACTCGTGGCGGATCGCTTCACAGCGTTCAGCGTCGCGATCGAGGACGCATACCTGCGAGCCTTCTTCCAGAAACCTTGCGGCAGTGGCTGCGCCGATGCCGCTCGCACCGCCGGTGATGAGAACTTTTTTTCCTGCCAGGCCCCGCATGCGAAAGTCCTTATCAACCACGAAGGACACAAAGGTACACGAAGGAAGGCAATGCTGACAAAAGGGTTTGCAGGTGAGAACTCACCTTTAGATTGGTTTCCCGCGGAAGACGTAAATCAGCTCGATGATCAAGATTACAACGACCATCAATTCGAGAACAAAGGCGCGGGCCTGGTTGAACTGGTCGATCATGAAGTGATAGAGCTCCTCGGCAGTCTTCAGTTTCTGCTGCACCAGATCTTTGTAATCGGGCACGCCGACTCGGGAGGCCGCCAGCTTGTACAGACGAGCGGAGAACATGTCGCTGAGGAACTTGATGGCGTTGTCGGCTCGTTCGGTCAATTCGGCGACGTCGAGCAGCACCGCGTGCAGCTTGGAGGCGGCGCGCGCCGTTCGCCACCGTGCCCAGAGCCTGGTGCCTCCCTTGTCGAGAAAGTCGTAGACCCCCTCCAGTTCGCTGGTCAGGAACTCGTCATAATGGCGGAACTCGAGCAACTGGGAGTTCGCGTACTGCAGGAGCTGGATCGCAGTTTCCGCACCTGAGGGCGTGTCGTAGATGAATGCCGCGTTCCAGCCGATCACGGCCAGATCGTTGGGATAGTAAGAGATGCGAGATTGCAGAATCTCCTGTCGTTCGCCTTCGGAGAGCATGGCGGTCTCGCCGCGGACGACTTGGGCGATGCGGTCTCCCTGCGATGCCAGCAGATCGGTGGCGTTGGGAGAGCCTTCTATTTCACGCAGGTGAAAGATGAAATAGTCCTCCTGCAGCCACCGCTCAGCAGGATACGGCTTGACCAGCGCGGGAGCGGCGCGCTCCAGCTTTTGTTTCGCGATGCGCGTGGCGAGACTCTCAAAGCTCGCGTCGGAGGTCCAGCGGCTGGAGAGCTGTATCAAGGTATCCCAGTTGCCGGAGAACGGAAGCTCGAACACCAGGCTGACTACGCCGTAGTCGTAGTACTTGATGTCTCCCTCGAGGCGTTCGCCGCCTTCAAGAATCAAGGGCTCCAAGGTTTCCTCGACAGGAGGACGCTGGTAGCGGACGTATCCGGGGGCTTGATGCTTGAAGCTGGCCGGGGAGGTCCGGGCGCCGAGGATTTGGCGAAGGTCGTCCAGGCGAATCTCTTCACAGACATCAAACTGGATCAGCACCATGACTGATCCACGCAGGGGTGCGGAAGGCGACTGAACTGGGGCCGCAAGCGTCTGGGACAGTTCGTTGCTGACGGCGGGCACCGTAGCTGTGAGTTCGCGATCCATGTTTGACCAAATCAGTTTTGACCCATCGGCTGCGCGAGTGGAGAAGGAAACGCCGGGCAGCGGCTAGAGTTCTATTGTCCCAAAAAGCGAGCAATCTGGCGAGCGAGGGGTCTTAGCGTCAAGCTAATATTTCCTGTAACTCGTTGGTATTAGAGGTGTTTGCCGAGTCTCCACAGAAGAAGCCCCCCCGCCGCCAGCGCACCCAGGCCGATTCCGGTGCGGGTCATGGAAGCCCGGACCTCGGCTTTTCGCCGCCGGATCCCTCCGGATTCAGGATAGGGGCCTTCCGAAGGCTGGGACGTTCCTGCTAAAGACATTTGGAGGACTTCCGCCAAGTGTAGGGCGTGGCGATCTGAACCTTGAGCGATCTGTTCGCGGCAGCTGAAGCCGTCGGCGATGATCAGCCAATCGGCTGGGGCCTGGCGGACGGCAGGAAGGAGTTCCAATTCCCCGATGGCCATGGATATGTCGTACTTGTCATGTTCGAAGCCGAAGGAACCAGCCATTCCGCAGCATCCTGGGGCGGGAGTGTGGAAGTCGATTCCGATGCGGCGCAGAAGAGACTCCTCGGCGGTCATCTTCATGATTGATCTGTGATGGCAGTGGCCGTGGACCAGGGCCTTGCGCTCGAGGCGGGGAAGCGGGACTTTTTCCGCCTCGAGGAACTCGCTGAGCAGGAAGGTCTGCTGTGCCAAGGCTTGGGCTCGTTCATCGCGTGGGAATAGATTCAGCAACTCGTCGCGGAAGACGGCGACGCAGCTGGGCTCGAGTCCGATGACCGGGATGCCGGCTTCGATTTCGGGCGACAGCTCGTCGAGAATGCCCAGCAGCAGCGCCTCTGCTCGATGGAGCATGCCGAAGTCGTAGAGGGGACGTCCACAGCAGAGATTAGCGCGTGGGACCACCACCCGAAAGCCAGCGCTCTCGAGCACTTCGACGGCTGCCTTGGCGGTTGCGGGCTGGAAATAGTTGTTGAAAGTGTCGGGCCATAGCAGAACCGGAGGACCGTCGAGACGCCGCGCGCGGAGTTGAAACCAGCTCTTGAAAGTCTGGGGAGCGAAGGCGGGGATGCTTCGCTGCAAGGGAATGCCGGCGGCGAGTTTTGCAATGTCGCGGACGAAGGGCAACTGCGTCGTAAGGTTGGCGAGGCCGGGAGCGTTCGAGGCGATGCGCGCCCAGAGATCGATGTTGCCAAAGGCGTAGGCACTGCGCGGGCGCACGCGTCCCTCGTAGTAGTGGAAAAGAAACTCGGCCTTGTAGGTAGCGACGTCGACGCCCACCGGGCAGTCGCTCTTGCATCCCTTGCAGGCGAGGCAGAGATCGAGCGAGTCTTTGACCTCCTGGCTGCGCCAGCCGTCGCGGATAACCTCGCCCTGAGTCATCTCCCAAAGCAAGTGAGCGCGTCCGCGCGTGGAGTGCGCTTCTTCGCGCGTAGCGCGGTAGCTGGGGCACATCACGCCACCCTCTTCGCGGCGGCATTTGCCCACACCCACACAGCGCAGAGCAGCATTCGGTAAGCTGCCGTGATCGTCGGGGAACTGGAAGTGAGTCTCAGGCTGCCATGGCGCGTAGTTCGCGCCGAGGCGCAGATTCTCGTCAAGCTTGTTGGGCTCGATGACCTTGCCGGGGTTCATCTTCCAATCCGGATCCCAGGCGGATTTGAACTCGTGGAAGGCTTGCATCAACTCGGTGCCGAACATCTTCGGCAGCAACTCCGCACGAGACTGCCCGTCGCCATGCTCGCCGGATAACGAGCCACCGTAGCTGACTACCAAATCTGCGGCTTGCTCGACGAACTTGCGGAACTTGGAAATCCCCTCTTTCGACTGAAAGTCGAAGTTGAGCCGGGTGTGGACGCAGCCGTCGCCGAAGTGTCCGTAGAGCGAGCCTTTGTAGCCGAAGTCCGCCATCATCTTGCGAAGGTCGCGGAGATAGCCGCCAAGTTTTTCGGGAGCGACTGCGGCATCCTCCCAGCCTTCCCAGTTGAGCGGCTCGCCGGGAACGTGCGAGGTCACGCCCAGGCTCGCTTCGCGGACTTCCCACACACGCTTGGCCTGCTGCTTGTCAGTGAACAGGCGCATGTTAGGAGGTCGGGTGCCACGGCCCAGGGATTCCATCAGAAGTCGCGCTTGCGATTCAGCTTCCTGCGTGGTCTGAGCACCGAATTCTACGAGCAGCCACCCTCCGCCTTCAGGTAGCAGTGCCAAGCCTTCGGGGTTGATGGCTTTTCGCCGCG
>WNFB01012045.1_pt1 | contig 12018 bp, 10 predicted proteins | sample 5400501 | NCBI WGS metagenome assembly WNFB01 (sample SAMN13153341, study PRJNA577476) | soil metagenome | isolation source: 200 cm saprolite under Douglas fir tree site 2 hole 1 | place: USA:California | collected 2015-04-18 | reverse complement strand
CCCCGGCTTGGGCGTCTTTCAGCACCGCAATGATTTGCTCTTCGGTATGGCGTTTTCTGGTCATAGGCCTCCTCCGTTTGGCCCATGACAGCACAGTCGAGCTTCCTAGCCAATGGTGTAGTTTTCGGGGGGAAGGTCAGCCAGACTGGACAATCGTTTCAGAAACTCTGGATGTGTATTCACGACAAGTTGAACTTGGGTTGGGTTCAGATCCTTTGTCGAGGGGATGATGTCGTAGAATTGGGGAATCGCCGGGGTAGATTCGTATAGAGCCACGTTGACGAGAGCCATAATGCCTAGAGCAAGAGCCTTACTTCGGTTTGTCAGTAGCCTTTTCATCTCAACCTCTCTTGTGCAGCGTCTTACTGACAAAGCTGACCTGCTGTCTGATCATTTTCTCCTGCCAAGCTTAGGCTCTTGAGTCTGATCAAAGGAGTCGGGAGTCATTTCTCGATCCCCCGCCGAGCGATCCTCGTCTCGCAGGTCTCGCTCAGCCGGCAGGCCCTACCGGCCATCCCCCGCCAGCCCATTGAGCAAATTCGGCAGGTTGTCGGCGTTGGGATGGTTCTTCATTTGCTGACCGATGTCGTCGAGCAGAGGGCCGGCTTCGGGGTTTAGGTCTCTCAACGTCCGTTCGAGAGTGCCCGACTTCAGTTCTTCCTGGATTCGTGCTTGGGTCAGCTTGCCCTCCTTCAAATCCTGCTGCAGGATCTTTCCCAAAGCTTCAACGTTCTTCATGGTCTCAGGCGGCAGTTCGCCTAGAAGTTTGAGGACATCGGCTTGGCTCTGTCCGTCGATCGGCATTTGTGCCAGGACAGCGTTGTTGAATACTAGACAGAGCCCCAGGAATAGAAGCCTGATAAGTGTCCACATAGTCGTCCTCCGTGCAGATGGTGCTGCCGCTATTGATGGGTACCAGCAGTATTGCAGCAAAGCGGCAGGCTGTCAGCTAAATCTAGCAAGCTGGTGAGAAACTTACCGAAGCGTGGTGGAAATTCGATGATCTCTCTAGGACAGCAGGAGAGCACTGCTCAGGATGCTCAAAATGGCCGTCCAGCAAGGCCGCAGCGAGGTCTTGTTGAGTACTGTTGCGGTGGCGCGCGAGAGGGCTTCGTCGTGCGTGTGGTCGAGGGTATAGACGCGGAATTGGACCAAGCGGGTAGGCAGCAGGTCGAGGAATTCTTCTAATGGGTCGGTTGAGATGCCTTTGGTGCCGGGGTCATACACATAGAGAGGGCTGCCGCGCCGGTCTTTCGGGTCTGGCCGTGGGTCGAGCGGCGCCATGTCGACACGGAACTCCACTTTTTGGAGCCGCGCCGGCAATTCTTTTTTGATCTGTTCTTCGAAGTGCGCGTGGCTGGGAAAGTCCATGCCGCGTTCCTGGCCCTTTTCCTTGAGCACGGCGCTGTAGGCCATCTTCCATTTTACGTCGCGGACGAGAATCCGCTGCCATTCTGCACCCAGGCGCCGCTCGATGGCATGGCGTGAGGTCTTCCATCCCCGTACCTGTTCAAGTAAGGACCAGTCGGTCAGTGTCAGGTACTCGTCCATCTTCTTGCGAGGATCGTGGGGAAACAGGAGTTTCATGGTGTCGCCGAAAATGTCACGGAGGTGGATGTCGATCGCGCGCGTGGTCCGGTGATAGTAGACGTTGGAGTAGAGATACATGCGGGTATTGAGGAACATCTGCAGGGCAGGAAGGCCCGTCTTATGAATCGTAAATCCCTTGTCCGTGATGATCGTGTAGTGAATGAGTCTGGGTAGATCGACCGGGCCGACCGCAACGCCGCACATATAGGAGTCGCGCAGGACATAATCGAGGTTATCGGCGGTATAGCTGCCGGAAATGACCGGCTGGAGCATGTTGAGCCATCGTGGAATGCGGGAGTTGTCTTTGCCCTTTTCCTTAAGAATTACATGCGCGATCTGACCGGGGTTGAGTTCCTCGCCTTTGGCGAAGGGGCCGGACGGGCTGCGCCGGATCTTGCGGATGATCGGGCCGAGATGGTCGCGGATGATGATCTGCCCGAGTTTTTCGTGACTGGCATGGAAAGCATGCAAATAGTTGTCGTCGAAGAAATGGCAGAAGGGGCCGTGGCCGATGTCGTGCACGAGTGCCGTGACACGGAGAAATTCTTCGACATAGTTCGCCGACGGGACCTCCTTTACCGCATTCTTGAGAAACGGATAAAGATGGTGTGCAAAGCGGCCTGCCACATGCATGGTGCCGAGCGAGTGTACGAAGCGGGTGTGTTCCGCTGAGGGGTACACCCATCGGGCGCTTTGGAGTTGATAGATGTACCGGAGGCGCTGGACCCAGGGGGAGTCGATCAGGTCTTTTTCCGTCCGCTCGTGCGGGTCCGCAGTGGAGAAGGGCACGGTGAAGGAGACGTATTGGTGGATCGGATCGGCGATCAGCGCCGACCCGTCATATGGAGCATTGGATTGATGAGCGAATTCAGACATGGCGAGCGCTCATTTTAGCGTACATCTTGAGGGGGCGGCAATGGCTCTACCTGGTCTGGTGGGTGCGACTGCCGATGTTTGGCCACGAAATAGTAGGCGAGTGGGTAGGCGAGTGCGGCACCGAGGAGGCTCAAGACAAATCCGCCAAGAAAGAAGGGCATGGCGTAGGGCATGATTTGTTCATAGATCGCGCCGAAACTCACATCATGCCAGTCGAAGGAGGGGCTGTCCGATCGGCCGAGCAAGAGTGCACCGACCCAGTAGGTGGCTCCGAGGATAGGGACCACAGTCCAGGGATTGTTGAGAAAGGCGCCTGCCATGAGCGCGAGAAAGTTGAGGCGCAATACCCAGGCGCATAAGACCACCATGACGGTGTGTAATCCGTAGGCCGGGGAAAAGCCAATGAAGACCCCGATGGCGAAGGCCAGCGCCGTTCGTTGCGGCGATTCCCGCAGATGGAGGACCTGCTTCAGCAGCGATCGAAATGAAGGGATCGTGGCCATGGCCGTCGTGGGTGACGCTGGTTACGTGAAATGTTCGTAACTGGTGTTCGCCAACCGGTGACGCCGGCCGTGAGAGGACACGGCCTGTATCCCGAAGCGAAGGGGGTGAATTTCTCCAATGCAGGTCAGGGGAAATCCTCGCTTGAGGGCTGTCCGTTCGAGTCGTGGCCGCTTTCGTGGTGATACGGTAAAGAGCAATTCATAATCCTCTCCTCCGGTCAGCGCGAGGTCCACCGGGTCGAGCTTCCGAGATGCTGCATAGGCGTGGCAGGCCGGCGATAACGGGAGCGCGCCCAGATCGAGGTCCGCCCCGACATGGCTTTCCTCGCAGATGTGGCGGAGGTCGCCGGAGAGGCCGTCTGAGATATCAATCGCGGAGGTCGCGAAGCGATGGGTATTGAGCCACTGGCCCTCCGTGACGCGCGCGGTTGGACGCAGGTGCCGTCCGATCAGATATTGCCGGTGCCTGGTCGAAAGTGCAGCGGTGCGCGGGTGGCGATTCGTATGGAGCGGTGGTTCGTTCAAGAGTCTCAGGCCGGCCAATGCGTCTCCGATTGTGCCGGTCACGTAGAGGAGATCCCCGATTCGTGCACCGCTTCGAAACAGGGCCTGGCGGGGAGGGACCATCCCGATCAGCGTCACGCTGAGAAACCATCCACCGCTCGAAGCCGACGTATCTCCGCCGATGAGTCCTACATGGTGCGGACGGCAGGCGGCCATCATCCCTCGGTACAGCTGATGAACATGGCGGGTGGTGCCGGTGCGGGGAATGGCCAAGGCAACGAGCAGATGCTGCGGCGTTCCTCCCATCGCCGCGATGTCGCTGAGATTCGCGGCTGCGGCGCGGAAGCCGATATCAGCCATCGTGGCGGTTCGGAGATCGAAGTGGACCCCTTCTGTTAAGAGGTCGGTCGTCAGCACCGTCCATTGGCCGGCCCGAGACATAACGACTGCGGCATCGTCGCCAATCCCTTGAATCACCGAGGGAGTGCGGCGGTCATGGCGCCGGTGGAGGGCTCGGATGAGATCGAATTCGTGGATCGTGGGACCGGCCTTCGTGCGGACCGTGGAGGCCATGCTAGCAGGTTCCTGAAAAACCATTCTGAGTTATTTTGAAATCAACGACCAGCATGTCCGATGTGATGAGGAAGAGTCCCTGCAGGATGCTCACAATGCCCAGCCTTGTCCCAAACAGGGCCTCAGCTCCGCGGCTGACCCTCGTTTCACGGTCCCTGGGAGCGAAGCGAGAACGCGGCTGTCGAACTCTTTCAGCATCCTGCTAGTGGAGTTTTAGGGGAGGCGTTGCCGTGCTGATTGCATGCACCGGCAGGGAGCGAGCGGCTCGCCCTGTCTTCGTGCGCGTGGCGTGTTTTCTTGAGTGTGGCTGCGGCTGGTGGGGCTTGCCCGTTGGACGTGTGGATTTCGAGCCCCGCCGGAGGGCCACCTTCATCACATCATCCATCGTGTCGGCAAAGACGAGGTGGATGCCCTTCAAAATGTGCTTGGGAATCTCATCGAGATCCTTCTTGTTGCGTTTCGGAAGAATCACGGTGGTGAGTTTGGCCCGTTTGGCCGCCAAAAGCTTTTCCTTCAATCCTCCGATGGGGAGCACTCGTCCCCGGAGTGTGATCTCGCCTGTCATCGCCAGGTCGCGGCGTACCGGGATTTGCGACAACGTCGATGCGATGGCGATGGCCATGGTAATGCCCGCCGATGGCCCGTCCTTCGGAATCGCTCCGGCCGGCACATGGATATGGAGATCCTGAGTGGTGAACACATCGGGATTGATGCCGAGGGTGCGCTCGCGCGACCGGACGTAGCTCAAGGCTGCTTGCGCGGATTCCTTCATGACGTCGCCCAGCTGGCCGGTAAGAGTCAATTGCCCCTTGCCCTTCATCGCCGTGGCCTCGATGTAGAGCACATCACCGCCGGACTCCGTCCAGGCTAATCCCGTTGACACGCCGACTTCGTCCTTCTTCAATTCCTCTTCGGGCACGAACTTAGGGACGCCGAGATACTTGTGCAGGTTGGCCGGATTGACGGGGAATCCCACGCCTTTGCCTTCTGCCACTTTCTTCGCCACCTTGCGCATGACGTTGGCGATCTCGCGCTCGAGGTTCCTGACACCGGCTTCACGCGTATAGTTGGCGATGATCTGACGCACTGCCGGCTCGGCGATGCGGACATGTTTTTCGGTGATGCCGTGTTCGTTGAGTTGCCGAGGGATCAGATATTTCTGGGCGATGCCTAACTTTTCTTCTTCGGTATAGCCGGGGATCCCAATCACTTCCATCCGGTCGCGCAAGGCGGGCAAAATGGGGTCGATCAGATTTGCCGTCGTAATGAACATCACTCCGGTCAGGTCGAAGGGCACGCCCAGGTAGTGGTCCGTGAACGAGTTGTTCTGTTCCGGGTCGAGCACTTCGAGCAAGGCCGCGGAGGGATCGCCGCGAAAATCCATTCCGACTTTGTCGACTTCGTCCAGCATGAAGACCGGGTTGTTGGTCCCGGCTTGTTTCATCCCTTGAATGATGCGGCCGGGGAGCGCGCCGACGTAGGTGCGTCGATGACCGCGAATCTCGGCTTCATCACGGACGCCGCCGAGACTGATGCGGACAAATTCGCGACCGAGGGCGCGGGCGATTGACTTCCCGAGTGAGGTCTTTCCGACACCCGGGGGTCCGACGAAACAGAGAATCGGGCCCTTCATTTTGTCTTTGAGCTTCCGTACGGCGAGATACTCAAGGATCCGTTCCTTCACTTTCTCCAGATCGTAGTGGTCCTCGTTGAGCACTTTGGCGGCAGCCTTGAGGTCGAGGTTGTCCTTGGACTTCTTGGACCAGGGCAATTCCACGATCCACTCGATATAGGTCCTGACGGTCGCAGACTCGGCGGTATCCGGGTGCATCTTCTCAAGGCGTTTGAGCTGCTTTTCGGTTTCTTTCAGCACCTTCTCCGGCATATTCAGTTCTACGATCCGCTTGCGGAACTCAGTGATTTCTTCCGCGCGTTCGTCGAGCTCGCCCAGCTCTTTTTGAATAGCTTTGAGTTGCTCGCGCAGGAAGTATTCGCGTTGGGTCTTATCCATCTCCCCCTTGGCTTGCGCTTGGATCTTCTGTTGCATGGAGAGGACTTCGATCTCCTTGCCGAGGAGCTCGCTGACGTGCCGGAGGCGCTTGATCGGATCAATGACCTCCAGGACTGCCTGGGTGATCTCGACCTTGAGGCCAAGATTGGATGCCACCATGTCGGCAAGACGTCCGGGGTCTTCGAGATTCTCGATGACGATCATCACGTCCGGGATCAAGACTTTGCCGAGACTCACAATCCGTTCGATCTGTTCTTTCACCGTCCGCATGGCGGCTTCGGTTTCAAGGGCGGTACTCGGCGGCTTGTGTTCGGTGAGTTTGTCGATGCGCACGGAATAATAAGGCTCAGTCTGAATGTAGCCCGCGATCTTGGCTTTTGAGAGTCCCTGTACAAGAATTTTGATGCGTTCATCGGGCAGTTTCAGCATCCGCATGATGATGCCGACCGTGCCGATAGCATGGATATCCTCCGGTGAGGGATTCTCGACGTCCAAGGCCTTTTGCGTTGACAGGAAGATCATTCGATTGCCGGCTAACGCGGCTTCAATCGCTTTGATCGACATCTCTCGCCCGACAAACAAGGGGAGGACCATGTAGGGGAAGACGACGATGTCTCGGACCGGCAACAGCGGAAGCTGGTCGGGAATTTCGACGTTCTGGGGTGGCTGCAAGTCTTGCTCGATCGAGTCGCTCATCGGCGTGGTCTCACTGTGGTGCTCAGTAGTGCATAAGATATGAGGTTCGTGCCTTCGTTGAGTGTCGCGACTAGGTTTTTCGTGATCGTGTCGTGCGGCGTTCTCCGGAAGGCCGCATCCGATTCCGCAGATAGTCGCCGAAGTCCGGTCCCAGGGAGGGGTTCTTGAGTGCGAATTCGATGGTCGCAATGAGAAATCCTAACTTGTCCCCGGCATCATATCGCTGTCCCTGTATCTCCAACCCATACATCGGGGACTTCTTTGCCAACTCCCGAAGTGCGTCGGTCAATTGGATCTCGCCATTTTTACCGGGCTGGGTTTTTCGCAGGATGGAGAAAATCTCCGGCGGCAGGACGTAGCGACCGATGACCGCCAGATTGGACGGGGCTTCGGCCGGCGCCGGTTTCTCAATGAGGCCCTCGACTCGATGCAATCCCGCTGCAATGGTTCGAGACGCCACGATCCCATAGCGGCTGACGTCATGGTGGGGCACTTCCTGCAGGCCGAGGACCGCACCGTGTCGTTTCTTGTAGGCATGAATGAGTTGCGCGAGGCCAGGGACGGGGGCATCGATGATTTCGTCGCCGAGAATGACCGCAAAGGGTTCGTCACCGATCAGCCGTTGGGCACAGAGGACCGCATGGCCGAGTCCTAGGGCCTCCGACTGACGGACGTAGCAGAAGTTTGCGAGCGTGGAGATGTGCCGCATCTGGCTCAGGAGCTGCGCCTTGCCGCTGCCCTTGAGATTTTCTTCCAACTCGACGGACCGGTCGAAATGGTCCTCGATCGCGCGTTTGCCCCGCCCGGTGATGATGATAATGTCTTCGATTCCGGAGGCGACCGCTTCTTCTACCGCATATTGAATCAGTGGTTTGTCAACGAGCGGCAACATTTCTTTGGGAGACGCTTTCGTCGCGGGGAGGAAGCGAGTACCAAGGCCTGCGGCGGGAATCACGGCTTTGCGCACTTCGAAGCGTGACATGATTCGATACTATGTGAAGGGGTAGGCGATGTCAAGGAATGCAGGAGCGTAGCCCGCATTGTTCATGAAGATTCGTCGCGAAAGCGTGTAGACGCGAAGCGAGACGAGTACTCGAAGGCGTGAAGCCCTGAGGCATACTCGTGCAGTATGTCGAGGGGCTGAACGGCGAGACAGCCCGTCACAGCCGCGTATCCGCGCTTGCAGCAGAAGCTTCATGAATAATGCGGGGAGTAGCGGCGTGAGACGATCGCGCAACCGAGTCGTCGTCCACATGATTCATGACGTGTCTGCCACACGTCATGATGTCTTGCTCAAGCGAGATGGGCGAGACTTGCATGAATGGCGCGACATACAGGGACAGGGGTTTGCACGTTACGCAAGTCGTGCTCTTCGCGCCTGACGCGCTCCACCCCACCAGTTTGCGAGGACCCTGCGCGGAAAATGTGGTCTATCAGCTTTACATTCAAATACTTGCCCAATATAATTCGGAAGTTTTGCACGCATGTTGCCGTGAGGGATACGTTTGCGTTGACCGCCTAGGCCTCTCACGTCAGGAACCTCCTCTGCCGAGATCAGCACACGCGCTCCGGATGCGTCGTGTGTGATGAGGCTAGAGGTGCAGGGTGTACGATCACGACCAAAGGCACGGTCACCCATGATGCTGGTATTATCTTCCTCGTCTTCTTATGGAACTCAGATCCGGTGAGGGGAACTTGCTGTTCAGCCGGGCCTCGCTGGTTCTTCGTCATGGTCCTCGTCACCCTGGCTTGCGGCCTGCTGCCGGTGCGTGCGGTCGTTGCGGAGCAGGACGGAGTCAAAGTGACGGCTATTGAGATTCGAGGGAACAAGCGGATCGAATTGCCTGCGATTGCCGGCCGATTAACGTTGAAGCCCGGCGATCCCTACACTCCTGAGAATGTCCGTGGACAAATCAAAATTCTCTACGAAACCGGGTTCTTTGAAGACGTGCAGGTGGAGACGGAATCAGGAGTGGGCGGGGTGGCCCTGGCCTTTTTGGTCCGCGAGAAACCGTTTATCACCGAGATCGTGTTCGATGGGAATAACGAGCTCAGCGACGACAAGCTCAAAGAGAAGATCACGATCAAGAGCCAAGCCTTTCTCGATCAGCCGCAGGCCAAAGAGAGTGCGGAGAAGATTCGCCTGGCCTACCAGGGGAACGGCTACTTCAATTGCCGGGTGATCCCGGTCGTGCAGACCTTGGACGAGGATCGGAAGCGCCTGACGTTTTTCGTGAAAGAAGGGGACAAGGCGCGTGTCAAAACGGTCAATTTTGATGGCCTGCACGCAGTGACGAAAAACGAAATGTTCAAAGTGATGGCGACGCGGGAATGGGTTCCCTGGTACGGTCTGATCACACAGCTGAAGTTGCCGTCGTGGCTCTCGGATGCCGGCGTCTTGAAGCAGGAAGAAATGAACAACGACGTCGAGCGGATCAAAGAGATCTTGCTCAACAAAGGCTATTTAAACGCCCGAGTCGGATTGCCGACTGTGGATCTCAATGACGAGAAGAAATGGTTCGTCGTGACGTACGCGGTGACGGAAGGGGAGCCGTTCACCATCGGCGAAATCGGATTCCGCGGGAATACGGTGTTCGAAGATCCGGAACTTCGCCAGGGGCTCAAGATTAAGGAAGGGGAGATTTTTCAGCGTCAGAAACTTCGTGACGAGATTACGCGGTTGAACGATCTCTATGGGAGCAAGGGCTATTCGTTTGCCGATGTCTCGCCCAATGTGATTCCGAACATGGAGGACCGGACCGCAACCATCATTCTGACCATCAAGGAAGGGGAGATGATGCGGATCCGTCAGATCAATATCCATGGGAACGAGAAGACCAAAGACAATGTGATTCGTCGTGAACTCCGTGTCGATGAACAGGATGTCATCGATACCCCCTCATTGAAGCGGAGCTTTCAGCGTCTCAATAACTTGAACTTTTTCGAGACGGTGGAAATTCTTCCGGAGCAGGTGGGTGTGGATAAGGTCGATCTGAATGTTCGCGTGAAAGAAAAGCCGACCGGCCAGTTCAGCGTCGGCGGCGGATTCAGCACGTTGGACAAGTTGGTCGCAATCGCCGATATTACGGAGGGAAACCTCGGTGGGAATGGCTGGATGGGACGAATTCGCGGTCAGTTGGGTCAGCAGCGGACAATAGGGTTGATCACGTTTCGTAACCCCTATTTGAACGACTCCTTGACCTCAATGCAGATGGACGTCTACCGCACTGCGACGAACTACTACACCTATTATGAGACGAAAACCGGTGCCAGCGTGACGTTAGGTCGATATCTCTCTGAGTATGCCTCCGGGACCGTGAGCCTGGTCGCGGAGGAGTTGAATTACAAAAATCCACAGCCAGGCCTTTGCCCGAATCAATCTCCTCTTGTGTGTCGTCAACTTGGGACTCAGTCGACGACCGGGTTCCGGACCTCGATGATTCGCGACACGAGAGACTACTATACGGATCCCCGCAGCGGTTGGCGAACTTCTGTGGGCTTCGACTTAGGGACGCCCTACCTGGGCGGGAGCAATAACTTCTATAAATACACTCTGGATGTTATGAAATATACACCGCTGCCTTTCGATACGCGGATTTCGGTCCGCGTTCGCTATGGCGCCGCAGTCGGCCTCGAGGGGAAACCCATTCCATTGACCGAACGATACTTTGTCGGCGGCATCAATACGATGCGCGGGTTCGTGTTCGGGCGTGCGGGACCGGTGACCGCCAGCCATACCCTACTCGGCGCTACCAAACAGTTGATCTTCAATAACGATTTTATCTTTACGATTTCCCCTGAGGCCAAATTGAACGGAGTGATCTTCTTTGACTACGGGAAAGGTTTTGACGACAATGAACCTCTCTCATTTAAGTTGCGGAAAACGGCCGGATTAGAAGTGCGATGGATTTCACCCTTTGGCCCCCTCCGCGCCGCGTATGGGATAAATCTGGATCCCCATCCAGGAGAACGCAAAGGGGTCTTCGAGTTTACCATCGGTTCTCTGTTCTAATGGAGCAAGTCTTTGACCACGAGTAAGAGGTAGCGGTGTGATCCAGGTTGGTGTCGTCATGCGGAAGGGGTTCTGCACAGGAGGTCTGTTGATGGCGCTCCTCGCTGTCTCCGGCTGTGCTGCCGGCGGGGCTAAAGTCGAAGGGAAGATAGGAGTCGTCGATCCGGCCCGTGTCCTCAACGAGACGAACAGCGGCAAGAGGGCCAAGGATTCCTTGAGCGTATTCTCCAAAAATCGCCAGGCGCTGATCGAGATGGATGAGAAAGAGCTCCGTCGCATGGAAGAAGATTTTGGGCGGCAGGCCAGTGTGTTGAGCGCGACGGCGAAACGGGAGCGCGAAGAGCAGTTTCGACGTCGAGTGGCGGAGTATCAGCAAAAAGCAGGCGACCTGAACCGGGAGGTTCAAGAAAAGCAGAAAGACGTGCTCGAAGGGTTCCGTGAGAAGGTGGGACTCATCGTGGGGAAAGTATCGAAGCGCCTCGGATTACAGGTCGTCATGGATAAGGGGAAAGGCGGCCCCACCCTGTATAGCGAAGAAGGCCTCGATATTACAGGGCAGGTCATTGATGAATTTAATCGTGAATATCCTTAGCCCGCATTATTCATGCGGGGTAGCTACATGCGTAGGATGTGGTACTCGTGAAGAGCGGAGGAGGATTCGATGGAACGAACGAGAGTGACTAGTCTGATCAGTGCAGTGGCATTGTGGTTGGCGATGGTGTCGCCGGTGTTGTCGGATGAAACCTTCAAGGTTGCGGTGATGAACCAACAAGTGGTGATCGAGCTGTCGAAGGCCGGCAAGCGGGCGTTGGAAGAGCTCAAGGCCTACTCCATGACCAGGCAAAAGATCATCAATGCCGACGATCAAGAACTGAAGGAATTGCAACAGACGATTCAAGACGGGAAGTTGACCGACAGCGCGAAGCAAGAGAAGCAAGGTCAGTTCCAGGCCAAGTTAGAGGCCTATCAACGTCGCCTGGCCGACTTCAATCGCGAGATTCAGCAGAAGCAGCGTGAAATGGTGGCGGAATACTCGAAAAAAGTGCAAGCGGCCGCGCAAGCCGTGGGAGAAAAGAACGGGTTCGTTGCGATCATCGACAAGGGGAACGCGGCGATGATGAAGATCGTGCTCTATCATCAGCCTGCGTTGGACCTGACCGATCAGGTGGTGAAGGAGTTCGATCGACAGAATAAATAGCAGAGGAGGGCGGGATGGGCAGCCTGGTCGTCCTCCTGCTCGCGGAACGCGCACG
>WNFB01004817.1_pt1 | contig 12018 bp, 7 predicted proteins | sample 5400501 | NCBI WGS metagenome assembly WNFB01 (sample SAMN13153341, study PRJNA577476) | soil metagenome | isolation source: 200 cm saprolite under Douglas fir tree site 2 hole 1 | place: USA:California | collected 2015-04-18 | reverse complement strand
AGGCGGGGCAGCTTGGTGGAGTCAATCACGTCCTGCGAGACGTTTGCGCCGTTGTACAGATACGACGCTCTCGTCGAAGACCATCATGTTGCCGGCGGTCCCGGCGCATGTCGTGTTCGTGGGATCGAAGATCGTACGGTCGTAGCTCACGTCGTAGAACAGTCCATGGCTGATGGGCGAGCCGCCGGTGACCAGAGCCAGGAGTCCGGGGAACGAGTCCGTGTTGGCCGGAGTGTGTGCGTTCGAGTACGTGATGCCGTGACCGGAGAGCTCGGCCAGGCGGAGTTCGGGTGGCTCGCGACGAAGCGCGCCACATCCAGCGCATGCAGTCCGTCTATGCTGATGAGAAGCGCGTGAGCGGTGTGATGATCGTGCTGGTCGGCCGGCGAGGGCGGCGCAAGAGTCGCCAGGATCGTCGACGCGAGAATGGAACGCGGAATACCTGTCTCAAGTGATCCTCCCTTGTTGGGACGTCTCGGCACTCTAAGAACCACCTGCTTACGCGCTCCGGCAGGGCGGCTCGAGGCGACCGCTCGTGGCTCTCGCCGTTGCGGTCAACTGCGTTCTGGCCGGGGGCAACGCCCGGAGGCAGCTCGCGCGCCTGGCCGGCTCCCGCGCGGCGTAGACTGGCTGCGCAACCTGCCCATACCGGATCGGGGCGGACCACTGGATATCCCCCGCTCGTGAGAAGCGCCGCCCCCTGTGATCAGAGAGCTTCTGCGGGGCCGCGCGGGCGTAGGCTGGAGGAGGAGGGGCCCGCCGCCATGAGCCTCAGGAAGCGCCTGCACGAGCACTACCATCGAGAGCTCTCGCTCCGTCGGCAGATCGCGATCCGCGCGCTGTGCTCCTTTCTCCTGACGTTCGGGATCGCCAGGGGCTACACGTACTCGGTCCACTATCACCTGCTGCCCCTTCGCGACGTCGTCACCCCGAGCGGCCTGCACATACACCATCTCTTCTGGGGCATCCTGTTGTTGATCGTCGTGGGCTTCGGAGCACTGTCCTCGCGTGACCCGCGACGGCACCTCCACCTGGCGGTGGTCTACGGGGTGGCGCTCGCCCTCACCCTGGACGAGTTTCGCGTTATGGCTGCGGCTGGCCGACGTCTACTGGTCGCCGGAAGGACGCGAGAGCGTGGAGGCGGTGGCGGTGGCGGCTTCCGTCCTCGCGCTCATGGCCGTGGGCGAGCCGTTCTGGCGGGCGGTCGTCCGTGAGATCTGGCCCGGAAGCGGCCCTGCGCCCACTCCGTCAAAGCAATCGCCGCCGCCGCGAGAGCGGCGATGAGCCATCGGTGACTCCCCGACGAAGGCTCGATGGCCGGCGCGGTCTCCTCTCAGCTCACTAGCCGGCAGACGAAGGCTAGCGCTCCGGCCGACCCAAGAGCAGCGACGGTCAACTAGCGCGGAGCGAGAGCGACTCGGGAGGCGAAGACGGGGCGGTTTACCGGCCGAGGGGCCTCGTGACGACCGGTCGGAAGCGGTCGTTGTCAGGCCACGATCTCCCTTCCCTCGGGGTGGAGCTCGCCTGCGTCGACGACAACCTGACGCAGAGCGGGATTCCGAGCTTGGGGTCGCTGTCCCGCAATCCGCAATCCGTGGCGCTTACCGGAGAGTGGCTCAGAAACGGTCCCAGGTGAGCCCCAACCAGAAAGAGCGTCCCGGTCCAGGGAAGCCGATGAGGGTCTCGTAGCGGCGGTCGGCGAGGTTGTCGAGGCGGGTCCGCAAAGTCCAGCCCTTCCGCCAGCGCCACCAGGCGCTGAAGCCAGCCAAACCGTAGCCAGGGACGGAATCGCGGTCCGGCACGGGGACCTCATGGTCGAGGCTCCGGGCGACGGCTCGGACGTCGAGGCGGAGTCCAACGCGCGCCGTCGGCCTCCAGTCCCAGCGAGCGCCGCCCGACCAACGGGGACGGTGTAGCAGAGGCTGAGTGCCCGAGAGGTCGTGTGCGTCGATCCACGTGGCGTCCAGCGCGAGCTTCAGGGTTCGTTGCGGCTCCCAGCGCAGGCAGAGTTCTGCTCCCTGGGCGCGAACCCGGGCCCGATTCACATTCAGGAAGGCCTTAAAGTCGAAGTCCACCAGGTCACGGAAGTCCTGCCGGAAGAGGGTCGCGTCGAACTCCAGCCGCGCCGCCCGCAACGAGTGCTTCACGCCCAGTTCCCCTCCGACCGTCCGCTGCGGTTTCAAGCGCGGGTTGCCACCGAGGGCGCGCGGGCTCGCCACCGCGAAGAAGCTCGGCTGCTGCGACGCGCGACCTGCCGAGGCGTGCAGCCACGTCGCCCCGCTGTCGGAACGGAAGCGCACGCCGATCCGGGGCTCGAGCTGAGTGGAGTCACCGGAGGCGAGCTGGAGCCGTGCGCCAAGCTCGTAAAGCAAGCGGCCGCGGTCTTGGAGCAGTTCGGCCGACGCTGCGCCGGAGGCGCGGCTCATGCGGTAGTCGCCGGAGACGTTTCCGCCGAGGAAGGGCGGCAGCCGGAGGAGACTGGCGTTGTCGGCCCACTGCTCCTCCGCGGAAAGGCCCACGGTGAGTTGCGTCCGCACGGAGCGGTGCAGCGCCGTCTGCCAGGCCCCACGTAAGCGACTGAACGCAGTCTCCTCCTGCGAGGACGGGACCTGAGGAGGGATGGCGGGGCTTGTGCGATCCTGCCCACGGTGCGAGAAGGCAAGGGCCAGGCGGTGGGTTGGGGCCTGCGCGCCGCCCAGATCGAGCTCGGTGCCCACGACAAGCGCAAGGTCGTCGGTCTTCCGCAATGCGCCCGAGCCAAGGACGGGACCCCCCGAGGCCTCTGGGTAGTCCTCGGAGCGGCCCGTGGCGATGCGCGCGGTGAGGTGCAGGTCGGCGCTCCCGCCTAAGCCCACGCTCGAGCCGCCGTAGAGGTTGAGCTGATCGAAGCGCTCTGCGCCGACCGCCCCACGCTCGTGCTCCCCACTCGCCCCTCCGTAGTAATGCCCCGGGCCCGCGACCCCCGACACCGAGGCCGAGCCACGGAGAAGCGAAGCGCTGCCCACCTCAGCCGCCGCTTTGAGCCTTGTTTTCTCATCGCCCCCCGGGGCAACGCCAGGGCGGGTCACCACGTTGATCACCCCGGCCAGCCCGCTCGCACCGTAGAAGGAGACAAGGGGGCCACGCACGACCTCCACCCGCTCGACGAATGCCGTGGGCAGCTCCTCGAGACTGACGGCGCCGCCCTGTCGATCGGTAGCGTCGTTGAGTGGAACGCCGTCCAGCAGAACGAGGGTGAACTTGGCCTCGCTGCCGCGGATGCCGGCCGAGGTGACCCCACCCCGGCCGCCGTTACTGAGCAGCACGATGCCAGTCTCGAACCGCAGGAGCTCCCCCAGGCTTCGAGCGCCGGCTGACTCAATCTCAGCCGCGTCGATAACGCTCACCGACCCGGTAGCCGAGGAGAGCGGCCTGGCGAACACAGTGGCCGTGTCATAGAAGGAGGGCTTGGGAGTCGGAGAGGGCTCAGGTTCCTGGCCAGAGACCCGAGGCGCCGGCGCCAGAGCCGCGGCTAGCGCGAACAGCGGCGGATACCACCGCATTCAGTGAATCAACGACAGATCATGCTACCACTGGCGAGTAGTCCGAGAATCCGCGTCCCTCGAGGATCCCGCCGACCGAAGTTCCATCGAACCTCCTCGTGGCGCCAGGGATCTGTAGCATGCACGATTGCGGGAGCGTTCGAGTGCGGCGCTCCGGGCTCGCCTCGGTCACGGCCTCTTCCCGTTGCCTCGAACCCGGCAAACTCATCTTGGCCGCTACTCGATCCTTGCTTCCCGGCTGAGCGTGACGGTCCAGCGCCCGCCCGCGTGCACCTCCACGTCCTTGCCGCGGGTGGTGGCCGCGGCGCCGGTGCCAGCGCCCGCGCCCAGCACCGTGCCGATGGCCGCTCCCTTCTTGCCGCCGGCGATGGCCCCGATGATCGCTCCCGCCCCAGCCCCGCCGCCGATCAGCTCGATGTCGCGCTTCTTCTGGCCGGGACCGGAGAGGTCCACCGCGCTCGTCTGGATCGCGTGCTCATGGCCCTTGCGCACGACCCGGTCGAAGTCAAAGGCCAGACGCGCCGCCCCCTTCAGATGGCCGGCGGGGACGGCGGCCGTCACCTTCCCGCGCAACTCGCTTCCCGCGGAGAGGACGACCTTCTCGCCCACCCTCACATCACTGGCGAGCGTCGCCACGACCAGATCCCCCGGGTGGCTGGTGTCCGAGGCAAGCGCTGTCTGCAGGACCAGCGGGAGCGGCGTCCCCTCGGGAAGGACCAGAGGCGCCGGGCGGAAGACATCCATCAGGCTCGACCCTCCCCCGCTCGTCGGGGCGGCACTATCCTTGGCGCCCGCCCGACCCGAGGACTCACTGGCCCCCGACCCGCCATGGCAGGCCGTGAGCAGGAACATGCACAAGACCTCGGCTGAACCGTGCCATCGCCTCATGGTGCCTCCTTCCGCCGACCTATGCTCCACACCAGAGATTACACTCGCGGGATCGAAAGTTGCGAGCGCGATCATGTCCCCCGGGCCGCACAATCATGCTCCCTCGCTCAGCGCCGCACGCGGGGAGCCTTGGCGTGTGTTTCCGCCGATGTTTACCGCGGTGCCGGCGTGTTACTCTGTGAGCCCATGAACGGGGCACGCCAGTGCCGGTCAGGGCACCATCAGGGCGCGGGCGGCGCTGCTACCTGTCTGCTACCTGAAGTGCTTTACGAGGTTTGTTACCATGCTCACAAGTCTCTGACGGCACTACATATCGGGGCGTAGCGCAGCCTGGTAGCGCACCTGCCTTGGGCGCAGGTGGTCGCCGGTTCAAATCCGGCCGCCCCGACCAACCTAATTCATTGTTCATCAAATAGCTATTCTTGCAGATCCGGCAACGCGAATTCCCGCGTTCTTTCTGATCTACCCGCTGATCTACCCAGATCCTGGATTTCGGCTTGCCTAAATTATGTCCGACGCCAGACTTGGACGTCGTGCGAAGCGACAGCGCGATCGCGTCGGCGATCACCGGCGCGGGCAAGGTGCTGGGGACTGCCCGCAGTCTACTTCGTCGCGGGCAAGCTGGGGCGCAAATGCTCGCACCACTCGAGCGAGCTCAAGGAGCCCGGAAGAGAACGCTATATACTCCCGGCTATCGCCTCGACCGCGCTCCGGTCGTTCTGAAGGAGTCGCCCATGCCTGACACGTCTCGTCCCACCACGCGCGACCTCGTGCTGGTGCCCGCGATCATCACCCTCGCCGTTACCGTGCTTCGTCTGGTCGGCGAGCTGCAGCAGTGGTCGCCGCGATTGTTCAGCCGTGCCGGAGGGGGGAGAGCCGCCCTCGTGGGCATCTCGTGGCTACCCCTGATCTTCGGCGTCTACTTCGCGGCGCGGCTCGCCCGCGCGGGAGAGTGGCCGGAGCGCGTGGGTCGTGCGATCGGCTTCGCCTTCCTCGGCCTCGCGATCGTCCCCGCGAGCCTGTTCACTGCCGGAAGGGTGAAGGTGCCGCAGCTCGGGCTGATCGTGGTCGGCTGCATCGCCTTCCTCGTCGGCGGCTGGGTGGCCAGCCGGGGATGGCCGACGCTCGGTCGCACGCTCTTCGTCTATGGACTCGCCGCGCGCATTCCGGTCGCGTTGCTCATGCTGCCCGCCATTATCGGCAAGTGGGGCACACATTACGATGCGCTGCCGCCGAACTTCCCCGCCATGGGGCCCCTGGCCACATGGGCCGTTATCGGCCTGTTCCCGTAGATGACGCTGTGGATCGGATGGACACTCGTGGCCGGGGGTCTGACGGGGTCGATCACGGCCGCGCTCATGCGAGGCAGGCGCCGGGCGGCCGTCGCGACCGCTACCTGAGGCCAGGCCACGCAGAACCTCGATCTCCCAGCGCTGCTTGATCCTCTCGATTGCTCGCGGCGAGAAGTGTGTCGGCGCTCCGTTCTGCTGGACCGCACGCGCTCGGCACACACGTGATCAATGGGCCAGCAGACCAGGCGGGTTTGATTCTTCCAGCTCGGGGCCGGGACGATCCGACCGGGCCCTGCCGGACGTAGTATCAAGACGGCCGACGAAGCTCCGAAATGACCGCGTATGCCTGGCCGCCCGGGGACAATGTCATGAGACGGCGGACGACCACCACACGTGTCTCCGGTCGTCTGTCCGCAGAACGACTGCTCGTGGTGGCGATGGCTCTTCCCCTGGCCCTGGCGCCAGCCGTGTCCAGGGCCGAGGCAAGAGGCACCATCGCAGGGACGGTGACCGACGCCAGCGGCGCCGCGCTGCCGGGGGTCACCGTGGACCTGCTGGGCGCTGCTCGACGCTCGACAGCGACGACTGCGGCGAGTGGCCGATACGCCCTGGACGTCCCGCCGGGCTTCTACGACGTCTCGTTCCGTCTGCCCAACTTCGCGATCTCTCTGAGGAAGGGCGTGCAGGTCGCCGCGGGCATGACGGTTGAGGCAGACGCAATCCTCTATCTCGCCGCCCACGCCGAGGTCGTGGTGACGGGCAAGAGGCCCTTCCGTGACATCACCACGCTCAACGAGCCCGTGAATGGCCTGTTCGGCATCGCGGACGCCGCCAGCCAGGGTGTCGTACGGGCCGACGAGCTGAACGACCGTCCGACCCTCCGGGCGGGGGACGTCCTCGAATCCGTGCCCGGAGTCCTGATCAGCCAGCACAGCGGCGAGGGGAAGGCGAACCAGTACTACCTCCGCGGCTTCAACCTCGACCACGGGACGGATCTGGCCACCACCGTGGCGGGCGTGCCGGTGAACATGCCCACCCACGCTCACGGCCAGGGTTATTCGGACCTGAACTTCCTGATACCCGAGCTGGTCAGTGGGATCCAGTACAAGAAAGGACCTTACTACGCCGACGAGGGTGACTTCGCCACCGCCGGCGCGATCAACGTCAACTACGCGGACGCCCTCGAGCGGCCCCTCTTCAAGCTCGAGGGGGGCGGCGAAGGCTATGGGCGCGCCCTTCTGGCGGGGTCCACCCGGCTGGGTCAGGGACAGCTCCTGGGTGCGCTCGAGGTCTTCCACAACGACGGGCCCTGGATGCGCGGCGACGACTACCGAAGGATCAACGGGGTCCTCCGTTACAGCCAGGGGGACCGTGACCGGGGGTTCGAGCTGACCGGGATGGGCTACGACGGCAGGTGGAACTCCACGGACCAGGTGGCCCAGCGGGCCATCGACTCGGGGCTCATCTCCAGGTTTGGCACCCTCGATCCGACGGACGGCGGGCGCAGCCACCGGTACGTCGCCACGGGGGATTTCCACCGGCGGGGGGCGGAGTCCCTCACCAGGGCGCAGGCCTACGTGGTCGCCTATGGCCTGGACCTGTTCTCGAACTTCACGTACTTCCTGAACGATCCCGTCAGGGGCGACCAGTTCCACCAGGAGGACCGGCGCACGGTCACGGGCGCCAAGGTCAGCCACGAGTGGTTCTCGATGGTGGGCGGGCGGGAATCCGAGACCGTGGTGGGCGTGCAGTTCCGGCGCGACGACATTGGCACCGTCGGGCTCTTCCACACCCAGGCGCGCCAGCAGCTCGAGACCGTTCGCCTGGACAGCGTCCTCCAGACGAGCGGCTCGCTTTACGCGGAGAACAGCCTTCAGGTCGCGTCCAAGGTCCGGACCATCGTGGGTCTGCGCGGGGATCTCTATCACTTCCGCGTGAGCTCCGACGATCCGGCCAACGCGGGCACGGGCACGGACGCCATCGCCAGCCCGAAGCTGGGCGTGGTCCTGGGACCGTGGAAGGACATCGAGGCCTACCTGAACGTGGGCTTCGGATTCCACAGCAACGACGGACGCGGCTCAACGATCAGTCGGGACCCGGCCACCCACGAGCCAGCGTCCAAGGTCGATCCCCTCGTCAGGGCCAGGGGGGCGGAGATCGGCCTGAGGACCTCCGCCTTCAAGGGCTACCAGACCACGTTTACCCTCTGGGGCCTCGACATCGCCTCGGAGCTTGTCTTCTCGGGTGACGCGGGGACGACGGAGCCCAACCGCCCGAGCCGGAGGCTGGGCTTCGAATGGACCAACGAGTACCGGCCGCTCCGGTGGCTGGCCTTCGACGCCGACTTCGCCTACTCCCGTGCGCGCTTCACCGACTTCAACCCCTCGGGCGACCACGTCCCGGGAGCGATCGAGGGCGTCGGCTCGGCGGGCGTGCTCGTCGACGGGGTCCACGGCCTCTTCGGGAGTGCGCAGCTCCGCTACTTCGGCCCTCGCTCCCTGATCGAGGACGACAGCGTCCGCTCCAAGTCGGCCGCCACCCTGAACGGTCGTCTCGGCTACGACGTCTCCAAGAACGTCCGTCTCTCGGTCGACGTCCTCAACCTCTTCAACGCCAAGGTGAGCGACATCGACTACTACTATCCCTCGCGGCTGCCCGGCGAGCCGGTGTCCGGCGTGAACGACATCCACACGCATCCCATCGAGTCGCGGTCCGTCCACGGCCTCGTCAGCGTGAGGTTCTAGGCAAAGGCTCCTCCGGCAGAACATGATGTCGATGCAGGCGGCCCACGAACCATGAGGGTTGAGTCCATCCACGTGGGCACTCCCCGGGCGCTGGAGTGGGACGGGAAACCGGTCCTGACCTCGATGTGCGTTCCGAATCGGCGGGGCCGAGCTGGAGGCCACGGCGCCGCGCCTTCCCTGCTTCAAGCTGGGCCTCAGGTTTTCTGACCCGCGGATCGTGCGGAACTTCGCCCAGAGCCGCCGCCGGGGGATCTACTTTCGCGTCCTGAAGGAGGGACCGCTCGAGGTCGGGGACGAGGTCATCAGGGTCTACCGGCACGCCGCGAAGATCCCCGTCTACGACCTCGCACGCGTCACCGTCTCGACCGCGACGACCTCGAGACCATCCGGAGGCTGGCGGATCTCGAGGTCCTCGACCCCTCCGCCTTTGTCTCCCCCGGGTCAATCCGTTGGCGTGGTGTCGGCCGTAGAGGGAGTGACGACATTCGCGGGTTTCCCCTTGAGTCACGGGAGAAAGAGGAGAAAAGAAGAGATGACTAATCGAGCGAGGTGCCTCGGCGTGGTGGCCGTGGCTCTCGGCGTGACGGCCGTGACCCAGCCGGCCCGGGCTTCCAGCCACCGAGAGGCCCTCGCCATCCTGAACGAACCGTGCGCGGACAACACCGACGTCTACGCCTGGGTCTCCCCCGGCACACACGCCAAGCTATACCTGATCGGCAACTTCCTTCCCCTCCACGAGCCGGGCCAGGGCAACCAGGGCCTCCGGGCTTGCGATGGTTATCGTTACGAGTTCCACCTCGGCAAGGGGACCAGCCTCAAGGACAGCGTGGTCTACCGGGTCGAGTTCCACAAGACCGCGCCCGTCGACGCTCCTCCGGACCAGGACACCACGGTCGGCGGCGGCAACGAGCTGCTCTACCAGATCACGGGGAGCCAGGAGACCTACGATGTCTTCAAGATCGTCGATGACGAGAAGACCACCCTCGCCCGCGGCCTTCCCGTCGCGCCCAACGACCATGGCCCACAGACGGACCGACTCGTCTACGGCCTCGGGCCGTTCCAGGGGTACGACTCCGGCGATCCGACCAGCCGCGAGGTCGACCTCTACGACGACGCCTTCGCCGCGAGCTTCATCGGCAGCCTCCGCAACGGTGGACGGGCCTTCGCCGGCCAGCGTGACGATCCCTTCTACCTCGACGAGAAGGGCATCTTCGACCTCGTCAACCTCTGCCGTCCGGGCCTGTTCAACATCCCCGGTGCGCGGCGGACGGCCTGCGAGGATGTGTTCGCCGGGTTCAACGTCTTCACGCTCGCCCTGGAGATCCCCACGAGCGAGCTGTTCCCACACGGCATCCCCCACAACGGCGTCCTCGACCCCAATTCCACCGACAGCCTCCTCCGCGTCTGGTTCGGCATCAGCCACCCCGAGGTGCAGATCGTCGACAAGACCAACGTGGTCACCGGATACCGGTACGAGGGCGACTTCAAGCAGGTCGGCCGCGAGGCCCTCCCGCTCTTCGACGCGGGAATCGTGGGCACCGCTCGCCAGACCCTGTACCTGCGGTCGGCGCCCACGAAGGACGTGACGCGCTTCGGTGCCGACATCCTGAACCCTGTCCTCGTCCGCGATGCCGAGGCCCTCGGGATCTACGCGGCGCTCGGGATCGATCCGGACGCCGCGGGCCTCAAGCACAACCGCGTGGACATCATCAACGCGATCAACCTCGGCCGCCCCATCCCGATCGCGGACGGCTTCACGGGCGACGTCATCACGCTCGACGCGGCGACCGATTCGGCGTTCCCGAACGGCCGGTCATTGGAGGGCGGCGCCAACCACAACCGGGAGAACGTCGACGTGAGCGACGTCCTCATCAGCTTGATCGTGGCCGGCAACCCGGCCGCGGGAGTGGGCGACGGCGTGAACAGCAACGACAAACCCTACCTGACCGTGTTCCCGTTCGTGGCCGCGCCCCACTCGGGGCTCAATGGCGGCCACGGCGCCCCGGCTCCGTAACTCGTCCCCGTACACCTGGGCATGGCCTCCGGTCCCCGGAGGCCGTGCCGTTTCAGAGGAGACTGATGGCGAGAAACAGCGTCTTGGTCTGGCCGCTCCTGGCCGTGACGCTGGCGAGCGGCTGCCAAAAGGCTCCCACGCCGGCGGCGAGGACGGCCAAGCCTGCGGCCGACGCCCCTCGGGTCGCGGGCCCGTTGACGGCCGACGAGTCCAAGGACCTCTGCCTCGCCGACCCGGGCGGGGCGGACCCGCTCGATCAGGCGCTGCGCTCGCATCAGAAGAAGGCCCGCGGCCTGCAGATGAAGTCGGACGAATGGGTGGGCGTGGGCCGGCAGTGGGTGCGGAAGGCTCGCATCGCCTCCGATCCCGGCTTCTACGTCAACGTGGACGGCTGCGCGGCGGTGGCGCTGCAGGCCGAGCCGAACTTCGCCCCGGCCCTCGAGCTGCGGAGCCTCGTTCTGATGAACGACCACAGGTTCGACCAGGCGCGGCGAGTCGCGGAGGACATCCTCCGCCGGGAGCCGGAGGACGTCATCGCCCTCGGCACGCTCAGCGACGCGCTGCTGGAGCTCGGCCGCTACGACGAGGCCGCCGAAGCGGCCCAGCGGCAGATGAGCGTGCGGCCCGGCATGGCCGCGTATTCGCGGGGCTCGTACATCCGCTGGCTCAAGGGCGACGACCGCAACGCCAAGATCTTCATCCGCGATGCCCTCTACGGAAGGGACGCGCAGGACCCCGAGCCCGCCGCGTGGACCTTCGTCGAGGCCGCCACGATCTTCTGGCACCTGGCGGACTACGATGGGGCCGACGCCGTCTATGCCGAGGCCCTCAAGTGGGTCCCGGATTACCCGTCGGCTCTCGTCGGTCGGGCTCGTATCGCGATTGCCAAGGCGCAGCCCCGGCGGGCCATCGAGTACCTCGACAAGGCGTACCGGATACGTCCGCTACCCGAGACGGCCTGGCTCCTCGGAGACGCCCTCGAGATGCTCGGCGACGCTCACGGGGCGCGCGAGACGTACGAGCGTGTCGTCCAGCAGGGGCGCCGGGGAGACCGGCTCACCCTCGCCCTCTTCTATGCCGTCAAGAACCGCCACGTCGATGAGGCCCTGCGGCTCATCGAGGAGGAGCGCGCCGTCCGCGGCGGGATCCACCTCGACGATACATACGCCTGGGCGCTGTACCGGGCGGGGCGCATAGCCGAAGCGCGCAAGGCGAGCGAGCGCGCGATCCGCCTCGGGACGAAGGAGGCGCGGCTGCTCTACCACGCCGGGGCCATCCGCATCGCCGCCGGCGACGCGGCCGGAGGACGCAAGCTCGTCAGCCGGGCCCTGACCCTCAATCCTCACTTCGACTGGACCGGCGCGGCCGAGGCGCAAGCGCTCCTGGAAGCGAAGCCGAAGGAGATGGCCACGAACTGAGGAGCATTTGAATGAGGCGCATTGTCCTCGCAGGCCTCGCCGGGCTCCTGGCCCTCCACGCGGTGCCCGCCCGCGCACATGCCGTAGGCGTCTCCCGCGGCGAGTACCGCGTCGCCGGCT
>WNFB01004814.1_pt1 | contig 12021 bp, 7 predicted proteins | sample 5400501 | NCBI WGS metagenome assembly WNFB01 (sample SAMN13153341, study PRJNA577476) | soil metagenome | isolation source: 200 cm saprolite under Douglas fir tree site 2 hole 1 | place: USA:California | collected 2015-04-18 | reverse complement strand
TTCCTTGTTTCAAAGTTCCTGGTTTCGGGAGCGCAATTTTCGGCGCGATCATCATTTCGATCGTGAGCTGGTTACTCAGCGCATTTTTTCGCGGGAGCGACGGGCGAGTGCATGTGCTCACTCATCATTCGCAGGTTCGTCGTGTGCGAGGCCGCGTGATCGAACCGGATGAAGGCGGACGGCAGTGAGCTCTTGCTTCGGAATCAGGATCGCGGTCATGCACACTGATCAGGTTCGTTCTAAGGCGTAAGAGTCGGCCGTCCCGAGCAGCCGCAATTTGTGGACGCTGCGCGTGAGGACATGCGCGGCTATACTGTGCGAGGCTGATTTTTAGGAAGTCCGGCGCCTTTTATCGGGGGGGCGGCTGAAAGTCAACCGAGGGCTGGTCTGCTTCCTGCTTTAGACCAGTTCGGCACTATTCCTGATCGTATATTATGGCTACGTCCTCTAAGTTATTGGGCTGCGTCACGGCGCTGTTGCTCGGTCGCTTCTCCTTGTCCCAGGCGCAAACGAAGTCACCCGCGCCCGCCGCAAGCGCAAGCCCAGCGGCTCTGGTTCAGGCCGTCAATCCAACGGCGAAGGGCAGTGACAATTCCGCCGTGCTCCTCGTGCAAGCCTCAGCACCTTCTGCCTCGCCTGGCGCGAGGCCGCCTTCGACGACATCGGCAGCCACGACGACTACCACGATCGAGCCGGACAATTTGACTGAAAACGGCGGGGTCGGTGTTCGCGAGTTTCAAGGCGACGATGTCGGTCAGGTGCTGCGATTGCTCGCGCGGCAGGCCAAAATCAACATGGTAGTGAGTGAGGCGGTCACGGGCACCGTGACCATGCGGCTGGAGGATGTGACCGCGCTTCAGGCGATCGCGATCATCGTGAAGGCCAAGAACCTCTTCATGGATAAGATCGACAATGTCTATTACATTAAGACCGGCGCAGAGCGGACCGCCGAGCCAACGGAGAGCGATAGCTATCAATTCAGTTACTCGCGCGCAAAAGACACGGCGCCGCTTATCGCTTCGCAGCTCGCGAGCAAGGATCCACCGCAGATAGACGAACGCACCAACACCATTTTCTTCCGCGAAACTCGCAGCAACATCGGCAATATCCGCAAACTTCTGGCTCAGGTCGACAAGCCCACCAAACAGGTGATGATCGAAGCCCGGCTCGTCGAAGTTACAGCCAACCCGAAGCAGAGCTACGGAATCAACTGGGCGGGTGTAGTTGGCGGCTCGACTAATGCGCAGACGATAAGTTACGGGGGCTTCAATGCCACCACCGTCCCCAAACCAGGCGAAAATATCCCAACGAATGGTTTGGCGCTTGGCAACACACAAAACACGAATTTCTTTGGCAATCTGGGCAAGTTAGCCGGTGTCGCGAATAGCCAGTTCGCCATCCTAAGCGTGCCGCAGATGTCGGCAACGTTGCGATTACTTAACGAAGATGCGGATGCGGAGTTTCTGGCTAATCCACGGGTTGTGACCGCTGACAATCAACAAGCCAAAATTGAAATCACCCGTAACCAGCCGGTGCCGCAGCTGAATTTCAATGAACAAACGGCCACCGCAGTTTTTGGCGGATTTCAGGATAAGCTATTCGGCAATAAACTTCTGGTTCGGCCATCGGTGAACAAGGACGGTTTCATTACCTTGATGGTTAAGCCTGAAATCAGTAACAAGGTGGGAGATACCACCTTCGTCTTTGCCGGCGCGACTGTGACCAGCCCGATCATCGACACGCGTTCACTGGATTCGAATGTGCTAATTAAAAGCGGCGACACGCTCGCCATCGGTGGCTTGCTCCAGGATGAAGTCACCAAGACCCGCAACAAGGTGCCGATCATGGGGGATATCCCGATCGTCGGTTATCTCTTTCAAGAGCACTTAAATGCCCGCACCAAGCGCAATCTCTTGGTATTTGTCACGCCCACTATTATTGACCAACACTATGGAACCGGGCTGGAAGATCAGGCCAGTGGCTTGCATCACACGGGTGAGGAATACGCCGATCCGAATGGCTGGCGTAATAACGCCAAGAGTGCCGTTCGACTCGTTCCCACCGCGCAGCGCCAACTCGCGGCCGATTACCCCAAGCCTGGCATTCCGCCCGCGCCAGAGCAGGCGACTGAGGTGGAATTCAAATCTTCGGCAAAAGATCGAGGGTTCTAATAAATTTGCAGATGTGGGTTGAGAGGGGGCGGGTGATCGCAAGGCATCCGTCCTCTCTTTGTTTCTGCTCAGGTGTTGAGATATTTGTTTAGCCGGGCACGCAATTCGGTTCGCGCGCGGAAGAGGATGCTCTTAACGGCGGGCACGGAAAGATCGAGAATCTCCGCGATTTGCTCGTAGTTGAGTTCCTCGTATCGCCGCAAAACCAGAGCCATTCTCTGTCGTTCGGGAAGCTCCGTAATTGCCTTCTCGATCGCCTCCTGCAGCTCATTCTCCAAAAGCGACGCATCCGGCATTGGGCTAGTTTCATCCTTCAGCGGGATCTCCTCACCTTCCGATTCAGTTTGGATCGGTACGTGTGTGCGTCGTCTGGTGCGGCGCAGTTCATTGAAAACCAGATTGCGGGTAATTTTTAATAGCCAGGTGGTGAATTTTGCGCGCGGCGTATATCGGCGGGCGCTTTTCCAGACCCGGATGAAGACTTGCTGCGCGATATCCTCGACTTCGGAATTGCTGCCAAGCATTCGCGCGACGGTGCCGGCGACCAGACTTTGGTGCCGTTCGATGAGTTCCTCAAACGCCTGCGTGTCACCGGTGCCCACCAGACCCATGAGCCGCACGTCTTCGTCATCTTCTTTGGATCCGCCCGCTGGTTTTTGATCAATGCGGGACATTAGAGGAAGGACGCTTCAACCGTGCGACCGGGTACAGATCGCGGGCGCTTGGCAGGCATCGATCCCGAATATTTAACTCAAAAAAGGTTTTGTCGCGAACTAGTCGAAAGTTCGCCGGACTGCCGTCTGCAATGTCTTTTGTTGCAACCGGGAAGCGCTCTGTGCATGCTTGTTCTGCGAATTGTTTTAAAAGGCGGACGTTGATGAATCACCTGCTTATTCCGAAGGAGCTGAGGCCAATCGCTGAAAAGGTTGAGGCTCGGCAACGCGTCTCGGAGGCCGACGCTTTGATCCTTTATCGCTCAAACGAGCTCAACGCGCTCGGGATTATCGCAAATGTCGTGCGCGAGCAAAAGAATGGGAACTACGCCACTTACATCCACAATCGTTACATCAATTACTCCAACATTTGCGTGCTCTCCTGCCAGTTCTGCGCCTTCGCCGCCAAGAAACGCGATGCCCACGCCTTCGAGTACGCAATTGAAGAGATCATCAGCGCGGTCCGTGAAGCGCTTGGTCTCGGCATAACGGAAGTCCACATGGTCGGTGGCTTGCATCCGACCTTGAAGAAAGAGTGGTATCTGAAACTGCTGCGCGGCCTGCGTGTTCTCGATCCCGATCTCCACATCAAAGCTTTCACTGCGATCGAAGTGCGCCACCTCGCCCAGCGAATTTTTCGCATGTCGATCCGCGAGACGCTTGAGCTCCTGCGCGAAACCGGGCTCGGTTCAATCACCGGCGGCGGCGCCGAGATTTTTGATCCGGTTGTGCGCGATACGATCTGCCGTGGAAAAGAAACGGCCGCGGAATGGCTCAACGTCCATCGGATTTGGCATCAAATGGGCGGCCGGAGCACGTGCACCATGCTCTACGGACACATCGAGACCCTGGCTCATCGCGTTGACCATCTGCGCCAACTGCGCGAGTTGCAGGATGAGACCGGCGGTTTCACCGGTTTTGTTCCGTTTGCTTTCGAACCGCAAACCACGGTCCTTGCGCACATCAAACCCGCTTCTGCGATTGAGCAACTTCGTAACCTCGCCGTCAGCCGCATTTATCTCGATAACATCGGCCATCTCACCGCCTATTGGGTGAGCACGGGATTGCCGCTCGCCCAGGTCTCACTCAGTTACGGCGTGGACGATCTGCATGGCACTATCTTGGAAGAAAAAATTTTTCATATGGCCGGCGCTACCACTCCGCAGCAGCAAACCATCGCTACGCTTGAGCAGGCGATTCGCGAAGCGGGTCGCGAGCCAATCCAGCGCGACAGCCATTATTGCCACATCACTTCGCCGCGTAAAAAATCGACATCTACACTCGCGCGTGCGGAAACCGAACTCGCCTGCGCCTAACAAGTGGTAGGGCGAGACCCAAGTGCCAGTCCGACCCGGACCAAGCCGGCGAATAATTTGCGCTCCCTCCGCATCGGTTGCGTCAAATACCTGAACGCCCGCCCGCTCATCCATGGCTGGCCTGGTCAGGTTGAGTTCGATCATCCGTCGTCGTTATGCCAACGGCTCGCCCGCGGAGATGTCGATCTTGCCTTAGTTTCCAGCGTCGAATTCCTGCGCAACCCGATCTACCGGATTGTCGATGACGTATCCATTTCCTCTGCCGGCCCGGTTTACAGCGTCATCGTCGCGCATCAGGGAGAAATCTCCCAAGTTGAAGAAATCGAACTCGATCCCGCGGCGGAAACATCCGTCAATTTGCTTCGCTGCTTGCTCGCGGAGTTAAACGTAAATCCGCGTTTTGTTCCAAAGTCTACAGCTTCCATTCCGGAACGCCGCGCCCGCTTGCTCATCGGTGACCAGGCGATTCGCTTTCGACAAAAACACAAGGAGGACTTTCATTTCTGGGACCTCGGCGAGCAATGGGCGTCCCGCCGCCGCGGGATCGATCTCCCTTTCGTTTACGCGCTCTGGCTTATTCGCCCGGAAGTGGTCGATCCAGGAACAATCGCGAAAGGTTTGCGCGTCTTGCGGGATGAAAATCTGGCGAAGATCGACAATCTCATCGCCGAGGAGAAGGAATTCGATCACGAATTTTGTGCGCGCTATTACGGGGAGCATCTGCGCTTCAGCTTTGGAGAAAAGGAAAAGGAAGGGTTGAGAGAATTCCAAAGGTTATGCCAAAAGCACGGGCTCCTTCCAAAAGAGCCGCAGCCAGCGACAGCGGCTACAAGGCGCGAGATCGAGTTCAACCTCGTATAGCCAGAACGTGTCTTTATCTGGGATTGATTAGATTGCGCGAGACCATCTTGTCAGCCAATCGGGGTCGGAATAAGATAATCGGTGCAGAGCCAATGGATCATCGCGCCGCCGGAAGAGTTGAACGGCGGGACGATTTCGTGGAGCGAAATCTGCGGGTCGGCGTGCATTGCGCGCTTGCTCATGCGCAAAGGCTTCGCGACGAAAGAAGACATCGATGATTTTCTGCGGCCGCGGCTGAAATCGCTGAGCGATCCGTTTCTGCTGCCGCAAATGGAAATGGCGGTCGTGCGCATTCTCGCTGCGCTGGACCGACATGAACGAATCGCGCTCTTCGGCGATTACGATGTCGATGGAGTAACGTCGCTCGCGCTGATCGCCGAAATGTGTCGCGCTTACGGCAGTGCACCGGAATTATTTCTGCCGTTGCGGATGGAAGAAGGCTACGGCTTGAGCCGCGAAAGCGTTGAGCGCTGCCTCGAGGAGCATCATCCGCAACTTCTGATCGCAATCGACTGCGGGACGTCTTCGGTTGAGGAGATCGCCGTTTTAAAAAAGCGCGGCGTGGATGTGATCGTGCTCGATCATCACGAGCCTCCGCTCAGAAGCTCCGGCCTCGCAGGTGAGCCAAAATCGGCGCTGCCCGATTGCGTCGCGATCGTGAATCCGAAAATCGATCCCGAGTCGCCATTCCATTATCTGTGCAGCGTCGGGATTGTTTTCAAACTCTGTCACGCGCTGCTCAAAAAGCGCCCGCTTGAAAATTTCGATCTCAAATCGAGGCTCGATCTGGTCGCGCTCGGGACAGTGGCCGATATTGTTCCGCTGCGAGGCGAAAATCGCACGTTCGTTCAACGTGGCGCGATTGAAATTGCAAGATCGACAAGACCAGGCTTGAGAAAGTTGATCGAGGTCAGCGGGGTGCGGTTGCCGATCTTGCCTGAGGACATCGGTTTTCGACTTGGCCCTCGGCTAAATGCGGCCGGGCGATTGAGCACGGCGGAAAAATCTTTGCAACTGTTGCTCACGCAAGATGAAGGCGAAGCCGCGACACTGGCCGAGTTTCTCGACAAACAAAATCGCGAGCGACAGGAAGTCGAGAAACAAATCTTCCTGGCGGTGGAAGAGAAAATTGCCGATGAATTCGAATCAACGCGAGACGCGGCTATAGTTGTCAGCGCGCGCGGTTGGCACCCGGGCGTGCTTGGCATTGTCGCTTCGCGACTTTCTCGCAAATATCATCGGCCGGCGGTCGTAATCGGGTTTGACGAAAATGGAGTGGGGAAGGGAAGCGGACGAAGCATTGAGGGATTGAATTTGGTCGAAGCTTTGAGCCGGTGCGCGGACAAGATCGACAAGTACGGCGGGCACGAGATGGCCGCAGGATTGACGATTCAAGAAAAAAATATCGATCTTTTCTCGGAAGCGTTTCGCCAGACAGCACGCGAACTTTTGTCTGATGAAAATTTGCAGTCGCGACTCCGGCTCGACCATGAACTTGAGTTTTCAGAACTGAATTTCGATTTTCTTCGCTGGCACGAGATGTTGCAACCGTTTGGGAACGGAAATCCGCAGCCGCTCTTTTTCGCGCGCGGAGTGGAGCCCGCCGCGGTTCCGCGCGTAGTGACCGAGAAGCATTTGGTTCTGCGTTTGCGGCAGCGACATTATCACCAACGTGCGATTTATTTCGGCGGGGCTAGTGTAACGCTGCCCCCGGCGCCGTGGGACGTCGCGTTTCGCATTAGATCGGACGAGTACGCGGGCGGAAAGCGGCTTGAAATGCAAGTTCATGCGCTACGCGAGGCGGAGCAGATCGAGTGATTACACTGCGGAACAGGAGAAAAATGGTTCGCGGCAAGCTACCGCGAACGACAGGCGAGCCGCCTGTGCTCCCCAGATGATGGAAATCTCGCAACCGCTGGCTGAGCTCGATTGGATCCCGCGGCCGCGTCTGCTCGCGCTGCACCGGCTTGGCCTCGAGACGGCGGAAGATTTGTTGACGCATTATCCGCGGCGTCACGAAGATCGGCATGAGTTTCCGGCCTTTCCCCACGAAGAGAGCGACGTACCGGTTTGTCTTTGCGGAGAGGTGACGAAGACTTCGCTGCGTCGATTTGGCGGCTGGAAAAAGATCTTCGAAGCGACCCTGCAAGAATCGAACGCAAACGCTCTGAGCGAGCCGCTCGTCTGTCGCTGGTTCAACCTCCATTACGTGCAAAAAATGATCGCGACCGGACAGCGCCTGGTCGTCTTCGGAAAACCGCGTCTTCGCGGCAAACGCGTTTGCATGGACCATCCCGAGTTCGAGGTGATCGAGAACGATGAAGAGATCTCGATCCACTTTCGCCGAATCACCCCGATTTATCCCGCGACGGAAGGCCTTTCCCAGCGGACGCTGCGCGGCATTATTTATCGGCTGTTAAGTGAACTTTCCGACGCGCCGTTGGAAACATTGCTGCCGAGTGAGCTTGGCCGCGGCGACAGGCGCAGCGCGATTCGCGCGATTCATTTTCCGGAAGACTGGGAATCATTAAGCACAGCGCGCGAGCATCTGGTTCTCTCGGAATTTTTCGCGATGCAAATGTTGATTGCATCGCGCCGCGCCGAGTCTCAAGTGCGGGTGGGCGCTGCGCATTGCGGATGCGGCGAATTGCTCGGGAGATTTCTGCGCTCGCTTTCATTTGAGCTGACTGATGCGCAAAGAAAAGTGATCGCTGAGATTCGGCGCGATCTTGGCACGAACGTTCCGATGAATCGGCTGCTGCAAGGCGACGTCGGCTCAGGCAAAACCGTCGTGGCGATCGCAGCGATCCTGCTCGCGATTGAAGCGGGTTGTCAGGCTGCGTTTATGGCGCCGACTCAGATTTTGGCCGAGCAACATTATGCGGTATTGCGGCGCTGGCTCGAACCGCTCGGCGTGCGATTGTCGATCCGAACAGGGGCGCGTCAGGAGGAGAGTGGGCCGCTGCCATTGTTTGACCATCGCGACGCGCAAATTCTGGGGAGCGCAGGCGGCCCGCCTGTCACATCCGGCGGCCCGCTGGATAAACAGACTGATGTGCGTTACACCAAGCGCCTTCTTCCACATTTCGAACGCCCATGGGCGAAGTACGCAATTACCTTCGCAGCCCGCGAACGACGCGTGCTTTCTCCGGCAGCTCGCGACATCGTTTTAGACTGCATTCTTCATTGGCAAACACGGCGTTACGAACTCTATGCCGCGTGCGTGATGCCAGATCATGTGCATATGCTCATCGAGCCCGGCGTAAAGGGAAATGGCGAAGAGGGCGAAGCGATCTTTTATTCTTTGAGCGAGATATTGCATACGATCAAATCGTTCACGGCGCATGAAATCAATCGACTAGAAAAGTCTTCAGGCGAAATTTGGGAGGCTGAATCGTTTGACCGCTTGCTTCGATCTGAGCGTGATTTGCAAGAGAAGTTTGAATATATCACGCGGAATCCCTGGGATGCTGGTGTGGTGGAAGCGCGTGAGGATTATCGGTGGGTCTGGTGGTCTGGGGTCCAACAGACCAAGAACTTCGCGGCGAGCCACCGCGAGGAACAGGCCAGCGGCCTGTGCTCCCCAGAATCGAGGCTTCGAGGCGATGTGCCCGATGTCATCATCGGTACGCACGCGTTGCTCTATGAGACGGTTTCGTTTTCAAATCTCGGACTCGTCGTGATTGATGAGCAGCATAAGTTTGGCGTCGCCCAACGCGCACGCTTGACCGCACGCGAACCGGCGCCGGACGTGTTGGTGATGACGGCCACGCCGATCCCACGCACATTAACAATGACCGTGTACGGCGATCTCGATGTTTCGGTAATCGATGAGATGCCGCGTAGTCGCAGAAAAATAATCACTGCCGTCCGTGATGAATCCAAGCTCAGCAAAGTGTTAGGATTCTTGCGGACGCAGTTGGAAGCGGGGCGCCAAATCTACGTGATTTATCCGTTGATCGACGAAAGCGAGAAACTGGACGTGAAAGCGGCGGCGACGGAATACGAGTTGTGGCGCGAAAGGTTGCATCCGTTTCGTTGCGAATTGCTGCACGGCCGCATCCCGTCAGCCGAAAAACAGGAGATAATGGAACGCTTTCGCTCCGGTGAGACGCAAGTGTTGATCAGCACGACGGTGATTGAGGTGGGTATCGACGTTGCGAACGCGACTGTCATGCTGATCGAGAATGCGGAGCGTTTTGGGCTCGCGCAGCTCCATCAACTTCGCGGTCGAATCGGTCGCGGCGAGCACAAGTCATATTGCATTTTGCTCAGCTCAGATCAGTCGAAGGAGACAGCGACAAAACTGGCGGTGTTGGAGAAAACCGTTGATGGCTTCAAAGTGGCCGAAGCCGATTGGGATTTACGCGGACCGGGTGATTTGCTGGGCACGGCGCAAAGCGGTCTGCCCGCGCTAAAAATTGGCAACCTGAAAAGCGATGCGCAATTGATGCGGCGCGCGCGCATTGCGGCGATGTCGATCTTTGCCGCCGATCCGCGGCTGGAGTTCGTCGAGAATCAACATTTCCGCCGGTTGATTGTCGAACAAGAGGGACGCACCTTTTCGAACGTCAGTTGATGAAAAATCTCGCGAAGTTTTTGCTTTTCGTTCTGCTCGTAAGCGCAGGAATTTCATTACTCTACGATTACCGCCTTCGGCACGGAGATTTGAATTTGCTTCCAGCGCGCGCCCCGGAGAAATACACGCTCGCATCCGGCTCGACCATCGATCCCAAACAGATTGCATCGCTCGAAGCATTAAATCGGGAGCGGCGTGCGTTGATCAGCAGCGTGATTCCGTCAATCGTCGCGGTTAAGACATCGAAAAAAATCGGCGTCCGACGGCAATACGGACTCGATCCCTTTGAGTTTTTCTTTCGCAACCAGCAGCGCACCTTTCGCAATCCCAACGAGGAAGCCCTGGTCCAAAACTCGCTCGGCTCGGGCGTGATCGTGACGAATGAAGGTCACATCATCACGAATAATCACGTTGTCGATCAAGTGGATGAGATCGAAGTGCAATTGAGCGATGGGCGGACGAAAAAGGCGCGCCTCGTCGGCGCCGATTCCCAGGTCGATCTGGCCGTGTTGAAGATCGACGATCCCGGCGTCAAACCGCTCAAGCTGGCCGATTCGGACACGGTTCAGGCTGGCGATTTTGTGCTCGCGATCGGAAATCCGTTCGGATTCGAAGAGACAGTGACCGATGGCATCATTAGTTCGAAAGGGCGGCCGAACCGCACTGACGTGTTCGGCGATTTGCTGCAAACGAACGCGGCGATCAATCCCGGAAATAGCGGTGGGCCGTTGATTAATCTTCGCGGCGAGGTCGTTGGGATCAACGCGGCGATCATCTCGCGCAGCGGCGGTTCGCAGGGAATTGGTTTTGCAATTCCGTCAAACACTGTGAGGATGGCAATCGAGAGTCTCTTGAAGCAGGGACGAATCATCCGCGGTTATCTTGGAATTCGCGCGCGCGCGCCTCAGCCCGCCCAGAATGGTACGGAGAGCGAAGGGGTCGTTGTCGATGAAGTCATACCGGGATCGCCGGCCGCGCAGGCGCAACTGCAAAAAGGCGATACTCTTCGCAAATTCAATGGTCACGAAGTGAAAAGTTTTCCCGCGTTGCGCAGCTTGGTTGCGCAAGCTGAGTTGAATAAAAAGATCGATCTGGAAGTCGTCCGCGACGGCAAATCAATGACAGTGACGACCGAGCTCAAGGAGCAGCCAGTTGATTACCAAAATCGCCTGGCGCCCGAGCAAGCTGAGCCGGAGCAGCCGCCCGCGCGGAACGATCAAGGCGAGGCAGGCGGCGCTCTCGCGTCAATTCACGTGGGCGACCTGACCCCAGAGATGGTGCGTCGGCTCGACCTGCCAAATAATGTCAGAGGTGTTGTTGTTACAAAAGTCGAACCCGATAGCGGCGTAGCCGAATTACAAAAAGGCGACGTGATCGAGGAAATCAATCAGCTACCGATCGCTTCCGTTTCCGATTACCAGAAAATTATCGCTTCGCTCGATCCGTCTCAGAGCCAGGTCCTCTCGGTCTGCCGGCATCGCATGCGTTCGTTCCTTGTTTTGCGGCCGCGGTAAATTAGCATCGGCAAGGCGGGTCGTTGCGACTTCATTTAACGGACACGCGCGCTTCGCGTGCCTCTTTCGAATTATGAAATGAATAAACCGCGAGGCGCGGAAGTCTAACGCCTCAAACCTCTAATGATATGAAACGAATACTTCTTGCGTTAACGATAGTTGCTTTGTTTGTGCCGGCTGCGCGCCAGGCAGCGGCAGCCGAGGTCTCAGTCGACCTTTTCTATAATAACCTGAGCGGCGGGAACTGGATTGAAGTCGCGGACTACGGCTACGGGTGGCAGCCCGATGTAGCCGTGAGCGACCCTAACTGGCGTCCTTACTCTGACGGCTATTGGGCCTATACCGACGTCGGTTGGACCTGGGTTTCCTACGAAGACTTTGGTTGGGCGACCTATCACTATGGGCGTTGGTCGCGACTGGCTGATTACGGCTGGGTTTGGTTCCCAGGCAACGATCTCGAATGGGGTCCGGCCTGGGTTTCATGGCGGACCGGCGGGGATTATATCGGCTGGGCGCCTTTGCCACCGCGAGGACCCGGAATTGCGTTTGCGGGTATATCCATCGGTGGGCAGGTGGACTTAGAATTCGATATCGGTCCCGCCTATTACAACTTTGTCGATGTTCGTTACATCGGGGAGCCGGTCTTGCGCGACCGAATTTTTGCGCCCTCGCAGAATGTTACCTATATCAACCAAACCGTGAATGTGACCAACATCACCTACAACAACAACACGGTTTATAACTACGGACCTGACTACAACGCTCTGAGCGCGCGGTCGAGCCGGCCCATTCAGCGCCTCAATATCGAGCGCCAACAGAATGTCGATCTTTCCACGGCTGCGAAATCCGGAGCCTTAACGAAGGTGC
>WNFB01004813.1_pt1 | contig 12021 bp, 12 predicted proteins | sample 5400501 | NCBI WGS metagenome assembly WNFB01 (sample SAMN13153341, study PRJNA577476) | soil metagenome | isolation source: 200 cm saprolite under Douglas fir tree site 2 hole 1 | place: USA:California | collected 2015-04-18 | reverse complement strand
GGCAACGGGATCATCGAGCGCAACGAGATCAGGGGCCCCGTCGAGGTGGTCTGGGCGGGGACTCCCTATCCCACTCAGGGAGCGACCCTCGCGCCTGAACTCGGGCTTCGGGCGATACGAATGGGCGCGAGTTTCGACTACCAGGCTGGACACGTCGTTTTCAATCGCAACCACTGGTACTCATGCCTCGATGGCCACTGCCCCTGGGCGGTTGACCGAGCCACGCCATTCGCCGAGCAGGCAGACGTCGCGTATGGGAGACCGACGCCACGCTACTTCGAGAAGGGCGATTTCCTCGCGTTGCGCGAGCTGTGGGTCACCGTGGACGCGCCAGCGGAGATCGCGACCGCACTGCATGTGAAGTCCGCTTCGATTACGCTCGCGGGCAGGAATCTGCACACTTGGACGGGCTATTCCGGCATCTCGCCGGAGCCGTACGCTGCGGAAACGCAGTTTGGCGATCCCGAAGCGTTTACCGAGCCTATGATGCCCGCGCTTCAGCAATGGTCGTTACGCGTACGCCTTTCGTACTGATCGTTCACGCCTTCCTCTATTGACAGATCGCTGGCCCGGGCGAACCTTGGGGCGTCCCGCGCCGTCGATTCGTCACCTCCTGAACGGAGTCCCGCATGAATTTGTGGGCTACCAAATCCATCGCGACCCTACGCGCCGAAGCCAACGAGGCGGGCGACCAGCAGCTGAAACGGGCGCTCACCCCGCTCAACCTGGTCACACTGGGCATCGGCGCCATCATCGGCGCCGGCATCTTCGTGCTCACCGGCCAGGCCGCGGCGCTGCACGCCGGACCCGCCGTCCCGATCTCGATGGCGCTCGTCGGCATCGCCTGCGCCTTCGCGGGACTCTGCTATGCGGAGATGGCGTCGGCAGTCCCGGTCGCGGGCAGCGCGTATACGTACTCGTACGCGACGATGGGCGAGTTCATCGCCTGGATCATCGGGTGGGACCTCGTGCTCGAGTACGCAGCCGGCGCGGCGACGGTCGGAGTCGGCTGGTCGGGGCACTTCGTATCGCTGCTCAGCAACTTCGGCATCACGATACCTCCACATCTCGCCGCATCGCCGACGGAATGGTGCACGAGCGTTCAGGTACAGCAGGCGGTGGCGGGATGCGGTCACGCGGGGCTCAACTTCACCGGAGCGTGGGTCAATCTCCCGGCGGTCTTCATCGTCGTCCTGATGTCCACCATCCTCGTGATCGGCATCAAGGAGTCGGCGAGCGTCAACAACCTGATCGTGATCCTCAAGGTCACGATCATTCTTCTGATCATCGCCGTGGGCTTGGGACACATCAACCCAGCCAACTACAAGCCGTTCATCGCGCCGAACGCGGGTGAGTGGGGCACGTACGGCTGGTCGGGTGTGCTGCGCGGTGCCGGGCTCGTCTTCTTCGCCTACATCGGGTTCGACGCCGTATCGACGGCCGCGCAGGAAGCGCGGAATCCGCAGAAGGACATGCCCATCGGCATCCTGGGATCGCTCGCGATCTGCACGATTCTCTACGTCGTCGTCTCGGCCATACTCGTCGGGATGGTGCCCTACAAGGAGCTGAACCTGCCGGCGCCGGTCGCGTACGCGATGGAGAAGGTCGGCGCGCCGCACTGGGTTCGCATTTCTATCGACGTCGGGGCGGTGCTCGGCCTGGCGTCGGTGATTCTCGTGATGTTGCTCGGGCAGTCCCGTGTGTTTTATTCGATGTCGCGTGATGGCTTGCTGGGGAAATGGGCCGGCGCGGTGCATCCCAAATACCGCACGCCCTACCTGTCCACGATTTTCACCGGCATCGCGGTGAGCTTTGCGACGGGATTGCTGCCGCTCCAGCTCCTCGGCCAGCTCGTGAACATCGGAACGTTGCTGGCGTTCGTGCTGGTCTGCGCCGGCGTCTGGGTGCTGCGCAAGAAGCGGCCAGACCTCGATCGTCCCTTCCGGACACCGTGGGTCCCGGTCGTGCCGATTCTGGGCGTCGTGTGCTGCCTGGGTCTGATGGCCACATTGCCGGGGGACACCTGGATTCGATTGATCGTGTGGCTCCTCATCGGCTTCGTGATCTACTTCAGCTATAGCCGGAAACACAGCCGCCTGCAGCGCGAGTTGGCGGCCCCCCCCGGTACTCCGGGGAGGGGGCCCGGCGCCCCGGGCATGGGTGGGGGGGGGGGCGGCATGCGAGGCCAGCCACCGCGGTAAGCAGGTCAAGCAGCACCGGCGCCCGGCGCAAATACGACCAAAGGAGCTAGATCAGAGGTCTGGTTGTCGCGGGCGCCGGCAACTGGGCGATTATCTTCTCCGGAATGAACCCGAACGGCGTTCCCGTCCCGCCGGCTCGCGCTGAGGCGGCTCGCGACGTGGCGGCGGTGCTCACCAGCGCCCGGCACGTCGTTTTGACGACGCACGTCAACGCCGACGGCGACGGGGTCGGCAGTGAGATCGGGTTGTGGTACCTGCTGCGTGCCTGCGGCGTCTCCGTCAGCATCGCTAATCCGACCCGCATTCCGGAGCGCTTCAATTTCCTGATCCCCGCCGGTGCCGACGCGAGCGCGCACGCCGTGCGCGAGATCGAACGCGCCGACGTCGTTGCGTCGCTGGACATCGGCGACATCAGCCGCCTGGGGGAGCTGGCGACCGTCATTCGCAAGCGCGAGCCGCCGTTCGTCTGCATCGATCATCACGTCGGTCCGCTGAAGCTGCCGGCAGGGCCGTGTCTCATCGCCCCCGAAGCGACGGCAACCGCAGAGCTCGTGTTCGACCTCGCGAGCGTGGCCGGGTGGCCGCTGACGCCTGAGGTCGCGCAGGCGCTGTACGTCGGCCTGCTCACCGACACCGGGGGATTCCGCTTCTCCAACACGACGGCCCGCGCCCTCCGGATCGCTGCCGCGCTGCTCGAGCAGGGCGTCGATCCCGAGTCGATCTATGCGTCGGTCTATGCCAGCGCGCCCGAAGGCCGCGTGCGGCTGCTCGCCGAGGTGCTGCAGACGCTGGTCGTGGAGCCCGAGTTCGGCCTGGCGTGGGTGAGCGTGCCGGCGGACGCGCTGCGCCGCCACGAGGTGACCGCGGACGATCTCGACGGCATCGTCGAGTTTCCGCGCTCGATCGCCGGCGTGCGCATGGCGCTGCTGTTCCGGCACATCGGCAACGGCCGCATCAAAGTGTCGTTCCGGTCGATGGGTGAGGTCGACGTCGCGGCACTGGCTCATCAGTTCGGCGGCGGCGGCCATCATCGCGCGGCGGGCGCGTCGCTGCCGGGTACGATGGCGGAAGTGGAAGAAAAAGTGCTCAGTGCCGCACGCGTTTTCCTTGGCAACGGCCAATCGGCATGAGTGAATCCGGAATCAAAGCCGGAGTCGAGCGGGCGCTGGGCGGGATCATGAACCCGCGGCACGGCCGCGATCTCGTGACCGCCGGCATGGTGAAGGACATCGCGGTCGATGTGACCGGCGCGGTCACGTTCACGTTCGTGCTCACCCGCGAGGATCCGGGGTCGCTCGCGCGCCAGGCGCGCAAGGCGGTCGAAGGCGTCTCCGGCGTGACCGCCGTGAAGATGAACGTCGTCGATGCAGCCGAGGCGGCGGCACCCGCCGGCCGTCCGGCGCGACCGCATGCTGCGCCCGCACCGCCCGCGCCGCCGACGCCGGATGAGATGCCGGGACTCGGCAAAGTGTTGGCGATCTCGAGCGGCAAGGGTGGTGTCGGGAAATCCACCGTGTCCGCGAACCTCGCCGCCGCGCTGGCGCGTGACGGCCACCGCGTCGGCCTGATGGATGCGGACATCTACGGGCCCAACATCCCGCGCATGTTCGGCGTCTCCGGCAAGCCCGAAGTCCAGGGCGGCAAGATCCAGCCGCTCGAGGCTCACGGCGTCAAGCTGATGTCGCTCGGCTTTATCGTGGAGCGCGACGCGCCCGCGATCTGGCGCGGCCCGATCATCATGAAGATCATCACGCAGTTCATGCACGACGTCGCGTGGGGCGAGCTGGATTATTTTCTCGTCGACCTGCCGCCGGGCACGGGCGACGCGCAGCTGTCTTTGACGCAGATCGTGCGCCTCCACGGCGCGCTGATCGTGACGACGCCCCAGGAGATGGCCGTGGGCGACTCGCTGCGCGGCGCGAAGATGTTCGAGCGCGTCGGCGTCCCCGTGGTCGGCATCGTCGAGAACATGAGTTACTTCGTCTGCCCGCACTGCCAGACGCGCTCAGAAGTGTTTCTGGCGGGCGGTGGGAGCCGTCTGGCCGCCGAGCTGGGCGTGCCGCTCCTGGGCCAGATTCCGTTGCAGGCCGGCATGGCGGAGCTCGCCGATCGTGGCGAGCCCATTGTCGTGAGTCAGCCCGATTCGGCTGCGGGCGTTGCGTTGCGCGAGCTGGCCCGGACCGTCACGACCCGCACCGCGGGTCTGGCCCCGGCACTTCCGATTACCGCAGCACCTCGCTGACGTGCAGGCGCTCGCGGCGATCCTGCTGGCATTGCAGGGCGCGCCGCGCCTCGCTGATCCACCTGATGCCTTGGACGCGTTGCGGGCCGGTCTGGACACGCTGTATGGCGGCGACTTCGAAGGCGCCGCAGCCTACTTCGCGACGCTGGCGGCACGCGCGCCGGCCGATCCCGCGCCGGTCGTCTTTCAGGCGGGCGCGTACATCTGGTGGGCATCGGCCCGAGACTCCGCGGACTTCGCGCTGCAGCGCATCGACTCGCTGCTCGGTGTGGCGCTGGCGCGCGCGCGCGCGCGCGCGACCCCCGGAACGTCGAGAGACTTTTGGTTGGCCACGGCGCTGGGCTATCGTGCGCGGCAGCGCGAGGAGCACGGTCACGCCTATAGCGCGGCCAGAGATGCGAAAGCGATGCGCGACATCTACCGCCGTCTGCTCGCGGCCGATTCTTCCTGTGCGGACTGCTATCTCGGGCTGGGCGTCTACGATTACGGTCTGGCGCGCGCCAGCGCGTTCGCCCGATTCTTCGCGCGCATCATCGGCCTGGGAAGCGGCAACGCGGAACGCGGCATCCGCTACATGCGTCGTGCGGCGCATGACGGTGATCTGGCGCGCGTCGAGAGCACCTGGGTGCTCGCCGCGGCGCTGATGCGCGAAGCGGCGCGGGATCCCGCGGGCCGCGCCGTGCTGGAACGCGAAGCGCGCGGCTACGTCGAGGGACTGGCCGCGCGCTATCCTGGTAATCCGGTTTTTCAGCGGTTCTTGCGGGAGGTGCCCCCCCCCGCCCCCCCCGCCCCCCGGGCCCCCCGGCAGGACCTCAGCGGCTGCGCTCGACCCGGCGTGTGGTCCAACGCACACTCGACCCCCGTTCCTGGGCGTTAATGTATTGGCGTCCAGGAACCAGCGCATTCATCGTGGGGATGAGTGGAGCAATGGCAAATCGCCCCTTTAGCGTAGGCCGGATGAGCGAATCAGTACGCCGTGTGGCGTTGTTGTTCGCGCTCGCCGCCCTCTATTATTTCGCCGCCAAGCTCGGGCTGCGGTTCGCCTACATCAACAGCAGCGTCACGACGATCTGGCCGCCCGCCGGGATCGCCCTCGCCGCGTTCGTACTGCTCGGCTATCGCGTCTGGCCTGCCATCCTCGGCGCCGCGTTTCTGGCGAACTTCACAACGACCGGGTTCATGCTTCCCTCCATCGGCATCGCGATCGGCAATACCGCCGAGGGGCTGCTCGGCGCGTACCTGGTCAATCGGTTCGCGCGCGGGGGCCGCGTCTTCGACCGCGTCCGCGACATCATCCGTTTCACGATCCTCGCCGCTCTGGTCAGCACCACCGTCTCGGCATCGATCGGTATCACGTCACTCGCGCTCGGCGGTCTTCTGTCGTGGCACGATGCGCCGCGCGTGTGGCTGACGTGGTGGCTCGGCGACGCGGTGGGCGATATCGTCATCGCGCCGGCACTGATTATCTGGATCGGGGTCAAACCCGGTCCCAGCTGGAGCCGCAACCAGGTCATCGAAGCGATCGCGCTGACCGCCGTGACCGTACTGGTGACGCTCGCGTTGTTCGGCGGTGTATTCCCCTCGCGGCATTATCCGCTCACGGTGCTGCTGTGGCCTGTGTTGATCTGGGTCGCGTTCCGATTCAGGCCGCGCGAAGCTGCGACCGCGATGCTCATCATTTCCTTCATTGCGATCGTGCGCACGCTGCGGGGTGTCGGCCCCTTCTCGATGTTCTCGCAGAACGAATCGCTGGTCCTGCTCCAGGTGTGGACCGGGATTACCGCGGCCACGAGTCTCGTGCTCGCGACGGCGGTCGCCGTCCAGCGGGACATTCAGGGTACGTGGCGCGAGCTCGCCGTCACCGATCCGTTGACGGGCCTCGCCAATCACCGCCAGCTGGTGCAGGCCCTCGAGTCCGAGATCAAGCGCTCGCGCCGTACCGCGCAGCCGCTCGCCGTGGTGCTGCTCGACCTGGACGGCTTGAAGCAGATCAACGACCGCCACGGCCATCTCGCCGGCAGCCTGGCGATTCGCCGGGTTGCCGAAGCGCTGCTCGGGTCGTGCCGGGCTACCGATACGGCCGCGCGCTTCGGCGGTGACGAATTCGCGCTCGTACTGCCGGAAACGGGGGAGGCGGCCGCGTGGCACGTGGCCCGTGGCGTGGTGGACCGGCTGGCGACCGACGCTGAAAAGCCTAACTTGTCGATCAGTGTCGGGGTAGCAGTCTACCCCGGTCACGGGGAGAGCGTCGAAACCCTGTTGAACGCCGCCGATGTCGCATTGTACGAGACCAAGGAACGTCGCAAGAGCAGGGCCTCAGGGCTTGCTCCCTAACTGACCCTTACTAGGTTTCGACCCATGGACAACAAGAAAAGCACGAGCGTATCGACGCGTACGTCCGACCCCCAGGCGCTGTCGGAATCATCGGCCGGGCTGCTGCGCGAGCTGATCGCGCACCTGCGACAGAACCGCACGCAGCTGCGCGAGGAATGGGCGCGGCGCATCACGCGCGCGGAGCTGCTCACGGCGATGACGGAAGAAGAGATCTTCGCCGAAGCGACCGCGGTCTACGACAACTACGTGGAAGCGCTCGAGACCGGCACCTTCGAGGCCCTCCAGGCCTACTCGCGGCGACTCTCGGAACGAATCATTCCGCGAGGAGTCGAAACAGATGAAGTCGTCGGTATCGTGCTCCTCCTCCGTGACGTGCTCGCCCGCTCCCTGTTCACCAAATACCAGGACAACGTCGAAAAGCTGAACCGCATCTTAGACAGCTACGAGCCCGCGGCCAACCGCATCGCGAACACGGTGGCCGTCGGATTTGTGGAAGAGCGCGAGCGCATCATCCGGCAGCAACAGGAAGCGATCCGGGAGCTGTCCACGCCGGTGCTGCAGGTGCGCGAGCGGCTTCTCATTCTGCCGATCATCGGCGTCATCGACCCGCAGCGCGCGCGCCAGCTCACCGAGCAGCTACTCCGCGCGATTCGCGCCAACCGCGCCAAGGTCGTCGTGATCGACGTGACCGGTGTGGCGGCCATGGACTCGGGCGTCGCCAACCACTTGGTGCAAACGGTCGAAGCGTCGCGCTTACTGGGCGCCACCGTGATCGTGACGGGCTTGTCGCCCGAAATCGCGCAGACGCTGGTGACGATCGGCGTCGACCTGAGCGAAATGGCCACCGTCGGTGACCTGCAGGGAGGTATCGAAGAGGCGGAGCGGCTGCTCGCCGATCGCGCTGCGCCGACGACGCAGGTTCGCGAAATCGCCCCAGAATCTACGCGCTAGCCGGGAGGACGCCGTGGAAGTACCGATTCTGCGGCAGGGGCAATACCTCATTGCCTCGATTCAGTCCGCCCTCACAGACGCCGATTTATCACATCTCCGCGAAGCGCTGATCGCCCAGGTCGGGCGGTCGCGCTGCCGCGGCGTCATCGTGGACGTCACCGCGCTCGACGTCATGGACTCGTTCGCCGTGCGCACGTTGCGCGACATCGCGCACATGGCCCGCTTGCGCGGCGCCGAGACGGTCATCGTCGGGATTCAGCCCGACGTGGCGTTCGCGATGGTGCAGCTCGGCCTGACGCTGAAGGGCGTCGCGACCGTGCTGGACCTCGAAGAAGGCCTCGCCTTTCTCAATCGCCGCACCGAAGAGCGCCTCGTAGAAACCAAACCCAGGCGACCGAGCGGCCGTGGGTGAAGAGCTGCGCCTGTCGATTGCCGCGGACGTTGATGTGGTTGAAGCGAGACAGCAAGGTCGCGCGTTAGCCGCCGTCGCCGGGTTTTCCAGCGGCGAACAGACGGTCATCGCCGCCGCCATCTCGGAAATCGCCCGCAACATCCTGATGTACGCCAAGAAGGGCGAGATCACGCTCAGTCTCGTCCAGAACGGCGACCGCCAGGGCGTTTCCATCATCGCCACGGATCAGGGCCCCGGCATTCCCGACATCGACCGCGCGATGCAGTACGGGTACTCCACCTCGCATGGCGTGGGCGCCGGGCTCCCTGGTGCGAAACGGCTGATGGACGAGTTCGACGTCGATTCGGTCGTCGGGCAGGGCACAACCGTTACCATGAAGAAGTGGCGGCGCGCGATTTGAAGATCGAAGCGGCGTTCGCAACGCTGCCGTTGCCGGGGGAGTCCGAATCCGGCGATCTCTGCCTCATCAAGCGCATCGGCAAGGGGACCCTCGTCGCCGTCGTCGACGGCCTGGGCCATGGGCAGGACGCCGCCTCCGCCGCGCACGCCGCGGTGGGCGCGATCGACCGTTACGCTCGCGAGCCGCTCATCGATCTCGTGCGCCGCTGCCATGAAGCGTTGGTCGGACTGCGCGGCGTGGTGCTCGGCCTCGCGCATCTCGATCCGCAGGCCGCGACGATGGCGTGGCTGGGCGTCGGCAACATCGGCGGCATCGTGTTGCGCGCCGATCTCGGGAATCGTCCGTCGCGCATCACGCTCGTCCCGAGCGCGGGATTCATCGGCGCCGAGCAGGCGCGACCCACGGCGCGGTCCGTGCCGCTGGCGCTGGGCGATACCGTGATTCTCTTTTCCGATGGCATCAAGGATGGATTCGCGGAGTCGCTCGTCCTCTCCAATACGCCGCAGGAGATCGCTGATTTCGTCATCACCCGCCACGTGAAGGGCAACGATGACGCGCTCGTGCTGGTAGCACGCTACGCCCGCTAAGCAGGTCGCTGGCTCGCTGACGACCGGCCCGCTGCGGCCCGTCGTCCTGCGGCTCGCTGTCCCTGCCGTCGCGATGATGGCGTGCCACTTCTCCTTCAATCTGATCGACAGCATCTGGGTGGGCCGGCTCATCGGCCCGGCCGCGCTCGCCGCCGTGTCCACTGCGGGGTTCTCGGTCTGGGTCGTACTCAATCTCGGCGAGATGGTGGAGATCGGGCTGATCGCCGTCGCGGCGCGCCGCCACGGGGAGGGTCACCCCGAACGAGCGGCGCGCGCGGCGGCCGCCGCGGTCGCGTATGCACTCCTCGCCGGGCTGGTGGTGAGCCTCGCCGGTCTGGCCCTCGCCAGCGCGATCTTTCGCCTGATGACGGTCCCTGCCGAGGTGGCAACACTCGGCCATGCGTATCTGTCTACCTGGCTGCTGGGCGGGCCGCTGGTGTTCGCATTCTTCGCCCTCGAGGCCACGTTCCGCGCGGCGGGGGACACGCGGACCCCGTTTCTAATGCTCGCGGGCTCGGTGTGTGTTTCGATTCTGCTCGATCCACTGCTCATCATGGGGCTGGGTCCGTTCCCGCGGCTTGGTGTCGAAGGCGCTGCGCTGGCCTCGGTCATGGTGCGCGGCGGCGGGTTCCTGCTGGGCCTCGTCATTGCGTTGCGGCGGGGACTGTTGTGCATCGGGGCACCGGACTGGCGCTCGCTGCCGACGATCCTGCGTATCGGCGCGCCGTTGTCGCTCGCGGGTGTGCTGCTCTCGGTGATCTACATGTGGCTCACCCGCTTCACGTCGCGGTTCGGCACCGCGGCCCTCGCCGCGCTGGGCGTGGGCCATAAGATGGAAGGGCTCGGGTTCATCGCGATCAGCGGCTTCGCGCTCGCCGCCAGCGCGCTCGTGGGGCAGAACCTCGGCGCGGGGCAGGAGGCCCGGGCGCGGGAAGCGGTGCGGCTGACCGTGGGCTATTGCCTCGTGGTCACCGTGACGACGGCGATCGCCTTTCTCGTGATTCCGGGGCGGCTCGTCGCGCTGTTCACGCGTGATTCGCAGGTCATCGCCGATGGCGTCCTGTACCTCCGCGTCATCGCCTTCGCGCAAATCGGACAGAGTTTCGAGCTGATCCTCGAAGGTGCGCTGGCGGGGGCGGGCTACTCCTTCTGGCCGCAGATTGCGAGCACGACGCTCACCGCGCTGCGGATTCCGCTCGCCGCGTGGTGGTCGCGGGGGATCGGGCTGCTCGGTATCTGGCTAGCCTTGAGCGTCACCGCGATCTCGCGCGGCATCGCCATGATCCTCTTCTGGAAAAGCGGGCGTTGGCGTACCGTCAGGGTCTAGACGATGACAATCGTCACGCTACTCACAGACTTCGGGACGGCCGACAGCTACGTCGCTGAGATGAAGGGCGTGCTCTTGACGTACGCTCCGAAGGCGACTCTGGTCGATATCACCCATCAGGTGTCGCCCGGCGATGTGCGTGCCGCACAGTACATCCTCAGTCGGACCTGGATGTTCTTTCCCGAAGGCACGATCTACGTTGCCGTCGTTGATGCTGGTGTTGGAACAGACCGACGGGTGCTCGGGGCGACGCGATTCGGTCGGTACTTTCTGGCACCGGATAACGGCCTGCTTTCCTTCTTGTCCTTGAACGCGAAGTTCATCTCCATCCCCGTGCTACCTGAAGCGGCGCCTACGTTCCATGGCCGCGACGTCTTTGCGCCCGCCGCGGCCGTGCTGTCGACGGGAGGATCCCTCGAGTCGCTGGGCACGGCAATTGCCGATCCGCACTACTCGCCGTTGCCGATCCCGATGATCGACGGAGACTCGTTGGTGGGTGAAGTGCTCTACGTCGATCGCTTCGGGACGCTGATCTCGAACATTTCCCCAAACGCCCTGAAGCCCGGAGCGCGCATTGGTGTTGCGGGGGTAGACGTCGGCCCATTGCGCCGCACGTTCGCGGACGTCGTATCGGGAGCGCTCGTGGCGTTCACGGGTTCTGGGGGTACCGTAGAAATCGCGGTGCGCGACGGGAGTGCGGCGAAGACGCTGGGTGTCGGTGTCGGGGCGGAGGTGCGGGCGTAAAAAGGGCGGCAGAGACGTTGCCGCCCTTTTTGTTACGCCGTCCAGTCGCCCGACGGCGTCGGAATCTTCACCTGTGCCATCACTCGATCCGCGAATCCCGCGCTCGGCGCAAACTTCGGAAGCTGCACCAGCTCGAGAATGACCTTACGCTCACGATCGGCTTCAACGCGACACAGCGAACAATCAGCGAGATGCATGGCCCGGGCGGCAGGCAGGAGACCCTGCGCCCAAAGCTCGATTTCGTCGGTATTGAGATGCATAGAGATGTCAGTCATTTGGTTTCCTACGGCCCGGTTTGGGCCCTGGTTTCAGTCGCGGCGATCTTCCAGATAACCACGCAATTCATTACGGGCCCGATGGATATACGTTTTGACCGTCCCCAGGGGCAGCTCCAGGGTATCCGCGATTTCCTCGTAGGAATACCCCTCCACGTGCCGCAGCAGGATGCAGGACCGGTACTCCGGACGGAGCCGGGCGATGGCCCGCTCGATCGCCGTGCCGAGCTCCCGGTTCTGCACCTCATCGAGGGGACTCTCGGTGCGGTCGCCCAGCTGCAGCGATGTGGCGCGCATCTGCTCGGGTGTCTCCGCGCTGGGTGCGCCATCGAGCGACAGCGTATCGATGCTCTTACGCCGCAGATGATCGATCGCCGCGTTGTTCGCGATTTTGAAAATCCAGGATGAAAACTTGAACTCCGGCCGGTACGATTTGATGCCGTTCAGCACTTTGATGAACGTTTCCTGCGCGAGATCCTCGGCGAGCGCGCGATCGCGCACCATCCGATAGAGCAGCGAAAACACCGGACGCTCGTAGCGACGGACGA
>WNFB01015323.1_pt1 | contig 12023 bp, 14 predicted proteins | sample 5400501 | NCBI WGS metagenome assembly WNFB01 (sample SAMN13153341, study PRJNA577476) | soil metagenome | isolation source: 200 cm saprolite under Douglas fir tree site 2 hole 1 | place: USA:California | collected 2015-04-18 | reverse complement strand
GCGCCCCCTTGTGCCTCGCCCGCCGTGCGACCAGGCGAAGTTGAAGAATCCTGCCGGCTCCGAAGGCCAGGACGACCACCGCCCCGAGGATCATCGCGAACAGCAGCGCCACCGCGAGGGGCAGCTGTCCCTGCATCACAAGGAAGTGCACCTCCACGTTCTGGAGGTTCTGCAGGATGAAGACGAGGATCACGACCAGGATCACGATGCCGATGACCAGCGCCGTCCACGCGCCACTGAGGCGGGTTTGTCGCTCGCCCGGGTAGGGTTGCTCGGCCTCTACATCCTGACCAGAAGAACTTTCCGCCACTTTGCGCTTGAACCGATTGTATTCGGGAGTGCACTCGGCGAGCGTGAAAAAGGGCCCTGGTGCCGGGACTTCAGTCTTTCCAGCGGACGATGATCGGTCCCCGGACGCCGGGCAGCGGCAAGGCCGCAGCTTCCGCTTCGACCGCCTCTCGCGTCGCCTTGGAAAGGCGAATCCAAGGCTGGACCGTCATGGTTGCATCAGCACGTCGCCACGTCCCTACAATCTCGCCTTCGACGAGTACGCCACCCGGCCAGACGCGCGGCGTCCAGAGGTCCCGACGGCTGGCGGCGTCAGGAACGAGGAGCTCGCGATCCGCCCCCTGAAAGAGGAAGTACGCGTCGCCGCTGGGCAGGAGCCGCGCGGGTGCCGCCGGCTCCGGGGTGGCGCGGAACGTCGGCTCGTCGCTGGAGAGGATCCAGGCAGCGCCAACAGTTGTACGGACTGGCGTCAACGACTTGCCGAGCGCCTCGAACGCCGCGGTGGCATGCCGCGCCCCAATCCCCGACCACCAACCGAATGCGTTGGGCGTCGTGGGGCCGTAGATGTGCAGGTACCGACGCGCCAGCTCGAGACGCGCGTCGCGGGGGTCCACCGCCGGCGCTGGCGCGGTCCAAACGGTCGGTCGCCGCGCGCCTTCCCACCGGATCAGGACGGTGCCGGTCGGTGACGCGTACCTGAGACTGTTCGGGTGCACCCCGAGCGCGCGTCCTGCCTCGCTGTAACTCCTTCGCGCACCGCCGAGGAATTCGTGTAGACGCGCTGCGAGATCCTCCGCCCGCCGCCGGCCCTTCGCGTCATCAGGAAACGTCCCGAGCGAGAAGACCGCGAGGTCGCGAGCGGCGACTACGAAAACGCTGTACCTCGGCCCCCACAGTTGGACCAGCGATGGGTCCTCCCATGTGGACGGTCCGGTGCCATCGACGCGGGCGTGGATCGAGAGAAGCGCGGCTCGCGGCATGCTGTCCTGGAGCCCCGCCCAGGCCGCACGTCGCAGCGAGATGGGTCCAGGTGCGCGCCGTTCGTCGAGCGCGCCAACGTGTCGCCGGAAGGTAAGGATCTCCGACCGCGTGAGGTCAAGGCGAGACTTGGTCACCACATTTCACTGGGACCGGATTATCGTCGGCGAGGCCCTCGCCGTAGGCGGAAATCCAGACGCCTAGAAGCAGTGTGTAGTACGGACATGCCAGTGTGTATAGTTGGGTATCAGATGGCAACGTACGTGAGAAAGAACATCACCCTTCCCAGCTCTCTTGATGAACGGCTTCGTAAGGCAGCGCGTAAACGGGGCACCACTCAGAGTGGGCTCATCGTCCATCTCGTTGAGACGGGCTTGGCCGCCGAGGCTAGTCAGGTCGACCGGCTACTCAGCTTTGTCGGTGTCATCCAGGGACCGCCGGACCTCTCTGAGACCGTTGACAAGACGGTGTACGGCGGCTGAGCTCTCTCGCCGACACCGGGCTTTTGATTGCCGCCCTCAACCGGGATGATCGGCACCATCGCTGGGCGGTCAGTGTCATCGCGGCCCAGCGAAAGCTTCGGGCCCCCTTCGTGGTCCCGGAGGTCGTGGCCGGAGAGGCCTATACCAAGCTCCGATACGACCACCGCGTCAGCGGCCGTCGTGATGCCCGACCTGCCCTTACAGTCTTCGGGCTGCTCGCCGCGGACTCAGAACTATTCGAGATACGAGGCATGCCTAGCGAATCCCATCGGCGCTCGGTTGACCTACTCGCCCGATATGTTGACCAGACTTTCTCATGGGTGGATGCGATGGTTCTCCTGAGCGCCGATGACGATCGCCGCGTGGAGAGGCTCTGGACTGTTGACTCGACCCTTGGCGCCTACCGCTTTTCTCACCAGATTCTGGTCTCAAGTCCCGGCCGCTAGAACTGGTTGGCATGCGCAGGGATAAAGCTGGAGCGGGAGACGGGGCTTGGCGCCCCTGGTACGAATACCCTGGTCGAATTCATTTACCGGCTCTCGAGTCCCGGCAGCGCCAACCAGTGACGCAGTCGCAGAAGCAGAAATAGGTTTCGGCGGCGCGTGAGCACCTTAAGTGGTCATACCCAAGACTCATTGACGGCGAGGATTGCCGGCTCGCGATTGACAGGCTTCTGGCGTGAGGCCACAATTCTCTTATCTCTCGATAAGGCGCCGTAGCGTGGGAAGAGATCATGTCGCGCGGGCCGCCGAATTCTGCGGAGTGCCGTGCCCGACGGCGCTCGGACCATTGGGGTAACGGTTGAGTACCGGGCGTCAATCGATGCCCGGAAGGAGTGAGGGAGCCCAATGAAAAAGCGCGTCTTGCCATTGCTTGTGGGCGTGTTCGTCGCCATTCCCACATTGGCGGCACGGGCGGCCACCCTTGACGGCACGCTGACGGTCTATTCCTTGCCGACTTCGTCCTACGTGGGCGAGGTTGTCACGCTATGGGCGCAGACTCCTACTGACCCAAGTGGAACGCCGGCCGCCGGCGGCCCCGTCAGCTTCTTCGACAACGGATCGCAGATCGGCAGTCACTTTTTTAGTGGCGGGGTTAGGTTGGGCACCGGCCAAGTGTTCTCCGACTCAGCGATCAACTATGCGTTTACGACTCCAGGCGCGCACACCATCACGGCGAGTTGGCCTGGAGATGCGAATTACATGGCGGGAGGTTCGAACTCCTACACGCAAACCGTGCTTTCTGGGCCCGCCGCGTGTCCTTGCACCAACAATCCCACCACTACGATTGTCGGTATTGGCGAATGGGATGGCGGGTATCCATACGGCAACACTGACGCCGTGAACGTTGTTGTCATCGCTCCAGGTGTATTCCCAGTCCTTTTCCTGGGTTCACCGCCAGGTACCGCGACGTTGCTCATTGACGGTCAAACCATCGGCACTGGGATAATGCTGGCCGCCGGCCCGGACGAGAGTAGTACCTACTTCTCTCTCAGTCAGCTGGCAATTGGTGCGCATGCCGTTGTTGCCAACTACGGCGGATACGCGAGCTACCAAAACTACACATTTTCCCCGGGCTCAGCGTCGGGAACCTACACGATCATCAAGGGCAGCACACTGATCACCCTGCATGCATCCGCGCTGACCAACAGCACGACAGGGAACGTCAGCCTTGGAGCCGACATTCACACCTACGGCCTGCTCAATGGCAGTCCAGTCCAGTACTGCTCGTCCACACCTGTTACCGGTACGGTCACCTTCTGGAATGCCGCTGTCCCGATCGCAACGGTCCCCGTCTCGACGACATTCGGGGCCGGGGGGTGCGTCCAAACGCAGAACACAATCATCACACTGCCGTCCGGAACCTACTCATTGAAAGCGACCTACAGCGGAGACAGCTTCTTCAACGGCAGTGAGTCGACAGCGCAAACGCTAAGCGTGGTGGCGGCACCGCTCACCCTTCAGGTGCCCAACGCGATATCTGTCAATGCCAGCGGACCGGGCGGAGCAGTGGTCACATATATTGTCAATAGCACCGGCGGCTTCGGGCAGGTCACCATCCAGTGCGTGCCGGCTTCGGGCTCTTTGTTTCCAATTGGGATCACCCAAGTCAACTGCACGGCGACCGACCAGGCCGGCAGCCAGGTCCATCAGAGTTTCAATGTCACTGTGGTGGGGGCACCTGGGCAAGCAGCCAATCTGCTGGGTGCAGTCATCGGGATTGGCCCAGATGGCAGTTTGGCCGCGAAGGTCAGCGCTGCCATCCAATCGCTGAGTGCCGCGCCCCCGAGCGTAGCGTCGGCGTGCGGTCAGCTGGGGGCATTCGTCAACGAGGTCCAGGCGCAGTCGGGAAAGTCTATCCCTACCGCAACTGCCCAATCGTTGATCACCCAAGCGCTGCAGATCCAAGCCGTCCTTTCCTGTTGACCTGCGGACGTTTCTTTGTGGAGGGCGTCCTGATGGCGCCCTCCATGCTGCGACGCTGATGTCCTTCAGATTGTTCACGCGCGCGCCCTGCACGCGGGTCAGATCGTGGCGGCCTGCAACGCCAGAGCGAGGGACGGGGATGACCGTCCCTCGCCGACCCAATCGAGTCTCCCCTGTCAGGCGCCGCTGGCGGCGGCCGCCGGCTGTGGATGCATCACGTACTGGTCGACAAACCGCTCGATCATGTCGTTGACCTGGTTGGGTGCCTCGAGCATGTTGAAATGACCCGCCCCCACAGTCCAGCCGTTAACAGCGTGCGGCAGCCACTGCGCCATCATGTGAGGCGGGTTGAGTGGCCGGGCAGCCGCGATGTGCAACGCGGGCATTGACACCTTTTTCGCCACTGCCACACCGTCATAAGAAAGTAGCCCGCGCATCGCGTCGGCGGCGACGTGGGCTGGAGCCGAGCACATCTCATCGATGATTCGCGCCTTGAGGTCGACCGGCGATGTCGGCAGAAACAGCATGTTGACGAAGTCCCGACGCGGCTGTTGGTTGCCCGCCTCTGCGGAATTGGCGACGTTCGTGAGCAGGCTGATGAAATCGGGCGACCACAAAAATGGCGCCGGGTCGACCATCACGATGGCGCGCACGGATTGGGGATGCTCGGCCGCCAGCTCAAGTGCGGTGACGCCTCCCATCGAGTGGCCCAGCGCGACCGGCCGGTCGACACCGAGCTTGCCGATCAGCCACGCCACGTCGTCGGCATACTGCCGGATCGGGTAAGGCCCCTTCGGCGATGGACACGACCCGATGCTTGGCTTTGAAGTGGTCGTGTTGTGGCTTGAAGTAGGATCGGTTGCACGTCCAGCCGTGCATGAACACGAAGGCCGGCTCGCCCTTGCCTTCATCGACGTACGCCAGTCTCACGCCATCACGCTGTAGGACAGTCATGTCCCCTCCTCCGAGAGCATCTCTCGAGCAGGTGGCGGATGCCATAACCGCCACCCATTTAGGCAACACTAAGCGTCCTCCACCGGGGCCGCAAGGGCGCCCTACGACGCCGCCCAGAGGATCACCTCCAAGCTGCGCCTCCGGGCAGGTTTCATGTCTCTCAGTCATCGACTCGGCTGGGACAGTGCCCGTCTCACCAGCCCCACGACCGAATCGGGAGCTGACAGTACATCCGCCGCCGTGAAGCGCAGCAGGCGATAGCCCGCATTGACGAAGCGATTCTGGCGTCGGTTGTCACCGGTTAGGTTCTCGCGGTGAGTTGAACCGTCGTACTCGAGCGCGAGGCGGTGATGCGGGTAGTAGAAATCTGGCCGCCCCAGGAAATCACCGAATTCGTCGTACAGAGATATCTGGGCATGCGGCCTGGGCAGCTGGGCCGTCACCAGAAGTAATCGCAGCCTGGTCTCCATTACGGATTCGGTCGCTGGCTCGGCAAGCTCGATGGTTCGGCGCAGGCGTGCTATGCCGCGAAATCGGGAGTGTGCACGAGTCCACGAACTCAGGTCGGCTGATTCGAGCAGACGCTTGTGCAGTGCCATGTCCAGAGCCGCAACCGCTTCCACAACTGGGAGACGCCTGCCGAGGTCGGCTAGGGTACGAACCACCGAGGTTGCTCGCTTTCCGTGGCGCATCACGGTCTCGTTAGCGCTTACAGCGGACCGGCGCACCACAATGCCCGCCAAACGCGTCGTGTGGCAGGGCAACGGGAGTGTCACCTCGATCGGGTTGCACGGCGGTAGATCTAGGCCGTGAAGCCAGGCGGCGGTCCAACCAGAGAAGACTCCGGTCATCGGAAGACGGCGGCTGGCGGCGGCAAGCACGACATTGGGGTCATCGGCTATGGCGCGCAAGGCGTAAAAGCCGCCACCGAGTCGGCGCCAGCTCGCGCCGAGGAGGTGATCCTTCGTCAGCCCATGCCGCCAAGCCTCCTCGAGATTGAAAGGACCAGTGGTCAGGGCGACAGGTATCGATGGACCTCGAGACACGACGCACCCATCGTGGCCAAGGTAGTTTCGAGACGGCACTCAGCCCATTAAGAAGCAATGAGTGTGCTGCAAAGAGGGAATCGCCTGCCCTCGAATGCCTATTTGCCGCACACTCGACGACCTTGGAGGAAAAAGCTGGAGCGGGAGACGGGACTCGAGGCCCAAGGTGCCACGAGCCCCGTCGAATTCATCTACCGGATGGGTCAGCAGGGTCAGTTGCCAAAACGCTCCCCGCGCTAAGAAGAAGTCGCCAGAACATGGAAGACGGTGAATCCTCCCTCGGGCACCTGCCTGAAATCGAAGGTAAGGATATCGAGCGTGATTCCCTCGACCGCACCCGACGTGTCACCCGGCAGAGCGCATTCCACGCCCAACTTCGCTTCGATCGAGCCTCCTGTCGCTGGAAAGGCTTTGATCCCCAAGCTCAGGATTCCAGAATCTGTCTGGTTTTTGTGACCGATGCCGTCCTGCAGAGGGGTAGGGGCCAGGCTTCCGTGACCATTCTTGAAACTGTTGAATGCCGTTACTACATAAACGCCGTGAACTTCCGAGCCGTCCGCGTGGTGGTGGACGAACGTCCCGCCACCCGCTGCGGTTCGGTCGTCAGGTCTCGCCTCACCTGATCCGCTGAGCGTCACCACGTCGCCGGTGGCGGCATCTCTCGCGCGGACCAACCCTCCGACCAGGACAGTCCCTTGGATGATCTGGACCAGATCCCATCGGAGGACGCTAACCTCGTCACCGTCATCGGCGAAAACCGCCGAGGGATTGAGCAAAACCCCCACGGCTCCGGCCGCGCCGGCCGTAAGGATCTTGCGGCGGCTGACAAGCAACTCACGCATGTTCGCACCTCCTCCTGCACAAGCAGGACGAACCCCCAGCGAACGAAAGTTGACCGAAAACTACTCTTCCGGGCGCCGCCAGTCAATCGGCGAAAAAGGAGGAGGAGTGGATCGCCACGGCCGCCTCCGGCGGCCGATATTCAACATGGCGCTCCGTCGCGCGCGACCGCGAACTCGAGCGTGGCGAGAGTGAGGCTGGAGCGGGAGACGGGAGATGAAGCCCCGAGTACCAAGCCGTCAGTCCAATTCACTTATCGACTCGGCTGAGGGACGTCTCACCCCGGTGTGACTGGAGGGAGAGGGTTCACGATTTGGAATTTGGCCTCCGAACTACGGTCTGAGTCTCCGCGAGCGTTAGGGCAGACGAAGAGTCCTCAACTACTGGCTCGTCGACGAGGTCCCCAGGCCGGACGAAGCGGTGGGAGGTCGGTGAGCTCGGGGTCTTGCGGTGGCTGAGCCTCGCCGTCATCTTCGCTCCACGCCCTGCCGTACTGGTCAGGGACTGCACCCCAACCGAAGTACGGCAGGGGTCTGTCGGGAACAATGCCGAGAGTTTCAAGTGGATTAATGGGCGCCGTGCCCGTCGTGCACAGATGGGCCCAATCGTCACCAAGGTCGAAGACATAGACAAACTGCTGCCCGGGCGTGAGACGAGAGAGCTTCACAATGCGATCGTCGAGAACAGGCTCGTCGCCTTCCCACTCCGCCTCCGCGATTCCGATTCGAGTGCGGTCGCCAAGCTCGAATTCATGCAGATGTGACCTGTCCCACCTGGCAAATGCGTCGTCAATTGCAGTTGCGAGCTGAGCAAATGAATGGTCCGCAGCCGCAGCGAAGATTCGACCAGGGCGCGGCCAATAGTGTTCACCCCGGCCTTCGACGAGCTCAACCTGCACCGAGATCCATGCGCGGTGGCGTAATCGCGACTCTCTTCGGGGCCCGCTTCGAGGTGGCGGGATGATGCGCTTTTTCACCTCCCCGTTCGCACGGCATCCTGCCACCAATGTGGCGTTTCACCTCGCTCCTCCCACAGCTCAAGCGTGCGAACCGCAATCTGCACCTGACCACCAGATACGGCACAGAACTTCCAGAGTTCCTTCGCGGCCAGTTGGTAGTGGTGAATCAGATCGTCGAGTCCAAACGCGTCGATCTCACCGGCTTCGTACCGAACAAAGCCTGCCCGGACATGTTCGAGAAGATCGGCCAGCTTCGCCTCGTGGTACGTGGCAAGCAATGCTTGATCGGCGCGGCGCTTGGCCTTTTCGTTCGTCGGCGCTCCTGCCATGCGATCCATCATCTCCGTTCAACCCGGTACTGGGGATCAATCTGCCCTGAAGGGTAGCGTCGCATAACGCTCCCTTCAGCAACGAATTTTCGCGTCTACCCCCAATCGCGACCGCAGGCAGCAATCTGCTTTGCCAGCCGGGTTGGGTTATTGATTTCGTTGATTCGAGACTTAGCAACCTAACTAGGTTGAGTTGAGCAATTGCCTAGCCGATGCATGCCCAACTTGGGATTGACTTAGAGTCGAACTAATGTTGGTGCGCAAACAGATCCTCGTTCCCGCTGCGCTGGACAAGAAGATCAGGCGGCTTGCACAAAAGAGGGGCATCTCTCAAAGCGCGCTCATCGTCGCGGCGGTGGAGGCGTTACTTGACGCCTCAGGCCAGATCGACCACCTCACACCTTTCATCGGCTTCATCAAAGGCGGACCGCCCGGGCTTTCGGAGTCTGTCGATGACATTTACGGCTGACGCGTGGTTCGGAGGCGCTCGGCCGGCCAATCACGTGGGCGCGACTGTGGTCATCCCCATCGCCGAAGCTGCCTCCGCCATTCGACTGTCGTAGGTCACTACACGGCGTAGGCTGCCACCAAGCTGGCGCATCGTCGCGATGTGAATCGCGTCGAGCGAGCGAAGTTTGGCTGGCAGCAGCGTTCCCGCGTCGAGGAGGACCCGATCACTGACCCGAATCAGCTCAACGCGGTTCAGCACCTCATGGCCCCTTTGCACCGCCACTGGACCCAGGGGCAATAGCGCTCTAGCGACCTCGGTCCGCGCTAGGGCGCTCACGACGACCGGAGCCCGGCGTCGCAGGTAACGCCGGAGAGCGGATGACTCTTTCTCAGCGACCGCGAGCTTCACGATCGCAGACGAATCCAGGTAGATCGCGCGCTCAGCGTTCATTGCGACGCAGCCGTGCCAGTATCACCGAAGGTGACTTCTTTCCGGCCGGCACTGGCAAGGGCTCGGGAAGGTCGGTGAGGCTGCCGGCGGCAGGCATTACCTCGCCAGCAGCTCGGAGCTGCTCTAACGGTCCAGCTTCGGGTAGCGGGGCTAGCACGGCGACCGGCCGTCCGCGATCTGTGACCTCAATGGTTTCACCGGCCTCGACGCGGCGCAGCAGTTCGCTGGCACGCTGACGGAGCTCACGAACACCTACCGTTGCCATGTGCTATTTGTAGCACAAGAGAAGCTGGAGCGGGAGACGGGATCCGCAGCCCCAAGTACCAATCAGCCGGTCGAATTCACCTATCGTCGGCTTGACGCGCCGAAATGAAGCCGTCAGTCCAATTGTCCACTACCGACTTCAAAAGCTGGTCGAGACGATAGGTGACGCGTTTCTAAGCCCAGGCCGTGCGCTCCTTGCGCGTGAGGGGCTGGCCGTGAGTCAGGTTTGGCGAGGCCAGCGGCAGTCTCGGCACTGCTGTTGGGATTCTGGTTCTCGTGGCTATCAGACAAGCACCAGTCGGTTGCGATGCTGGCCTTGACTTCTGTTCCAAGGGTGGCTACAACCAACGCAGCGACGAACCCCGACTGCCCGGACAGGATGGGCAGCTGGGTGGGTGCCGAGGTGAGAGGTGCACTAGCCAGCTGGAAAAGGGGGTAACCGCCATGGGAATTCAAGATCGCCCAGTATTGAGCGTGGCCTGTATTGCTGGAGTCGCCTTCGGGATGCTGCTAGCTGCGCCAGCACCCGCGGCAGCGAGCACTATTACTGAGTTCCCGCTTCCGGCCGGCACGACCCCTGGCGTAATCACCGCCGGACCTGACGGAGCGCTCTGGTTCACGGAGTCCAGCCCACCCGGTCCAGCCGCAGACAAGATCGGGCGGATTACGACCGCGGGCAGCTTCAGTGAGTTCGTGCCCCCAACTCCGAGCTTTCTTGGCGGGATCACCACCGGGCCTGACGGGGCGCTCTGGTTCACCGAGTTTTCTTTTCCCTTTAACATCGGACGACTCACGACCGGCGGTAGCTTTACCGAGTTCCATACGCCCACAGCCCAAAGCGTTCCCTTGGCGATCACCGCTGGGCCCGACGGGGCGCTCTGGTTCACCGAGACTGCTGCCAATAAGATCGGGCGGGTGACAACCAGCGGCAGCTTTAGCGAGTTCCCGATCCCGACAGCTGGCAGCGGTGCGCAACAGATCGCAGCGGGGCCGGACGGAGCGCAGTGGTTTACGGAGCCGTTTGCCAATCCGCGAAAGATCGGGCAGATCGCGACTACCGGCACGATCAGGGAGTTCTCCGACCCGACCCTGAGCGAGCCGAATTACATCACCGCCGGATCCGACGGGGCGCTCTGGTTTTCCAACAATTGCTGTACCAACACGATCGGGCGGCTCACCACCGGCGGGAGCTTTAGCGCGTTCCCGATCCCGACGCCTGAAGAGGGGCCTGGTGGAATCACCGCTGGACCCGATGGCGCGCTTTGGTTCACCGAGCCTGGTGCTCATAAGATTGGCACCATCAGTCCGGCTGCGATCGTTGACTCCTCAATCACCGCCGTTGGAATGCCGGTAGCCGCGACGGAGGGCAGCCCCTTCACGGGCACCATCGCCACCTTCACTGATCCTGACACAGCGGCCACGGCGAGCGAATACTCGGCAACCATTGACTGGGGCGATGGCTCGCCGGTTGACACGGGGGTGATTATCGGCGGTTCTGGCAGCTTTAGCGTCTCTGGAACGCACACGTACAGCGAGGAAGGGACCTATGCCGTCACCGTCACGATCACCGATGTCGACAACGCGGGCAACAATGCCGCGGCGAACTCGACGGCCAACGTCGCCGACGCGACACTGGGAGCGAGCTGCGCGACGCCAGCTGTCTCATCGATGTCCTTCAGTGGCAACGTGGCCAGCCTCACGGACGCCAATCCGTTTGCGACAGCTTCCGATTTCACTGCCACGATCAACTGGGGCGATAGCTCCAGCTCGACCGGAACGGTGAGTGGCCCAATGGGCGGGCCCTTCGCCGTCAGCGGCACCCACAGCTACGCCGCAACCGGCACCTTCACGATAACGACCTCGATCGCGGAGGACGTCGGGTCGACGGCCTCGACCACCTGCTCCGTCATCGTCTTCGCCGTGCCCAGCTCGGGCAACTTCGTCATCGGCGACGGCAACGCCACCGTGGGCACGAACGTCACCTTCTGGGGGGCGCAGTGGGCGAATCATCTGAACAGCGTGAGCGGCGGCGCAGCGCCGGCTGCATTCAAGGGCTTCGAAGACACTCCACCGGCAGCAGCCTGCGGCGTCACCTGGTCGACCGATCCGGGCAACAGCACGCCTCCGCCGGCCGGGCCGCTGCCGACCTTCATGGCGGTGATCGTATCGAGCTCGATCTCGATGTCCGGATCAACGATCTCCGGCAACACCGTGCACATCGTCATCGTCAAGACGAACGTCGCATATCAGCCGGACCCGGGACACGCCGGGACAGGCACCGTGGTAGCCATGGTCTGCTAGCCGCACGCGAGATCCGCGGCTGACAAGAGAGGGGGCGGCCGGTCGCTCCCTCTCTTCAGGAGCCGAACCGCAGGAATCCGGGGCCGGGATCGTCAGCCCGGTGAATGAGCGCGGTTCTTCTCGGCGCGCTTCCAGGCTTATCCCGCCTGGCTGAGCTCAAATCAGTGGTGGGCCGAAGCTTAGATGACGCGAACCAATCCCTCACGGTTGCCGGGGGCCCCATCGCCATTTGAAGGTCGTGCTCCACGACTTTCAG
>WNFB01004811.1_pt1 | contig 12024 bp, 8 predicted proteins | sample 5400501 | NCBI WGS metagenome assembly WNFB01 (sample SAMN13153341, study PRJNA577476) | soil metagenome | isolation source: 200 cm saprolite under Douglas fir tree site 2 hole 1 | place: USA:California | collected 2015-04-18 | reverse complement strand
TCCACTGATGGTCGAGCTTGGCCAGCAGCTCCGTGCTCCGGAAGTCGTAGGGCACGTTGCCCACCTCGACCGGGAAGCCGGCGGCGTTCAGGATGGAGGCGGCGGCGGGGTCGATGTTCACGAAGTTGTTGGCGCTGATGTCGACGCGCTCCGCGGACAGGAAGAAGAACGTGCGGTCCTTGCGGATGGGGCCCCCGAGCGTGCCGCCCCACTGGTTCTGGCTGAAGGGCGACTTGCCGCGATTGATGGGGCTGCCGAAGACGTCGAACTTCTCGAAGTGGTCCTTGGCGTTGAGGCCCTTGCCCCGATAGTAGAAGAAGGCGTTGCCGTGGAAATCGTTGGTGCCGCTCTTGGTCACGATGTTGACGATGCCGCCCGAGGCCTTGCCGAACTCCGCGGAGTAGGAGTTGGTGAGGACCTGGAACTCGCGCACCGCCTCCTGGCTGAAGGTGGCGCGAACGGAGCCCACCACCAGGTCGTTGTTGTCGAGGCCGTCCACCATGATGTTGTTCGAGCGCGCCCGCTGCCCCGCGAACGACAGCCCCGAGGTGGCGGAGGCGCCCTGCTGCGGCGTGCGGTCGGTGGTCACGCCCGGCGTGATGACGGAGAAGCTGATGAAGTTCCGGCCGTTGATCGGCAGGCTCTCGATCTGCTGCTGGCCGACCACGGTCGACACCGCGGTGTGCGAAGGGTCCACGACCGCTCCCTCGGCGGTGATCGTGATCTCCTCGTGGCCACCCGCCACCTTCAGGCCGAAGTCGGCGGTGGCGAGCTGGCCGAGCACCAGCACCACGCCTGGCCGGGTGGCGGTGGCGAAGCCCTGCAGCTCCGCGCTGATCTTGTAGGTCCCGGGCGGGAGCGCGGGAATCACGTAGCGCCCCTCGCCGCCGGTCGCGGACGTCCGCACGAGACCCGTCTCCAGGTTGCTGGCGGTGACGGTGACGCCGGGGAGGACGGCGCCCGATTCGTCCTTCACCGTGCCCTGCACGTCGGCGCCCGTGAGCCGGGCCTGCGCCGTCGCCGCTGCGGGCAGCAGCACGCCGACGAGCAAGGCCAGGCCGGCGTTCAACCGCATGGTCAAGCCTCCCCATGGGCTCCCCGAGGGCCCACGCGGGACAGAGCGTAACCCGAAACGCGGCGTGGTCAAGTCGTTGACGCCCGTTCGAGCGGGAGTCTATCCTTCCCGACCGACGCGGAGCCGGGTGGAAGCAGCCCTTCCCTCCCCCTACGTGGGGAGGGACAGGGTGGGGGGTCGATGAATGGACAGCGTCCTCGTCGTCGACGACGAGAAGAACATCCGCGCCCTTCTGGCCAAGGTGCTGAGCCAGGACCAGGTAGAGGTGTATTCGGCGGGGACGGGGGCCGAGGGCATGCAGATGGCCGACGAGCACGAGCCCGACCTGGTGCTGCTGGACCTGCGGCTGCCCGACACCAGCGGCCTGGAAGTGCTGCGCCTGCTCAGGACCCGCCACCCGGAAGCCATCGTCATCATGATGACCGCCTTCGGGCAGGTGGAGAGCGCGGTGGAGGCCATCAAGTCCGGGGCGACCGACTATCTCGAGAAGCCGTTCGACCGCCTCGAGAAGCTGCGCATGGCCGTGGGCCGCGCGCTCGAAGAGTCGCGGGCGCGCCGCGAGATCCACCGCCTGCGCGAGCTGCAGGAGAAGATGTCCGGCGCCGACCGCCTGGTCGGAGACTCGTCGTTCACGCGAGCCCTCCGCGATCTGATCCGCCAGCTCGCCGCGAGCGAGGCACAGACGATCCTCGTGCAGGGGGAGACCGGGACGGGCAAGGAGCTGGTGGCGCGGGCACTGCACTACGGCAGCGCGCGGCGTGAGCTGCCCCTTATCGAGGTCAACTGCGCGGCGATCCCGGAGGCCCTCGTCGAGAGCGAGCTGTTCGGCCACGAGAAGGGCGCCTTCACCGACGCCAAGGCGGGGAAGAAGGGGCTGATGGAGCTGGCCGACCGCGGCACGCTCTTCCTCGACGAGGTGAGCGAGATGTCCGCCGGCAGCCAGGCGAAGTTCCTGCGCTGTCTGCAGGAGCGCGTCTTCAAGCGCGTGGGCGGGACGCGGGACATCAAGGTCGACGTGCGGGTGATCGCCGCCACCAACCGTCCCCTGGAGCAGCTCGTCAAGGAGGGCCGCTTCCGCGAGGACCTCTTCTACCGCCTCAACGTGATCCCCGTAACCCTTCTTCCCCTGCGCGAGCGCCGCGACGACATCCTTCCCCTCGCCCGCCACTTCCTCGCCGAGTACGACGCGGCCTTCCACAAGCGGATCCGCGGGTTCGCGCCCGACGCGGAGCGCCGGCTGCGCAGCGACATGTGGCCCGGCAACGTGCGCGAGCTGAAGAACCTCATCGAGCGGCTCGTCCTGCTCGGGACCTCGGAGCTCATCGAGGCTTCCGACCTGCCGCGGCCGTTCGCGGCGGCCGGCGCCGCCGGTCCGGCGGCGGGCGCCGACGACTTTCAGACCCTGGAGGACCTCGAGCGGAGCTACATCCTGCGCGTCGTGGAACGGGTGGGGAACAAGAGCAAGGCGGCGCGCATCCTCGGCATCTCGCGGCAGACGCTCCGGCGCAAAGTCGGCGCTTGATCCGGCCCCCCGCGGCCCGGTCCGAAATGGACCACTGGCTCGTTTCAGTCCAGTCAGTGCATCACGCCGACCCGGAGGCCTTCATCCCATGGCTGCAGCGTCGGTTATGTCCGCGTGCCCGCCCGCTTGCCCTGGGTGGCACTGGTCCAGAATCACCCACTCTGTCGGTACCGCTCTACCATCGCCTCAATAAAATCAACAGCTTAGCCACCTCTGCGCCGCGGAACAGCTATTGCAGTGACGCTGGTCCGTCAACACCTCGCGGTGAACTCCCGTAGCTCCCCGGGGCCTTCGTGAGAGGAGGCCATGCAGTCCGGACGCGGCGGGATAGGGCTCAACCAGCCGGAACGTGCCTCAAGCCCGTTAGCCGGCGTGAAAGAGGAAGGATCCCAATGACGAACGGACGTGACTTGCGCCAGGACTCATCCGCGGGGCGCGAGGTTCTCAGGGTTCTCCTGGTGGACGACCATGCGCCGGTACTTCGGTTCCTGGCCCTCGCCTTCAAGTCGAACGGGTGCGTGGTCTCTACCGCGGCGAGCGCGGAAGAGGCCTTCGAGCTTCTCTCCTTGCAGCCGTTCGACCTCGTCGTCTCGGACATCAAGATGCCGGGACTCAGCGGCCTCGACGTCTTGCGGGCGGTCAAGGGCCGCCAGCCGGGCACGCCGGTGGTCCTCATCACGGGGATGCCGTCGGTCGACTCCGCGGTCTTCGGCCTCCGCAACCAGGCCTTCGATTACCTCACCAAGCCGTTCTCGGTGGAGGACGTTCATCAGCTCCTCCAGCGCGTCCGCGAGGAGCGCCGGTCACGGCCCACGGCCGCGCCGCCCGCGCCCAACCAGGACGTGGCTCGCCGCCAGGCCGCGGTCGAAGGCCTCTCGCACCTGGGCGAGCTCGCCCTTCAAGGGCTGGCCCCGGTCCCCTTCCTGGAGCAGGCGCTCGCGCGCGCGATGGAGAGCCTGGGCGGCGATGCCGTCTGCCTTCTCCTCGAGGACGCGCCCGGCGCGCCGCCCTGGAGCGAGAAAGGCGATCCGACGCTGGCCGCTCGAGTCCGTACGCACTCCGACGGTTGGCTTGGCGAGCTGAAGCCCGGCAGCGCGAAGAGCGCCGCTTTCAGCGTGGCGGATCCAGCCTTCGTGTCGCTCGCCTCGGTGGTTCCCGGCGTACGCGGGCCGGCCGGTCTCCTCTGCCTCGCTCGGCGCGAGGGCAGCGAGTTCCTGCCCGACGAGAAGGAGTTCCTGCTCGGCTATGCGCGCACCATCGGCCTCTCGCTCGAGAAGATGGTCCTCGGCGAGAGCCTGGAAGGCAACCTGGTCGACACCATCTCTTCCTTCGTGATCGCTCTCGAGTCCAAGGACGCCTATCTCAAGGGCCACTCGGCCCGGGTGGCGCTCTACGCCGCGGAGATCGCGCGCGTCATGGAGCTCGCGGAGGCGGAGGTTGCGCTGGTGGAGCGTGCGGCCATGCTGCACGACCTGGGCAAGCTGGTGGTGGGGGACGAAATCCTGCGCAAGCCGACCCGGCTCTCGAACGAGGAAACGGCCGCGATGCGCGAGCACCCCACGAACGCCGCCCGGATCCTCGCGCCGTTCCGCTTCCTGGCCCGGGAAGCCGACGCGCTCCGGGCCCATCACGAAAGATACGACGGAAAGGGTTATCCTAGCGGCCTCAAGGGGGAGGACATCCCCCTGGCCGCCCGGATCATCTCGGTGGCGGACGCCTTCGACGCGATGACGTCGAGCCGTCCCTACCGCGGCGCGCTGCCTTTCGAGGTGGCGATCGGCGAGATCCGCCGGCACGAGCGCGCGCAGTTCGATCCGGCGGTGACCGAGGCCTTCTTGCGCATCTCGAGCCACCGCCTGATCGAGATCAGCCGCCTCTACGAAGCGCGGGCGGAGTCGCTCTCCGACGGGGGATCCGCCAGCGTTCCCGAGGCGTTGCTGGGCGCTGCGTTCTGGCGGCGGCAAGAGGGATCCGCGCGGTGCTAGCAGGAGGTGAGTTCGTGAGCACCGCCGCGAAGAAGGTCCTGGTCGTCGATGACGCCGGGCCGGTGATCATTCTCTGCGTCAACGTCCTGCAGTCGCTCGGCTACCTCGTCAAGGGCGCGAATCGCGGCGAGGCCGCCCTCGACATGATCCGCTCCGAGCACTTCGACCTGATGCTGCTCGATTACAAGATGCCCGGCATGAACGGCTTCCAGGTCTTCACCGAGGCCCGGGCCCTCCGCCCCGATATGGCCTTTCTTCTCGCCACCGCCCACGCCACGCCCGAGATCATCCAGGAGGCGCGCCAGATGGGCTTCAGCTCCATCCTCCTCAAGCCGTTCAGCTCGGCCGAGCTACGGGCGGCGGTGGAGAAGGCGCTGCCGGAGAAGGTCTGAGAGGAGTGGGATGCCGACCGTTGGAGGAATGATCGTAACGATGCCGACCCCGGCCCAGGCCGTCAGCTCCGTCTTCCGCGGGATCCAGTGGGGGCTCGACCGCATGGTGTCGGTCGGCTACGGCGTCGTATACGACTACATCGTGGCGCGCTTCCGGCCGTACCAGGAGCTGCACGGTGAAGTGCTGCGGCTCGTGGAAGGAGCCGTCGCTCCGGGGACGAACCGGCGTGAGATCCGGGTCCTCGACGTGGCCTGCGGTCCCGGCAACCTCACCCTCGGCCTCGCCGCGGCCGGCTTCGACACCGTCGGCATCGATGCCTATGCCGGCCTCGTCGAGGTGGCCCGGGAGAAGCGCAAGGCGCACCACCTGGCGAACCTGGCGTTCCGTCACGCCGACCTCACCCGCGGGGGCACGTTCCCCGAGGCCAGCTTCGACCAGGTGGTGAACATCCATTCGCTGTACGTCCAGCCCGATCCGCAGCAGCTCCTGCGCGAGGTGCACCGGGTCTTGAAGCCCGGAGGCCGCGCGGTGTTCGTGAACTTCACCCGGCGGGTCTGGCTGCGGTCGGCGGTGCGGGAGGTGAAGCGCCGGGACGGAATGGGGGCCGCGCTGCGCAGCCTGCTGTGGGTGCTGCCGAACTCGATCTTCGAGGCCACGCGGAAGCGGGTCCGGCCGCAGTACTGGGAGGAGGCGGAGTTCGCCGCGCACCTGAAGGCGGCGGGGTTCACGGTGCTGGAGCTTCGGCGGACGTTTTTCGAGGGAGCGAGCCTGCTCGCATGGGTGAGCAAGGAAAAGGAAAACGGAGAGCGATAGCGATCGGCTCGGGTGCAGCCGGATCGGAGGAGATGAGGGTGTCATGAGGACCAAGATGTTGGCCGGGGACGATCGCCGCTTCCGCTGGCCGCTCGTGGTCGCGGTCGTGCCCGCCGTTTGGCTGGCGCCGGCCACATCCCGGGCGCAGGACACGCGGAGCGACCCCTCGGTCTTTGCCACCCTGACGCTCTATGAGGTGCAGGAGGGTACCAACCTGAAGGGGCAGTCTCCGGTGCTGCGGATGGCGAACGCCGCCCTGGTGGGCAAGGCGACGGGGCCCATCTGCGCCGCCACCTCCATGTCGCCCGACCTCCCCCCCCAGGATCCCTGCGACTTCGATACGCGGGCGGTGTCAAACGTGCCGCTCAACACCGGAGTCGGCGAGCTGCACGGCGACTTCGAGTTGCTGTTCGACACGATGATGAATCCCGGCCATCTCCTCTCGGATCTCGTGCAGGTGGCCAAGGGCAAAGTGAATGGAAAACTCGACCTCAGTCCGATCCTCACGCAGACCGGGGCGGTGGCCTACATAAAGGACGGCAAGTGGAGGAGCCGCACGCTCGGCGTGAAGGGCACCTTCGCCGGCACGTTCTTCGTTCCGGTCTACACCGTCCCCACCGATCCTGCCGCGCCCGACCCCTGTCTGGAGACTCATTTTGCGTACATGGACCCGCACGGCAGCTTCGAGTGCCTGGCGGCGACCGAGTTCTCCCTCGAGCGGCCGGTCACCAAGGTCGTCGCGACCTTCCTGAAGACGGGGACGGTCGGTTCCGGGGACAGGGACGACGATGATGCGGACGGACCGGGGAGGAACTGAGCAGGGCTTCAGGAGGACGTGCTGCTCGACGGCGCGAGCCGGGCGAGCTTGGAGGCGAGAAGCAAATGGAACGCAATGACACGAAGCGGTTGTCCTGGAAGGCGGGACTGGTGGCCGGGGTCCTCCTGGCGCTGAGCCCGGGTCTGGCCGTGGCTCAGCAGGCGCAGACGCCCTATGCGACGGCGACGCTGTATGAGGTCCGCGAGGACATCAATTGCAACCCCGGCGACAGTACTGCCCCCAACTGCGCGGACGGCGCGAAGGGCTTCGGCGTGCGGATCGCCGACGCCACGTTGACGGGCAACATCTCCAGTCAGACCCAGACGGTGTTTGTGGGTCCCGTCACGCTCGATGCCTCGTCGATCCTCAACCAGCGGGATTGGACGGGCCCGGCGCATGGCAAGCTGACGCTCCAGAACGGAGTCCGGGCGACATTCTCGGGCCAGCTCAACCTGTCGCTGGCGATGTTCGCCAACCAGCCGCTGGCACCGCTGTCGGCCAAGTGGCAGGGCACGAAGGGAACCCTGCAAGCGGGGGGAGACGTCAGCGGCTTGTTCCTGATAGCCTTCCAGTACCCCCCGCCGACTCCGGAGATTCCGAACACTCCGTGGTTCTACGCGAACGTCGGCCTGGGCGGTCCGGGGACGCTGTGCGAGTCGGGCAGCCTGTGTCCCTTGAAGGAAGGTGAGTTCAGCGCGGGCGGGAAGGGGCTCGTGAAGCTGCTGGCCGTATTCTTCAACTAGGAGCGCGCGGCCCGCGCGCGTGGAGGCCGCGCGGGCGGGAGGACGACTTGCTCATTCCGGACGCGAGCTGGCAAGCCAACGCGGAGCGCGAGCGCCTTCGCCGCCAGTTCGGTATCCTCTTCCCGGAGCCGATGCTGAAGGAGAGAGGGGACGGGCCGCCTTCCCCGGCCGGAAGCGTGACGAGCGCGGTGGCCGCGGAGGAGCCGGGGATCGTCGTCGCCCGCGGCCGGCACGTCCACCTCCGGACGTTCACTCCCGACGACCTCGATCACCTCGCGCGGTGGGCCGTCGATCCCGCCCTCCAGCGCATGGTGGGCAGCGAGCTCCTGCAGCTCTACCGGGACGTCTACGAGAACGACCCGTCGTTCTTCGAGGCTGTCCTCACCGACACGACGCAGATCGTCCTCATCGTCATGGCCAACGAGGGATTCCCGCGGCCGATCGGGTTCGTGCGTCTCTTCAACATCCACCAGTCCGAAGGGTATGCCGGCATCGAGACCGTGATGGGCGACTTCCGGGCCGCCCAGCGGGGCTACGGCGTGCAGGCCAGCCGCCTGATGGGCTACTATGGCGTCGACACGCTGGGCTTGCGGCGGCTGGAGGCCAAGGCGTATGAATACAACGCTTTGAGCATCAACACCCTGAAGCGCAACGGCTTCACGCACGAAGGGACCTTGCGCAAGGCGACGCTTCGCGACGGCCGCTACTGGGACATCATGATCTTCGGGATCTTGAGGGACGAGATCGAAGAGCAGCGACGCAAAGACCGGTATCTAATTCCCCTCGAGGGTGGCGAGGGGGACATGATTGAGTCTCCATAAGCTCCTTCCCCTCATCGCGTTCCTTCTGAACGTCTCGCTGGCGGGCATCTCCCTCCTGCGAAACCCGGGGAGCCGGCTGAACCGGGTGTTCGCCTACTTCGTGTCCGCCATGGCGCTCTGGAACTTCGGCACGTACATGCTGCGCCGGGCCCCCGACGCCGGCACGGCCTACACGTGGGAGGTGATCATCCACATCGGCATCGTGGTGGTGCCGGTGTTCTACTTCCACTTCGTCCTGATCTTCCTGGAGAGCACCACCCAGCACCGGCCGGCCCTGACGCTCGCCTACACTCTCGCCGTGGTCTTTCTCATCGCCGACCTGACGGGCTCGCTCATGACGGGCGTGACCCACGACTTCTGGGGCTGGGTCCCGCGGACGGGCCCGCTCTACACGCCTTTCTTCCTCTACTTGAACGCGTTCTTCATCTGGGGCCTGTACTTCCTGACCCACGCGTCCGAGGACGGCGACTCCAGCTTCCGCCGCAACCGGGCGCGGCTCATCCAGTTCGGAACCGTGGTCACGCTGTCGGGGGCCTTCGTCGACTTCATCCGGTTCATCGGGACGCGGCTCCTCCCCGGTGTCGACAACCTCTACCCGCTCGGCATCCCCGCGAACATGGTCCTCGCCCTCATGCTGGCCACGTCGATCGTCCGCTATCGCCTCTTCGACGTGACCACGGCGGTGAAGAAGACGGTCGTCTACGCGGCGGTGTGCGCGATCATCACCTCCTCCCTCGTCCTCGGCACCAAGGGGATCGAGCGCTACTTCGACCTCGAGCAGGCCAGCGTGCTGTGGATCGTGGTACCGATGGGCTTCGTGATGACGCTGCTCCTGGGGCCACTGGGGCAGAGGCTGGAAGAGCAGGTCGAGCGGCTGATGTTCACCAAGCGGCGGGGCTGCTACGAGACCCTGCTGGAGCTGAGCAAGCGGATGAGCGCGATCCTCGAGTTCCGCAAGCTCGTGGACACCCTCGTCCAGGGCCTCGTGCGCGGGATACCCCTGACGCACTGCGTCCTGCTCATCTACGACCGGGCCGCCAACGCCTATGTGGTCCAGCGCGAGGAGACCCACGGCGAGGGCAAGCCCGAGATCACCACCCTCCGCGCCGACAGCCCCATCGTGCAGTGGCTCCAGCTCTCGGGGGAGGTACTCGTCAAGGAGGAGGTCAAGCTCAACCCGCGCATGGCCGCCTACTTCGAGACCGCCGAGGGCGAGCTGGAAGAGATCCAGGCCTCCCTCATCGTGCCCCTCAAGATCGAGATGAACCTCATCGGGATCCTGCTCCTCGGCGAGAAGCTGTCCGGGGAGATCTTCGACGCCCAGGAGCTGGAGGTGCTGTCGGTCCTCGCCAACCAGGCCGCGATCTCCCTCGGCAATGCGCGGCTCTACGAGGAGCTCGGCGCCACCAACGCCCGCCTCATCCAGGCCAACCAGCTCAAGTCGCAGTTCCTGGCCAGCATGTCGCACGAGCTGCGCACCCCGCTCAACTCGATCATCGGCTTCTCCAAGGTGCTGCTGAACCGGCTCGACGGCGACCTCACCGAGCGCCAGGACACGTACCTGCGCTCCGTGCACAAGAGCGGCACGCACCTGCTCCAGCTCATCAACGACATCCTGGACTTCTCCCGAATCGAGGCCGGGCGGGTCGAGGTCTACCCCGAGGAGATCGATCTCCACGAGCTGGTGACGGAGTGCATCGAGTCGTCGCTGCCCCTGCTGCGCGGCAAGCCGCTGCGCATCGACCAGGAGGTTCCGGACGCGCTCCCGCGCCTCGTCGCCGACCGCACCAAGGTCAAGCAGATCCTGCTCAACCTGCTGTCCAACGCGATCAAGTTCACCGCCGCGGGCCGGGCGTGCGTGAGGGTGCGGACCGAGGACGGCATCGTCCACGTGAGCGTGGTCGACACCGGTATCGGCATCCGCGAGGCCGACCTTTCCCGGCTCTTCGAGCCGTTTCACCGCCTCGACACGCCGCTCTCGCGCCAGGTGGGCGGGACCGGGCTCGGGCTGGCCATCAGCAAGAAGTTCGTGGAGATCCAGGGCGGTCGCCTGTGGGCCGAGAGCCGCGAGAACCAGGGATCCACGTTCCACTTCACGCTGCCCGTCGCGCGGCCCAGCTAGAGGGAATCGCCGACCATGGCGGACGCCAAGACACGCCGCGACAACCGGTCGACGAAGATCCTGTACATCGAGGACAACCCCGAGAACCGCATGCTCGCCCGCGCGGTACTGGAGGGCGAGGGCTACACGGTGAGCGTGGCCGAGGACGGCCTGTCGGGCATCGAGACGGCCATCCGCGAGCGGCCCTCGCTCATCCTTCTCGACGTGAACCTGCCCGGGGTGGACGGCTACGAGGCGGTGGCGATCCTGAAGTCGTTCCCCAACCTCGCCAACACGCCGGTCATCGCCGTCACCGCGTACGCCATGGAGGGGGACCGGCAGCGCACCCTCGTGGCCGGCTGCGACGGCTACATCCAGAAACCCATCGACGTCGACGCGTTCCCGGGCCAGGTGGCGGAGTTCCTCCTCGGCAAGCGCGAGCGCGTCGAGGCGCAGGAGGAGGGGGTGTACCTCCGCGAGCTGAACCAGCGCCTCGTCTACCGCCTCCTCAACCAGGTCGAAGAGCTGAAGCGGCTCAACGGGCACTTCATGCGGCGCGCCGGCCAGCTCGAGGACCTGCACCGCGCGGTGCAGACCGTGACCTCCGAGCTGGGCGTGACGGCGCTGCTCGAGAAGCTGCTCCCCGGCGTGGCGCGGGCCCTCGGCAGCGCCGGCCTCACGGTGGACCTGGCGGGCTCCGGGGCCAGGGTGACGGCGAAGAGCGAGAACGGTGATCGCTCCCGCAGCGTGCTCGCCGAGTCGGGCCTCGCCACCGACGACTGGAGCGAGGTGGAGTGGCGCCTGCCCTTGAAGGTACGCGACCACGAGCTCGGGATGCTGGCCGCGCGCCACGTCATACCGACGGGGGCGCGGGCGGACGAAGAGCAGCTCCTCAAGCTCGTCTCCAACCAGATCGCGATCGCGGTGGAGAACGCGCGGCTGTACGAGGAGACACAGCAGCGGCTGCGCTCGACCGAGACGCTCCTCGCGGTGAGCCAGGCCGTCGGCTCCACGCTCGACCCCACCGAGACGCTGCGGCGCGTGGCGCGGGAGGCGGGGCGGGCGCTGGGGGCGGACACCGTCGGCGCCTACCTCGCCGACGCCGATCGGACCCACCTGCGGCCGATCGCCGGTTACCACGTGCCGAAGGACAAGCGGGAAGGCTTCCTGACCGCGCCCATTCCCCTGGAGGGCCACCACCTCCTCCAGGAAGCCTTGCGGACGGGCGAGGCGCGCTACTCCACCGACGTCGATAGCGACCCCCGGGTGAACCGGGAGACGGTCGCCCGCTTCCCGCACCGGTCGATGCTGTTCGTGCCCATGATCGTCAAGGGCGAGCCGATCGGCGGCCTGTTCCTGCTCTGGTTCACGCGCCGGCGGCAGTTCTCTCCCGAGGAGGTCCGGCTGATGGAGGGCATCTCGCGCCCGGCCGCCCTCGGCATCGAGAACGCCCGGCTCTACGAGGGCGTCAAGCGGCACCTCCACGAGCTGCAGCAGACGCAGGCCCAGCTCATCCAGTCCGCCAAGCTCGCCGCCATCGGGGAGCTGGCCGCGAACGTGGCCCACGAGATCAACAACCCGCTGACCGCGGTCCTCGGGTTCGCGTCGTACCTCTCCGAGCAGGTGGGGCCGGGCCAGCCGATGCGGGAGGAGCTGGACCTCATCCAGGAGGAAGCGGGCCGGGCCCGCGACATCGTGCGCGATCTGCTCGACTTCTCGCGCCAGCACGAGTTCTCGGCGGAGCCCACGGACCT
>WNFB01012408.1_pt1 | contig 12025 bp, 14 predicted proteins | sample 5400501 | NCBI WGS metagenome assembly WNFB01 (sample SAMN13153341, study PRJNA577476) | soil metagenome | isolation source: 200 cm saprolite under Douglas fir tree site 2 hole 1 | place: USA:California | collected 2015-04-18 | reverse complement strand
CGATGATGGGGGCGTCGCTGCCCTTCAACGAGTCGAGGCGCTTCGAGAACCTAGCCGCACCGGGGTTGGAGAGACCAACCGCGTTGATCGTGCCCGAATCGAGGCGCACGACTGTCGGGTCAGGGTACCCCCTCCTGGGCTTCGAGCCGATGGATTTGGAGACGGCGCCCCCCGCACCCGCCTCGATCGCGGAAAGGAGAGACTCGACCGATTCTCCCGCCACCCCTGACGCGAGAAGCGTCGGGTTCGCCAACCTCCGACCCACCAGCCCGACCGAGAGGTCGATCTCACTCAAGCTTGTCCTCGTCGCAACTCCCCAGGCGATTTAAGAGTAGCACGACATCGCAAAGGTCATAAGGTTTCGAGGCAAGACGTCGATAATGCAGACGTTCAGAGAAAGGGTTCTCGCCTCCTCGAGGGAGAGGGGAAGCAGGGTCGTCCTCGCGCTCGACGTCTCGGGTCCCTTCGGTCAGAGGGTCGCGAGGGCCATGAAGGTGCTCCAGCAGACAAAGGAGTCGATCGCGGCCGTCAAGGTGAACTTTCACCTGCTCCTGCCCTTTGGGCTCACCGGGATAAGGAACCTGATCGACCTCTGCAAAGGCGAGGGCCTGCCGTTGATAGCGGACATGAAACTGAACGACATCGGGTCGACGAACCTGGAGGTGATCGAATCGCTCCTCGCTTCCCGCTTCGACGCCGTGATAGCCAACCCTCTTGTGGGTTACAGGGACGGGATGGGAGAGGCCATAGAGAGGGCCCACGAGCTGGGCGGCGGAGTGATTCTGCTCGTATACATGAGTCATCGTGGCGTGAACGAGGGATACACCCTCAGGCTCGACGGAGGGAAGAGGCTCTACCAGGCGTTCGCTGAGAGGGCGAGAAGGTGGGGGGCGGACGGAACCATAGTCTCGGCGAGGTCCAGGGCGGCGCTCAGAGAGACTAGGAAGATCGTCGGAGGTGACTGCCTGATCTTCGCTCCGGGTGTCGGGGCGCAGGGAGGAGAGGCCGAGGCCGCGATTTCTTCGGGTGCAGACTTCATAATCGTCGGCAGGTCGGTCATAGACTCAGAGGAGCCGTCCCGCGAAGCCGAGAGGCTCAGAAGAGCGACGCGGAAGCCGTCGAAGTGAATGAGCTTGGCGCTGGACCGACCCGACTAACTAACGCTTTGATTTCTTCGCAGGCAGTTCGCTCGCCCACTCTAGAGAGCGAGCCACCCACCTCCGAAGCGTCTGTGGCTGGGTCTTCCAAGTTCTCGGAATCAGGATGTAACCCTTCATGGGCTTTCCCTTCATCGGCTCGAAGTTCGTCGCCCCCTCGCTCTTCAGAAGCTCCTTTCGATCCTCGTCTGATAGGCGCAGGAAGAGGTCGTTTCCCCAGAGGCCCACGAACATGTTTCTGTTCACGAAGGCCGCGTCATTCCCGAAGACCAGTCGGACCGTTACCCTGGGGTCGTCGGGAAGAATGGATTTGAAGAACTCCTTGGAGCCTTCGTCGGGTCGCGGAATCTTCAATGTAAGCAGCCGCCTGGCTGGGTGGGGTTAGTTAACATTCTTCCCGGCAAGACGGACGGAGTCTTCAGCTTCGTAGGTATCACATCCGTCTCTTTCAATCGCAGAACAGTCATTCAACAGACTAATCTACTCGCCCTTTTCCTGAACGGCAGTCTGAAAGTTGCAGAACAAAATGGCCGGGCGGGTCTGTGTGGTTACGGGTGCCAATTCGGGGATAGGGAAAGCCACCGCGATGGGGCTCGCGGAGATGGGCGCGACCGTTATTCTTGTCTGCCGCAGTAAGGAGAAGGGGGAGGCTGCCCTATCTGAGATAAGGGGGAAGAGTGGAAACAACTCCCTCGACCTCATGCTCGCCGACATGTCTTCGATGCGGTCCGTTCGTCAACTCGCGAGCGAGTTCAGAAGAAAGTACGACAGGCTGCACGTACTCGTCAACAACGCAGGACTCTTCATGTTCACGCGAACGACTACTGGAGACAGACTCGAAACCACCTTCGAAGTCGACTACCTTTCTCACTTTCTCCTCACGGGGCTTCTAATCGACCTTTTGAAAGCAAGCGCGCCCTCGCGGCTCGTCGAGGTCTCTTCCGTCGCTCACTACAACGGGCACATAGATTTCGACGACCTCCAGGGCGAGAAAGGTTACGGCGGCTGGAAGGCATACTCGCAAGCGAAGCTCGCGCAAGTGCTCTTCACCTACGAGCTCGCGAGGAGGCTGAAAGGAACAGGCGTTACCGCAAACTGTCTTCACCCCGGCGCTGTCGCGACAAACATCTGGAGCAGACCTCTGGGTCGGGCGGGGTTCATCATGAAACTCCTCCGGCTCTTCATGATGGGGCCTGAGGGGGGAGCCAAGACCCCGATCTATCTGGCGTCTTCCCCCGATGTGGAAGGGGTAAGCGGAAAATACTTCACGAATAAAAAAGAGAAGGAGTCGTCGAAGGAATCGAATGACGAGCAGGTCGCCCGAAGGCTCTGGCTGGTCAGCGAGGAGCTGACCGGGCTTCCCGGATAGGGTTATCCTGTCGGCGCAACGAATCTGGCCGGAGTTGAGAGGCGACTGTTTATGAAGCGAGCGTTCGAGTTCACGGACGAATTAACGCATGGCGGAACTGAGACTCATCGTGGCGGACGACGCCGAGAAACTGAGGCAACTACTGAGAACGTGCTGGCTCGACACCTACAAGGGGATCCTTCCCGATTCGGTCATACAGACGGCGATCACCGTCTGGCAGAGCAAGGAAAGTCTCCTCAGAGGGTTACGGAATCCACAGGCTTTCTATTCGGGCTGTTTCGAGGACGGAAAGTTGGTCGGGATGGTCTCGGCCGGGAAGATTGACGAAGGAACCGTGAAGATCTTCCAGCTCTACGTTCTCCCGTCGCACCAGAGGAGAGGGATTGGTTCGAGGCTCATGGACGCCGCAATCGAGCAATTCAGAGGCGCAGGGAAAGTGGTTCTGGAGGTCGAAGATGGAAACCAGAAGGGCATCTCGTTCTACAGCAAGTACGGTTTCACATACGAAGGCAGGACTGTGGTCAAGATCGGCGGAGAGGAGATTCCTTGCTTGCTTGGTGAACTACATCTGTAGGGTGTAAGACAGGCAGCGCGCCGATGGCTGTGGGTGTGGCGAATCCTAACATGGCGGCGATTCTCCGCACCCTGTCAACTCGAAGCAGCCTGAAACCTGGAGAAGCTACCGCTGGTTCTTCGAAACGAGAATCACGGTCTCAGGCGTTACACTGACCCCGACGCTCAACCCCCCTCCGAAGACATAGACTCTGCCATCGGCAGATACCGCCGAGACCGCATGCTTCGAGGTGGGCATCGGCGGCGCCTTAGTCCAGGTATCGCCGACCGGATTGTACTCTTCGTTGGTGTTGAGGGTGCCGAAAGGCGTCTCGCCCCCGAGCACGAAGATCCTGTCGCCTTCGACGGCCGCCGCAATCCCACTTCTATTCGTCGGCATGGGTGCCTTCGCTGACCACGAATCCGTCAAGGGGTCGTACTCCTCGTTCACGTTCAGGTTTGTCGCAAGTCCGCTGACTCTTCCCCCAATCGCGTAGAGCTTGCCCTCCACCACTGCCGAAGCGAGGTGCTGTCTAGGGGTCGGCATCGGGGCTCCATCCGTCCATTTGCCGGAGAGGGGGTCGTAGACCTCGTTCGTAGAGAAAACGCTGGCTTCACCCGCGCCCCCTATCGCGAATACCCTTCCGTTGATTGCCTGAACCGCAAGAGCAGCCCTCTTTGTGGGCATGCTCGTTCCGGGACTCCATCTGTCAGCCTTCGGGTCGTAGACCCAGACAGCGCCCGTCGGAATCCAACCTTCCAGGTAACCGCCGACGACGAATATCCTTCCGTTGACAACAGCCGCTCCGGCGTGATGTAAAGCGACTGGGAGGGGGCTGGCGGTTCTCCAGGTATCGGAAGTCGTGTTGTAGACCTCGACCTTCGCGGAAGCCACACCGTTGGCGTCGAACCCGCCGATGATGTATGCCTCATTCCCCACCAGCACCGCGGCCGTCTCTGCTCGCGGGGTCGGCAGGTCGGCGCCTCTCAGCCATCTGTACCCAGGGCTTGTCAAAGCTTGGGTGGAGATGCTCGTGGTGCTCCCGCTCCCGAACCTCTGGTAGGAGAGAACAAACGCAAGGAGAGAGCCAAGGATGATAAACGTCACAACCATGAGAGGAAGTGCTCGCGGCCGTTCACTCATGTTGGGTCGGCAGTCGACGAGCTTCTAATACTCTAATCTATGTCTTTCATTCATAACCCTTTTTCCAGCAGGACCATTGAATACTCTGGTCTGTGACTCTAGAGATGGTCGATTCCGGGTTCCTGGACCTTCGGCGATTTCGCGAACTCTTCGCGACGTGACGTCCCAAGGCGCGTAGATACACATGGGCTCACGAGGCTTTATCGGCTTTGCAGGGGATAAAGGGAAAAAATGAGAGGGATGCCTAGCCAGCTGATGGCTTGGGCATCTCTTTTAGCTCTGCTATCTCCTTGGTGTTCGTAAGGAAGGCCTTGGCGTTCTTCTCGATTGACCTGCTCACTACGAGACTGCTCAGCACCTTACCTAGGTAGCCGAGCGAGGGCTCGTACTTGGTTGTCTGGGTAGCGCGAGTTCCAGTCTTGGTGGGTGTCAGCGTGACAGTATTCGAGAAGGATTTGAAGAGACCGCCCGACCGCTGGGAGAAGGCCAGCTTCTTGTTTGGCTGGACCTCTGTAACCTCAGTGAAGATGTCGACTCTCCTGCCTGCAATCTTGCCCACGGCATGACCTTTCTGGCCTACAGCGGCCACTCCGGGTGGGTCGACTTCGTTCGATATCAAGTCAGGGACTAGTTTAGGAAGGTAGGACGGGTCTGCGATGATGCTCCATACCGTTTCTGGAGAAGCAGCGATGTCAACTGTTCTTTCGACAGTAGCCATCACGATACAGAACCCACCTCTTCCTAATAAGTCTGATTTGCGAAATCGGACGCGCACCTGGTTGATGCGCGTGGTTTGCCAAGCTGAGCGGACGGTCGAACCAGGAGTGGTCTTCGGCTCTCAGCAAAGAGCCATTAATGCCCAAATTCCCTTGAAGTAAAGAAATATTACTTAGTCGTATCAGGCGACCGAGGGACTTCATACTACCCTCCGCAAAGGTCACGTCAAGCTCACTGAAGCGAGGGACCGGCTGGCGAAGAGCCGAGGCGTACGCAGACTACGACGGGATAGGGGGTTGTAGAAACTTGTCGGCCAGTCCGTGTAAGTGTCTGAGATGTCTAGCGTATTCATCGGGCTCCCGGAACGTGATGTCGCAACAATTCGCTGAACCGTGAACCAGACTCCAATGTCTCGCGAATTCTTCAGGGTTTGGAAGAGCAGCTCCACAAGCGCAACGAACTCTGACTGTTTCCATAGGCCGTTTCAGGGAGTATCGTATTTTGGTGTCTTTTCCATTTTACCGGCTAGCGAAGCTCATTTTTCTGGATAACGGCAATCTACGAGGTCTCCCTGCCAGGACCGAGCAGAATTGCTCACACCACAGCTGGCCTGGCGTCATTCGCAGGAAGCGCGCCTTCCCCTAAGATGGCTAAAGACGAGTCGAAGTAAAGTTCATTCTCCAGAGCAATTCAGGTGGATTGGTGGCTGTCCTGACCCTCCTGGACCACTTCATGCCCGTCTACCACTTCAACGAGGTTCACGCGATCACAGTTCGAGCCGGTGCGAGCCGAGTCTTCAACGCGATAGAGGATGCAACCCCTGCCGAAGCACCGCTATTTCGCCTCCTCCTCGGTGCCCGCTCGTTGCCCAGAATAGCGGCGGGAAGAAAGGCGCCTCAAATCAGGAACTCAGAGCCCATCTTTGGCTGGGCTACCAGGGTAGGCTTCGCTCTCCTCGCCGAGCAAGCCGACCGGGAGCTGGTTCTTGGATGGGTCGGGCAATTCTGGAAACTCGTCGGTGGGTCGTCCCCGAGGATAACCAATCCCCAGGAGTTCCTTGGGTTCGATCGTCCGGATTACGCGAAAGCTACCCTCAACTTCTGTTTGGCTGAGTTGTCCGACCACACGGGCGTTAGACTCACCACCGAAACGCGCGTCTATGCGACCGACCCGGTTGCTTACAGGAAGTTCGCGGTCTACTGGCGGTTGATTCGTGGAGGAAGCGCGCTGGTTCGCAGAGAGTGGCTCAAGGCAATAAGGAGAAGGGCGGAGGCGCAATGAACCCGAGCACGGTAACGGTTTTACACCGTGATTCAGCATCCCAGTTTCGCCCGATGAAAAGCAGAAAGAGCGAAGAGGAGGCGCGCGAGCTTGTTGTAAGGGAGTTCAGACGCGTTGGCGTCCTGCTCGAGTCTGACCCAAGGCTTCCTAGCGTCACGGCTCTACTCGTTGGTCGGCCAATCCGGGGCTCCTGGTGGGGTCACCCGAGCGGTCGAAGGATTTGGAGGGTCCTCGAAAAATTCTGCAGACGCCGGGACGTCTTGACCACGAAGCTCGTGTCAGGAAAGGTTAGCTTCGTGCACCGCCGACTCTGGCCGCAGTTTCTGGCAGTGAGCACCTCAAGGGAGGAGTGGCAGACCGCATCCCTTTCCCCTGAAGCCTCGGCACTGCTCCGCGTTGTTGACAGGAAGGGCGAAGTCAGAACCGACGCGAGAACGTTGCCGAGAAGAGGGATCCCCGGCGCCGCACGCGAGCTCGAAAAGAGGCTTCTGGTTCAAAGCGAGGAGGTTCACACTGAGAGAGGCACACACGCGAAGATCCTGCGTTCGTGGAGAAATTGGTCGAGGAGGGTCGGATTCACGCGAAAGCTACCGAGCGTCGACGAATCGAAGAGAGAGTTCGAGAGACTTCTGCAGTCTCTCAACGACACATATGACGCCGATGGACGGCTGCCTTGGAGCGACCAGCCTGCAGAAGGATTTTTCGCCGGAAATGCTGTGAACTAGGTGTCAGGAACGACTCGGACCGAGACGACTCCTGCCTTCATTCCTCTTCAGCTGTTGGCGCGGACAATGTGGGGGGGTGTTATTATTTGGGCGTCGATAACCTGAGGCTGAACGTATCGAAGGTCCATCGCATAGATCGTGCAGGATTGTTATCTTTAGAACCCCACTCGCCGCTTGGCTTGCTCACAAATTGAAAGCCGTAACCCACAACATCTTCTCATTCGGCTTGAGTATCTTCCTGCTTTCCAAGACTGGGCATCTCTCGGCAATTTCGTTGCTAGTTGCTCTGTGGCTGACGTTTGCGGTGAATACACTAATCGATGTCTTGGGCCATAGACGCAAGAATGACGTCCCCGTCCGTTCCTTCGTTACCCATTCGGTGTTCACAGCACCACTGTGGGGGGCTTTGGTTGGAATCGCGACGATAATCCTACCCTACTCGGTCTTCAACCTCCCTGCCGACTCCGCATTCGAGTTGCTTGGAGCAGGTCTGGGCGTGACGATAGCCTATACTCACCTACTCCTCGACGCCCTTACTCAGGCTGGCGTTTACCTTGGCCGCCGTAGGATTGCGATCGCGCACATGAGCTACGACAACCCCGCTCTCAACCTCGCTTTCATTGTGCTAGGGCTGTTGTCGCTTGCCGCCGTCTCGAAACAAGTGGTTAGCGATGCTCACCGAGGCCGTAAATAGTGCGGATACCACGCCTCACGTGTGAAAAGAAGACCCTTTCTCATAGTCGGAACGTGTGTTTTTGCATTCGTCCTGTTCTTCTTTTTCGTTCCAGTTAGCTATACTGACATCATTCCATGCGGCATAAACCACCGAATGGGCTACACTTCATTATCCTATAATTTCCTCAATGTCGGGGAGAGCTACAGCTGGGGGCAATTCCTCTGGTTAACTCAGAGAGTTACACCCTGCGCTTTCCAACCAGTCTGAAACAAGAAAGCAGACCAACCGAAGACGAAACAGAATGCCAATACTTAACCGAAAGTAAAAATATCACTAACTCGAGTCCAAACCGAGATGCGCCGCCACAGTCTCGGCGAAGATTCGAGGAAGCAGCCACGGTTTCTCCCTCCTCCTCGGGAGAGGGGTCGTGCACCGGTGTGGAGCAAGCACCTCCGGTCTGAGCCGTCATCCGGCAGGAACAGAGTCGATCTTGACCGTACCTTCTCTGCCCTCTCCGACCCTACACGCCGGGCAATCCTAGATGAGCTAGCGACGGGCGAGATGACAGTCGGCGAGCTGGCAAAGCCCTTCTCAATATCGTTACCCGCGATCTCGAAACATCTGAAAGTCCTTGAGGAGGCGGGACTGCTCAAGCGTGAAAAGGACGGCAGGATGTACAGGTGTGTCCTCGACGCGACTCAGCTGATCGGGCCCGCGAGATGGATTGCTAGGTACAGCTCGCTCTGGAGAGAACAACTCGACGAGCTTGCAGATTATTTGAAGAAGGAAGAGAAGGGCGGGAAGAACGAATGAGCGAGGCAGAGGAGTCACAAGACTCTCTTCGTGTCTCCCGTGTCTTCCCAGCGACTCGCCAGAGAACTTTCCGCGCCTGGACCGACCCTAACGAGCTGAAGAAATGGTGGAGGGTGGGGAAGGAGTTCGTCCTCACCGTGGCCGAGATCGACCTCAGGGTAGGAGGCGGGTTCAGGATAGGGGTCGAATCCCCGAGCGGGAGCATCCACATGGTCAGGGGGAGGTTTCTCGAGGTCGTCCCGCCGGAGCGCCTGGTATACACCTGGATCGCGGAGGACCCCAACCTGAAACAGATGGAGACACTGGTCACGGTCGAGTTCCTGGAACGCGGAGATGGGACCGAAATCTCGCTGCTGCACGAGAAGCTGAAGGACGCGGGATTGCGGGAGAGCACACGATTCGGCTGGGCGTCTGTCATAGACGGCCTGGCGACCCTCCTGAGAAGCAATAGTTAACCAAATGGTTAAATATCGCCGAAGCGAACCCGCCGGCTGTGACTACCACCACCGACGAGAACAAGCGCCTCATCAGACGCTTCGTTCAAGAGTTCAAGAACAAGGCGAACCACGGAATCGTTGACGAACTCTTCTCCCCCAGGTTCGAGCATCACTTCAAGGACCCTAGGCTGCCGAGGGGACGGGAGGGGATGAAGGCTCTCGGAGGAGTCGTCGTCAAGGGGTTCCCGGACGTTCAGGCGACCATCGAGGACCTGCTAGCGGAAGGGAACAAGGTCGTTGAGCGCACGACGGCCCGCGCCACCCAGAAGGGGGAGTTCAACGGCGTGCCCGCGACGGGAAACAAGGTCACATGGTCGGAGATCCATATCTACAGAATTGAAGGTGGGAAGGTGGCGGAGCTCTGGTCGGAGATTGACTTTCTTGGCATCATGCTCCAAATCGGAGCTATCCCGGCTCAGTAGACGTCACTCGACCGAAACGGCACCCTAGCGCGCCGTAAACCCCGGCAAAGGCCCATCAGTCCTGCAACACCTTCTCAAACTCGATCCTTTCACTCCTCTTCACGAAACCAAGCTTCTCGTTGACCGTCAGCATCGCTTCGTTCTGGGAATCGTTGTGGGTAAGAATGGATTTCACCCCGTGACTCCTGGCGTGCTTTGCGACCAGGAGCTTGACGGCCCGCGCTAGGCCTCTTCCCCTAAAGCCTGGCCTGACCGCGGTAAATCCTTGATCGATGGTATCCTTCAGGCCTGACTTGATTACGCTACTCGACCCGACATAGAGGTCATCCTTCTTCGCCACGAATGACCCTTCCCAGAGCATCAGCGGGCTCTTGAGAATGATGATGTTGTAGTCATGGTAACTCATCGGGTCGGGCTCGACTATGTTCGGGACGTCCCTGTCGGCGCTGTTTTCTAATTCGTACAGCTTTCGCCCTGAAGTCGGGTCGCGCGACATCTCTTCCGCCAAGCTTGCGAAGACGATTCCTTTGCTCTCCAGTTCTTTCGCCCGGGGTTCGAACTTCGCCGGATCGAATGATTTTAGGTCCAGCGTTGATTCCAATATTCTTCTCTTCTCGACAAACCCCCTCTTCTTGACGAACGCGATGCCCTCGCTTTGAGTTGAATCGACAAGCGCCCACGCCGCCTCTGCGCCGGCGGAGCGGAGCTCAGACTCGAGGCGCTCGTAGAGCAATCCACCGATGCCGCGGCGCTGCCAGGCTGGATGCAGCTCGACCGAGAGGGCGAACATGTGAGGGTGGTACGAGAAGAACAGATGCTCGAATCCGCCGACACCGACGATTTCGCCTCTATCAGATTCAGCGACATACCTCTTCATCCGATACCTCGTGCGCCCGAAGCAGGAGTCTTCGTACTTGGCTCTCTCAAGGAAGAGTGGGTGGGTCGGGTCCAAGGCGTTGCGAATCGTGGCGTGGGAATCGTAGTCAGAGTGCCTGAACTCCCTCACCTTCACCTCTAGCACGGCGTTGTGCAAGAGCAGCGCGCAGCTATTTGTGCTTCAGTCCCGCAACGCGACAACCTCCGCTGTCTATTCCACCCGCGATATCTTGTAGGTGCGACTCTCTGGACTGACTGCCCTCCCAACCCAGTAAGAGATCAGCGGCACGTACCACATGAAGAGTCTCGCCGGCACTCCAAGAATCAACACCTGCCCGAAGGGAGGCGCAATTGAGATTGCCGTCAGGACGGCGAGGGCGGCCATCCTGTTCCTCCCGTTGCGAAAGAGTTTGGCTAGTTCAGGAGCGACGAGTTTCTTCTCCTCAAGGCTCAGAACGTGCGCGAAGACCGCCATGATGACCAGGATTCCCGTGAAGTCCAGAGCGAAGAGGAGGGAGGCCACATCCTTTATCGCCGAGGCGTCGGCCGCGGGCACTGAGGGGCTGATGAACTCCACGCTGTTGAGCAGGTAGGGAATCAGCGTGACGAGCAGAAGAAGCGCCACGTTGAGGAAGACGATGGTCCTTGTCTCGACGGGGAGGACCGACATGAAACCCGTGTAGATGAGCCAAGCGGTGATGAGAAGAAGGAAGGTGAACATGAAAGCGAGTATGTGGCTTCCGATTTCGGCGGGGGTTGTCGGCGAGCTCGCGATGGCTGCGACGGAACCCACCGAGAGCGAGAGGCCGAAGATCAGGTCTGCGAGCGTCTCAATCCTAGCCCGAGGACGCTTCTCGGCTGCTTCCCGTTGCAACCCCTCTTGCGAGGGCAGAAGCGTATTTGGTCTTTTGGCGGGGTGCGAATCTGGGTTAGGCAGCATGTTGTTGCATGGTCGGCCGTCGGTCGCAACTTGTTACGCCAAGGTGCCGAAGTCTATAAGGCGAGCATCACGGCAACGGGGGGCGAGTTTGGTTCGGCTCGAGAAGAACTTCTCCTTCGTCCTATCGCCGAAAGCTCCTTACAACTTCGAGCTTACGGCAAAAAAGCCGGCGGGGTGGGACCTCTTCACGCCCTTCGAGGTCTTCGAGGAAGGAACGATGTGGACGGCTCTTCATGTCGATGGAATGCTAGTGGGCCTGAAGCTTAAGTCCACTGAAGAGACTGACTCACCGAGGATTTCGGTGACAGCCTTCCTCGCACGCGAGCCCGACGACAAGGAAGAGACGATCGAGGGCATCCTCGCTGAGAAGCTTGGCGTGAATGACGAACTGAGCCAGTTCTACGGATTTGCGAGGAGAGACCCGATTCTGAAGCATGCGGTGGATGACCTCTACGGAATGCACGATACCCTGGGTGGGAGCGTCTTCGACCTCGCGATTCTGACGATCTGCCTCCAGATGGCACCCCTGAAGAGGAGCGAGCAGATGATGGAATGCTTGGTGAGCAGGTACGGCAGGGTCGCCGAGTTCGACGGGAGGAGAGTCGCCGCATGGCCCGTCCCGAGTGAGATCTCGGTAGTATCGACCAAGGAGCTCGAGAGTCGATGTAGGCTCGGCTATCGAGCGAAGTATGTTATCCAGCTAGCCAAAATCTTGGAGGGAGGGGCCTTTCCGACGCTGGAGGACCTCGCAAGGCTGCCAGCCGAGGAGTCCAAGAGGAGGTTGATGGAACTTCCGGGAATCGGAGACTACTCAGCCGATATAATAAACCCCAGGGCCGGCTTTCCAATCGACGCC
>WNFB01004810.1_pt1 | contig 12026 bp, 16 predicted proteins | sample 5400501 | NCBI WGS metagenome assembly WNFB01 (sample SAMN13153341, study PRJNA577476) | soil metagenome | isolation source: 200 cm saprolite under Douglas fir tree site 2 hole 1 | place: USA:California | collected 2015-04-18 | reverse complement strand
CCAACCCGCGATGAGGTGTGAGACGCGGCGGTTCATCCGCCTAAAGGCCTCGCCGCGGCGCGAAAGTCGTACGGGGCAGCCGGGTGACGTTCATGGGATCCGATCCTGGTGCAATTGGCTCCACTCCGCAAAGCCAATTGCTGGATAAATTGGCCCGTGCTACCGCAGGACTCAACGAAGATCGCGATCCTGCTGGGCTGGGACGACACGGAGGACGGCCCCCTCTTTCGGCGACACCGAGGAGTGCTCCGCCGGCGAACGACGGAGCGTCCGCGACCGCGGTCTGCTCCGAGAGTAGCGGCGCGGTCGCGATGTGGTAGGCCAGCCAGAGGATGTACGCCGCCGAGATCCCGAGCAGCACTGAGCCGATCGCGGGGAGCGCCACAAGCGCGGCCCTGATCCCGGTGGCAACCGCGACGAGGACGACCGTCGTGCCGACGATGATCCCGATCAGGTACTTGAGAGAATGCCGCACGCCGAAGACCGAACCCACGGCGACCCGGCTGATCGTTCCGGGGCCGGGGCTGCCCATGACCGCGAGCGAGATGAGCAGGAGCGGCGAGATCGATCCCCACCGAATCGCCGCGACGGGAAGCGCCTCAGGCATTGCCGCCGCGATACCGTTGACTCATGCCGCCCGACGGTACGTGGCGCCGATGCTGACCGTCTTGAACGATCCTGCGGCCGGACGCCCGGACTCGATCAGGTTCGGACCGAGCGCTTACGGCGTCGAGCGCGTAGAGGTCTACATCTCCACGCGCGGGTTCGATCCGCATCGGCACGACACCTACGGGATACGTGGAACCGATATCGCCTCGTCGAGCCAATCGGCGGGTAATCTTGCCCCGCCCCGAAGGGCGGTCAGCCTGGCGTTCTGAGGGAAGGCAGGGAGGCCGGTCAGGTACCGGTCAAAGCGCCCGAGCTGTGCGGTGCGGTCCGCCAGGTACGTCCTTGGCCGCGCGAAGTTTCAGGCGAGGAGGCGGCTGTGAGAGCCATCCAGCGGCCGGGCGTCAGGCCGTAGGTTCGCTTGAACTGACGCGTCATGTGGCTTTGGTCGGCGAAGCCGGACTCGGCGGCGGCTCGCGCGAGTGGTTGGCCGCTCTCGATCGCGACTCGTGCCTGCGCCAGGCGGCGCAGCGTCCGGTATCGGTCGGGGCTCGTCCCGAACGCCCATCGGAACTGGCGCGCGATCGTGAAGCGATCGATGCCCGCCATCTTTTCGAGGATCGAGGCCGGCGTCTGCTCGGATGCGTGTGCCACGAGATAGTCGCGCACGAGCTCGACTGCCCTGATGTCGATGGTGGATCGGCTGAAGTTCGTCTGGCCACTGAGGGACAGGAGGCCGTCGGCGACCGCAGCCGCGATCTCGGCAGAGCCGAGTTCGTTTATCGGCTCGTCGATGTCGGCGAGCAGGGAGGCGATGGGTCGAGCCATCGGAGTCAAGTCCTGGACGGGATCGCCGACGAACGGCAACGCGTGACCGGCGAGGGCGTCACGGACGAGCTCGGGCGCGATGTAGAGGATCCGGTAGCCGAAGCCGTCGTCGGTTCCCGCGACGCCGTCGTGCGTCTCGTCGGGATGCAAGACGTGCAACTGACCGGGCAGGCAGATACGGCGCGAGCCGCGGTAGCGAAAGATCTGCACGCCGGCTGTCGTGAGGCCGATGGCATATGTGTCGTGCCGGTGCGGTTCGAATGCGCATGTCGAGAGGTAGACCTCAGCGCGCTCGACGCCGTGCGCGCTCGGTCCGAACCTGATTGAGTCGGACCGTCGGCCGCTGGATCGTTCAAGACCGCCGACATCGATGCCTCCTAGCGTTTGCGGCATGGGTCAAGGGTATAGCGGAGGTAATGCAGAGGTGAGGCGCTCCGCATCACCGTGATTCGGTGGGGATCGGTCGGGACGCTGGTGCTGATTTCGCTGGCGATCATGGGCAGCCCCGGTCCGGCGACGATCAGCCTGGTCGCCGCCGGCTCGGTCCGTGGCGTGCGGCGATCGTTCCCATACCTGTTCGGGATCATCGCCGGCACTACGCTCGTCCTCGTGGCGGTCGCGACCGGGATTACGGCCGCGCTCCTGGCGGTCCCTAGGGTCGGCTCCGTCCTGATCTGGATCTCGGTCGCATATATCCTCTGGCTCGCCTATCAAATCGCGACCGCGCCTCCGCTCTCGAAGCTGACCGGAGCCTCGAACGCCTTCTCGCTCATGGGCGGAGCAATCCTTGGCATTGCCAACCCGAAGGCCTGGGTCGCAATCGCTGCGGTCTTCGCCAGTGTCCACCTCGCGGATGCCCCCACGGACGACGCCGCCGCCAAGATCGTGGTTCTGACTGTGATGATCATCGTGATCTGCGCGACGTGGCTGGTCGCAGGCAGATCAATCGCACCGTTGCTTCGCGATCCACCGCGAGCCCGCCTCGTCAACGCCGCGCTCGCCGTGGGGCTCGTGGGTGCGACCGCGCTGGCACTGCTTCACTGAGGCCACTGGTGCAGGATCTCCGCCTCGGGGAGCTCTGTAAGCGCGGCCGCCCGAATCAGCCAAGGGCTCGCTGCGCGGCTTTCTGGGCCGGCCAAACCAGCAGAGATGGCTGACGTGGTCCTGCCCGACTGGCTGGCGTTCCGGCCCCGCCTCTTCCCCAGCTGCAACTTCGCCTGGTTGGCCGGGCCCCGGCCGGTCCTGGTCGACAGCGGCTTTGGCAGCGACCTGGACGCGACCCTCGGCCTGCTGCCGGGCGAGCCCGCGCTGGTCTTCAACACGCACTGGCACTCCGACCATGTGGGCGGCAACGCAGGACTGGCGGAGCGCTTCGGCATGCCGGTCGCTGCATCGGCGGCCGAAGGCGCGCGCGTCAACGCCGGCGATCCTGAGTCGTTCGGCTCGGACTACCTAGACCAGCCGGTCGACCCCTATCGCGTGGACCAGCTAGTGGAATCGGGCGAGCTGCTCGAGACCGGCGCCGTCAGCTTGCGGGTGGTGCCGGCCGGCGGGCACTCGCTCGGACAGGTCGCCCTCTTCGAGGAGCGCTCCAGGGTCCTGATTGCGGGTGACGCCATCCTCGCCCGGGACGTGGCCTGGATCAATCCCTTCATAGACGGTGCCGAGGCTCTGGAGGCGGCGATCGCCACCGTCGAGCGGATCGGCCGCCTCGACGCACGTTTGGCGGTGGCCGGTCACGGCGAGGTGATCCAGGACGTGGCGAGTTGCGTGAAGTGGTCAGTAGAGCGACTCAAGCTCTGGCGCCAGGACCCCGCCCGAATGGCCTTCCACGGCTGCCGGCGCGTCTTCGGCTTTGCACTCATGATCCATGGCGGGTTCGCCCGTTCGGAGGTGCTTCCATACCTGCTCGCTCGGCGCTGGGTCCACGACTTCGCCCCGCTGGCGGGCCTGCCGCCAGAGGAGTTCGTGGAGCGGATGGTCTCCGACCTAGCCGGCTCTGGCGCAGCGCGCTGGGAGCACGAACGCCTAATCTCGACCGTCCCACACACCCCGGTTCTCGTTGTAGGCGGTTAGCGTCCGAAACCTATTCCCGAAGGTCGGCTCGTCGGTTGCAGGATCGTTCAAGACGACGGTATTTACGCCCCCTAGCATGACCTGCGGTCCGACGACGCTCGGTTGATTCCGGGAGTCGGATGTCGTGTTCGTGATCAGAGATCACGGCAACTTCCACGCTGCTAGTTCAAAGGGGTAGGGGATGCCACTTGTTCGAATCGATGTCAACGAGGGAAGGTCAGAACGAGAGTTCCGGGCAATTGGGGACGCGATACACGAGGCGCTCGTAACCACCTGCGCAGTCCCAGCCGATGACCGCTTTCAGGTGTTCGCAGTCCACTCCTCGCAGACTCTCATCTACGACGAGAGTTTCATGGCCATGCACCGCAGCGATGGCATCGTCCTGGTGCAGGTAATTTTTAACGTCGGCCGAACTACCGAACAGAAGGTCGCCCTCTATCACCGTGCAGCGCAGCTGTTGGCGGAAAAAGCCGGAGTGAGTCCTGACGACGTATTCATCAACTTGGTCGAAGTTCAAAGGGAGAACTGGTCCTTCGGACGAGGAGTCGCGCAGTTGGTCCCGCAGCCCGAAACGAAATAGAGGAGGACCGATTGATGGCAAAGACGGTCGGACCCTTCAGCCCATGGCGTCGGATTGGACAGACGATCGCCACGTCCGGTCAGATCGGCCTGGGCGACGACGGGAAGGTGGTCGAGGGAGGCTTCGGGCCCGAGCTCGAGCAGACGCTCCGCAACCTCAGCAACGTCCTCGCCGACGCCGGTGTTACAAGAGAGCAGGTCATCAAAGTCAATGTGTACCTGGCTGACCTCACGGACTGGTCGGCCCTCAATGGTCCCTACGCTGAGTTCTTCGGCTCTTCGCTCCCAGCACGGACCGCCTTCGCGACGTCCGCGCTCCCGCTCGGTGCCCGGGTCGAGATTGAGGCCTGGGCCGTCGTCGAGGAGACTCGATGAGCGAGGCCCCGATCAAGTCGATTCCGGCCGTTTCGGCGCTTTTAGTGATCGCGGCGTGAGCGAAGAGCTGGAAGGGTTCGTGCCGGTGATCATCGAATCCCTGCAGGCCCGCGCTCACCGTGCGGACCTGCCCGAGCTGCGGCCTCGGGCATGGGATCGAGCCGGCGATATCGTGCCGACGGCTTACGGGCTGCGGATCGCCTGGCGACTACTCAAGAAGGCGTATGCGCGCAAGTGTCCGGAGCTGACCGAGCGGGACATGGCGGAATTCGTCCAAATGTTGGGCGCCTATCTCGACTCGTGAGCCTGGGGATTGTCGACCCGCAATCGTTCGCGGCAGGCGCCATCGCGGGCGTGGCTGCAACCGGCCTGTTCGTTGGGTTCGCCGCTTTGCTGGTCGTCCGGATCCCATGAACGTCACCCGGCTGCCCCGTACGACTTTCGCGCCGCGGCGAGGCCTTTAGGCAGATGAACCGCCGCCTCTCACACCTCATCGCGGGTTGGCGCACCGGGCTCTCTCGCCCCGTGCTCATCCTTCAAGCGGGAAACGCCCTCAACTACTTCGGTTACGGGCTCATTACTCCCTTTGAGATCATCTATCTGCACCAGATACGTGGCTTTTCAACGTCGACAGCCGGACTGGTTCTCGCAGCGACCATGGGGACGGCCGCAATCGTCACCCCGCCGACGGGAGCGCTGCTCGACCGGTACTCCGCCAAAGCGATCGTGGTCGCAGGAAGCCTGGCGAGCGCCCTAGGCTACGCCGGCTTCGCCTATGTAGACCATCCCTGGCAGGCCTTTGCCTGCTCGATCGTCAGCGGAGTCGGAATCGGCGCGGCATTGACGGCCAACCGGACATTGACAATCAGGTTGGTCACGCGCGAGCAGCGAGCGGCCTCCTTCGCGCTTAACCGCGTCGCGGGCAACTTCGGTGTCGGCTCCGGCGCGACCTTAGCCGGCTTCATCGTCGAATCCGCACAGCGGCTCAGCTCGTTCCAAATGCTCTATTTCTTCGACGCCGCCACCTACGCCGGATACGCGCTGATCGTTCTCGCTGCCGTACCGAGCCCGCGAGCCGAGACCGTCACAGCGACAGACGCCAACGGAACCGGCTTTCGCGCCGTCGCCCAAGATCGGCTCTTCCTCACTGTGATTGCAGCCAATATCGTGCTCGTCGTCGTCGGCCACACGTTCTTCTCCAACATCCTGCCACCATTTGCAAAGACCCACACACCGCTCGGCCCCGCAGCGATCGGGATCCTCTTTCTCGTCAACACGTCCTTCATCGTCATCGCGCAGATCCCGGCGGTGCGCGTAGTGGCACGGATGCGACGCACACACGCTTTCGCGGCGACAGGCGCGCTTTTTGCGGTCGGCCTGCTCGGGGTGCTGCCAGCGACGCTCATCCACTCGGAGCTCGCTGCGACCAGTCTCCTCGCCGGCGTTGCGATCGTCTTCGCAATCGGCGAATGCGTACACATTCTCGTTCTCGGGCCACTGGTCGCGGACATGGCTCCAGCCCATCTGCTCGGCCGCTACCTGTCTCTCTACAGTCTGACCTTCACCATCTCCCTGGCCCTCGGCCCGGCGATTGGCGGCCTTCTCCTGCAGACCTCACCAGACGCCGTCTGGTGGGGTGGCGCGCTTGCCGCGGTGCTGGCCGGAGCGGTCCTGCTTCGACTCGGCAGCCGCATTCCCGACCCGCTCCGCGAAGCACAGTCACGTCTTGGGTCGGCGCCAGAGGCCGCGTGAGGTCCTGCCTAGAGCGAACATGGCCACAGATCAAACTGCCGTAAACGACTGGCGGAAAGAGTGGTTCGAGATCGAAGACGCGGCGTACCTGAACACCGCAGCACACGCAGTGATGCCCCGCGTTTCACTGCGCGCGGTGCAAGCTTCGCTCGAAGCTAAGAAGTTTCCCCATCACATAACCGACTCCGTTTTCTTCGAGGTGCCAAACCGAATTCGGGCCTCCCTATCGGAACTGATTAGGGCCAAACCGGAAGAAATCGCACTGACACCTGGCGCAAGCACTGGTGTCGCGGCCGTGGCACATGGCCTGACGTGGCAGCCGGGCGACGAGATCATCACCGCCAAGGGAGAGTTCCCGTTGCAGTACGCCACCTGGAAGCCAATGGAGGAACGCGAGGGCGTGAAGCTGAAAATCGTAGCGCCGCGAGACCGTTTTATTACGGCGGACGACCTGATTGCCGCGATGACACCGAGAACGCGTGTTATCTCCGTAAGTCATGTGCGCTTTGACGACGGCTCGCTGTTGGATGCGGCTCGCGTGTCTGCGGCCTGTCACGCGCAAGGAGCGCTGCTTGTGCTTGATGCGAGCCAGTCTTGCGGGGCGATGCCTGTGGATGTGAGCGAACTTGGCGCGGACGTATTGGTATGCGCTGGATATAAGTGGCTCCTCGGCCCCTTCGGCACCGGATTTTGTTGGGCCAGGAGCGAACTACTGGATACTATGCGCCCAGGGCCGTTTTCTTGGACGGCCCAAGCCGCAGACACTTTTTCGGCCTTGAATTTTGTCGATCCCAAACCCTCGCGCAGTGCGAAGCGTTGGGATGGTGCAGAAGCGGCCACCTATTTCAACTTCAACCTGACGGCCATGGACGCCTCGGTGGGTTTGGTCTTGCGTATCGGGCCTGAGCTGGTGCTCGAACATAACCGGCAATTGATCGATTTCCTGTTCGAACGCCTCCCCGAAGACTGCGTTCCGGCCAGTCCACTGGACTCTACGCAGCGCGGGCCGTACGGTTGCTTCACAGCGCGGACCCACGACAAAACTGCCGAGCTTTATCAGAAGTTGCGAACCAGGAATGTCGTCGTGAGCATGCGCGAGGGAAGGATTCGCGTCTCGCCTCATCTGTTCAACTCCCAGCGGGACATCGATCGCCTCATCGACGTGGTGACCGCATGACTCGGGCTCAGGATTTGGCACAGACTCAAAAGGACGCCGCGGCGGAGCCACACCATGGGGGTCCGACCCACGTCAGTGTGATGTCGGCGGCGATGGCACTCAATTCAGCAAATTCCTGGTCCGCGGGCTAGCTTTCCCAGGGGCGAACCTGGTGCAACAGGAGCGCCACCCCCAGCGGCTGCCCTCCGGTTCAGTGGTATGCGCCGTCATGGCGGACGATTGGACGCCGACCTGTGGCCTCTGCTTGGGAGACGTGACCGACCACGATATGGTGATCGCCCCACTGCTGCATACCCTCGAGCTTGCAGCCGATCCAAGCTGCAGCGCTGTCGATCACTGGGCCAAAGGGTCCCATATGATGGGGCACGCCCGAGAATTGCCCGGCACCTGCTGACCTGCTGTCGGCAAAGCGTGATGCGAGCGGGTCCTGGTCTGACGCCAGCACCGAAAGGGCGAACGCCTTTGCGTCGCGCACGAGCTCCAACGTTCGGGAGCCATTCGCGAGACAGACGCTCACGAGGGGGGGCTCAAGGGACACAGAAGCCAGAGAACTTACCGTGGTGGCATGCACGGTTTGGGTTGAGCGGATTGCGAGTATGGCCACGGAGGTCGGGATCACGCTTATGACTTTGCGCAGGTCCGTCCGCGGCGCCGGAGGCGGCGGTAGGCGCAGCGGATGGAGGTCGGGCTCGAGCCAGCGCTCACGTCCGTCGGCAAGCCGCTGCGCCGAGTAGTACCGCTTGATTAGACCCTTATCCAACAGTTCAGGGTGTTGGCTCAGGTCGTCGACGTCGGCGATCAACTCGAACCAGGCGCGGGTAATCGTCTCGTGATAAGCCATGGGACGACCCGCGCGTTCGGCGATCCCTCGAATGCCGGCAACCAGACGGCGGAACGCTTCCTCACGGGCATAGCGGTGCGCGAGAATCCAAGTGACATGGACGTGCTTGGCGTGCGGAAAATCGGCACTCTCGACTTCTCCGGCCTCAAAGGCCTCGACCAAAGCGTCAAATTGCGAAGTCATACGATTTAGTATAGTACGAAATGGGTGTAATTGCGTCAAGCTTGGAGCGAGGAGCGCATCTGATTGGCGGGTATCTTGACTCGACTGTCGCGGAGTTGGGCCTGACTCAAGCCGAAGCGCACGTTCTTGCGCAGATCGCCATACACGGCACAATCCCAATTTCGCTGCTGCATCACGAATTTGGGCACAAACGCTCCACTTTGACGAACATCCTCGACCGATTGGAGAAGCGAGGACTCCTTCGCCGCCAGATGAATCGGACCGATCGCCGTTCAATCCTCGTTCAGCTGACCCCCTCCGGCAATCGAATGGCCAGCCAAGTCAAAGATGCGCTCGATCGATTGGAGCAACTGATATCCGACCAGGTGCAGCAACGGGATCTCACTGGGCTGGTTGCAGTTGTGCAGGCGCTCGAGACGATTGTGCACGCGATGCGACGCCAAGAGGTCTGACTCCCTCGCGCTAGAAGAAGGTCCGGTCGTACCACGGCGGTTGGTGCCCGTGCCCTAGGCCTGGCGTAGGCCGCCAGCGTGTAGTAGTTCATGTAGTAATCCACGCGACCCTGGTGGATGCATCCGGCCCAAATCGGCCACTATGTCTTCGAAATGAACTCAAAACCATCGAAATCGATCTCGGTGGACGAGATAGCTTAGATTTCGGGACCGTGAGGCCGAGGGTTCAAATCCCTCGCCCCCGACCAAAATCTGAATTCAAATGTGCGCATTCAAGGCACTTAAAGTGATAAGCGCGCTGTGCTGGTGTAGCAACGCATGTAGCAACCCAAACGCTACCAATCGCTAGTCCGCCAGAGGAGACGGCCGTTGGCGACGGACAGGTGGTTGCGAGCGCATAGCTCGTTTACGGAGCGAATGCCCAAAAACGATCTCGACCTCATCGCTCAGACCTCGCGGGATCTCGCCTATCGTCGTAGTGCTTGTCCTACGCAACAGAGTGGCTGACCTTACAGTCGCGATCGCCTGGACGCCTGCCTGCATGACTTGGTTGTCCCGCCATTGACTTATGTCAGGATCGATACCGCGATCCGACGCCGAACGTGACCCTCCTTCTCCAGCTTGGCCCCACGCAAGCGCCGCCATAACGAGCACCAGATCAAGTGTCAATCGAATGACTTACTTCGCTAGGTGACCGCCCTACTGTTTCTCAAGGGGAACCTCTACCCGAATGAGCCCGTCGGGTCGTACCCCTGGTGGGAGTGGGCGGCGGTGGGGGTGTTTCTCCTCGTCGGCATCCTGTGGACCTTCCTGAGGCGCAGACGGTGACTAGAAGTCGAACCAGAGAGATTTAGCCGAGCCGGCGGAGTCCCTGCGCAAAGCGATCCAGAAGCGCCCCGCAATCCATGATGTTCCGTGTAGCAACGCGTGTAGCAACCCAGGCGATCTCCGCCGTCACGCCGCGGCGCCTGGCGAACTTCAAGCTCGGACGGAGTGAACCCAAGCGGTCTCTGGCGGCGCACCCCGAACCGTCCGCTATCGCGATTCGGGACCGTGAGGCCCCGGGTTCAAATCCCGGGCCCCCGACCATTGTCCCGGTGTTGATTGCGTGACGCGCTCGTCTAGCGAAGTGCGGCGCCGGCGAGCTTTGCGATGCGCCGCGGGTCGAGGATGGCGTCGATCTCGACGATCCTGCCGCCCGCGATGATGAAACCCATCATCGAGAAGGGCCGCCCGCCAATGGTTATGACCACGCCGGCAGAGCCGTTGATGAGGACTGGGATCAGCTTCGCGTTCGGCAAGCGCGCGCCGGTCAGCGCAAGCGCTGCGACGGCGGACGGGCCGCGTGTGACTGCGGGGGCCGGCGCGGGGCGCCTGCCGAAGTCTGCGCGCAACACCACGTTGGGATCCAGCAGGGCCATGAGGCCGTCGAAGTCGCCACCGCGCGCGGCCGCGAAGAACGCGTCGATGACCTGCCGCTGGCGCTGCCGATCTCTATCTGGCGGTGCGGCCCCGGAGCCCTTGACGCGCCGCCGCGCTCGGCTGGCCAGCTGGCGCGCCGCAGCCGGCGTTCGATCGACCATGGGCGCGATCTCCTCAAACGGCAGCTTGAACACGTCGTGCAGAACGAACGCAAGCCTCTCCGCCGGCGCAAGCGTGTCGAGCACCACTAGCAGCGCGAGTCCGACCGAGTCGGCGAGCAGAGCCTCCTCTTCCGGCTGGTTTGCGGCTTCGCCGCTCACAACGAAATCAGGCAGGTGCGCGTCCAGCGATTCCTCCTGGTGAGTCCTGCGCGACCGCAGCATGTTCAAGGAGACGCGCGCGACGATCGTCGTCAGCCAGCCCCGCATGTTCTCGATCGGGGCACCGTCCGCGCGGCTCGCGCGTAGCCACGCGTCCTGCACTGCGTCGTCAGCCTCGGCCAGCGATCCCAGCATTCGATATGCGACTGCCCGGAGGTGTCCCCGCTGCTCTTCGAACTGCTTCGCCAGCCACTCGCTTTCAGTCACTTGTCACATGTCCATCTTGTTCGGTGTCAATAGTGATGACACGTGAAAGCAGACCGATGTGACAAGGAGAATCGCGCGATGAAAACGAATGGACTGATAGTGGTGACCGGCGGCACAGGCGGGCTGGGCCGGCGGGTGGTTGCCCGGCTGCGCGACCGGGGACGCAACGTTCGAGTGCTTAGCCGGCACCCAGGCGACTCACAGGCGGGCGTCGAATACACGGCCGGCGATCTGGAAACGAACCAGGGCGTCGAGAAGGCGATCTCCGGGGCGGAGATTGTCGTCCACTGCGCCGGGGTCGGCAAGATCAAGGAGGACACGGCGCAGGCACAGAACCTGGTCGTCGCCGCGAAGCGGGGCGGCGTTCGCCACCTGGTGAGCATCTCGGTTGTCGGGGCGGAAAGGATCCCGGTCCGAAGCGCGGTCGATCGCGCGACGTTCGCCTACTTCGCGTCGCAACGGGCCAAGGAGCTCGTCATCGAGCAGTCGGACCTGCAGTGGACCAACCTGCGAGCCACCCAGTTCCACGACGGCTTCATCTTGGCGATGGTGCAGGCGATGTCGAAGATGCCTATCGTGCCAGTTCCGGCGGGCACTCGATTTCAGCCAGTTGATGCGGACGAGGTGGCAGATGCGCTGGTTGAGCTCGCGCTCGATGCTCCCGCCGGGCAGGCGCCGGACTTCGCCGGGCCGAAGATCTACGACTCCGAAAGCCTGCTCCGAAGCTACCTAGTGGCCATCGGCAAGCACCGCCCGATCTTGAAGATCAGGATGCCCGGCGCTGCCGCCGCGGCCATCAGGGAAGGGGCCAACCTCGCGCCCGACCGGGCCGTGGGACGCCGCACGTGGGAGGAGTTTCTCGCGACGATCGTGCTCAAGCCTGCAGTCGGCTCGCGCCCCGGCGGACCGTAGCTCCGGCCACTAGCCACGTTGAACACGGCACTGGACTTTTAGCAGTTCGAGAATGCGTTCGGGGGTCTCCTTCCAAGAGTTCAAATAGTGTCCCGGGCCCCCGACCACTGCTATGTCTCACGACATGGTGGACTGTTTTCCAACCTCGCCAGCGAGCTCCAAGACCGACCGAGACGATCACCTGGCGAAACGACTGACCTGGAAGTGAACCCAGGCTCAAGCTCAGGTCACGTCCG
>WNFB01004808.1_pt1 | contig 12028 bp, 11 predicted proteins | sample 5400501 | NCBI WGS metagenome assembly WNFB01 (sample SAMN13153341, study PRJNA577476) | soil metagenome | isolation source: 200 cm saprolite under Douglas fir tree site 2 hole 1 | place: USA:California | collected 2015-04-18 | reverse complement strand
GCCCTTGGCAAGCCGGGTCGACATGATCGATGCTCGGCGCGCTGTCGTGGGCATGACGGAAGGAGACCGATGCCTCGCCAAAAATCCGTCGCCGTCGTCGGCGTGGGGCACACGCGCTACGGCAAGCTGCCGGAGTACGACGCCTATGAGCTCGGCCTGTGGGCGCTCAAGGAGGCGCTGGCCGACGCCGGCCTCACGTTCGAGGACATCGACGGCCTGATCGTCAACCGCATCCCCGACTATCAGCGCTTCTGCGAGATCGCCGGGCTCGACCCGTCCTACGTGAGCATCACGCCCGGCCAGGGGCGCTTCTCCGGCATCTGCATCGAGACCGCCGTGGCGCTCATCCGCGACGGCCTGGCCACCACGGTCGCGCTGGTCTACGGGAACAACGGCCGCTCGGCCGGCGACCGCTACGGCGGCGCCGCCGACACCTACGGCAGCGGCGGCGGGGGCCAATGGTTTCCCTACGGCATGACCTCGCCGGGCGCGTTCCACGCGCTGATGGCGCGCCGGCACATGGAGCTTTACGGCACCACCGCCGACCAGCTCGGCGCCGTGGCGAAGACGTTTCGCGACCACGCGGCGCTCAATCCGGCGGCCGTCATGCGCGATCCCTTCACGCTCGCGGACTATCACGCCTCGCGCTTCATCTGCGAGCCGCTGCATCTCTTCGACTATTGCCTGATCAACGACGGCGGGGTCGCGCTGATCCTCACCTGCGGCGAGCGCGCCCGCGACCTCGCGCAGCCACCCGCCTACGTGCGCGGCTGCGGCATGGCGACGGCGCTCGCGGCGTCGAGCTTTCCACCCGACGATTTCTGGCGCGAGCCCATGGGCAAGGCCGCGGCGACCAGCTTTCGCCAGGCCGGAATCGATCGCGCCGATGTCTCGGCGCTGATGATCTACGACAACTTTACGCCGACCGTTCTGTTCTCGCTCGAGGGCTTCGGCTATTGCGGCCCGGGCGAAAGCGGCCCGTTCGCCGCCGCCGGCCATCTTGCGCTCGGCGCGCGCTATCCGACCAACACGTCGGGCGGACATCTGTCCGAATCCTACATGCAGGGCTGGGCGCTCAACCTCGAGGCGGTGCGGCAGGTGCGCGGCGCCTGCGGCGCGCGCCAGATCGAGGACTGTGCGTTCGCCCATTACATGGCGGCGGCGCCGGTCGTCACCTCGATCATCTACGGCAGGGAAGCGTCGTGAGGCCGTTGCCCGACATCGCGGGAGCCGATCGGCCGTTCTGGCAGGCGCTGCGCCAGCGCGAGGTGCGCGTGCAGCGCTGCGGCGCCTGCGGGGCAAATCGGTTTCCCGCCACGCGCTTCTGCCCGCATTGCCGTTCGGACCTGTCCGACTGGCACGCGGTCGAGCCGACCGGCATCGTCGAAACCTGGTGCGTTTTTCACCGCGCCTATTTCGATGGTCTCCCGGTGCCCTACACGGTGATCCAGGTGCGGCTCGACTGCGGCGTGCGGCTCTTTTCCAATCCGGTCGGCATCGAGGCCGGCGCGCTGCGCATCGGGATGGCGGTCGAGGCCGCGTTCGAGGACGTGACTCCGGATGTGACCCTGTTGAAATTCAAGCCGCGGAAGGGCGTCTCATGAAAGCCATGGTGGTGCGTGCGCCGGGCGGCGCCGACGTGCTCAAGATCGAGCAGGTGCCCGATCCCACCCCCGGGCGCAAGGACGTGGTCATCAAGGTTGACGCCTGCGGCGTGTGCTTCCACGACATCGTCACGCGCAACGGGACCCTGAAATATGGCGTGCAGATGCCGTGCATCCTCGGCCACGAAATCTCCGGCGCCGTGGTCGCAGTCGGCCGCGACGTGCGCGGCTTCCGCCCGGACGATCGCGTCGCGACCGTGCAGCGCTATCACATCTGCGGCGCCTGCCGTTACTGCCGCAGCGGGCGCGAGCCGCTGTGCCCGGACCGCAAGTTCACCGGCGACTGGGGCCTGGTCGGCGGCTACGCCGAATATGTCGCGATCGAGGACGACAACGTCGCCCACGTGCCGGACGGCGTGGCGCTGCAGGACGCCTCGATCGTCGCCTGCGCGATCGGCACCATCTTGAATGCAATCCGCGAGGTCGGCCGATTGGCGGCGGGGGAAAGCGCGCTGGTCACCGGCGCCGGCGGGGGCTTGGGCATGCACGCGGTGCAGCTTGCGCGGCTCGCCGGCGCCTACGTGGTGGCGCAGACCACCTCGCCCGACAAGGCCGAGCGCATCCGCGCGCTCGGGGCGCATGAAGTGATCGTGCACGAGCGCGGCAAGGATTTCTCCGCCGCGGTCAAGCAGGCGACCGGCGGGCAGGGGGTCGACGTCGCGATCGACAACGTCGGCAGCCAGCTGTTCGAGCCGATACGCCGCAGCCTCGGGATCGGCGGCCGCTGGATCATGATCGGCCAGTTGACCGGCCAGTTCGTGCCGTTCAATCCGGCGCAGCTGTTTCTCAAGAACATTTCCATGCTGAGCGCGACCTCGACGACGCGCAAGCAGCTCGAGGACTGCTTGGCGCTGGTGGCGCGCGGCGCGGTGAAGCCGATCGTCTCGCTGGCGCTGCCGCTCGAAGAGGCCGCGCAGGCGCATGCGCTGATCGAGGCGGGCAAGGCCGCCGGGCGGATCGTCCTGCGGCCGAATGGATGATGACGTGAAGGTGGACGCGGCCATCGTCGGCGTCGGTTGCAGTGCCTTCGGGCGCCGCCTGCCCGACAGCCAGCTCCGCCTTGCCGCAACGGCGTTCAAGCACGCGCTCGCCGATGCCGGGCTCGCGCGCGGCGACGTCGACGGCCTGTCGATCCATCTCGGCTGGCCGCTCGGGCCCGACTACGACCGCGTCGCCGAGGCGTTCGGCCTCGACATCCGCTACGTCAACCAATCGTGGCTGCACGGGCGGTTCGTCACCAACGCGCTCCAGCACGCGGCGCTCGCGGTGTCCGCCGGCCTCGCCGACGTGGTCGCCTGCGTGACCGCCGTGAGCTTTACCCGCGAGCGCGGCTTTCTCGGCGGGCCCGGCGACATCGAGGGCAACCGCGAGGAGGGCGGCACCCATGGCGAGGCGCCGCCGTTCGGCCTCACCGCGCCGGCGGGCGGCGCGGCAATAGCCATGCAGCGCTACATGCACGTCTACGGCGCGACCAGCGCCCAACTCGCCGCGGTGCCGATCGCCATGCGCAACCACGCGCGCAAGAATCCGCAGGCGATCATGCGCGAGCCGCTCACGCTGGCGGCGCATCAGGCGTCCCGCATGGTGGTCGATCCGCTGCGGCTGTTCGATTGCTGCCTGATCAGCGACGGCGCCGCCGTGGTGCTGATCGCGCGCGGCGAGCGCGCGCGCGACCTGCGGCAGAAGCCGGTGCGCATCGCCGGCATGCAGGGCACGCGCGCCGGCCGCGACGAGTTCATCTTCGCGCCGCGCGCGCTCGGCATCAATCAGCAGTCCGCGCGGCGAGCCGCGCCACGGCCGGTCGACCTCGAGGTGTTCGCGCGCGCCGGCGTGGGGCAAAAGGACGTGCAGGGTTTCTACACCTACGACGCGTTCTCGCCGCTTGTTTTGTTCGCGCTCGAACGCTTCGGCTATTGCGGGCCGGGCGAGGCGGCGGCGTGGGTGCAGGATGACCGCATCGAGCTCGGCGGCGCGCTGCCGGTCAACACCTCGGGCGGGCTGCTGTCGGAAGCGCATGTGGCCGGATGGAACTCGATCTGCGAAATGGTGCGGCAACTGCGCGGCACCGCCGGCGCGAGCCAGATCGCCGACGCCAAGGTGCTGCAATGGGGCACCGCGTGGGGCGATTCCGTGATCCTGACGGCGTGAGGAGGCACCGGTGACGCCTTACGACAAGCCGCGCCCGCGCATCGGCCCGGACAATGCGCCGTTCTGGCAGGGCTGCCGCGCCCACCGTTTGCTGCTGCCGACCTGCCGCGCCTGCGGCAAGCCGCATCTGCCGCCGGGGCCGGTCTGCCCGTTCTGCTTCTCCGACGACCTCGCCTGGCAGCCCGCCTCCGGCCGCGGCCGCATCAGCACCTGGACCATGGTGCACAAGGCGTGGTTCCCGGCGTTCAAGGACGAGACGCCCTACAACGTCGTGCAGGTCGAGCTCGACGAAGGGCCGCGCCTCACCTCGCGCCTCGTCGGCGCCGGAGAGCAGAAAATCGAGATCGGCCAGCGAGTCGAGGTCGTGTTCGAGGATATCGACGCGGACCTGACCCTGCACGGGTTTCGCATTGTGGAGGGGTGACAGATTTTGTTTGACCTCGGGACAGAACAACACCCTCATCCTGAGGAGCGCGCCACCGATCTCGGGTTCACCCGAGATCGGCATTATGATGCGCAAGTCGGCTACAGCCGACTTGCGTGGCGCGCGTCTCGAAGGATGGACAAGGTGGCACCTATTTCCATCCTTCGAGACGCGTCGCTTCGCGACGCTCCTCAGGATGAGGTAGCGGTATTTTGCGGATTAGACAGCATCATCCTTCATACATCGGCTCGGGTAGGCCCTTCGCTCCTACGTCGAGTGCGAGCACTCCGCCGGCGTGGGCTTCGGCGGCAAGCCTGTCCGGCGGCAGGCGGAAGCGCGCGGTCGTCACGTAGAGCGTCGCCAGATCGGCGCCGCCGAACGCGCAGGCGGTCGGCCGGCTGACCGGCAATGCGACCGTGCGATCGATCTGCCCGTCCGGCGCGTAGCGGACGACGCAGCCGGCGTCGAACACCGCGTTCCAGACGAAACCGTCCGCGTCGACCGACGAACCGTCGGGCACGCCCGGCCGCTCGCCCATGGCGGCGAAGACGCGGCGCGGTCCGATCGTTCCGGCGGCAAGATCGAAGTCGTAGACGAAGATGGTCTTCACGTGGCTGTCGGCGAAATACATTTTCGTGTCGTCCGGGCTCCAGCACACGCCGTTCGAGACCCAGATGCCGTCGTCGACCGCGTCGAGATGCCCGCGCTCGAGCCGATAGAGGCGGCCGCTCGCGCCCGCCATCGTCTTGCTCATGGAGCCGACCCAGAACCGTCCGCGCCGGTCGCAGCGGCCGTCGTTGAGGATATTGACCGCGCCGCCGTTCTCCGGATCGACAATGCGCTCGAGCCGTCCGCCTGGATCGTAGTGGGCAAGCCCGTTGCGCCCGGCGATCAGCAAACCGCCCCCTGCGCGGGGCGCGAACGAGCCGAGCTTTTCCGGCGGCGTCCAGCTGGCGAGCCTCCCGCTCGCCGGGTCGAGACGGTGCACGGCCGGCTTGAACGCGTCGATCCAATAGAGCGCGTGTTCGGTCGGATGCCAGCGCGGGACCTCGCCGAGGACGTCTTGCGTGTGCGCGACGCAGGTGATGTCGACCATCATCCCCCCGCTGATCGAACCTGTGCGTCGCGGGTGAAGAACTCGGCCAGGCGGTTCTTCTGCAGCTTGCCGGTGACGGTGAGCGGCAGCTCGGCCTCGCTCACGAACTTCATCAGGCGGGGAATCTTGTAGGATGCAAGCGCGCGCCGGCAATGCGCCAGCAGCTCGGCTTCGGCGACGCTCTGCCCGGCCTGGCAGACGATGACGGCGGCGATCACCTCGTCGCGCCGCGGGTCGGGCACGCCGGTGACGCACGCGAGCTTGACGGCCGGATGCGCCATCAGCGTCTCCTCGACCTCGACCGGCGCCACGTTGATGCCGCCGGTCTTGATCATTTCCTTGATGCGCCCGCGGAAATAGAGCCGGCCGTCGGCATCGAGGAAGCCGAGATCGCCGGTGACGAAGTAGCCGTCCGCATCGAAGGCGGCGCGATTCTTGTCCGCATCCTTGTAGTAGCCGACGGTCACGTAGCCCTTGACGCGGATTTCGCCGACCTCGCCCTGCGGCAGCGTCCGGCCGGTGTCGGGATCGACGATGCGCAAGTCGACGCCAGGCAGGGGCCGCCCGACGCTCGCCAGGCGGACATCGAGCGGCTCGGCCGCATCGGTGACGGTGCAGTTGCCGTAGGTCTCGGTCAGCCCGTAGATGTTGCAGATCTCGCCGGCGCCGAGGTCGACGACACGCCGGATCTGTTCGGGCGTGCCGACGGTGCCGCCCGAGCGCAGGCTCGACAGATCGTGCTTTGCCAGCTCGGGGTGCTCGGCAAGCGCCTGCGCCATGTTCGGCGTGCCGTAGAACAGCGTGCAGCGCTCGTCCTCGATGATGCGCAGCGCCTCGCCCGGCTCGAAGCTCTCCTGCAGCACCACGCAGCCGCCGTGGGTGAGCAGGTTGAACAAGGCGTTCTCGCAGCCGAGCCCCCAGAACAGCGAGACCGCGAGCCACAGCCGGTCGTGCTCGCTGACGTGCATGCGCTCGCCGATGTGCCACATGTTCTCGATCAGCGCGTCATGCTGAAGCTGCACGCCTTTCGGGGTCGAGGTCGAGCCGGACGTGTACAGCAAATAGGCCACGTCCTTCGGGTCGACGGCGCGCGCCGCGCGGTCGATCTCGCCGTCCGTCACGGCGCGGCCGCGCGCATGAACATCGTCGAACGAAATCGAATCGCGATAGGAGCGCGTGCCCGTGTGGACGATGCGTGCAAGGCGCGGCATCGACTGAGTGAGCGGCGCCAGCTCGTCGAGCATGGCGAAGTAGTCGTACTTGAGAAAATGGCCGCTGGTGACCAGCATGGTCGCGTCGGAATGCGCGAGCACGTAGCAGAGCTCGCGGCTGGTGACCCAGGTATTGACGGCGACCATGACGCCGCCGAGCGAGCAGACCGCAAGGTCGGCGATGATCCATTCGGGCTGGTTGCCCATCAGGATCGCGACGTGGTCGCCTTTGCGCACGCCGAGCGCGTAGAGCCCCCGGGCGAAGGCGCGGACCTCTTGGCGCAGCTCCGCGTAGGTCAGGCGCCGTCCGCCGCCGACCACCGCCTCGCGCTGCGGGAACCGCGCCGCCAGCTCATCGAGCAGGTCCGGAATAGTGCGGCTCGCCGGCATTGCGGGCATCGGGAACGCGCTCCGCTTGGACTTAAGCGACGGGCGGTGCCGCGCGCCAGGGCGCGTCCATCAGGCCCATCCTTGCGGCGGGGTTTTCCCCGGATGCACGGCTCCGCACCGCTTGCAGGTGCGCGCCGCGGTGTCACGGTAGAAGGTCTCGTAGAGCGGCGGCAGATCCTTGACGATGTCCTCGAGCTTGATTTCGACGCGATGGATGCGGTCGCCGCAATTGAAACAGAACCATTCGAACCCGTCGCGCATATCCGGCGTGCGGGTGCCCTCGACCACCAGGCCGACCGAACCCGCCGCCGGCCGCTGCGGCGAGTGGCGCGCGTGCGGCGGCAGGATGAACACGTCGCCCTCGCGGATCGGCACGTCGTAGATTTGTCCGCGTTCGGCGATCTTGAGGATCATGTCGCCCTTGAGCTGATAGAAGAACTCCTCGACCGGATCGTCATGGAAGTCGACCCGCCGGTTGGGTCCGCCGACCACCTGCACGGTCATCCCGGTCTTGTGGTCGAACAGCTGCTTGTTCCCGACCGGGGGCTTGAGGAATTGCTGGTTATCCTCGATCCACCGGCGGAAATTGAACGGCTTGAAGGATGGATGCTCGGCCACCGCCTCCTCCCTGGTCAACGGTCGCGACGCTCGTTGGCGTCGACCCTAGCGCCGCGCTAAGGTTTTCGGAAGATGGTCGAGGATGCGATGCTCTACGTCATCTACCAGGAAGACCGCGACGGCGGCGAGGCGATCCGGGCGGCGACGCGGGAGAGCCATCTCGCCTATCTCGCCGAGCACAAGGACATCCTGGTCCTCGGCGGGGCGCTGCTCGCCGACGACGGGCCGAAGCGGATCGGCAGCTGCCTGATCGTCAACGTGGCGAGCCGCGCGGCGGCGGAGGCCTTTTCGCGCAACGAGCCGTTTCGCAAAGCCGGCCTGTTCAAGTCCGTGAAGATTGCCCGCATGCGGCGCGGTCAATGGAATCCCGCGGCGATCCCCGCTACGCCGGAATGATTGCCGCAGCTCACTGCGCCGCCGCGGGCGGCGCCACCGTCGCATCGCCCTGGCCGCTGCGCTTGAGCGCGTCGGCGACGAAGCCCGACGCCTTCATCTCCTCGACGAAGGCGCGCAGGTAGGCGACGCCGGCCGGGCGGCCTTTGGTCGTGCCCATCGCCTGCTCGATCGCCATGAAGCGGCCGGGGATCACCCGCGTCTCCGGGTGCGACCTGGCGAAGGCGACGATCGGCTGCTTCACGCCGGCCGCGGCCTCGAGCTTGTCGCGCAGGAACATGCCGAGCGCGTCGGCCGAGCTCGCCTCGCGCACCAAGGTGGCGCGCTTGAGCGCGCGGGTGAGGTAGAGGTCGTAGGCGCTGCCCTTGCCGACCGCCACGCGCACGCCCTCGCGGTCGACGTCCTCGACGGCCTGCAGCGGCGAGCCGACCGGGACCATGTAGACCCCCTCGATCACCACGTAGGGGGCCGTGAAGTCGATGCCGGCGGCGCGCACCGGATCGATGGCGAGGAACGCGATGTCCCACGCGCCGTGCTGGACCGCGTCGAACACCTTCCCGGCGGTCTCGAACGCGACGAACTCGATGGGAACCCCGAGGCGCCTGGCCAGCTCGCGCGCGAGGTCGCCCGACACGCCGCGCGGCTCGCCCGTCGCCGGGTCCTTTTGCGCCAGGACCGGATTGCCGAAGTTGATGGCCGCGCGCAGCTTGCCGCTCGGCGCAAGCTCTTTGACGGCGTTTGCTGTGTTGTCTGCCATGACGCCCGCACTGTTGCACAAGAGGAAGGCCAGCGCCGCGAGCGCCTTGATCTTGCTCAGCGTTCCCGGAACCGCCCCCATGGCGCGAGCCTATCGCAGGTGGCGCGCCGTGCACAATGAGGTAGGATCAAGGTCACGCCCCCATGGCATTGACCAGTGCGAACGCAGCCCGGCATGAACGATCCGCAGGCCGCAATCGATGGATCGAACAGCCGGGTTTCGATCGTGGTCGACAGGTTTTTGGCCGCCTGGCCGCTTCACGTTGGGCTCATTTGCACTGTCACCGGGTTGCTGTCCGTCGCCATGGGGACCGACGAGTATTGGGACCTGCGCTATTACCACCTGTATGCGCCGTGGGCGTACCTGCACGGCCGTTATCTCTACGACATCGGCCCGGCCCAGTCGCAGGGCTTTCTCAACCCTACCGCTGATTTTTTGTTTTACGGCCTGATCTCCTCGGGCCTGAACGAATGGCCGCGCGTCATCACCTTCATCATGGGGGTGGTGCACGGCGTCAACGCCGTGCTGATCCTGGCGATCGCCCGCCACGTCCTGCGCCCGCACGGCGGCGAGCGTGCCGCGCTCACGGCTGCGGCCTTTGTGATGGGCGTCTCGGGGGCCGGGTTCATCTCGCTGCTGGGCACCACCACCAACGACCTGATCAATGGGATCTTCGTGCTGGGCGCGCTGCTCGGTCTCCTCAAGTTTGCCGACCCCGGCGAGCGGCCCGCCTGGCGCGCCGGGACCTGGCCCGGACTGCTGGCCGGGATCGGCGTCGGCCTGAAATATACCGGGGCCATTTTTCTTCCCGGGTTGGCGCTCCTCGCCGCCATCGCCGCGTTCCGCCGCCGGAGCGCGGGCGGCCTCGTCCTGTTCGCTGTCGCGGTGCTTGCGGGCTTTCTCGCCGTAGCCGGGCATCACCTGCTCACGCTGTGGGATGCGTTCGCAAACCCGGTCTTCCCGTGGCTCAACCAGGTGTTTCGCTCGCCCTACTACGAGTCCGACCCGATTCGCGACGCACGGTTCGTGCCGCAGGATATTTGGCAGCTCGTCGCCTATCCGTTCTATTGGATGACGACCGACACCTATGTCGTGTCGGAGCCGGCCCTGCGCGAGTGGCGCGGCGCGATCGCCTACGTGGCGACGGCGGCCGCTTTGCTCAAGTTCGCGGCGAGCCGTCTCGGTCGAGCGCTGCGCCAAGACCGCGGACTTGCGCAAACGCGGGACCTCGGCCTCGTGATCGCCTTCGCGGCGGTCTCCTTCGTCTGCTGGGAGCTGGTCTTCGGCATTTACCGTTATGGCGTTCCGCTCGAAATGCTGACCGGCGTGATCGCCATGGGTGCCGTCATCCGGATCTTCAACGACCGCCGCGTGCGCATTGGGGTTGCGATTGTGCTCACGGCGATTGCGGCCGCGACGACGGTCTATCCGGACTGGGGCCGCGGCGAATACGACGACCGCTACGTCGACGTGCGGGTTCCGCCCTTGCCGGCGAACAGCATCGTGCTGATCGCCACCTGGCAGCCGGCCGCCTATTTCATTCCCTTCGCCGAGCCGACCGCGCAGTATATCGGGATCGAGAACAATTATCTGCAATTGTCGCACGACAACCGGCTCGCCGCCGAGGTCAAGCGCCTCATGCGCACGCCGGGACGGCGGAAGTTCGTGCTCAGCGTCGGCGAATTCGACGGTGACAAGCTGAACGCGCTGCTGGCGCAGTTCGGCCGGCGCCTGGACGCTTCACCCTGTCTGCCCATCTGGTCGAACCTGGCGACCGCGGAGGACGAGGCCTTGAGCCTTTGCCCCGTGGCCGGCGATTAGACGGGCAGGTCCGCAGACCGCTACCATCCATGCGGTCAAACGGCCGTCCGGGAGCGTCGGTGCAGACAAGATGACCAGCAAACCTGCGTTTCTCGGCGGCCTTTTTTTGCTGTGCATGTGCGTGCTCATGCTGCAAATCATCGAGACGCGCATTCTCTCCGTGATCAGCTACTACCATCTCGCGTTCTTCGCGATCAGCATGGCGATGTTCGGCATGACCGCCGGCTCGCTGATCGCCTATTTCAATCAGGCGCTGTCCGCGCCGGAGCGGTTGGCGGCGCATCTGAGCTGGATCGCGGCCGGCTTTGCCGTCACCACGGTGCTGTCGACCGTGGTCCTGATCTCGACCGTGCTGCTCGACCCGTCGCTCGGAATTCTCCTGTCCGCGATGCTGTGGCTCAAGCTGATCGCGGCGCTCCTCCCGCCCTATGTCTTTGCCGGCATGGGCATCTCGCTCGCCCTGACGCGCAGCCCCTGGCCGGTCGGGCTCGTCTATGGTTCCGACCTCGGCGGCGCGGCATTCGGCTGCCTCGGCGCGCTGGCGCTGATCGAGGTGCTCGATGCGGTGTCGGCGATGTTCATGATCGCGGCGGTCGGCGCCGCCGCGGCGCTCGCCTTTCGCCGCGCTTGCGCGGCGGCGGAGATCGCGGCCGTCGCGCTGCCGAAATGGGCGTTCGTGCTGGGCAAGCCGGCCGGGCTGCTCGCCGGGTTCGCGCTGCTGGCCGTCGGCAACGCGGCCATTCAGCCGCATGGCCTGTTGCTGTCCTTCGCCAAGGGCCGCGTGGAGAACCCGCAGGACGTCGCGTACATGCGATGGAATTCGTATTCGCGCATTCGCGCGGAAAAGACCGTGCATCAGGACGCGCAGGTGTGGGCCGCCTCTCCCGCCATGCCGGACACGGAGATCGACCTGCGCTGGATGACCATCGACGGGGATGCCGGAACCGCCATGTTCCGGTTCGACGGCGACATCGAGAGCGTCGATTTTCTCAAATACGACATCACCAGCCTCGCCTATTACGTGCGCAGCAAGGGCAAGGCGGCGATCGTCGGCGTCGGCGGCGGCCGCGACCTCTTGACCGCCTACCTGTTCGGCTTTCGCGACGTGACCGGCGTCGAGCTCAATCCGATTTTCGTCGATCTGCTGCAGAACCGGTTCCGCGATTTCAACGGCGTCGCTGCGCTTCCCGGCATCAAGCTCGAGGTGGACGAGGCGCGCAGCTGGTTCGCGAGCGCCGGGCGCGGCCGGCAGTTCGATCTGGTGCAGATGAGCATGATCGACACCTGGGCGGCCACCGGAGTGGGGGCGTTTTCGCTCTCCGAGAACGGTCTCTACACGGTCGAGGGCTGGCGCCACTTCCTGTCGAGCCTCGCTCCCGACGGCATATTCACCGTGTCGCGTTGGTATTCGCCCGACAATACCGGCGAGACCGGACGGCTGCTCAGCCTCGCCAAGGCGACGCTGCTCGATCTCGGCGTGCAGGATCCGTCCGGCCATCTGTTCCT
>WNFB01004807.1_pt1 | contig 12028 bp, 20 predicted proteins | sample 5400501 | NCBI WGS metagenome assembly WNFB01 (sample SAMN13153341, study PRJNA577476) | soil metagenome | isolation source: 200 cm saprolite under Douglas fir tree site 2 hole 1 | place: USA:California | collected 2015-04-18 | reverse complement strand
CTCATTGCCCTTCGTTTTCAATTTTTATCACTGACTCGTAGAATGCCTCCTTCAGGGACAAGGCGCCTCACTGAGTCGCTCGAGATGGTAACTTTCCCAAGCAGTGCCCATTCAGAGGGCACTTCTTTCGCGCGACCCGATTTATCTATTCGCAGAATTTATTTGACAACTACGTCCTTCGAGGACAACAGGGCCGGCAGCGTTCGTCAGTTTTCCACAGATGGAATGCCGTACAAATGTGTGGCAGGCGAGGTTTATTTTCGCTGAAGAAGATTTCTTTTGCAAGGGCGGGCCGCGAGGTGCTAGACCGACGGCGTTGAATTGGTAATTGGTTGCGCTCGCGCATCCAATCCGAAGTTCAAGCTTAGACAAGGAGGAAACGATGAGTTCAGTCTCAGTGCTGAAACCCCAGAAGTCTCGTTGTGGCAAGTTGGGGAGCAATATAGCCTCTTGCCCCGGCCTGCTAATCCACCACCACATTGAACAAGGCGTTCGAGCGGACTTGGCTTGTCAGGGAGAAAAAGTGATTGGCCAAAACTGAGGACTGGGTCTGTCAAATTCAAAAGCGACCGAAAACAATTCTGAGGATGCGCGCTCCACCCGCACAGCCCTACAGCCAACTTCCTTGCCAGTCAGCGGGTTGACGACAGTGATTTTTTGATCGACCGCCATCTTCAATGGCGATTCCAACAAACCACCGTGGGCATTCACAGCCAATGTGAACCCCTGTGCTTGCACGCGTTTCCCTTCGGGCGTCTCTGCCCTAATAAGGACGGTGACTTGAAACAAGACCCTCTGACTCCGCCTTCGATTGCTTGTATGCGACTGATCCATAGGGTCCGCTTGCCGGAGGACGGAATCATCCTCGGGGGTCTAACAGTCGGTGTTGGCGGCGAGATGCTCCGTCGCACCGACAGACTTTCCCACATTCCCACACAGTGCGCGGGAGGCTACCAAAGTGAAGGGGACTCCCTCAGCAGGGAGCCCCCCTCGGGGCGCAATCTGATTATTGGTTCCCGTTTTCGGTGCCGGGTTGCCCTCCAACATTGCCGGTATTTTGGGCTTCATTAGGCGGACGGGCTCAGAAAAGAAGGCCTTGCTTGCTTTTGCAACCGGAGCTAATTCTGCACGCCCGAGATCGAGTGCATTTGATCACGACCTAGCAGAGGGTTACGAAAACCCCATCAGAATACCCCCTCCAAGCTGTTGATTTGGCGAGCCACTTGAGCGACGTTCTAAGGGTTCGGAAAACAGATGTTTTAGGAAAGTCAAACTTGAGGGCGGTGGGTCAACCGCTTTGAAGGCGAGAGAGCCTTTGAACCAAACGACGGGCCTCCAGGAATTCGCGCGTCCCAAAACCACGCTATGCGTCCTCTGGGCTGCAGAAACAGGCTGGGCTGCGGCAAGCGGCCGTTGTTCGATATAGTGCAAGACATTTATCTTTCAGACATCCAATGCGCTCGCTAAGCGCATTCCAAATGAAACGAATCCGGGCGCATTATCACTACTTGTAGACCAAGGGGCGCAAGAATGCATGGCTTTTCTGTTCCCGAAGGCCGCCGCTCTAAGCGGATCCTCTCCAAAGCGCCGGCCAGCTTAATCATCAATCTCGACCGAAACCAAAAACGACTCCCTTGCCTCGTCCTCGATTCCTCCAAAGACGGGTTTCGGCTGCGCGGAAGTTTCCATCTGAGACGCGGCCAAGTGGTGGAAATTATCCTCGATCCAGACCCGCTCACGTCCGTGCGCTGCAGCGTGGTCTGGGTCGGCAAAGCTGGATCCAAGCACCAAGGCGAAGTCGGCCTGGAAACCGTCTAGGCGATCAGCAGATTGCCCTTGTGCCTGTCCTTCGCCAAAAATCAAAATGTGTCTGAAATGAACAGCATGCGGGGAGGCCTGTAAGATTGTCACGCAGACGAGATTCAGGGGTCCTGCGGAGATTGTCGAACCACACTACAAAGCAAGGGTAGTTAAGCATCGCCTCAATCCTAAATGGAGCTGTCGTGGTTGAGCAGAGCGCCGGACACCCACAACACCGCATTTTGTCACGTTCGTAGCGAATGAAAACGTCCGCTCACACCCCCCCGCGTTTCTTGTTTCGCGGGTTGACCCGATCGTCGCCCCGCGACGCGAATAGCGCAAAGCGTGAGGTGAGTCAAACCAGTTCGAGCATGCAGTCGATGGCCCGTCTGGCTTTCCGCGCGGTTTCCTCAGGTACGCTTACTTGCGGGGTTAGTGTCTCGAGCGAAGCGAAGATGTTGTCGAGCGTGATCGTTTTCATGAATTCGCAAACAGCGTTGGGATTGACGGGGTAGAAGGTTTTCTCCGGATTCTGCTTACGCAAGCGATGCAGAATGCCCACTTCAGTGGCGACCGCAAATTCTGTGGCGGGTGAACTCCGCGCGCGCTGGAGTATGCCCTCGGTGGAAAGAAACAGTGTGCGCTCTCGCGGCAGGGTTCCATCGAAGACCCGCGCCATGCAGGAACTGACGCACCCGCACTCGGGGTGGAGCAAAAGTTCGACATCGGGATGCGTTTCCATGATGCTTGCTACGTCCTCGGGACGAATGCTCCGATGAACGTGGCAATATCCTGGATAGGCGATGATGTTTGCCCGCTTTGTCTGGTGGGCTACCACCGCTGCCAAAAACTTATCCGGCACGAAGAGGATCGTTCGATGCTCTGGCACCGCCCGAACCACGTTGGCGGCGTTCGCTGAGGTGCAGCAGTAATCGCTTTCGGCTTTGATAGCCGCCGACGTGTTCACATAAGAAACGACAACCGCATCGGGGAATTTCGCCTTCCAGGCGCGGAGTTCCTCCACCGTGATCGAAGCTGCGAGCGAGCAACCCGCTCTCAGGTCAGGCAGGAGGACGACCTTCTCGGGGCAAAGAATCGCCGCCGTTTCCGCCATGAAATGCACGCCGCAAAAGACGATGACCTCGGCATCAGTCCGCGCCGCCGCCTGGGAAAGACCCAGCGAATCTCCGACAAAATCCGCCACTTCCTGCACTTCGCTGCGCTGGTAATTGTGGGCCAGGATGACGGCCTTGCGCGCGACGCTGAGCTCCCGGATGCGTACCTGTTTTTGGCAGATCTGGGCGGCAGAGTCTTGGGTCGGCTCGATGACCGGAAGCTTGTATCGCTCTTCGAAAGGGGCTCGTGCCATCGGAGTTCTCGTCCGCGTCATTCCGCTGTCGGTCTCATCCTCGCGCGTAGGTCCAGCGCCCGGCAGGAGTGGGTCAGCGCACCTGCTGAGATGGCATCCACGCCGCAGGCGGCGTAAGACTCGATGGTCATTTCAGAGATTCTCCCGCTGACCTCCAAGAGGACATGCTCCCAGAGACCTTGGGCCTGAAGCGCCGCAACCATCCTCCTGACTTCGCGGGCGTCTGCGTTGTCGAGCAGCAGGAAACAGGCACACGCCTCAGGTTCCTCCTGCTGGAGGTCCCGGTAGGTTCGCGCCGCCGCTAGAGCACCCGCCAGTCCAGTCACCTCGACTTCCACGAACGCGGCTTGTTGGCGGCGTGGCCATGCGCGCTTCAAAGCCAGCGAAGCGCCTTCTTCTTCGCTTCCGAAAAACCGCAGGTGGTTGCTCTTGATCAGAATGGCGTCCCACAGGCCCAGCCGGTGCGTCCCACCGCCGCCGAGGTGCACGGCGCGCTTATCCAAAAGCCCCCAGGGTGTTTTCCGCGTGGCCACGACGGCCGTCCCGGGCGAACGAGAGTTCACCAGCTCCCGCAGACGCCGCGTGGCTGTCGCGATTCCGCTCATGCGTTGGATCACGTTCAGGCCCACACGTTCCAGTTGCAGCAGAACCTTGGCATTACCCTGAATCCGCAGCACGGCTTCATCAGAACGCACGCGCTCGCCATCCGCAGTAAGGCGCTCCACACGCAGGCCAGTTCTGGCGTACAACCAGGCTGCTTCCTCGAGCCCTGCCACAACCCCAGACTCTACCGCCACGATCGAAACCTCGGCAGTGCGCTTCTCCAAGCCAAGCGCTTCAGTCGTCAAGTCCGCTGGTTCAAGGTCTGACTGGAGAAGTTTTATGGTCAGCGAGCTCACCGCCTCGAGATAGCGCGAGTTCTCAAGGGTCAGCGTCTCGCCGCGGAACAATGCGACCATCACGCGTTCCCGCCGACTTCCTGCGACCTGTATTCCTACAGAGTTCACTGCGATCCTGGCCCCACTCGGATGAGTTCGCTGCCTGTTCTACACTCGCTTGCCGCTCTACAACTGAGATTCTACCGTTCAGCGAAGGCATTTGCCACCCGGCGTCTTGCCGTGGCCGGCCACCTGCGGCCAGACGTGATGCGTTACTGCTGTCCGCAGGGAGCAAGCTGCACCATAACCGCGAATCAAACTTTACCGTAAACCGAGTGCAAGCCTCTGAAGAGGTGATCGGTGTGTTTTCTAAGATGAGACGAAGGCAGAATCAACAGCGCGAGGGGGGACTGGTGGCGCGGCTGGGTTCGGTGCACGCTCGTTAAGGAAGACTTCGCTATTCCACCGAGGCCTTGACCAGGAAGCGCACAATCTTCGGCCAACTATGCGCCTGCGCCAGAGCTGTACCTTCTGGTGTGTCCCCAATCGTCAGCTTCGTCCCGCGCCGCGCCCGCGCCGTTGGAAGGTACTCGCTGGGTATCGAATGACCAACTCCATCGTAGGACAGATGCTCATCTCCATACGGGTACCCGTGCCGTCGGAGCCTTTCCATGAGTCGTGTCGCCATCAAGGACGAAGGACATATCTGATCGTCTTTTCCGGACAGCAGCAGCACGGGCCCGTGAATATTTTCCACTGGAATCTCGACACTACCAGTATCACCGAGGACTTCCAAATCGTGCGTGAACAGCGGAGTCTGCCGTACCGGATTTCATGAGCAACCCTGCATTTCAATGAGACTGACGAGTACCGGTCCCCGTCGTATGGATTTTTTGCGGAGCACAGGCATTGAAAGGAAGTGAGTTTGCCTGAACGAGAGGGCCGACGGCGGTGTCTGGATAAGTGAAGGCGGAAGATGCGCGCCTTCCCAGGAGAACACCGCAATGAAACAAACACGCTTCGTAATTGCGCTGCTAAGCATGATGATGGGGAGCGCGAACATGCTGCATGCGCAAAAACCTACGCCGAAATCCGGCCCGGTGGTTTCGGTGCCGGATCTTTCGAAGTTGAGCATTGGGAAGATGCTGGAGCAGATGCCGACGACAATCGCGGGGAACGGCGAGGCCCCGTCGCCGATTCAGATCGTCGTCCAGTTCCTGCAGCTTCGGCCCGATCAGGTGCAGGAATTCGGACAACTGCTTCAGGCACGGCAAGCCGCAGTTGTCCCGCTGCTCCAAGGGATCCAGCAGCGAGTGCAGCAACTGGAAGCACTGCTCAATTCGGGCGGTAGCCCGGCGGATGTGGGAATGTTGGTAATCCAAATCCACGCGCTGCAGCAGCAGGTTGCGCAGGTGCAGCAGGATTTTCTCTCCAAATTTGTGAACCTCCTTGACCCGGAGCAACGGCAGCGGCAGGAAGCAGTTCGGATCGCGGCGCAACTGCAGCCCATTCTTCCTGCATTCCAGCAGCTCTATCTGTTCTGATTAGGCCTGATCGAAAGCAACCGGGGGCGTACGGCGCGGATGCACGCCCACTTCACCGAGGATTCGCATTCCCAACAAACGGCCAAACGATTCCGGCCATTTGGAGCGTACCATTCCCCTGAGTGCGGAGCGAACAGCGGTGCCTGGAATCATAGGAGCCTGAGCGGCCTGACGGTCGCGTGCGTGCGTGGACGCTTTGATTGCGCGAACGGAAGCTGATGAATGCGAGGCAGGATTTGGCGCACGCGTGGCCGAAAATCAGCGGCGCGTCTTTCAGATCGCCTATGGCATCCTGGGAAATTCGGCTGACGCCGAGGAGGTGGCGCAGGAAGCGTTCCTGCGTGCCTACCAGAAGTTCCAATCGCTGCGCGAGGCGGAAAAGTTTCGGGCGTGGGTGAGCCGCATCGCCTTTCGTCTGGCGCTGAACCGGCAGCGCGGGCTGCGGCGGCGACTGACACGGGAGACGGCGTGGCACGTGGTCGGAACGAGTGAGACAGTGGACGGAACGAGGAACGCGGAGGAGCGCGTACTGGTGGAGCGACTGCGGAATGAGATTGAGGGCCTGCCGGAGAAACTCCGGAGGGTGCTGCAGCTCTCGATTGTAGAAGACATGGATGCGGCCGATGTGGGCGTGGTGTTGGGGATTCCGGCTGGGACGGTGAGGTCCAGGCTTCACACGGCGAGAAAACTTCTACTGGAAGCGATGAAATGAAGAACGACTGCACGAAATGGAAGGACCACTTGCTGGAGGCTGCCCTGACGGGAACAGCGGCGGGCGGTCTCGAAGAACATGTGTTGAAGTGTGCCAACTGTGCGGAAGAGCTGGCTGCGCTGCGCGCGCGGCGGGAACGGCTGGATGCGCTGCTGCCCCTCGTGGCGGAAGGGGCGGAACCGCGGGCAGAATTCCGGGCGAGGGTGTTGGCCGCAGCGGAGGCCGCGAGCGAAGCGAAGCGCAGACGGCCGTGGCGAGTATGGGGGCTGGCCGGAGCGATGGCGGTGATCGTGGCGACGCTAATGATTGGTTTGACGTTTCACCGGAGAGCAGTACGGACTGTGCCGGAGACTGAACTGGCCGCCGCCGAAAAGCTGGCGGAATGGCGAGCACCAAGCGACGTGCTGCTGGAAACTCCAGGGCGGGAGATTTTGCGGACAACGCCGAGACTCGGCGAGTCGTACCTGCGCGTCCCCGCGAAGACGGATGAGGAGGAATGAAATGAAAGCTAGAGTTCTCTGCGCTTGCGCACTGTTTCTGGCGGCAGGTGGGGCCCGCGGGCAACAGCCTGGCCAAGATCCGGTCGGGCAGAGTTTCTTTGCGCCGGAACTCGTGATCCAACATCAGGAAGCCATCGGACTGAACGAGGAGCAGAAAACCTATCTCAAGACGGAAATCCGCCAGGCCCAGTTGAAGTTCACCGAGTGGCAATGGAAGCTGCAAGACGAAATAGAAAAGCTGGTTTCGCTCGTTAAGCAGCCGCGCGTGGAGGAGCAAGAGGCTCTGGCGCAACTGGAAAAGGTGTTGGCGATTGAGCGCGAGATCAAGCGGGCGCAGGTGACGCTGCTGGTGCGGATAAAGAATAAGCTGACTCCGGAGCAGCAGGCGAAGCTCGTGGAGATCCGTAGTAAGTCGGGGAACAAGTGAGGGGGACAAACCAGGCGCCACTGAGGATGGTCGCGTGGTTCAATGTTCACCTGCGAGAATCGCTTGCGGCACCCAATAGAGGGGTAGCTGGTCACAAGAGCTTGAGTCTCACCTGGATTGCCATCGAAGAGCCGCTCCGTCGGATTTCTTCAGCAGCGTCTATCCACTAGAGGTCGTTCCGAGCCGAGAATTGTCGCTACAGTTCAAGGGTTCAGTCCAGTCCTGGACCGGAGGCAAAGGTCGGGAGCCCAATCCCGTTGGCCCATTGCTAAGGCGTGGAGGTCGCCAAGCATGTGAATGGCAGTTGTCCGGTGTGCGCGTTATACGTCCGCGTTATAATCTGCCGGAGATCAGATGAATTTCCTCATTTCCCTAATTATTGCGGAAAACGCCTACCAGCAGGATCAGGCCGCAGCTGCAAGCGAGGCTGCGCGTCGTGTAGGTGCCCACGTACAAATACTCTACGCTGAGAATGACGCGATTACGCAAAGCCAGCAGCTTCTAAATGTGATTCAATCCTCTTCTGCCGATTCCCGGCCTGACGCGATAGTCTGTCACCCCGTAGGAACAACTCTAAAGCAAGTGGCGCGCGAAGCGATGGCTCGCGGGATCGGATGGGCGCTCTTGAACCGTGAAGACAGCTATCTTGCGGAGCTGCAAAGAATGAGCAAGCCCTCTTTTTGTGTCACCGTAGATCAGGAAGAAGTCGGGCGAATTCAGGGGCGGCAGTTCGGTGCGTTGCTGCCAAAAGGTGGTCTCGTCTTGTACATTCTCGGTCCCTCGATCAATCCTGTTTTTAAGCTGCGCGCAGCAGGTATGGAATCGACGAAGCGACAAAACATTCCGATCAGGACGCTGCGAGGGAATCTGACCGAGCAAAGCGGGTATGACGCGGTAACTTCATGGCTGAAACTAAAAACCTCGCGCATGACGCCCGTGAGTTTGGTGGCCGGGCAAAATGACAATATGGCTATGGGCGCGCGGAGGGCGTTTGAAGTAGCATTGAGCGGTGAAGAGCGGGAACGGTGGTCTACATTGCCATACACTGGTTGCGACGCCAGCCCCAGAGCCGGACAAGAATGGATTCGGACGGGTTTGTTGACAGCATCCATTTTTCTGCCACCAACTGCGGGCGTGGCTGTCGAGGCGATGGCACAAGCGATTCAAACTAAGAAACAACCATACTTGTGCAAGCAACTCACACCCGTGTCTTACCCACCGATAGAAAACCTGCTTAAACCACGAGCCTAAAAAGAAGCTCCTCAGCATTGCATAGCTGCAGCGGGACTTCCGAGAAATGTTTCACTGCCGCGGTTACAACTGTCTTCTGTAGTTCTGGGGCAGACATGGGAGTGTAAGCTCCGTCCGAATTACCACGAGCTTCTTTAAGGCCGCACTTTGTTTTGCAGAAGAAAGCAAAAATCATCGGCACTAAGAATCAATTCGTCTCGGTCTGCGCCCGGGACCGTCCGCATACCTGGGTCTCGTTTTTTAGCCCCTTCAAAATCTCGCCAGTCGATTTCAAAAACCTTACCGTTTGAGAGAACGACGCGAATATACAGCGGCTCGGGAACTGCAAGACTTGGGGTCGGAATGTAGATCATAGAACCTTTTTATAACGACGGTCCTTTCAACAATTCCTCAATTCGCTTTCCTGCCTACTTCCCTTTCTGTTGAATCATCCGCTGCTTTGTCATTTCCTCTCTGCCTTCTCGGGATAGACTGCATCAATCGCTTTGCGGACAAGCTCTGCAACTGAAGAACCTGTCCGCTTGCTTTCCTCTTCCAACCGTTTCAACGGTGAAGTGATTTTCGCGTGCACCCCAACAAGAGGAGCATACAACCTGCTTCTCATTAAGAACAAATTGGTCAGACTCTTTTTCAAGGGTCTTTCCGCAGTCACAACACTTTCTAGTTTCAATGGAAATGAGTCTCTAGCTTCTTGGAAAGAGATGCGATTGTTTGCTCCTGTGCTGCTGCCAAAGTATTAGCTTTTGCAATTAATTCGGCCAACTTCGCGGAATTTTGAACGATTAGAACCATTTCAGTGAGAATTGCTATTCTTTCTCCCGGATTCATCTGATGCTCCTATCGGCAACATTTTGCGCCGCCCGTTTGCAACGCTGACGGTGATTCGCAGCCCTCCCTCTGCATCAATTCCCTGACCTTGATACGCCTTTTCATGGGGCCTCCGCGGAAAGAGCGGGGGACACTGCCCGCACTCCGGGTGATTCGAGTCCGCCGTTGCTTTCTTCATTTCGAGATTCTGCCCGGATCAAAGGCGCACGCCTTGGCTTGCCACGCTCAAATTCCAGTACACCGGCTATCAGCTCGTTGAGTGCGGAGCCGACCAGTTGTGCGGTGCTTGTGTTTGCGTTTCCTGTCATCATGAGTTGCCGCGTCCGGAGCGAGACCAAGGTGCATAGGAGGAAGGGATTGGAGATCTGTTTCTCCGCTTCCGCAAGGAGCCTCGACCGCACGCTCATCTGGTTTTAACCCTCGTTCGACTCCTGCGCTGGCGTTCGCAGCACTTGGAAAACCAGACTCCTCTTGAACCACAGAAACCGCGGGATCGCGAGGCTCTCCACTTCCAAACGGCTCGGCCAAGTTTCCTTGTTGGAGCAAGCCACGCGGCCAGCCCACGGGCCCAACAGCTTTTCAGCCGGTCCGGCTAAGAGCTGGCCAGCAGCGCCACACAATGCACACAGCAACAATTCGCTGCCGAGATCAACTCCTCGGAAAAGGCTTAGGGCGGCCAAGCCTCCAGCGATTAACCATAAAGCAAGCAGAAACTGCATCGTCTTGCAGCCCGTCGCAGCTTCCTTCGCGGAGGGTTTTTGGCACGTAGCTCGCCAAGCAGATTGTGATGCCCACTGAATCTGAGCCTCGTTAAAGGCGGCTCCTATTAAGAAAAAACCGTCACGGGTCGCGCAGCCATCTATTTTGGCGAGCGAGTCTCCAGACTCTCGAAGCAGACCTTGCGCCCGATGGAGCCAGAAGTGGTTCGCGCGCACCTTACGGCTCAACACGAATTCCAGAGCTTCCCAAGGAACCGTAAAGAAGAGAGGAGATGGGTCGGCAATCTCTTGCAGGATGAGGACGAGTCCTGCGGCGATCACCGCCATCGGGAACGCTCGCCAAAGTATGGAAGCCGACAACAGAAGAACTAATCCACCAGCAAACGGGAGCTCCCCTGGGGCTAAGTTCTTGATGTTTCGCAAGCGACCAAGGCGGGAGATGAGCCAAATTCGCCAGGCTGGCAAACCACGCGAATGCCAACTCCTTGTTGCCATAACCTAATCCTTCGTCGCGCTCATGTGCGCCAGCCAGTGTTCTTCCACCCTCGCGAAGGCCTCTTGCAAATCTATTTTGTCTTTGCGTGCCCACCGAAGCGCCGCACGTAAGCAGTGTGCTTGGCGGGAAGAAAAGAAGGACCTACCGTCCTTTACCGTGGGCTGGAGTAAACCTTTCGTCTGGAGTGCCGTGATGGTGGCCTCTGCGATTCCTAAGGTCTGGGCTAACTGCTGAGAGGTGTAGTAGTCCGGCATGGTTATCGATCTCCTTGCCCAGACCCATGGAAGAACCCAGCAGCCTGGAAACGCTGTTGCATATGCGAACATTTGCAGATGGCGGACAAAATTTTTCCTCCCTAATGGACCGCCTCCATCTGCTGAAGCATGTCCCGTACACCCACCAGATGGTTGTTGAAGATGTCTTTGGCTACGTCAAGGAGCCGGAACAGCGTTGCATCGGAAACCGAGTAGTAGACATTGCTCCCCGCTTTGCGTCCGATCACGATGTTGCGCATTCGCAGAATCGCAAGCTGCTGTGAAACATTTGCGGGCTCAATTTTCAGAATTTCGCTGAGCTCATTGACCCCCTTCTCGCCATCACGAAGACAATCCAAGATCCGGATGCGGATGGGGTGCGCAAGGGCTTTGAAGAACTCACCCTTAAAGTTGGCAAGCTGCTGTGGCATGCTAATTCTCTGGTACATGCATACTCTAATCCGCGAAGTTTCCTATGTCAAGTCCAATGAACGAGTTGCATGAGATCGTAAAGCCGTAGGTGTTCGAAGGGAAAGCACTTACAGTACTGAAAGAAAGGCCAGTCAAGAGAAGGGCGAGTGCGGGTATGATGCTGATAAGGTCTGGCATGCGCTTGCCTTTCCAGTTCAGGGCGGGCTGATGGACTCAATTTCGACCGTCTTCAAAGCGACTGACAAGTTCAACATCCGGGTCAAGCATTCGCAAAACGGGTGGGCTATAAGGCTTCTTCATTTCCGCGCCGCAGCAGCACTTAGGATTTGCGCTGGCTTCGAGCGATGCTTTGGTTACTACGATTTCGCAACCACAAGCACGATTCTGGCAACGGTAGACTTGGCCTTCGGTCATGGACACAGCCTCTTGAGTTTAACAGTCGCTATAGTTAACTGACAAGTGGCCTACTATCAGATTCAGTTCAATGAGAGGTATAAACAACCGAGTGAGCGGCCCCAGGGGCTTTCTCACCGTTCGTTCCCTGACGAAGGGAGCCAAGTAGCGTGAGCACAACAGTAGGGCCATTCATAATTAGTTTGCGTAAAGACGGAGGCGAAGATTTTATTACGGTAGAAGCTACCTCAGCAGCGTATGAAAAGTTCCTGCCCATTGCTCAACGATTGGTCGAAGAGCTACGGCAAATCGGCGGTCAAGGCAGCGGTGCTCCAGCAAGAGGAGTACTGCGAATCGAATGGGACAAGGCAAAAGAGCGAGCGATGAATGCTTTTATTGAGGCAGGTTTGGATGCTGACTTGGCA
>WNFB01004805.1_pt1 | contig 12029 bp, 15 predicted proteins | sample 5400501 | NCBI WGS metagenome assembly WNFB01 (sample SAMN13153341, study PRJNA577476) | soil metagenome | isolation source: 200 cm saprolite under Douglas fir tree site 2 hole 1 | place: USA:California | collected 2015-04-18 | reverse complement strand
CGTTGAAGAGGCTGCAAAGCCTGTCCCGGATACGGTAATCGTGCCCCCGACGATTCCGGTCGCTGGACTCAGATTAATGGAGCCACTGACAGAGTACGTCGCTGAGCCAGTGTGTGCTGAGACATCTCTTGCTGTCACTGTGTGAGCTCCATTTGTCGAGATTGGAACTGAGAACGTTGCGCTGAAAGAACCAATCGTGGAGGAGGCGACCGTTGTAGGGGAGGTTGTCTGGTTCGTCCCATCATACTTTATGGTTATTGTCGACGAAGGTGCGAATCCTGCACCGGACACTGTGACGGTGGTGCCGGTAGGACCTCCAGTTGGAGATAGAGTGATTGAGGAGGTGACGGAGAACGGGGCAGAGGCTGATTGAGACGACGCGTCTGTGGCGGTCACGGTGTGAGCCCCGAACGTCGATGCTGGTATGCTGAATGATGATGTGAAGACTCCGGATCCATCAGCTGTTACAGTGGCTACTGCCGAGGAGCCGTAAGCTATTGTGACAGTGGAACTCGGTGTGAAGCTAGTGCCTGATACTGTGACCAAGGAACCTACTGGGCCCGTAGTTGGACTTAGGCTGATGCCTGGGGTAAGCGTGAATGTGGCTGACGCTGAGTGTGAGAACGCGTCAGTCGCAGTAACTGTGTGAGGACCACCCGTTCCGGCTGGAACGCTAAGGGTTATCGTGAACGCTCCTATACCGCTGGTGCTCGAACTGCCGATGGCTATTGCATCGAATGTAACGGTGATTGCAGAGGAACCGGCGAAACCTGTCCCTGTTACGGTGAATGAAGAACCAACTATGCCGCTCGTCGGACTTAACGTGATGAATGGGTTCACGGTGAACGAAGCTGTTGCCGTGTGGGAAGCCGCGTCTGTGGCGGTAACTGCGTGCAGCCCGTTTGTTGACGAGGGAATGGTGAATGTGGCCGAGAATGAGCCGAGACTGTTACTAGTGATTGTTGCGGGAATAGTGGACTGCGCAGTTCCATCATACTTGATGGTTATGGTGGAGGAGGCGGCGAAGCCTGTCCCTGTTACTGTAACGGTTGTCCCAACCTTCCCGCTCGTCGGACCAAGAGTAATGGCAGCGACAATATTGAAAGTCGCTGTTGCGGTGTGCGAAGACGCATCTGACGCGGTGACTGTATGGGCACCGTTAGTTGATGTGCCTGGTATCGTGAACGTTGCGCTGAATGCCCCAACGTTTGAAGTCGTAATCGTTGTAGGAGTCGTGGGTTGAGTTGTTCCGTCATACTTGATTGTGATGGTTGAAGATGCTGCAAACCCTGTTCCGGAAACTGTGACCGTTGTACCCCCGATGCCATTCGCTGGATTGAGAGAAATTGCAGATGTGACTGTGAATATGGCCTGTCCCGAGTGTGAGGAGTCCGTCGCGGATACCGTGTGAGGTCCGACGACTGATGATGGAACGACGAATGAAGCAGAGAATACCCCAGAGACGTCTGTGAACGCACCGGCAACGGTCGTTGACCCATAGGTGATTGTTACGTTGGATGAGGGTCCGAAGTTGGACCCTGATACAATTACGGTGACCCCGACTATTCCGCTAGTAGGGTTCAAGGTGACTATCGGGACGAGTACGGTTAGCGTGGCAGTACCTGTTCGTGAGCCTGTTCCGACGTTGCCAGTAACCGTAAGAGTAAAGCTTCCGCCAGGAGTTGAACCAGATGTTGCGATGGTAAGTAATGTAACAGTCGGAGTGGATGGGGTGGAGGGAAATGGAACGGGGCTTGTCAGTGTTACGGTGCTGCTTGATGGAGCACCTGTTAGTGAGAGTAGAATAGTACTCGGCAGGCCTACAGTCGTGGAACCTGAGGACAGCGAAATGGTCACGTTGTAGCTTGCCTGGTCGCCTCTCGCGATGGTTTCGCTACTAGGTGTAATGGTCACCGAATAATCGTAAATTCCTAAGGTTGAACCTGAGGAGTGAGAGCCACTGCTAGCGCTCGGGTCGCTTCCAACGACTGTGAGTGAGAAATAGCCAAGCGAGCCGGACGAGCCTGAGCGGGTGTTCACCGTAAGCGTAGAGTTCGCGCCTCCGGAAGTGGGGACTTTTGAGGGAGGAGTGAAGGAAAAAGTTGCATCCGATGGCAGCCCAAGTACGGTCAAGACATCAGCTGGAATATTACCAGTAGAACCAGAGACTAGTGTAAGAGTGACCGTGTATGTAGCACTAGTTCCTCGAAGTGATGTCTGACCTGACGTGACTGCAATCGTGAACTCGTAAGAGTTTACAGCTACGCTCCCACTGCTCAGGTCCAGATCCGGCTCTCCCGTGTAGTTCGCGAATAGAGTGTGCAAGCCGAGTAGCGTTGGCTGGTATGTGAAAGAACACGTCGCCGTTCCGAGGCTACCAGTGGGATTACAGCTTGTGGTGCTGAAGATTCCTGAGGAAGCAGGGTTGTCCTCGAACGTGACCGTATCGGAGGGAGTTATCTTGATGCCTCCACTTGTGTCTGTAATAGTTGCAGTACATGTTGCCACCTGGTTGAGTAGTACCTCCGTTGAGTTGCAGGTGATCGTGGTGGAGGTGACTCTCGCGACTGCTTGGAGACTGTAAGTGCTCGAGCTGCTGGTGTGGTCCGTATCTCCACCGTATACGGCAGCGATTGCGATTGAGCCTTCATTTCCGAGGCCTGGAGTGTATGTGACTGAACAGCTTCCCGAGCTGAGAGTACAGGTTGTCGAGCTGAACGTCCCTGACGAAATTGGTGAATCGCTGAAGGTTACGGTACCGGTTGGCGTGAAGGTAGTCCCGGGACTGGCATCACTGATGGTCACTGTACACGAAGCCGGTGCTCCGACGGCATCTGGAAACGGTGTGCATATTAGCGATGTAGAACTGTCACGTATCGTAGCAGTCACCGGGGTCGTGCCCGAACTTCCAGAGTGAGGAGCGTCGCCAGGATAACTTGCTGTTACGGTGATTGAGCCTTCGCTGCCTGGTCCTGGAGTATAAGTGGAGGTGCAGGTTGCGGTGCCACCGCTGCCGGTCAGAGTGCACGTTGTGAAAGTGCCAGATCTACTGCTTGACATGCTCACCGTACCGGTTGACGTGATAGGTGTGCCGGAAGCAGTGTCGGTCACTGTTACTGTGCAGGTGGTTCCGGTTCCCGCGAGAAGGGTGGTTGGAGAGCAGCTGACGGAGGTTGATGTTGTGCGCCCTGTCACGGTAAGAGTTGCGGAGCCTGTGCTACCGCCAATCCAGTTATTATTCAGTCGATTATACAATCCGGTGATCGTCTTTGTCCCCGACGATACCGGAGAATAGGTCACGGAGCAGGTTGAAGTCTCGCCACCTGATGTTGCTAAGGTGCAAGAGGTGGACGGGCTGAAGGTTCCTCCTGTGGGGCTGACAGTGAAGGATACGGTTCCTTGAGGAGCTCCATTGTTGGGCGTTGGCGCCGTATCGGTCAGCGTTACAGTGCAAGATGTCGTCCCTCCGTACAGAATCGGGTTGGGGCTGCAGATGACAGTTATGGAAACAGCATCGTTTGTAGCCGCGTAGCTGGACGGGACCACTAATGTGACAAATAGTAGAGCCACCAGTACTGAGAAGATAAGCCAGCAGTGCGTTCCGCTTTTTCGGCTGCTGGGAGAAAATTCGGGCTGAGACCTCCGGTCCCTCGATGTCAACTTCCGTTTACCTAGCGAAAAGTCCAAAGCGACCCTCTAGCCTGAGCCCTCAGCAAAGCCGCTGAGAGAGCGGGCTATGATTGGGTCCTGTAACTACACTCGAAATTGCACGGTTCTAAGGGTTCGATTCGCAGGGTTGCTGGAAACTCATCGGCTCTTGCCGATGGTAACGTTTAGCTCCTTGAGGTAGCAGGGAGCTTCAGTAGCCCCGCTTGCCGTTTGGAACATGGCATCGGCATGGATCTCGAATCGGACACTCTTTGCTTCTCCGCCAAAGGTCGCGCGAACCTCTCCTGGCTTTGTGCTTACCGGTCCAAGAGTGACCTTCACATTCTTGTCTCTGCGAGCAAACCACGCTAGGAGACTTTCCTGAAGTACCTTCGGAACTGAGCTGAACGGTATGCCCTTATGCTTTTGATTGAACTCAATAGTGAGTGCCTTCCGGGACTCTTTAGCAATTGATTCCGCGTAGGCGAGGATTCTTTGAGCGTCCTCTTTGCCCTTCAGCGCATCTGTCATTGAATGCTGCCTCGCACGATTCTCGGACTGACTTTCGAATATACCTTCCCTAGCATCACCATCTGCTCCGACTCCTCACTCGTCCTCGACTATCAAATCGCCGTCGACGATTGTATTGGCCCACGCCTCCCGCCGGAGGAGGAGGCATGTAGACCCGCCCAACTTTGAGACCGGGCACTGCCGGTATCGGAATCTCGTCTATGACTGCACTGGTCATTCTGCGAACCGCGTCGAAAATTTCGTGATCTTCCCGAGTCAGCAGGCTGACCGCGACCCCACGTTTGCCAGCTCTGGCGGTTCTTCCTATTCGGTGGAAGTACATGGCCGCGTCATTGGGCATGTCATAGTTGATGACGTGACTCACTTTTGGAATGTCGAGTCCCCGAGCCGCCACATCTGTAGCTATAAGCAGACCTGTTCCTCCGCTTCGAAAACTATGGATTGCGTTATCGCGCTGTCGCTGTGACAAGTCCCCGTGTATTGGCATAGCATCGTAACCATTCGCCTGAAGTCCTTGCGCTAGTCTGTCGCACCGGATCTTCGTGGCGCAAAAAACCAAACCTCTGCTGATCAGGTTTCTCTCAAGGAGACTGCAGAGGGCCATAAATTTGCCTTCCTCCTCGACGAGGACCATTTTCTGATCCACTGTTTCGACGCTAAGCTCGTCGCTGTCTACGAAGACTTTCAGCGGATTGCGGAGGTATCGTTGGCTGAGACTAACGATCTGGTCCGGCATGGTTGCGCTGAACAGGGCGGTTTGATGTTGGCGAGGGACATAGTTGAGGATCGCCTGAATGTCTTCTATGAAGCCCATATCGAGCATGCGATCTGCTTCGTCGAGAACGACAAAGGTCACTTTGCCGAGACTGATAGTCTTGCGGTCCAAGTGATCCATTAGCCGGCCGGGCGTGGCGACTACAATCTTGGTTCTAGGGTCTTCGAGACGGTCCAGTTGGACGTTGATGCTTTGTCCGCCATAGACTGGAACCGTGCGTATGCGTAGATGGCGAGACAATTTCTCGAATTCGGTCGCGATTTGGACTGCAAGCTCTCGTGTTGGCGCAAGCACTAAGCCCTGTATTCCAGACTGTTCTTGTCGAATGTTCTGGAGCATTGGCACCGCGTATGCGAGCGTTTTCCCGCTACCCGTGTGAGCCTGACCAATCAGGTCCCGCCCCTGAAGTATGGGCGAGATAGCCTCGGCCTGAATTGGAAAGAGCTCGTCGAAGCCCATATCCTTGATCCCCTGTAACAACCTAGGATCAAGGTCAAGAGCCTCAAACATTGCCGGCAAAGTCAAGCTGGTTCGGCCGAGAGTGCCTAAGAGGGGAGATAAAATACTTCGAGAATAGAGGGATTCTCGGCTTAAGCCAGAAGAATCTTGTTTAAGGCTCGGTTTGAGGAGATTCTCAGATAAGGAAGACGAATGTGATGAAGCAGACGAGCATCAGCAGTATTGCATGCTTTAGTCCGTCCTTGATGTAGCCTGTCGCCATTTTCCCCCCTACGAGTCCTGCGAAGATTGCTTCAATCATAGCCATGTAGAGGAACACTGCAGTGATCTTGTCGAGTGGCAGAGCAACGAAGTTGAATCCGAATCCTCCAACGGATCCTCCTGAGAGGTTGGAGGCTGCCAATCTCGTGAAGAAGCTGCTAATGAGCAGGTAGACCGTTACGAGAAAGACGGCGAAGCTGATGTACATTACTCCTATGAACGGACGCAAAGTTGCTCTTCTCTTGTTCTCCAGGTACTGGATCTCTTGAACATGCTTGGCTACTGATTCCATGCTCTCCTGAATGTCTCCTCCTGACTTGTTTGCCTCGGCAATCAACATCGCGCTTCTCCTCGAGAGCATCGTACCTGTCCGGTCTGCGAAATATTGCAGTGCTTTCTCTAGAGGGACGCGGAAGCTGACCTTTGCCATTAGTCGTTTGATCTCATGCGTTAGGGGTCCGTAGTCCCGTTCGGCCGATATCTCAATGGCGCGTGTCAGAGTCATGCCGCTTCGACCAGCGTCTGCAATATCCCGGATTAGGTGAGGAATGTTGTTGTCAATCGCGTCTCTCCGCCTAGAATCCACAAAGTACATTATGGCAGGTGGGACCAAAGCTAGGATTCCTGCAAACAGTGCGAAACGGTCGATTGTGAATTTCCCAGTGGCGCCTAGGAATGCAAGCTTGACCTGTGGTCCGTTGAGTCCTATCTCTACGAGCCCCCAGAGGAAAACGGCGGCGAAGATTATGCCGCTGAAGACCCAGACGAACTTCCTGGCGAGTTTTCCGGCGAGGGAGTGGAATATGCTTCCCTCTCCCTTTTCCTTCTTCGCTTTTCTAGCCTCCGCTCCTAGCCCCGGACCTGACTGGGCTGGTGGCGGCGCTGGTGGATTTGTCGATTGTGACATTTGTGATTCCTAACCTTTGGGCTGCATACTATCGAGTATGAAGAGGAACATTACTCCACAGATGGGTATGAGGATGAATGCTAGTAGGTACATGAATGAGAAGACGTCGATCCCTCCCAGACTTCCTCCAATAGACGCCATGATTGACAACATCACGACTAGCATGAGTGGAAAAGCGATCAGCATCAGGACGTATGTCTCGGCTATGATTCCTAGCGTGTCGAGGAAAGATTGGACCTGTAGGGCTCTCTTCTGGAAGAAGTGGTCCGTAATTCCTCCGAAGAACTTCTTTAGGTCACCACCGGTACGGATTACCCCTGCGAATCCTCTCAGTAGATCCTGATAGGCCGTCGAGGGTGACCTATCGACCTCAGCATTCATAGCGTTGATTACGTCATAACCTAAGAGGTCTATTCGCCCGATTACCTGACTGATCTCGTCGGACAGCATGAACTTTGGATCTTTTTCCGCCGTCGATCTGAGAATTCTCTCGGGGGTCACGCCGGCTGAGGCGAGCACGGTCATGTAGCTTGAGGTGAATGGCAGGAATTGGTCAAGCCGCTGTCTCCTAGAACCAATCTTCATCATCGGAATCATGTAGAACATGCCGAGAATGACCGCACCCGTGAGCACGGCGAGGAGCATGGCTGCGATTACTGTGAACAGAATTCCGATCCCCGCGAAGTCAATACCGATGAGACTTCCTAGGCCAAGTCCGAGTAGAACGAACCATACGAAGAAGGAGATTCCTCCGCCTAGCATTGCTGAGAAGATCATGAGGCTAACGTAGGCCTTGTGTCCGACTCGCATTCCTGCTTGGGTTAGAACGCCCTTGAGCGAGTTGAATCGTGGAAGGATCTTGGCTATTCTTCGTCCCATTAGACCGTATACGAAGTAGATGAAGCCGCCCTTTTCGGGGGGCAATTCAGCTCCGGCTTTCTTGGATTTTTCTGTTGACTCCATGAATCTTCTCATTCGTGCTCGGTAATCGCCCATGTGGAGTACTGCCCTTTCGTACACGAAGCTGCTATAGATTGCTCCGATTGGGGCTAGGAGCAGGATTTCCAGGAATACCCATGATGGAGTGGCGGCAACTCCCGGAAGTGGGAAGACGACACTGGATGCCAGCGCGAGTGGGATAGAGAGAGGTATGCTGACGATCCACTTGAACTTCTTCAGGAGCGGTATGTTGAAGTTATAGAGTATTGCGAAGAACGAGCCTGTGATTAGGAGATAGGTTATTGGAACGAGCTGCGAGGTGTCTCCGGTCGAGGGGTCGGCGAACCAGTTGCATCCGCAGAGTGAGGATGTGGCGTTGGGGAATCCCATCCCTCTGAATAATATCGTGATCACTGACAGAACAAGGGTAGAAGCGGCCCATGCCTTACTGGTTTCAAAAGTACTAGCTTTGACCTTGTAGAGGATGATTGATACTAGACCGAGAGCTGCGAGGCCGACAACTATCAGATCACTCGCCAGTAGCGTCTGGCCTACTGGGCCAAGGAATGGGACTATTGGATCGAGAAGACTCATGTAGGTCTTGCTCCGTGCCCTGCTCCTGTCGGCTCAACCATCTTCTCCCGTTTGACGCGGTCGAGTAGTTGTTGCGGGTTCAGGTAGTATCCTCGGATTACTTCCACTACGTCCTTGAAGTCGCGAATGTTGTTCCTGACCATCCACTCTAGGACTAAGCGTCGGTTGTTGAGTTCCTCCATGACCTCTTCGTGTTTGAAGCCGTGGCGTTTCATTATGTTCTCCATGACGTAGCTGCGCCCGTAGAAGACGAACGTGTCTGTCTTGGGGTTCCACTTGAAGACGTCATTTGTCAACACGTCTTTCGTGGTTGGGTCCAGCCCGACCACTTCGGCGATGTTGACCATGCGGCGGACGCTCTTGTCGCCGACCTGGACTCTGGTCTGGACGGCGATTACATCGATTGTCGGTATTAGTGGTCTGGGAATGTTCATAGGCTCGCTCTCGAGTCTGTGTATGGCGGCCTCTGCGGAGTCTGCGTGGAGCGTGGCGAGGCCCCCGTGTCCTGTCGCGATGGCTTGCATGAGGGTGTAGGCTTCTTGGCCTCGCACCTCTCCGACGATGATGTATTCCGGTCGTTGTCTCATGGCATTTTTCAGTAGGTCGAAGAGGGTGATCTCTGATACTTCTCCGGTGACTCCGAATCCCATTCTTACTACTGATGAGAGCCAGTTCTCGTGCGGCAGCTGGATTTCGGACGTGTCTTCGATTGAAACTATCTTGGCGTTAGGCTTGATGAACATGGCCAGTGTGTTGATCGTGGTGGTCTTACCTGACGCTGTTCCTCCGACAACGACGGCTGAGGCTTGTTTCTCTATGACATACCAGAACCAAGCCGCCATCTCTGCGGACATGGTGTTGTAGATGATGAGGTCGGTTGCTGTGAGTGGTCTCTCCCGGAATTTGCGGATTGTGAATGTGGACCCGCGCCGAGTTACCTCTTTCTCATAGGTCATCTGGACACGGCTTCCGTCTGGAAGTGTAGCGTCCAAAACCGGCTGGGCTATGCTGATGGCTCGGCCTGTCATGTAGGCTAGTTTGAGTGTGAACTTGTCCAGTTCTTCAGCAGTCTGGAAAACGACATTGGTGGGTATAGATTCGTGTTTTCTGTGCCAGATGTATATTGGAATTCCGAATCCGTTGCAGGAGATATCCTCAATCCACGGGTCCCGCATCATCGGGTCTATCTTGTCGAAGTGGACGAAATCCCTTACAACGTAGTACATCAGCCGGTCAAGGCTGTCCGGTGACACTTTTATCTTGTAGTTCTTGATTATCTTCTCGACTAGCTTTCTGACGTAGGCCGCTGCGTTCTCGTTACTTCCCAGCCTCTTAACATCAACGTCCAGCTCCTCTATGAGGAGCTCTCCGATCTCTTTCAGTTTCTTCTTCTCATCATCCGTGAGCGCGACTTCGTCGACTCGATATTTGGTGTTACCGTCCTCTTTGACTATTCTGGCTTTCGCGTATGGGGGGTTCAGGTCATACTGTTCTATGATTGGGCTGTCAGAGGCTTTACGCATGAGATCGAGAGTCATCTTCTCATACTCCATCAGCATGCCCACTATGTTGTCGATCTTGTCGCCTTTCTGTTCTCCCGGTTTGGTAACTTTTGACATTTGTTTCTTAGATCACTCTGCCGAATGTTTCGGCCATTACTCCCCGCTCGGTGATTGAGAAGGGCAGGAGTAGCGGCCTTAGAGTTGCTCTCCTCATCTTCCAGAATCGAAGCTTGCCTTCCAGGTGCTCGGATTCGACTTCGAACTCGACGACTACGTCGCTGAGGTGGCTGATGGTCGCAACTGTTTGAGGGTCGTGAATGTCTGAGAGGATTGGCATGAAGACGAGTCCGTTCTTTGCGTAGATCTGGCTGCCTAGAATTTCCAATAGTTCACGTACGGAGGTCTTGTCGTGGTTGACCAGCAGGTCAGACAGCGAGTCGATTATCACTATGTCTCCCTCTTCCAATTGTGACAGTATGTCCCTTCTCAAAGTGACAAAGAGGTCTGAGCCGAGGACTCTTGAGCCGGCGCTCGATGCGCCCGTCGATGAGCCGAAGAAGCCTTGGTTCTGGCCTCCGCCTTGGAGTAGGGCCTGGACTCTTGGAGTGTAGGCGTCGATAAAGGTCCACTGTCCCCTCTGTTCCATTTCATCAGTATCTCTTTCGTACACGCGCATCTCTTCGCGGATGTACGATGGCTCTCTGACGATTGTGAAGTAGTGGATTCGATGGCCTTCGTTTCCTAGCAGGAAAGCGATTTGCTGGCAGAAAAGACGGACGGGTCCTTCCTGGTTGCTGATCAGCAATACTGTACTGCCTGCTGGGATTCCCCCGCCCAGTTTCTCGTCTAGGCCGCCCATTCCGATTCGAATACGGGGTATGCCGATTCTAGTTTTTGACCGACTAATCAACTTGTTTCGCCTTGAATATTGCTCTGCGCAATCGTTTCGTCACTTCAGGTTCCGGAATTACCTCAATCCCTGCCTGGCTTATCGTGAAAGGATGTAGATGGGTGGAGTGGGATGTTCCTCGCAGTTTTGGAACTTCTATCCGCCGAGCTCTCGACTTTATTACGAACGAATCCTCTTCCAGAGAGTTTCCTGACATTGCGTCTTGTTCTAGAACAGTTTCGCCGCTCATGGTCTCTTCGAGTGTGTGTTGTAGATTGATCATTCCATCGACAACGTATTCCTCCACCGGCTTCCGGCCTTTGTGCGCTTCGGATTGGCCGCTGATCAGGAATGTTGTGCAACCGAATGATTTCAGAATGATGGTGAGCCTTTGGATGAGGCTTCTTAGGTCTGCCTGGGTGAGCTCTAGGCTCATAGCGTCAAGTGAGTCGATTACAACCCGGCGCGCGTTGACCGTTCTTATCGCTGTCTCCATTTCGTAAAGTAGCGACTCCAGCGTGAATGGTCTAGGAACCACGTAACGTTCATCGCTGCCTAGTCCGAGTCTGCTGGATATTGCGTCTAGGATTACGAGATTGCTTGTTTCCTCGAGGTAGCCTAGGTCCCAGCCGAAGCTGCTGAGCATGTTTTGCCGAAGCTGTTGAGGGGTCTCCTCCAGTACGACGTAGACGCCGTTTTCGTTGAGTTGTGTGATGCCGTTGTAGACGAACTCGGTTGAGAAGATCGTCTTGCCGGCTCCGGCGGGTCCGGTTAGGAGGTAGACTCTGTCGCGTATTAGTCCACCGTTGACAATCTGGTCGAAGCCAGGTATTCCTGATAGGATCCTTGAAAGTGGCTCAGGCTGGGCGCGGTGTCGTTGCCTTTCTGAGGGAGCCGCTTGCTCTGTGTAAGCTTGGCTTCCGTCCGCCTGGCCAGCGTATGCTTGAGATCCGTTGGGATTAGCCTCGTAGCTAGGGTATCCTTCGATTGGAGGGTAAGCGGATTGGTCCTGATAGCCATAGTAAGGGTCGTTGGAGGGCTGCTCACCCTCATTTGTGCTGCTCAGGGTTTCCATCTCTTGTCTTCTTAGCATGCACTTGGATTCGGATACACGTATGTGATGCAAAGGTTACTGGCGACGAAGGGCACTGTCTCTCCCTGAAAGTTCCCGTTGAGGTAGTAGAACATGCCCATGAACGCAAGATAGGTTCCCTCCTGGGTAATTGACTGGGGCGTCGTGCCGCCTTGCAGCGTGGCAGAGAACTTGAGGATGATCGGAGGACTAGGGCCTGCAGCAGTTGCGGCGGGAAGAGTGATCGGGGTAAAAGCAGTGATTCCCTGGCAGCCGGGAGGACTTGGACAGACACTGTTGCTATTCACTATGAAGAGAACCACATTACCGCAATTGCACCCAGTGTACGGTTCTAGGAGAACACCTGATTGTACCGCGATCGTCACAGGGTCTGGTGCTACGTTCGCGATTTTCACCCAGAGAATTATCTGGGTTTTTGAAGGCATAATCCA
>WNFB01004803.1_pt1 | contig 12032 bp, 10 predicted proteins | sample 5400501 | NCBI WGS metagenome assembly WNFB01 (sample SAMN13153341, study PRJNA577476) | soil metagenome | isolation source: 200 cm saprolite under Douglas fir tree site 2 hole 1 | place: USA:California | collected 2015-04-18 | reverse complement strand
TGACCGAGCCCGGCGTCGGCTCGGACGCGGCGAGCCTGGCGACGCGCGCCGAGCGCGACGGCGGGCATTACGTGCTCAACGGCGCCAAGGCGTTCATCTCCGGCGGCGGCGTCTCCGACCTGTATGTCGTCTTTGCGCGCACCGGCGGCGAGCGGGCGCGCGGCATTTCCTGCATCGCGGTCGAGAAGGGCGCGCCCGGCCTGTCGTTCGGCGCGCAGGAGAAGAAGCTCGGCTGGAAGTCGCAGCCGACCGCCATGGTGCTGTTCGACAATTGCCGCGTGCCGATCGAAAACCGCATCGGCGAGGAGGGCCAGGGGTTCCGCATCGCCATGGCGGGGCTCGACGGCGGGCGGCTCAACATCGCCGCCTGCTCGATCGGCGGCGCGCAGTTCTGCCTCGACCGCACCATCGCGTACATGCGCGAGCGCAAACAGTTCGGCGCGCGGCTCGCCGATTTCCAGGCGCTCGCCTTCCGCGTCGCCGACTACGCGACCGAGCTGGAGGCGGCGCGCTTATTGGTGCGGCGGGCGGCCGTCGCGCTCGGCGACAGGGAGCCGCACGCGACGCGGCTTGCCGCCATGGCGAAGCGATACGCGACCGACACCGGCTTCGATGTGGTGAACGGCTGCCTGCAGCTGCACGGCGGCTACGGCTACCTGCGCGACCACCCGATCGAGCGGGTGCTGCGCGACGTGCGCGTGCACCAGATCCTCGAAGGCACGAACGAGATCATGCGGCTGATCGTCAGCCGCGACCTGCTGCGGAACTGATCGCTCGAACGCGGGCCGCGCTCAGGTCCCGCCGACCGCGCCGGTCAGCACCGGGCCGAACAGCTCCCAGCCCTCGCCCTTGAAGCGCATCATCTGCATCTGCTTGATCGGCGCGAAATCGTTCGGGCCGGTGTTGATGGTGATGCCCGGGAGCAGCATGCCGACGCGGAGGTTCTTCAGGTTGGCGGCCTCCTTCATGACGTTCTCGCGCGTCAGGTTGTCGCCGCATTGCCTGAGCACCTGCACCAGGGTCGCCGCCACCGCGTAGCTGGTGACGGTGCTGCTGTTGGTCTTGTCGCCGTCCGAGTAATATTTGTCCATGAATTCCGACCACTGCCGGAACTCGGGATCCTTGGCCCAGGTCGGATCGGTCGCGTCCTTGGTGTAGCCCGCGCTCAGGATGCCTTGCGCATTCTCGAAGCCGGCAGGCTTGATCACCGCGCCGATCGATCGCGAGACGTTGTTGAGGAGGTGAATCGGCTTCCAGCCGATTTCCGCCGTCTTCTTGATGGCCTGCGAGGCGAATTTCGGCGTGGTCACGTTGAAGAATACGTCGGCTCCCGACGCCTTCAAGGCGACGATCTGCGAATCGACGGTCGGGTCGGCGGTCTCGTAGGGATATTGCGCGACGACCTGCATCTTGCCGGCGAGACCGTCCGACAAGCCCTTCAGGTAGTCCTTACCGTAGTCGTCGTTCTGGTAGAGGATGCCGATCCTGGCGTTGGGATGGTGCTGCAGCAGATATTGCGCGTAGATGTGTCCCTCGCCCTGGTAGCTCGGCGACCAGCCCATGGTCCAGGGAAAATTCTTCGGGTCGTTCCATTTGGTGGCGCCGCTGGCGACGAACAGCTGCGGCACCTTCTTCAAGTTCATGTATTTCTGGATGGCGCTGTTCGACGGCGTCCCCAGGCTGTAGAAGACCAGCAGAACCTCGTCGCTCTCCACCAGCCGGCGGGCCTGCTCGACCGCCTTGGGCGGGCTGTAGGAATCGTCGTACGAGATGAACCTGATCTTGCGGCCGTTGATGCCGCCTTCCGCGTTGACCTTGTTGAAATAGGCCGCGATGGTCTTGCCGTTCACCGCATAGGCGGACGCCGGACCGCTGTAGGGCACGAAATTGCCGATCTTGATCTCGGTGTCGGTCGCGCCCGGATCGTAGCGCTTTTGCGCGGCCGCCGCGGTCGCGGCCAAGGCGGCCAGGCCAAGGATCAACAATGTCCGAAGACGACGCCCAGGTGTCATGTTTCTCTCCCAGGTGAATGGCCGCACGCGGCGGCGCTGACACGTATGAGCTTGCAGGATGCGCCTGTCGGTGCCGCCGCTCTGCCTGACTCCGGCGCCGGCTTTACGCCGCTCTCGGTCCGCCGAGCCTAATCGTTTCGCCGGCGGTCGTCGATCCTGATCGGTCGCCCTACTCAACGCACCAACTGGCCGAGGCGGCTCCAGCGCACCGACCACGGCCAGCGCCACACCTGCCAGGCGCTCTCGCCCTCGACCACCGAGAAGAACACGATTTGCGCGCGGCCGATCAGGTTCTCAAACGGGACGTAGCCGACCTCGCGGAAGCGGCTGTCGGTCGAGTTGTGCCGGTTGTCGCCCATCATGAAATAGCGCCCGGGCGGGACGGTGTAGACCGGCGTGTTGTCGGGGTCGGGCACCGGGGCGATCAGCGGGCATTCGAGCGTATCGTAGGAGACGCCGTTGGGCAGCGTCTCGTGCCAGCGCCGCACGCGCGCGACCATGCCGAACACCGGCGCCGCCTGGCACGGGTCCTCGCCGACGAAATCGGGCGCCCGCTCGCGCTTCACCGGCGTTGCGTTGATGTGGACCACCCCGCCGATCAGCTGGATGCGGTCGCCGGGCAGGCCGATGGTGCGCTTGATCAGGTCGGCGGATTCGTCGGTGGGCGAGCGGAACACGATGATGTCGCCGCGCTCCGGCGGCGACGCGAAGATGCGCCCGGAGAACAGCGGGGGCGAGAACGGCATCGAGTAATGGCTGTAGCCGTAAGTGAATTTCGACACCAGGAGATAATCGCCGACCAGCAGCGTCGCCTTCATCGATCCGGATGGAATGTTCACCGGCTGGAACAGCACGGTGCGGATGACGAGCGCAATGAGCAGCGCCGGCACGATCGCGCGCAACGTGCCGGCAACGACGCCTTCTTCGTGCTTCGGCTTGCTCGACACAGGGGGGCTCGGTTAGGGGAGGGGCGGGGCGGGAAAAGCCTTTAGCACAAATTATATGCTTTCGCCGTGCCCGCGCCGCAATGCAACCATTCCATTTTCCCGGGCTCTTTGCCTGGCGCATGTTCTTATCGGCGAACCGGTATCCACCCCGGATCGAGTCCGGGGCAGGTTTTCGCCGGAACATGCGCCAGTTGCCTCGCCGCGCTTCTGCCGTTATCCGCACCGCATGGGTCCGGAGTCCGACATCCTGTTCGAGCGGCGCGGCGCCGCCGGCCTGATCACGCTCAACCGTCCGCAGGCGCTCAACGCGGTCAACCACCCGATGGTGCGCGCCCTGGCGCATCGGCTCGAACAGTGGGCAAGCGACGCGGCGGTGACGCGCGTGATCATCCGCGCGGCAGGGGAGCGCGCGTTCTCCGCGGGCGGCGATATCCGCGCGCTTTACGAGCTTGGCCGCGCCGGCCGGCAATCCGAGATGCTGCCGTTCTGGCGCGAGGAGTACCGGCTCAACTTCTTCATCAAGCACTACCCGAAGCCCTATGTGGCGCTGATCGACGGCATCGACATGGGCGGCGGCGTCGGCATTTCGGTGCACGGCTCGCACCGCGTCGCCGGGGAAAAGTTCCAGTTCGCCATGCCGGAGGTCGGGATCGGGTTCTTTCCCGACGTGGGCGCCACCTGGTTCCTGCCGCGCCTGCCCGGCCATATCGGGACGTTCTGCGCGCTCACCGGCGAGCGGCTGCGCCTCGCCGATGCGGTGACGGCCGGGATCGCGACCCACCACGTCGCGGCGGCGCGCTTTCCCGACCTGATCGACGCGCTTGCCGGCACCGTGCCGGTCGATGCGGTGCTTGGCGCGTTGGCCGATCCGCCGGGCGAGGCCGCGATCGCCACGCTTCGCCCGGCGATCGACCGGCTGTTCGCGGGTGACAGCGTCGAGGCGATCCTCGCCGCGCTCGACGCGGCTGCGGGTGCGAACGGCGCCGAGGCGTCGTGGGCCGGCAGGATGGCGGCCGTCATTCGCACCAAGTCGCCGACGAGCCTCAAGGTCGCGCTGCAGCAGGTGCGGCGCGGCGCCCACTGGTCGTTCGCGGACTGCATGAAAGCGGAGTTCCGCATCGTGTCGCGCATCGTCGACGGGCATGATTTCTACGAAGGCGTGCGCGCCACCATCATCGACAAGGACAATGCGCCGCGCTGGCGGCCGCCCGACCTGGCGGGGGTAAGCGAGGCCGACGTGCAGCATCATTTCGCCTCGCTTGGGCCGCAGGAGCTGGAATTGCCATGACCGATCCGATGAGCGCGATCGACCTGTCGCGCAGGCGCGAGCAGGAGGGCGTGTGGACCACGCGCCTCGTCGTGTTCCTGCGGGTCATTGCCGCGTTCTCGCTCCTCAAGGGCCTCTACCATTGGTCCGACGTCGCCGGCATCGGCGCGGGGCCGGGTGGAGGCTTCGAGGCCAATCCGGTGTCCTGGCAGGTGGCGACCGCCTTCTTCGCGGTGATCGATCTGGTCGCCGCCGTCGGACTGTGGCTCGCCGCCGCCTGGGGCGGCGTGGTGTGGCTCACCGCGGCGATCTCGATGGCGGCGGTCGAGCTGTTCTTTCCGCAAATCTTCGGCGGACACATATGGGTGATCATCGCCGAAGCGGCGATGATCCTCGCCTATGTGGGCTTTGCCGTGATGGCCGGGCGCGAGCGGCCGGCGTGATGCGTCGGTTGCGCCGCGTGCTACGCTCGCCGCAAGATCGCCGCGTCGCGCGAGATCGGGCGCGGGAGGACTCGGCATGACGGCGGGAACCGATCGGCGCGGGCGGCTCGACGGCAAACGGGCGATCGTGACCGGCGCCGGCAGCGGCATCGGCCGGGCGAGCGCCAAACTGTTTGCCGCGGAGGGCGCCGCGGTGCTCGCCGTGGACCGCGCCGAGGCTGAGGTCGAGGAGACCGTGGCGGCGATCAAGGCCGCGGGCGGCCGCGCCATCACCATGAAGGCCGACACCGGCGCCGAGCGCGACGTCGCCGCCTATGTGGCGCGGGCGCTCGATGCGTTCGGCGGGCTCGACGTCATCTACGCCAATGCGGGCATCAGCGGCGGTCTCGTGCCGCTGTTCGAGCAGACGGTCGAGCTGTGGCAGGAGGTCCTGCGCGTCAACCTCATCGGCGTGTTTCTCGCCATCAAGCACGCGGCGCCGGCGATGGCGAAGGCGGGCAGGGGCTCGATCGTGTGCACCGCCTCGGTGGCGGGGCTACGCGCGAATGCCGGCGGAAATCCCTACAGCGCCAGCAAGGCCGGCGTGATCAGCCTGGTGCAGACCGCGGCCATGTCGCTCTCCGGCACCGGCGTGCGCGTCAACGCGATCTGCCCGGGCCTGATCGAGACCGGGATGACGCGCCCGCTGTTCGAGCGTGCGCGCGAGCGCGGCACCGCGGGCAAGATCGGCCAGCTCAACCCGCTGCAGCGGCACGGCGAGCCGGAAGAGATCGCCGCCATGGCGCTGTTCCTGGCGAGCGACGCGGCGTCCTACGTCAACGGCCAGGCGGTCGCGGTCGACGGCGGCCTGTCGAGCACGCATCCGTTCGCGCAGCCGCGGCGCTGAGGCGAAAGCAAGACGTCAGGGAGGACAGGCATGGCACGGATCGGCTTCCTCGGGCTCGGCAACATGGGCCTGCCGATGGCGCTCAATCTCATCAAGGCCGGACATGCGGTCACCGGCTACGACGTGGTCGCGGCGGCCGTCGACAAGCTCGCGGCCGCCGGCGGCACGGCGGCGAAATCGGTCGCGGCGGCTGCCGCGGCCGGCGAGATCGTCGTCACCATGCTGCCCGCCGGCAAGGAGGTGCGCGACGTCTACCTCGACGCCGCCGGCGTGCTGGCGAGCGCCGCGCCGGGCACGTTGCTGATCGATTGCTCGACCATCGACGTGGAGACCGCGCGCGCGGTGGCGGGCGCCGCGCTGGCGAAGGGCTTTGCGATGCTCGACGCGCCGGTCTCGGGCGGCGTGGGCGGCGCGCAGGCGGGAACGCTTACCTTCATGGTGGGCGGAAGCGCCGAGGCGTTCGCCCGCGCCAAGCCGGTGCTCGAGGCGATGGGCAAGACCATCGTGCACGCCGGCGGCTCCGGCAACGGTCAGGCGGCGAAGATCTGCAACAACATGATCCTCGGCGTGTCGATGATCGCGGTCAGCGAAGCCTTCGTGCTGGCGGACAAGCTCGGCCTCGACCGGCAAAAGCTGTTCGACGTGTCCTCGAAATCGTCGGGCCAGTGCTGGTCGCTCACCAATTACTGCCCGGTGCCCGGACTGGTGCCGACCTCGCCGGCCAACCGCGACTACCAGGCGGGATTCACCGCCGCGATGATGGTCAAGGACCTGAGGCTTGCCCAGGAGGCGGCGCGCGCCGCCGGCGCGACCACGCCGCTCGGCGCCGAGGCCGCCGCGCTCTATGGCCTGTTCGTCGCCAACGGCAACGGCGCGCTCGATTTTTCCGGCATCATCCGTTTCCTGCGCGGGACGTGAGGGCGCGCGAGGGTGAATGGCGAGCAGCGAATAGCGAATAGTTGTTTTCGATTCACCATCCGCCATTTCGTTGTTCGCGATCGCCGGATTGCGCTTCGCTGCATCCGGGCTACGGGCCCGATTTACAGTGAACAAAATCTGACGAAAGTCTCTCGTATTCGATGGTCAATGGAACGTTCACCGTTTCCGGTAAACCCGCTGTTTATTCTACAATTTAAGCCGATCTTAGAGCATCGCGTGTAGTAGTGATGCAACGACGGGGAACAGGGCCTCGTCACCAGATAAGATCGATTGCAAAAAAAAGGGCGTCACGATGAAGACTCTAGCCAAAGCGGTGGAGCCGGCCGACCGTCAGGCCCGGTTCGACAACGTTCAGCCGCTCTATCTCGAGGCCTTGACCTTGGTCGAGCGTCTGCACCGGCGTCTGCTCGACGTGATCAAGGACGAGTTCGACCGCCGCGGCCGCGCCGACATCAACGCGGTGCAGGCGCTGCTCCTGTTCAACATCGGCGACAAGGAGCTGACCGCGGGCGAGCTGCGCACGCGCGGCTACTACCTCGGCTCCAACGTCTCCTACAATCTCAAGAAGCTGGTCGAGATGGGCTTCCTCGACCATCAGCGCTCGCGCGTCGATCGCCGCTCGGTGCGCATCAAGCTGACCGAGCGCGGCCGCGAGGTGCGCGACATCGTCTCGCTGCTCTACGAGAAGCACGTGCGCACGATCGAGCAGGTCGGCGGCATCTCCGCCGACGAGTTCTCCGGCCTCAACAAGGCGCTGCAGCGGCTCGAGCGGTTCTGGACCGACCAGATCCTCTACCGGCTCTGACCGCAGGCACGCGACAAGGATGCAGAACCCCGGCCCGGCGGCCGGGGTTTTTGCTTGCGGCCGCATGCCGCGCCGCCTGCCGTCGCTACCCGGCTCCGGCGTCCTGACGCGCAAGCGAGGGCGTGAGCCGCGCATTGTCGCGTCGGGAGCGCCGTGGTAAGCGGGCGCGGGATTCGGGTGACGGCCGGGCGGGGGCGGCGGCCGTCGACGGGACGACGATGATCGAACGCGGCACGCGCTCCACATCCATGAACCGGCGAAATTTTTTGCACGCGCTGGCCGGCGCGGCCGCGGGCGGCGCGGTCGTCCGCGCGGCGCATGCCGCCGGCGACGACCAGCTGCTGCAGTCGCTGATCGAGCAGAACCAGAACGCTGATTTCGGCCAGGGTTTTGATTCGGCCTCGCGCACGATCAAGATGCCGACGTCCTCCCTGCCGACGCTCTCGCCGGCGACCGTGCAGACGACCGAGCAGGCGATTCCCCCATACGAGGCGATCGTCGCGCGCGGCGGCTGGCCGGAGGTTCACGGTCCGGACCGGCTGCGGCTCGGCGTTCGCCATCCGGGCGTCACGGCGCTGCGCCAGCGGCTGCTTGCGGCCGGCGACCTCGAGCCGGGCGCCGGCATGGGCGACGTCTACGATTCCTTCGTCGAGGCGGCGGTGCGCCGGTTCCAGGCGCGCCACGGCCTCACGGTCGACGGCGTGGTGCGCGAGCAGACCTATCGCGCGCTCAACCATCCGGCGGACGCGCGCCTCAACCAGCTCAGGACCAACTTGGTCCGCCTGCGCACGTTCTCCAGCGCGCTCGGCAACCGCTTCGTCATGTGCAACCTGCCAGCCGCGCAGATCGAGGCGATCGAGAACGGCGTCGCCGTGTCGCGCCACACCGCGGTGGTGGGCAAGCCGGACCGGCCGTCGCCCGACATCCAGAGCAAGATCGTCGAGATCAATTTCAATCCGTACTGGACCGTGCCGGTCTCGATCGTGCGGCGCGACCTGATCCCGAAGATGCAGGCGGAGCCCGATTACCTCACCAAGAACCACATCCGCATCTTCGATCCGGCCAAGCGCGAGCTGCTGCCGCAACAGATCAACTGGTACTCGGAAGAGGCGGTCAATTACCAGTTCAAGCAGGACCCCGGCGACTTCAACTCGCTCGGGACGATTCGCATCAATTTCCCCAATCCGCACCAGGTCTACATGCACGATACGCCGCTGAAGAATCTGTTCGGCGAGGACCTGCGGTTTCATTCCTCCGGCTGCGTGCGGGTGCAGAACGTGCGCGAGCTGGTCAACTGGCTGCTTACCGAAACCTCCGGCTGGTCGCGCGAGGAGATCGATCAGGTGGTCAAGAGCGGCGAGCAGAAGAACGCGAAGGTCGCCAAGCCGGTCCCGCTCTACTGGGTCTACATCACCGCGTGGGCGACGCCGGACGGCGTCGTGCAGTTCCGCGACGACATCTACAACCGCGACGGTCTCGGCCCCTACGCCACGCGGGGATGAGCGCGGCGTTTGTCCACGCCCGCGCCATGCGTCGGCTGAATCCGATCGCTCGTCATGGCGGCCCAACGACTGAGACAGACGATCGCCGAGGCTATCGGGCGGGGCGACTTCGCGGCGGCCGAGTCCGGCTGTGAGGCCCTGATCAAGATCGGGGATATCGGGGAAGGCACGCACCTGCAAGGCGTCCTGCGCCTCGCCCAAGGCGACCCACGGGCGGCGCTGTCCTTGCTGCAGCGGGCCCATGCGCTGAGCCCCGACCGGGGCGACATCGCCTATAATCACGGCGTTGCATTGCGCGCGGCAGGGCGATTGGCCGATGCGGTCGCGGCTTGGCAACAGGCGACACGCCTCGCCCCGGATCATGTCGGTGCATGGCGCAACCTGGCGCTGGCCGTCGCCGAGACGAGGGGCCCCGATGCCGGCCTGGATATCTATCGGCAGGCGCTCGCCCATCATCCGGACGACCGCGAGCTTCTCTATAACTACGGCAATCTGTGCAGTCGCTGCGGCGACGTGGAAAATGCCTCGCTGGCGCACGCGCGGCTGGTCGATGCGCATCCCAATTTTGCCCTCGGATGGATCAATGCCGCGATGACGTTCAAGGCCGCCGGCGCCTTCGCGCAGGCTGAAAGCTGCTATCGCAAGGCCATCGCCCTGAACGATCCGGCGAGTGTGGCCTTGGCGCACTTCAATCTCGCCAATCTCCTGCTGCTGCAGGGGCGCTGGAGCGAGGGATTCGCCGAATACGAATGGCGCCTGCATCTGCCCGGCGCTTTGGCGCCGCCATGGCCGGCTCCGGCTTGGACCGGCAACTATCCGGCCGGAAGCAGGCTGCTGCTGTGGAACGATCAGGGCATCGGCGATGCCATCCAGCATCTGCGTTTCACGGTGCCGCTCGCCGAGAGGGGATATCGTCTGTTCGTGCTGGTGCAGGATCAGTTGAAGTCGCTTGCTGCCTCGGCCGCCGGCGTGGAAGCGGCTTTCGGCCCTCGCGACGTGCCACAGGCCGTGGATGCTCACGTGCCGCTGTGCAGCCTGCCGCACGTCCTCGGGATGGCGCCCGGCCAGTCATGGAAGGGGCCTTACCTGCGCGCAGCGCAAAAATCGGGTCTGCCCGTCGTCGATCATGGCGGAAAGCCATGTAGCCGCGTGGGTTTGGTCTGGGCCGGAAATCCAACCCACGCCAACGATGCAAACCGCAGCATGCGTCTTGCGGATTTGACGGCGCTCTTCGGTCTGCCCGGCGTGACGTGGTTCAGCCTCCAGCTGGGGCGGGGCTCTGCCGAACTCGCCGCCTCGTCGTGGGCGGGACAAATCCACGATCTGTCGCCGATGCTCGCCGACTTTTCCGCCACGGCGGCCTTCCTGACGGAACTCGATTTGCTGATTTCAGTGGACACCGCGGCCGCGCATCTCGCCGGAGCACTCGGCCGGCCGGTTTGGATCGCGCTGCCGGCGATCGGCAGCGATTGGCGCTGGGGCATGATCGGCGAGACGACGCCTTGGTACCCAAGCGCCCGCCTGTTCCGGCAGAAGCGGGCATGCGAGTGGGCGGCAACGGTCGCCGAGATGGCCGCGGCGCTGCGCCGCGAGTGGGTACGTCCTTAAGGCGTGGGGCCGGCCATTCCGGCGCGGATTCGAGTTATCCACGCGCTATATCTAGCGCGCCCGCGCCCAATCGTCCCAATGCTTGGCGTCAGGGGGGGCGATGTGCTATCGGCAAAAGTGCGCCAGCGCCGGGGTGCCGGCCGGCCGTGGCGTCCATCCGTGCCGCAAGAAAGTTCAAGGAATCCGTCATGGCCGTGACCGATGCCGCCGCGACCGCCACGCCCGACACCTTCTTCACGGAATCGCTCGAGGAGGCCGATCCGGTGGTCGCCGAGGCCGTCCGCCTCGAGCTGGGCCGCCAGCGCGACGAGATCGAGCTGATCGCGTCAGAGAACATCGTCAGCCGCGCCGTGCTCGAGGCGCAGGGCTCGGTGCTGACCAACAAGTATGCCGAGGGCTATCCGGGCCGGCGCTATTACGGCGGCTGCCAATACGTCGACGTGGTCGAGCGGCTTGCGGTCGAGCGGGTGACGAAACTGTTCGGCGTTGCCTTCGCCAACGTCCAGCCGCATTCGGGCGCGCAGGCCAACCAGGCCGCGTTCATGGCCCTGATGCAGCCGGGCGACACCTTCATGGGGCTCAATCTCGCGGCCGGCGGCCATCTCACGCATGGGTCGCCGGTCAACATGTCGGGCAAGTGGTTCAAGGTGGTGCCCTACGGCGTGCGGCGCGATGATCATCGCATCGACTTCGACGAAGTCGAGCGGCTGGCGCGGCAGCACCGGCCGAAGGTGATCGTGACCGGCGGCTCGGCCTATCCGCGCTTCATCGATTTCCGCCGCTTCCGCGAAATCGCCGATGCGGTCGGCGCCAAGCTGATGGTCGACATGGCGCACTTCGCCGGCCTCGTCGCCGGCGGCGCGCACCCGAGCCCGGTGCCGCACGCCCACGTGATCACCTCGACCACCCACAAGACCCTGCGCGGGCCGCGCGGCGGCTTCCTCCTCACCAACGACGAAGATCTGGCGAAGAAGATCAATTCCGCCGTGTTCCCCGGGTTGCAGGGCGGGCCGCTGATGCACGTCATCGCCGCCAAGGCGGTGGGGTTTGCCGAGGCGCTGCGGCCCGGCTTCAGGCTCTATGCGAAGAACGTGGTGGAAAACGCCAAGGCGCTTGCGGAAATCCTGAAATCGAGGGGGCTCGACATGGTCTCCGGCGGGACCGACACCCACCTCATGCTGGTCGATCTGCGCCCCAAGCGCCTGACCGGGCGGGTCGCCGAAGTGGCGCTCGGCCGCGCCCACATCACCTGCAACATGAACGGTATCCCGTTCGACCCGGAAAAGCCGACCGTGACCTCCGGCATCCGCCTCGGCACGCCGGCCGGCACCAGCCGCGGCTTCGGCGTCGCCGAGTTCCGCCAGATCGGCGAGATGATCGTCGAGGTGCTCGATGCGCTGGCGCGCGGCGTCGAGGAAGACACCGCCGTCGAGACGACGGTGCGGGAGAAGGTGAAGCGGCTCACCGCCCGATTTCCGATCTACAACAACTGAGCGCGGCGTAGGGGCGGGGCATGCGTTGTCCGAGTTGCGCGAGCCTCGACACCCAGGTGAAGGATTCGCGGCCGACCGAGGACTCCGCCGCCATCCGCCGCCGCCGCGTATGCCTTGCCTGCGGGTTTCG
>WNFB01017742.1_pt1 | contig 12039 bp, 9 predicted proteins | sample 5400501 | NCBI WGS metagenome assembly WNFB01 (sample SAMN13153341, study PRJNA577476) | soil metagenome | isolation source: 200 cm saprolite under Douglas fir tree site 2 hole 1 | place: USA:California | collected 2015-04-18 | reverse complement strand
TTCCACTCCTTCTTCTTGGCGCCGAATGTACCCTGAATATTTGATGGCAATTTCTACTTCGGCGGCGACTTCTCGCGACACCGGAGCAGAGGACGGACTAAAAGCTTGTATCGTCTCAAAGGACAATTCTGGCCTGCGCAGCAACTGGGCCAGGGAGGTCGGGGTTTTGCTCGGCGCGCTGCCAAGAGAGGCCAAAGTAGCGTTGAGTTGTTCGCTTGGCGCCATCATGGTTTGTTCCTGGCGCCGAATCTCATTTGCGATCGCCGCCTTTTTCTCGGCCGTACATCGGTAGTCGGTTTCTTTGACCAGACCAATACGATAGCCAAACGCGCGCATACGTAGGTCGGCGTTGTCTTCGCGCAGGAGCAGGCGGTGTTCCGCTCGTGAGGTAAACATGCGGTAGGGCTCTCCTCCCACTCCTTTGGTCACAAGATCATCAATTAAGACCCCGATGTAGGCTTGATCGCGAGTGAAAATAAGCGGCTCTTCCCCGCGCAGGCTCAAGACTGCGTTGATAGCGGCCATCAGGCCCTGCGCCGCAGCTTCCTCGTACCCTGTAGTGCCGTTGAGTTGTCCGGCGTGATACAAGCCTCGGACTAGCTTGGCTTCTAGGCTAGGGAAAAGCTGGGTCGGGTCAGCGTAATCGTACTCAATGGCGTAGCCAGGGCGCATGATCTCGGCCTGCTCCAGGCCTTTGATCGAACGAACCATCTGCAATTGGACATCCAGGGGTAGACTGGTCGAAAGGCCGTTGGGGTATACTTCTACTGTGTCCCGTCCCTCCGGCTCGAGGAAGATCTGATGTCGGGATTTATCTCTGAATCGTACGATCTTGTCTTCAATCGAGGGGCAATAGCGGGGGCCACGACCCTGGATGACACCAGAATACATGGGAGAACGGTCCAGGTTAGCCAAGATCGCCGCGTGTGTCTGCGCGTTGGTATAAGTTAGGTAACAGGGTATTTGGCTCTGGGTAATGCGCTCGCTCGAGAAAGAGAGCGGTGGCGGTGGCTCGTCGCCATACTGCGGCTCCAAGACACCGTAGTCGATGGTCCGGCCGTCTAACCTGGGGCAGGTACCGGTTTTGAGCCGTCCCACACGAAAGCCTAGTTCACTGAGATGTCCACTCAGGCCTTCAGCAGAGAAATCTCCCGCCCTGCCGGCAGAATAGTTCTTGAGACCGATATGCACGAGACCTTTGAGAAAGGTGCCAGTAGTCAGGATTACCTTCTTTCCCAGGAAGGATTCTCCGATCTCAGTTTCTACTCCTTGTACCTCTCCTTTTTCTACCAGCAACCGGTCAACACACCCCTGACGTAAGGTCAGGTTCCCGGTGGTTTCCACCACCCGTTTCATACGCTGACGATAGAGTGCTTTGTCGGCTTGTGCTCGGGTAGCGCGCACCGCCGGCCCTTTCCTCGTGTTAAGAACGCGAAACTGGATGCCAGTCTCGTCGATCGCCTTCGCCATCTCCCCTCCCAGAGCGTCGATCTCGCGCACGAGATGGCTTTTGCCTATGCCGCCAATAGCTGGGTTACAAGACATCTGACCGATATGGTCAAGGTTCATCGTCAACATGAGGGTCTTACAGCTCATCCGGGCTGCGGCCAGAGCTGCTTCGATGCCAGCATGACCGGCGCCGACCACGATTACATCATAGACCATATTATTCACCTATTTACCGATGCAAAAATCACGAAACACTTGATCGAGTATATCTTCTGTACTTACATGGCCAGTGATCTCGCCAAGATGATCAAGTGCAGCACGCAGGTCAACTGCGACCAGGTCGAGCGGCATGCCTTCCTTCAAAGACGCGCTTGTTTGTCTGAGACTTTGCTCTGTTTTGACCAAGGCATCACGGTGACGTGCGCGGGACACTATGACTCCTCCTGTCTGTTCTTGTCCGCGGGCAGAATCCGTTCCCAGCGCAATTTGTTGAATTCTCTCTACCAGATTCTTCAGACCTGTACAGTACTTTGCCGATAGGCTGACTGATGGACCGGCATGAAGACGAGTCTCTAGATCTATCGGATTCACAGCCACAGGGAGGTCGATCTTGTTGAGAACCGGAATTACCTTTTTGTTGGCAATCTCAGTACAAACGGCCTCATCCTCATCATCGAGAGGGTGAGACGAGTCGAACACTGCCAGCACTAACTCTGCTTCCCTTAGTCCTGACCTCGCGCGTTCGACTCCAACACGTTCCACCTCATCCGTGGTATAATGCAACCCAGCAGTGTCCCATACAACCAGGGGAATTCCGCCAATGACTATGGTTTCTTCCAGTACGTCGCGGGTGGTTCCTGGCACGGCGGTCACAATCGCCCGTTCGCTGCCGGCTAATAAGTTGAGCAGGCTGGATTTGCCGACGTTGGGCTTGCCAATAATTGCCGTACGTATACCCTCGCGGTATACCTTCCCCTGCGAAAAGGTGGCACCCAAAGCGGCTACATCCACGATCAGGGTTTCAATATCGTGTTCTAATTCAGCTTGTGCTCGCTCAGGAAGGTCTTCCTCAGGAAAGTCGATGAAAGCCTCAACATAAGCGGTCAGACCAATGAGTCTTTCTCGTAAGGCAGCGCAGGCGGTGGACAGACGCCCTGACAGTTGCTCCCAGGCTAGAGATAATCCCTGGTCGCTTTTGGCCTGTATCAAGTCGAGGACTGCTTCAGCTTGGGAAAGATCGATACGGCCGTTTAAGAACGCGCGCTTAGTAAACTCGCCAGGTGAAGCCAGCCGCGCTCCCTGCTCCAAGACTGCGGCGAGGATACGGCGGGACAGCAGGGTGCCGCCGTGACAGTGGATCTCCGCTACGTCTTCGCCGGTGTAACTGCGCGGTGCGCGCATGAGGACGAGTAGCCCTTGGTCAAGAGGACGACTCGTCGAAGGGTCAATAATACGGCCAAAATAAAAACGGTGAGAAAGAAGGCGCTCTGCGGGCTGGGCAAGCAAAAAGACTTTGCGCGCGATCGTTTCCGCTTGCGGCCCACTCACTCTGATGATCGCCACACCTCCCTGCCCAGGGGGAGTAGCAATGGCGGCAATAGTATCGTGCTCGTACACGGCTCAGCGGAAGCAATTAGCTTGCAACAGTCAGACTGAAGGCTTATACGCTTTCTCTAAAATTCGCTGCCATAACGTCACCCTTCGACAGGCTCAGGGTGAACGGGAAGGGGTTGAAATTGCTGGGAAAACCGTTCGTGCTGAGCTTGTCGAAGCACGAGCCGCCTTTGGGCTAATGGCTAAAAATCATGTAGAATCCGTATTCGTGATTGGCTATTCAGCAGATTGCACCCGTTGGGGACCCTTACCCCTTTCCCGCCGTTGTCCTTCTTCCGGCAGGATGGAGAGACGACGGAAGTACCCTCTCCCCATGCTTCTCGTGGTCACCAAAGGATCATCTTGCAGAGCGAGATGGATGATCCTTCTTTCACGTGGGCTCAGGGGACTGAGAGTGACAATTTTGCGACGGCGTTTTACTCTTTCTCCCAAACGCAAAGCCAGGCTTTCCAGGCTTTTACGCCGACGTTCTCGATATCCTTCTGTATCGAGCACAAAATGTGTTTCCCCTTCTTCGCTGCGGGTAACCATACGGTTCAGCAGATATTCGAGGGCGTCGAGAGTCTGTCCCCGGTGACCGATCAACACGTTTGCCGGCCCACCGGTGATAGTGAGCATCGCTTCTCCATCGTGAACCTCAAAAGAGAGAGCCGCTTCTATGCCCATGAGACGAATAACCTCTTTGAGCACCGCACTGGCTTTTTCTCCCATCTCTTTGGGGGGTAAAGCAGCTTCATCCTCTTCAATAGAATCTGTCAGGGGAACGTTGACACTCCTCATTCCTTCGCGCTGTCGTACCGGCTCGGTATCCGGCTCGATCAGCCGCGTTGACAGCGGAACGCGAAGCGTGGCCCGTACACGTGCTTTCTTTCCGCCAATGCCAAGAAACCCTTTGGTGGCCTGAGACAAAATCTCGATCTCGACCTGTTCTCTCTCTACTCGTAATTGTTTGAGTGCCTCGGCGACCGCTTCCTCAATGGTCCGTCCTTCGGCTTCTACAGAGCTCATCACATTCCTCTCTCCTGCCTGTGGTTACACCAACCCCTTGTTGTATGCATACTGCTGAACAATGCTGAGTATGTTATTGACCAGCCAATACAGAACCAATCCGGCAGGAAAATTGACAAACATGACAGTGAAGATCAGCGGCATGAACATCATCATTTTCTGCTGAGCCGGGTCTCCGCTTGCCGGCGTCATGGCCTGTTGTAAAAGCATGGTGACGCCCATCAGCAAGGTTAGTACAGGAATGCCGGGTGGTTCAATAAACCGGAGATCTAAGCTACCGAGCCGGTCTGGCTGCGACAGGTCTTGAATCCAGCCAAAAAAAGGCGCTTGGCGCAGCTCAATCGCGTGGCCGAGCGCTTGGTATAAACCAATGAACACCGGCATCTGCACGACCATAGGGAGACAACCGCCCAAAGGATTAATCTTGTAACGGCGGTACAGTTCCATCATTTCTTGATTGAGCTTCTCGCGGTTCTCTTTGTACTGCTCGCGCAGGCGTTCCATTTGCGGCTGCAGCTCGCGCATTTTCGCCATAGATTTAAAGCTCTTGTTGCTCAGAGGAAAAAAGCCGAGCTTCACCAAAAACGTGAGCAGGATAATGTCGATTCCATAGTTCCCGGTGAGCGAATGGGAAAAATTGAGTAGCCACACCAACGGCCGGGCAATGAAGTGGAACCAGCCAAAATCAATCGCGCGGTCCAAGGCGGGACTGACCGCATTGAGCGCCTCAAATTCTTTCGGCCCAATGTAAAGAGTATAAGTCACCGGCTCCTTTTTCCAGGGGATATTGAGCTTAGTTTCTACTATCCCATTAGTAGCGCTCAAGAAAAGACGATGCATGTCCCCCTCTGGCGGGATCATCACTGCCAGGAAATAGGTGTCTGCATAGCCGCCCCACCGTATGTGGTCTGGGCCGAGAACTTTCTCTTTCCCTTCTATACCCGCAGCCGCTTCATAGACAAACTTACGCTCGACGAGGGCAACTGGTCCGTGCATCTGGTACGAAGATTTTGCGTAGTGTTCAAGTGCCTGTGACCACAGCAAGGACGCGGAAGAGACGTTCTCTGGCGCACCTTCAGCCTTGACGGTGAGGGTCATACCATACGTTTGTCCGGAAAAAGAGAACGTTTTCGTAATGGAGGTGCCATTAGGAGTTTTTCCTCTGAACTCCACAGAATCCTGTTCGTTGCCCTGGAGCTGGATATTGCCTTTGCTCAGCTCATAAGGAACAGCTTCATCGCTCACTGTCGAGTCCTTCCCTTCGAGCAGAAATACTAAGGGGAGTTCTCCGGAAGGGCCTTCTTTCACCATCTCCAAGGGTGGGCTCTCTCGTCCCGTATCCCCCGGATAACGTTTTAGACGCAGGCTCTTGAGCCGCCCACCAAGAGAGGTGAAGATCGCCGTATAGACTTCATTTTCGACCGTGATTGCATGTCCTGCGGGGACAGATCCTTGTACACCCGAAGGTGAGGTCAGTTCTGCCTGATTTTCTTTTTTCTGCGACGATTGAGGTGCAGAAGGAGCGGCTGCAGTAATGGGTTCAGCCGGCTGTGTCGGTACAGTCTTTTGCGTAGGAGGATAGAGGTAGGAAAGAATCCCCTGATAGGCAATCAAAATAATGACAGAGAGAACGATAGCGAGCAGGCTTCTTTTATCCATGTTGTTTATTGACGGTGTGGCGTAATGAACTAGCGGAGAGGATCAAATCCACCTGGATGCCAGGGATGACACTTGGCCAGTCGTAAAAGGGCCAACCCCACGCCTCTGCGCGCACCATACTTCTCCACGGCCGCCAGGGTATACGAGGAGCAGCTTGGGTAAAAGCGGCAGGTCTGTCCCAGCAGTGGGGATAGCACCCACTGATAGCAGAGAATGGTGCCTCTCAAGATACGCGTCCCCAGGTCGGAAAGATCTCCTGGGCAAGGAGAAGAGCAAGAAAAAAGAGGTTTACGTCCCTTTTCCAGCAATGAAGAGGGTCCTCTCCAACTCCTCGGCCACTTGGATAAACTCAAGGGCATCTGCACCTACTTTGGGAATAATCAGGATATTCTGGGCCGGGGTTATATATACCTGGCGCGTGCGAAAGAACTCTCGCAGTACTCTTTTCATGCGATTCCGCACGACCGCTTTGCCAAAGCGGCGTGTGACTGTGATACCGAGCCGGGACCGCCTCCCTGGCGCGGGGGCGCTCACCACCACGAAATGGGGACTGTGTCGCCGCTTCCCACGTTGTTGCAGAGAGAGAAACTCCCGGCGTATCAGCAAACGCGCGGACTTGGGGAACGCATAGCGTTGCCCCTCCGGATTCACGTTTGAGGACGGCGCGACCGGCCGCCGTGCTCATCCGGGTGAGAAATCCGTGCGTGCGTTTGCGTCGCAGGTTGCTTGGTTGATAGGTTCTTTTCATTGAGATCCATCCGTACGGGTTACTTCCAATCTATAAGACCTGGAGGAAATTATATCTCACCATACCAACGTGGGGATGTCAATTTTCCCTAGCCGGGAAACTCAGGTTTCACCTCGCGAGCTAGGAGATCGGCAACCACTTGGTGTGGCGGTTTGCCAGTATACAGCAGCGCATACACTTGCTCGACAATGGGCATTTCCACCCCCAAGCGCTGGGATAACGAAAGGACAGACCGGCAGGTACGAACTCCTTCAGCGACCATCGTCATTCCCTGGAGTACTGACACGATATCTTCTCCCTTTCCCAGTCGAACTCCGACCCCGTGGTTCCGGCTCAGGTTGCTCGTGCAGGTCAGTACCAAGTCGCCCATTCCCGAGAGCCCTGAGAGCGTCTGTGGCGCCGCCCCCATACGTACTGCCAGCCGGACGATTTCCGCGAGCCCGCGGGTGATCAACGCTGCCCGCGCACTATGCCCATATCCGAGTCCATCACTGACCCCGGCGGCTATGGCGATCACGTTTTTCACGGCTCCACCGATCTCGACGCCGATGACATCGGAGGTGGTATAGACGCGAAACCTGGAAGAAGCAAAACCGCGCTGGAGAGTGGCCGCTACGTGGGCGACATGGGCAGCCACCGTTACGGCTGTGGGTAAACTACGCGCGACTTCCGCAGCGAAGCTCGGCCCGGACAACACGGCCAGCCTCTCTCTCCGGGACTCGCCGAGCACCTCAGTGAGCACGGCGCTCATGGTCTGCAAAGTCTTTTCTTCGATGCCTTTGCTCACGCTTACGAGTAGCGGCGTCCTTTCCAGATGCGGCTTTAAGGCGCTGGTTACTTCCCGCATGGCCTGCGAGGGAACAGCCAGGACGAGGAGTTCTGCCTCCGCGGCTGCCTCAGCCAGGGAGGTCGTGTACGAAAGCGCCTCAGGCAGAGATACCCCTGGGAGGTACAGGGGATTTTCCCTTTTGTGGCGCAGTTGTTCGTACAAGACAGATCTGCGAACCCACAAGCACGTGTGGTGTCCGCCCGTGACCAACAGCGAGGCCAAGGCAGTACCCCAACCGCCTGCACCAATAACCGCAACACGCATCGTGCTCTCTACCGCAGGCTCCGAGGTCTCGCCTGCCAGCCAATCACGCTAAGTTGGCGACTTGCGCCTGATCCTTCCCGTCGGTATGAAGCGAAGCGAGGAAAATCACAAAAAGTGCACGGGCCGACCAGTTGTATCTGTTCTCGCGGCACGCCGGCACGCTCGAACTGGGTGAGGTTGATCTCGCGCAGGTCGAGAAATCCCTTCTCCCCTAGAGGTCGCCAGGCTGACGGACTGCGTGTGCCCCAACGCTGCAACAGGGCTTCGCCGATCTCGGCGCCAACTTCGTAGCAGCATCCTCCTATCGCTGGCCCCAGCGCTACCCACAGGCTTGCCGGGTTTACGCTCCAGCCCGCCGCGAGCAGTTCCACGGCGCGTGCACTAATCCCCTTCAACGTTCCACGCCAGCCAGCGTGCAGTGCGGCCACGAGACCCCGCTGGGGTGCGACAATCAGCACGGGAACGCAATCCGCGCTGGCAATACCCAGCAGCAGGCCGGTATCGGCAGTGATCATGCCATCCGCTTCTGGCCGCTCGTTCCCGACGCCACCGTGCTGGTCTACCACGATGATCTCGTCACCGTGCACCTGCCGGACAGTGCGCAGAGTCAAGTTTCCTCCCTGTCGAGAAAGTACCGCAGGGTTCTCTTGCAGACGGCCTGAGAAGCCATGCACTAATTCAGGGAACCGGTCCCAGCCTTCCGCTTGTAACCACAATTGGGTCATGGGAAAAAGTGAAAGAGGTAAAGAAAGAGTCAGAGCCTCTGACAGAATGAACATTCTGGCCGTTCCGGCACGTACAAATCCCTCCTCAATCCCCCCTTTGGCAAAGGGGGGAAGCGCAGAGCGCGGGGGGATTTCCGCGAGTTGGCAGCGCTGTTTGTCATTTTTTTACAGACTCTTATTGTTTCACGGTTGAAACGCTCCCAGATCTTCCGAAGTTCCCGAAATCTCATCAGACCTAACTGTCTCCACAGCTTCTTGTCCGCGCTCCAATAATGCCACAGTTTCCACCTGGTCGGTCTGGGGAAACATATCAAAGGGTTGCACTCGCAAGACCGTGTACCCTGCGTGACTCAGACGGTCGAGGTCTCTGGCCAGTGTCAGCGGGTCACACGACACATAAATCAGCCTGGGTGCTGTGACCGCAACCAGGGCCGCGAACACTTCTGGACTCAAACCCTTTCGTGGTGGATTGACAACAATGAGACCGATCCGTGCCAGGTTTGTCGCGGTCTCTCTGAGCTTCTCTGCGGCATCGCCGGCAAAGAAGCGGGTGTTGTGGTAACCGTTGCGGCGGGCGTTCTCCTTGGCCACGTTGATGGCACCGACATTGTCGTCGATTCCGACCACCAGCTTAGCTCTCGACGCCAGATAGAGCGCAATTGGTCCGATGCCACAGTATAAGTCCAGCGCGATCTCCTCTCCATGCAATCCAGCCCAAGCGAGCACGGTCTCGTAGAGCTTGCGTGCCACTGGCGGGTTTGCTTGGGAAAACGCATTCACCGGAATGCACAGGAGGAAAGGGCCGATCCGCTCCAGCAGGGTGTCACGTCCGCGCAAAGGGTAGAACCGTTCTCCCCAAATAACATTACCGGGCTTGTCATGGATGTTCTGGATGATGCCGCTGAGAAAAGGGAAGCGCCGTTCAAGTTCGCGGGTCAGATCACGCACCTGGGGAAAGTGCATGTGACGGGTTACCAGTGTCAGCATCGCTTGCCGCTGCCAGGAACTATAGCGTATGTCGATGTAACGGAGTTGCCCGGTGTCGTGTTCTTCATCGTAGGGAACAATGTCGAGCTTCTCGATCGCTTGTTTAAGGAATTGAACGAGGTGATTGACCGGCTCAGGATGGACCGGACAGGCAGAGATGTCCGCTACCTGATGGGTGTCGGGAACGTACAAACCGATCCGCACACGACCTTCCACTCGCTGCACCGCCAGCTTGACCCGGGTGCGATAGCCGAATTGCGCCGGCGAGGCCAGTGGCAGAGGGACGGAGAGCGCGTTGAGGGCGGGATACGCAGCCAGCGCGTTCACCACAATTTCGCGCTTTTTCTCCAACTGCTGTAGGTAAGGGAACCGTATAAAAGGGCAGCCATGACAGGCCGGATAATGTGGGCACCGAGGACGGTATTCTTCTCGTTCTCCGTGGGTTTTGCGAGGCGTAGGACCAGATCTCTGCTCTTGTGGTTTCTGGTCCCACCGTTTGTTGGATGAAAAGGGGCGCTGGAAAGACACCCAGGCACAGTACAGCGCCCCCGGGAGAGCGTCAACGATGGGACAGCAAGAGTTGCAATGGAGCTTCCAAAGATCTAGCTTGCCTCAAGAACGAGGGAACGCTTATGCCTCAACAAGCTATAGCGACAGAACTCCATGCCCCAGTGAAGCTCAGCGTCCGGGCGATCCAACTTACCGACGAGCAGTTCGCGCAACTCTGTCGAGAAAACCCAGAACTCCAGCTTGAACTGACCGCCAAACAGGAATTGGTAATTATGCCGCCAACAGGATCAGAGACCGGACGGTGCAGTGGCGAGGTCTTCTATGCTCTCATAGCCTGGGCGAAACAGGATGGCTCGGGGATATCTTTTGATTCGTCCACGGGATTTACGTTGCCAAACGGCGCGATTCGTTCACCGGATGCCTCATGGGTCAAGCGTGAGCGATGGGCAGCACTTACCAAAGACCAGCGAGAAGGGTTTGCCCCGCTCTGCCCCGACTTTGTCATAGAACTCCGGTCGCGCACTGATCTCCTCTCAGACCTACAGGCGAAGGTGCAGGAATACATGGACAATGGGGCACGTCTCGGCTGGCTCATTGATCCCATAGACAAGCGCGTCTATGTGTACCGCCCCAGCCGACCTGTCGAAGTATGGGATGATCCTGTCTCTGTTAGTGGCGCTCCCGTCCTCCCTGGCTTTGAGTTGCCAATGAGCGAGTTATGGTAGCTAAGGGTGAGCAGAGCGCAATCCAGGAGCCGGCATGACAGAGAAAGAAGACAGAGAGACTGCTCCGCCCCTCTTTGTCTCTCATCCCCAGATTCCGCGGTGTTGCATCGGGGCTACGGTGCTTTCGCGTTGAATTGTTGCAGAATTCTTATCGCAGCATCAAGCGTTGCTCGTGTCGCAGCAAGCGTCTCGTTGCTTTCAGTGTGGATACGCTGCAGGGTGCGCGCTTGCAGCGCAAACGAGACAGCTTGCGAAATTCCGAGCGCAACTAACAACGCGATGACAAGAGTATGGGTAAAGTCCACAGGCTTCCCCTTTTCTTCTTTCGGTAATGTTCATGAGCGAAACCCCTGCGATTCTGTGATCATACCTCAGAGGAGCAGGAGAAGAAACCTGCGCACGGATAGGTAGCTTGGATGGAGCGGAGCGCAATCCAGGAGCCGGCAAGATAGAGAACAGAGACAGAGATCGCTCTACCCCTTTCTCTCTCGCCTCTCTGTCTCTTATCCCCAGATTCCGCGGAGCCTGTCCTGAGCAAAGCCTGTCCTGAACGTAGCCGAAGGGTCGAAGGGCTGCATCTGGGCTACGTCACTGTGACAACTACTGTCCTCACCCCGATTGATATCCCATTTACCTGAACCGTCCCAGTTACGGTGACAGATCCTTTAGTCCCAGGAGCAGTAAGCGTAGTTATCGCTTGACCGCTGGCGTTGGTCGTCTCCGTGGTACTGCTGAGAGTTCCTCCTGTCGTAGAGAAAACGACTGTAGCTTTGTCAACTAGTTGGTTGTTTGCGCCATGGACGGTAGCAGTAATGACAGATTTTCCTCCTACACCTATAGAGTTAGGACTTGCATCAAGATTGATGTTCACTATAGAAGGACAAGGCGGCAAATTCAGAGGTAAATCTGTGAATACACTTGGAACTGCCGCGGCGGTAGCTCTGACGGTAACAACATTACCACTTTCCTTCTGGGGGTACTTAAGACACGTCAAGGCATCACCAGGCTGTGGGGTGATAGCAAGCTCACCATTATCCCGTTTATATGTAGAGATGTCACACGATGGGAGTTGGTGTGTGAAGGATGGACTAGTGACTGATACATTGCCTGTCCGTACCGACCAATCCACCTGTGTTTCATCATTGACAGGATTTCCCTTGTCGTCAACAACAAGAGCAGACAGGATCGTGGTACAAGTCCCATCATTATTATCCCCTGAGCGATTAGCAAAGAGGTCGATAAAGATGTCAGCTGGTGGACCTGCGGGTCCTGAAGAGGAAGTAACAATGCTTACATCTACAGAACCTGTCACCCCTCCAGCAGACGCCGATACAGTCGCCACTCCAGCGGGCGTTCCTGGCAAAATAGTAAGCGTTGCCGTGACCTGACCATTAGAGCCTGTAATCACTGGTAGTGGACTGATCGTGCCGGTAGTCGTCGAGAAGAAGACAGACACATTTGGAATGGGTTGATTATTGCTGTTGAGGACAGCAGCAGTAATAGTTGATTTTCCTCCTGCTA
>WNFB01004799.1_pt1 | contig 12039 bp, 9 predicted proteins | sample 5400501 | NCBI WGS metagenome assembly WNFB01 (sample SAMN13153341, study PRJNA577476) | soil metagenome | isolation source: 200 cm saprolite under Douglas fir tree site 2 hole 1 | place: USA:California | collected 2015-04-18 | reverse complement strand
TGGCGAGCGCGCCGAACACATTTGGCGCGATGTACCAGCCGGTGCGGGTGCGCAGGTTCACGGCCATCGGCTTGTCGCAGTTGAGCACGCTGCCCTCGGGCGCCTTCACCACGAACGGCCGGTAGCAGCCGGCATTGCCGCGCACCGACGGCGTCAGCAGGCACTTCAACGGATAGGTGGCGTGGGCGGCGGTGTAGTTGAGCGTGCAGTTGAGCCCGCCCTGCGGCAGCTGCGGCGGCGCGCCGGCGAAGTCGAGCTCGATCGCGTCGCCCGCGACGGTCAACGCGAGCGGATAGCGCAGCGGGGTGCCGAGCGGATTGTTCCACACCTCGCCCGCATAGGTGCCGCTCGGCAGCGCGCGGATCGCGTCGCGCATCGCCGTCTCGGCACGGCCCTGCAGCACCGCGGCAAGCGCCTCCAGGTCGTGCATGCCGTATTCGCGCATGAACGCCTTGAGCCGCTCGGCCCCGACCGCGTTGGCGGCGACGAATGAGTGGATGTCGCCCAGCACCTGCGCCGGATTGCGCACGTTCTCGGCAATGAGCGCGAACAGGTCCTCGCTCGGCGCGCCGGCGCGGTAGAGCTTCATCGGCGGGATCTGCAGGCCTTCCTCATAAATTTCGCGCGCCTGGAGCGAATCCTTGGTGCCGCCGATGTCGCTCACGTGCCCGACCGTGCCGACCAGTCCCACCAGCCGACCCTCGTTGAACACCGGCGTAAGCACGGCGATGTCGAACAGATGGCCCGCGCACAGCCACGGGTCGTTAGTCACGAGCACGTCGCCCGGCTCGAGCGTCGCCGGCGGATATTTCTCCAGCAGCGCCTTGACCGTGCGCGGCAGGCACAGATTGAACACCGGCATGGCGCGCGGCGAATGCGCCAAGGTCTCGCCGTTGGCGTCGAGCAGTTCGCAGGCGAAATCCTGCGCCTCGGAGATGATCAGGGAGAACGCCGTGCGGATCACTGTGAGCCACATCTCGTCGACCACGGTAACGAGGCGGCTCCACATGATCTCAAGCGTGATCGGATCCGCCTCGATGCGGTGCATCGCCTCCTCGCGCGGCGTGGCAGCCGTGACCAGGGCTTGCGGCGGTGCCGCGACGCCGATCGCGAGCCGCAGGTTCAGGTGCGCGTCGACGGTGAGCCGGTCGCCCGGCGGCACGATGGCGGTGGCCTCGCGCTCCTCGACGATGGCGGGCCCGTCGATGCGGTCACCGGGCTCGAGGGCGTAACGGTCGTAGACCGGCGCTTCGAGGAAGCCGCCGTCGAACCAGGCCTGGCGCACACCCTTGCGCTTCTCCCGTGCTGCTCCCTCGGATTCGGCCTGACCCAGATCGAGCCTCGGCATGGGCCCGAGGGCACGCACGCGAAAACTGATCGCCTCGATGGTGGCGGCGCCGAACAGCGACGTGTAGCGCTTGGTGTAGACCGCGGCGAAGGCCGCCCGGATCGCCTCGAGGGAGGATTCATCGATCGCACCGGCCGGAAGCGGCACGTTGATCTCGTGCATCTGGCCGACGAGCCGCATGTCGGCGCTGCGCTCGATCTTGATCTCGACGGCGGACACCCCCGCCTCGACCAGGCGTGCGCGACCCTCGCGTTCCAGCTCATCGAGGATGCGATTGATCGACCCCGCATCAAATCCCGCGACGAGCCGCACCGGGTGCGAGCGCACCAACTCGAAACTCAGCGGCGCCGCCAGAAAGCCCAGGCAGGACGCCGCGCCCGATGCGGGCGGCACGATCACCTCGCGGATGCCCAAGATACGCGCCACACCCGCCGCATGGGCCGGCCCGGCACCGCCGAAGCCCACGAGAGCGTAACGGCGTGGGTCCTTGCCCTTTTCGACGATATGGATGCGGGCGGCAGCCGCCATGCTTTCGGTGACGACCTTGTGGATGCCCCAGGCGGCCTCGACGGCGGAAAGGCCCAGCGTCTCGCCGATGCGGGCGACGGCCTTGTGCGCCGCCCTGCGGTCGAGCGCCATGCGGCCGCCCAGGAAGAACGCCGGGTCGTAATAGCCGAGCACCAGGTTGGCGTCGGTCACGGTCGGCTCGGTGCCGCCGCGGCCGTAGCAGGCGGGGCCGGGGTCGGCACCGGCCGAGCGCGGGCCGACGCGCAACAGGCCGACCTCGTCGATCGCCGCGATCGAACCGCCGCCGGCGCCGGTCTCGATCATGTCGATCACCGGCACCTTGATGGGCAGGCCGGAGCCGCGCTTGAACCGGTGCACGCGCGCCGCCTCCATCATGGCGGCGACCTCGATGCGGCCGCCCTCGACCAGGCAGGATTTGGCTGTGGTGCCGCCCATGTCGAAGGCGATCACCTCGTCCTGGCCGGAAAGCGCGCCGAACAACGCCGTCGCGAGGCCGCCGCCCGCCGGCCCCGACTCGATGAGGCGGATCGGAAAAGCGCGAGCGGCTCCCGGCGAGATCAGCCCGCCGGCCGAATGCATGAGATTGAGCCGGCCGCGAAAGCCGCGCGCGGCAAGCTCGCGCTCGAGCCGCGCCAGGTACCTCCCCATCAGCGGCTGCACATAGGCGTTGGCGCAGGTCGTCACCGCGCGCTGATATTCGCGCAGCTCGGCCACGACCTCGCACGACAGCGATACGAACAATTCCGGAAATTCGCGGCGCAGCAGCGCCGCCACGGCACGTTCGTGCTTCGGATTGCGATAGGCGTGCAGGAAACAGACCGCGATCGCCTCGACCCCCGCGTCGACCAGACGCCGCGCCGCAGCGCGCACGGCGGCGAGGTCGAGCGGGATCACCACCCGGCCTTGCGCGTCCATGCGCTCGGGGATTTCCAGCCGGCGCCGGCGCGGAACCAGCGGCTCGGGGAATTGCAGGAACAGGTCGTAGATGTCGTAGCGCTGCTCGGTGCCCATCTGCAGAACGTCGCGGAAGCCTTGCGTCGTCAGGAGGCCGACCGCGACGCCGCGGCGCTCGATGATCGCGTTCGTCACCAGCGTGGTGCCGTGCACGATCTCGCCGACGCGCGCGAGGTCTAGTCCGGCCTGCGCGGTCAGTTCGCCGAGGCCCTCGAGCGCCGCGATCGACGGGTCGTGCGGCGTCGTCAGGCATTTGTGCAGCGAGATGCGGCGCCGCGCTCCATAGAGAACGAAGTCGGTAAACGTGCCGCCGATGTCGAGGCCGATGCGGTAGGCGGTCATTGTCCGTCCTGTTGCCCATGCCGCACGACGCAAATCCGCTTATGCCTAACGCCGCGCTAACGGATTTTCGCCAATTTTATCGAGCCCGGCCAGTCCGGCCGCGGATCGGCGCAAACGGCGCTGAATTCCCGCACTCATGCCCGCCGCCATTATCGTTCCGTCAACCCCCCGGCCAGGGGCGCCTGCGCAGGAAGGGATTTGGCAACCCTCGGCGGGCGAGAGTCGACCGCAGAAGTCCTGAAACGGACCAGGATCGCGCCGCGGATGCGCGGCACAGGGTGGCGGACGACATCATGTCGGCATCGTACGGCCTGAGCGGCGAAGTGCGCGACCGCGCGCTTTACGGGCACCGTGCGGCTGCCATCGTCGTGCGCGTGGCGATCCTTGGGCTCGCGCTCCTCCTGGCTTTGGCGTTGAACTCGACAAGCCGGGCCGACGACGGCAGCGATGTCGAGGACCCGCTTCCCTTCAGCATCGGCGGTGGGTTGACCGTGGCGGGGATCGGGGCGCTCATGCACGTCGTCCGCCGCATCCGGCATGCGCGCGCGCAAAAGCGTAGGCTCGAGGAGCGCGCGGAGATGCTCGCCGACCGCAACTGGGAGCTCAAGGAGGCCGAGGAGCGCGCGCGCAGCTTCCTCGAGGCCCAGGGCGACGTCATCGTGCGGCGCGACCCGGAGGGCCGCATCACCTACGCGAACGACGCGTTCTGCGCACTGGCCGGCCGGCCGCGCGAGGCGCTGGTCGGCACCGCCTTCGCGCCCGACATCCTCGACCAGGGCGACGCCGCGGTGCTCGCCGACGGCACGCGCGTGCACGACCAGAAGATCGCGACCATCGACGGACCGCGCTGGATCGCCTGGCGCGAGGTGGTGGTTCGCGCCGGCACGGCCAGGCGCACGGAGACGCAGAGTGTCGGCCGCGACGTGACCGACCGCACCGAGACCGAGCGCGCGCTTGCCGACGCACGCGACCAGGCGGAAGCGGCCAATCGGGCGAAATCGCGCTTCCTCGCCATGGTGTCGCACGAGATCCGCACGCCGCTCAACGGCATCCTGGGCATGGCGGATCTGATGCTCGACACTGCGCTCACGCCCGAGCAGACCACCTATGCCAAGGCGATCAAGACCTCCGGCGACACGCTGCTGTCGCTGATCGAGGAGATTCTCGACTTCTCGAAGATCGAGGCCGGCAGGCTCGATCTCGAAGCGCGGTCGTTCGCGCTGGCGGCGCTCGCCGAGGAAGTGGTCGAGCTGCTGGCGCCGCGGGCGCACGCGAAGGGCATCGAGATCGCCGCCTACGTGGACGAGCGGCTGCCCGAGCGCGCGCTGGGCGACGCGGCGCGGCTGCGCCAGGTGCTGCTCAACCTTGCCGGCAACGCGATCAAATTCACCGAAACGGGCGGCGTCGCCGTGACGGTCGAGCCGGGGATTTGGCCGGACGAGGTCCAACTCTCGGTGCGCGACACCGGCATCGGCATCGCGCCGGACGCCCAGGCGCGCGTCTTCCGCGAGTTCGAACAGGCCGAGGGCGGCGCGACCCGGCGTTACGGCGGCACCGGGCTCGGGCTTGCCATCACCAAACGGATCGTCGAGCGCATGGGCGGCCGCATCGGCCTCGACAGCCTGCCGGGCGGCGGCTCGACCTTCACGGTCGCGATGCCGCTGCCGCCGGCCGCGGATTCGGCCGAACCGTCGTTCCGCGCGCCGCAGCTCGATGGCGCGGTGCTGATCGTGGCGGCGAGCGCCGTCGAACCCCCGTTGGTGGCGCAGCGCCTCGGCCGCTGGGGCGCCCGCACCGCGATCGCGCCGGACGGCGAGGTCGCGGCCGCGCTCCTGCCCGAGCGCCGCTGGGACGCCGTGCTGGTCGACCGCGCCCTCGGCGCCGAGGCCGTGCAGGACGTCGTGCGCTCGATCGGCGACGCTATCCCGCGGCGCATCGTGCTGATCACGCCGGGCGAGCGCCACGAGCTTGCCGCGCTGCGGGACGCGGGCTTCACCGGCTACCTGGTGAAGCCGGTGCGTCCGGCGTCGCTGGCGGCGCGCTTCTCCGAGACGGACGCGGCGTTCGCTCCCGACCCGGCTGCCGAGCCATCGCCCGAGACGGCGCCTGACCGCTCAGCCGGCAGACCGCAAGGGCTGGCCATCCTGGTGGCGGAGGACAACGACATCAACGCGCTGCTCGCCCGGTCGCTGCTGGCGAAACTCGGTCATCGGCCCACCATGGCACGCAACGGGACGAGCGCCGTGGACTCGTGGCTCGCCGCGCAGGTGTCGGGCGCGCCCTACGATCTCGTGCTCATGGACGTGAATATGCCGGACCTCGACGGCATCGGTGCGACGCAGCGCATCCGGGCCGCGGAGGCCGAGCGCAACGCCGCGCGCACGCCGATCATCGCGCTCACCGCCAACGCGTTCGACGAGGACCGCGAGGCCTGCGTCGAGGCCGGGATGGACGGGTTCCTGGCGAAACCGCTCGATCGCGAGCGGCTGGAAGCGGCCCTCACGGCCGCGAAACACCCCTCCCCGGCGCCACTCGCCGCTTGACGGCCGCACGTTCCCGCCCCAATTGTCATAATAGCGTACCGGACCCGTGCTGTAAGGCGGCGCAGCGGCGAACGGTGGCGATTCGGATCGGCACCGCAGGGCCTCCGGGGAGGGGCACGTTGGGCGACCCGATGAATCAGGCTCGGCCGCCGGCGCCGCGCCGGCTCGTCGACCGTTTCCGGCCCGCCACCATGGCCGCGGGCACCCCGGGATTCCTGCCGACGTTGCGCGCCTATAGCGGCCTGCGGGTGCCGGAGGCCCGGTTCGACCGGCCGACCGAGACGCTCGGCCGGCTCGGCTCGCTCGAGGTGCGGCTCGCCTACAAGGCCGCCGACGTGCGCCGCGCACAAAAGCTGCGCTATCGGGTGTTCTATCAGGAAAGAGCAGCGGTCGCCGACGCCAAGACCCTGTTCGCCCGCCGCGACATCGATACCTTCGACGCCATCTGCGACCATCTCCTCGTGGTCGACCACGCCCTGGCCGGCCGCATGGTGGGGCGGCGCAAAGCGCCGGTGGTCGGCACCTATCGCCTGCTGCGCCAGGACGTGGCCGAACGTCACGGCGGCTTCTATACCGCCGGCGAGTTCGAGATCGGCGCGCTGATGACGCGCCACCAGCCCCTGCGGTTCCTCGAGCTGGGCCGCTCCTGCGTACTGCCGCCCTATCGCAACAAGCGGACGGTGGAGCTGCTGTGGCACGGCATCTGGACCTACGTGCTCAAGCATCGGCTCGACGTCATGATCGGTTGCGCCAGCCTCGACGGCACCGACCCCGACCGGATCGCACTGCCGCTGTCGTTCCTGCACCACTATGCGCCCGCACCCGAGCCGTGGCGCGCCCGCGCGCTGCCGCATCGCTATGTCGAGATGAACCGGATGGCCAAGGAGGCGATCGACCCCAAGGCGGCGCTGCGCGCCCTGCCGCCGCTGATCAAGGGCTATCTGCGGCTCGGCGCCTATATCGGCGAGGGCGCCGTGGCCGATTATCAGTTCGGCACCACCGACGTGCTGATCGTGCTGCCCGTCACGGCGATCAAGCACCGCTACATCGAGCATTTCGGCCCGATGGCCGAGCGCCACGCCGCGTAACCCCCCACCCGCCGCCGCTTCGCGGCGTCGACCTCCCCCGCAAGCGGGGGAGGTTACTCACAGCCGGCGCAGCGACACTTGCTCGATCGCGTGATTGGCGCCCTTCCTGAGGATGAGGTCGGCGCGCTGGCGGGTGGGAAGGATGTTTTCGCGCAGATTGACCAGATTGATCCGCGTCCAGATCGAGGTGGCGGTCTCCACGGCCTGCTCGTCGCTCAATAGCGAGTAGCGGTGAAAGTACGACATGGGATCGCGGAACGCGGTGCCGCGCAATGTCAGGAACCGATCGACATACCAGGTGCGCAGCACGTCCTCGCCGGCATCGAGATAGACCGAGAAATCGAAGAAATCCGACACGAACGGGATCGCCTTGCCGTCCTTGGGCGGGCGGGCGGCCTGCAGCACATTGAGGCCCTCGACGATCAGGATGTCGGGATGGTCGATCTCGACCCAATGGTTGGGCATCACGTCGTAAACGAGGTGCGAGTAGACGGGCGCGCGGGCCGGGCGACGCCCCGCCTTGATGTCCGAAAGGAAATGCAGCAACGCCGGCAGATCGTAGCTTTCGGGAAAGCCTTTGCGCTCCATCAGGCGTTCCCGCTCCAGCACCGCGTTCGGGTAGAGGAAGCCGTCGGTCGTCACCAGATCGACCTTGGGGGTATTGGGCCAGCGCGCGAGCAACGCCTCGAGCACGCGCGCCGTCGTCGACTTGCCGACCGCGACCGAGCCGCCGACGCCGATCACGTACGGCATCTTGACGTCCTCGGTGCCGAGGAACCCTTGCTGGGCGCGGAACAGGCGCTGGGTGGCGGCGACATAGAGCGAGAGCAGGCGCGACAGCGGCAGGTAGATCTCCTCGACCTCCGCCATGTCGAGGCGATCGTTGAGCGAGCGCAGCCGGGCGACCTCGCCGACGGTGAGCGTCATCGGCGTGTCCTCGCGCAACGACGCCCATTCGGCCCGCGAGAACGTGCGATAGGGCGAGAGGCCGTCCTCGACGCGCTGTTCCATCCTGCAGATCCGTTACTTGAGCATGATCTCTTCGGAAAACCGGCACCCACCCCGGATCACGTCCGGGGCAGGCTTTCTCCGGATCATGCTCTCAACTCCGCGGCCGCGACGCCTTCTCGTCCAGGCCGGACATGCCGACGCGCTCGGCGAGCGCCGCCTCGACCTCCGCCAGCGTGACGCCGCGGGCCTCGAGCAGAACCAGCAGATGGTAGATGAGGTCGGCGGCCTCGGCGATCAACCGTGCGCGATCCTCCGCCACGGCGGCGAGCGCCGTTTCGACCGCCTCCTCGCCGAGCTTCTTGGCGCAGTGCGCCACGCCCTTGTCGATCAGCTTGCGCGTATAGGAGGTCTCCGGCGACGCGGAGGCGCGCTCCCTCACGCGGGCGGCGAGGTCGTTGAGGGTGAACGCGGGCATGACTTGGCTCTAGCATCTCCGCCCGGCGCGCGGGAGCAAAAAATCCAGCGCATGTTCCGGCGAAGTGGACATCGGTTCGCCGATAAGAACATGCGCCACTCAAAAACTTCTAGAGCATGTCCCGATTCCGAAGCAACGGGACATGCTCTAAGACTAAGGATCGAGCCGCATCGGCAGGCCGGCGCGCGCCATGTGCTCCTTGGCCGCGCGCACGGTGTGCTCGCCGAAATGGAAGATCGAGGCGGCGAGCACGGCGGTGGCATGGCCGTCGCGGATGCCTTCGACCAGATGATCGAGGATGCCGACGCCGCCCGAGGCGATCACCGGCACGCTCACGCTATCGGCGATCGCCCGGGTGAGCGGGATATCGAAGCCGCGCCGCGTGCCGTCGCGATCCATCGAGGTGAGCAGGATTTCGCCGGCGCCGAGCGCCACCACCTCCTCGGCATAGGCGAGCGCGTCGAGGCCGGTCGGATTGCGCCCGCCATGGGTGAAGATCTCCCAGCGTTCGGGCGCGCCCGGCGGCGAGACCTTCTTGGCGTCGATCGCCACCACGATGCACTGGTCGCCGAACTTTTCCGCCGCCTCCTTGACGAAGGCGCGATCCTTCACGGCGGCGGTGTTGATCGACACCTTGTCCGCCCCGGAGGCGAGCAGCGCGCGGATGTCCTCGATGGTGCGCACGCCGCCGCCCACCGTGAGCGGCATGAAGCAGGCCTCGGCGGTGCGCCGCACCACGTCGAGGATGATGCCGCGGTTCTCGTGGCTCGCCGTGATGTCGAGGAAGCACAGCTCGTCGGCGCCCGCCGCGTCGTAGGCCATGGCGGCCTCGACCGGATCGCCGGCGTCGCGCAGATCGACGAATTTCACGCCCTTGACGACGCGGCCGTCCTTGACGTCGAGGCAGGGGATGACGCGGACCTTGAACATGCGGCCCTCAAACAGCCAGGCGTGCGGCGCGGGCGAGCGCCAGCGCCTGCCCCGCGTCGAGCCGCCCGTCATAGAGCGCGCGGCCGGCGATCGCGCCCGCGAGTTTTCTGGCCCGCGGCTGCAGCAAAGCCTGCACATCCTCGATTGAGGCCAATCCGCCCGAGGCAATGACCGGGATCGACACCTGATCGGCGAGCGCGATGGTGGCGTCGAGATTGAGGCCCTTGAGCAGGCCGTCGCGGGAAATATCCGTGTAGACGATCGCAGCGACGCCCGCATCCTCGAACCGCCGTGCGATCTCGAGCGCCGACAGCTCGGAGGTTTCGGCCCAGCCGGCGACCGCGACCTTGCCGTCGCGCGCGTCGAGCCCGACCGCGACCTTGCCGGGGAAGCGCTTGGCCGCGGCTTTGACGAAGGCGGGATCGCGCACCGCCGCGGTGCCGATGACGACGCGGCTCACGCCCTTGCCGAGCCAGGATTCGACCGTCGCGAGGCCGCGAATGCCGCCGCCGAGCTGGAGCGGGACCGTCACCGCCGCGAGGATGCGCTCGACCGCGCGGGCGTTCATCGGCCTGCCGGCGAACGCGCCGTCGAGATCGACCACGTGCAGATATTCGAAGCCCTGGCCCGCGAATATTTTCGCCTGCGCGGCCGGATCGTGGTTGAACACGGTGGCGCGCGCCATGTCGCCCTGCTCGAGCCGCACGCACGCGCCGTCCTTCAAGTCGATCGCCGGAAACAGGATCATTTTTCCTCTAAGAGTTGGCGCATGTCCTTGTCGGCGAACCGGTGACCACCCCCGGATCAAGTCCGGGGGCAGGCTTTCGCCGGGACATGCGCTATGGCGCCCACTTCAGGAAATTCGCGATGAGCGCGAGCCCGAGCCGCTGGCTCTTCTCGGGGTGAAACTGGGTGCCGACCATGGTGTCGCGGCCGACGATCGCCGTGACCGGGCCGCCGTAATCCGCCTGCGCGACGAGATCGCCGCGATCCGCGACTTTCAGCTCATAGGAGTGCACGAAATACGCGTGCAGCCCGGCTGCGCCGGTCGCGATGCCGTCGAGCATCGGGTGATGACGGATCTCGCCGAGCGTGTTCCAGCCCATGTGCGGGATCTTCAGGCCGGGATCGGACGGCGTGATGCGATCGACCTCGCCGGCGATCCAGCCCAGACCGTCCGTCACCTCGTATTCGCGGCCGCGCTCCGCCATGAGCTGCATGCCGACGCAGATGCCGAGAAAGGGCCGGCGCTTGCGGCGCACCGCGTCGTTGAGCGCGTCCACCATGCCGGCGACTGCGTCGAGGCCGCGCCGGCAATCGGCGAAGCTGCCGACACCGGGCAGCACCACGCGATCGGCGTGGGACACGGCGTCGGGGTCGCGCGTCACCACGATCGGCTGATCGTGGCCCGACTCGCGGGCCGCGCGCTCGAACGCTTTCGCGGCCGAGTGCAGATTGCCGGAGCCGTAGTCGACGATCGCGACGGTCACCGGTTCGCTCCCGGCTGCGGAAACAGGCCGATGACGTCGGACGTCGGCGAAGCAGGGCGCATGGCAAGCTGCGGCGCGGGCGGCAGCGGCGCCGCACTCTTTCGTTCCGATTGCGCCGTCCAGATGTCGAAGAAACGCCGCTCCGCCGACTCGATGTCGTCGCCGATCACCGTGCCAAGCTCGCGCCAATTCTGCTGGCGCAAAGTCCAGCGGCGCAAGCTCGCGGCCTCGAGGCCGATCAGAAACGCGATCAGCGCGAGGATCGCGGCAAGCGTGACGATGCCGACGCCGGCGTACCAGAGCCCGCCGCCGAGCGCCGCCATGACGATGAGGTAGCCGGCAAGCACGAGCCAGAGCTGGTGCCATAGCATCCACAGCGGCGCGAACAGGAACGCGCTCCAGGTGAAGCGATCGCGCACGAACGCGATGCGCTCCGCCCGCTCGGCGGCGTCGCCGCTCGTCTCCGGCGGCTCGAACACCATGTACACGGTCATGACTCTGCCTCTCGGCTCCCCTCCCCCTTGTGGGGAGGGGTCGGGGGTGGGGGTAGCAGTCGGTTGATGGTGAGTCGCTCCACGACTACGACCCCCCTCCCCGACCCTCCCCCACAAGGGGGGAGGGAGCAGTCCGAGTTTGCGGCGCGCTAGCCGCTCAGCGTCCCTTTGGTCGACGGCACCTCGTCCTTGGCGCGCGCATCGATCGCGACGGCGGTGCGCAGCGCCCGGGCGAGAGCCTTGAAGCACGACTCCGAGATGTGGTGGTCGTTCGACCCGTACAAGGTCTCCACGTGGAGCGTGATCCCCGCGTTCATCGCGAAGGCCTGGAACCACTCGTTCACCAGCTCGGTGTCGAAGGTGCCGACCTTCGGCCGCGTGAACTGCGCCTTGAACACCAGGAACGGCCGGCCCGAGATGTCGATGGCGACGCGCGTGAGCGCCTCGTCCATCGGCACGTGCACGTCGGCATAGCGGGTGGTGCCCTTCATGTCGCCGAGCGCCTGCTTCACCGCCTGGCCGAGCGAGATGCCGACGTCCTCGGTGGTGTGGTGCTGGTCGATGTGCAGGTCGCCCTTCGCCTTCACGGTGATGTCGATGCGGGAGTGGCGCGCCAGCAGATCGAGCATGTGGTCGAGAAAGCCGATGCCGGTCGAGATCGACGACGCGCCGGTGCCGTCGAGATCGATCGCGACCTCGATGTCGGTTTCCTTGGTGGTGCGCTTGACCGAGCCCTTGCGCATGAAACGAGCCTTCCGTGGCCGCGCGTTTGCGCGCGCCTTGTATCAAGGGTTGGCGCCCTTCGCTACTGCAGCACGATTTTTGAGCTTCTCCATCGATCAATGCGGAAAATGCCGGTTGCTGTCCGTCCGAAAGACCATCCAGGCGCCCGATTT